>OBLU010001721.1_pt1 | contig 20255 bp, 6 predicted proteins | sample 1518681 | NCBI WGS metagenome assembly OBLU01 (sample SAMEA3539304, study PRJEB22396) | soil metagenome | biome: tundra; feature: field; material: soil | place: USA | collected 2010-05 | depth 0.15 m
GGTCGCGGTGGTGTTCGGCGTGTTCGAGGCGGGCATGCCGGTGGCCGGGCTCGCCAGGCCGTTCCGCCCGCGGTCGGGGCCATCAGCCGGTCCCGCAGCTGCGGTTCGTCCGGCGCGTAGGTCACGTGCCCTCGGCGGGCACAGCCGAACAGGTTCCAATCCATCTGCTGCTCCTAATGATTCGGCGTCAGCGAAGTTCTTTGCCTCACCTGACGGACAGGCGCCGCCGCTCCGGTACGGGGCTGGCACGGTGCCGTCCGTTACCGGCTGCCGAGCAGGGTGAGCGCCTTGGCGACGCCGGGGTGGTGTCCGGTGGACAGGTCGTGCGCCGCAGCGTGATGACCAGCTCATCGTGATCCCCTCCCTGCGATCAGCGCTATGCTCATGGCGCCAGGCTAAGAAGCCGAACCTTTCCGTTCGCTTACAGCGCCCCGCCGCTCAATAGGTGAACGCGGTCGCTTGCAACACCGTCCGGGTCGGCTACGCCCGCGTCTCCGGCCGGACCCAGGACCACCAGATGCAGCTCGACGCCCTGGCGGCCGCGGACTGCCGTGAGGTGATCGTGGAGACCGCGAGCACCCGCGGGGCCCGGCCCAAGCTCGCCGCGATGCTCCGCACCCTCAGGCCCGGCGACACCCTGGTGATCTACAAGCCGGACCGGGTCGCCCGGTCGATGAAGGAGCTCCTCGTGCTCCTGGAGGACGAGCTGCACGCCCGCGAAGTCAACCTGGAGATCCTCACCGGGATCTGCGCCGGCCTGCACAAGCCGAACGGGCAGACCATCGCCGACAAGATGCTGTTCATGGTCGCGGCGATGGCCGCGGAAATGGAACGCGAGCTCATCCACGAGCGCACCATGGACGGCCTGACCGCCGCGGCTGCCCAGGGGCGGCACGGCGGGCGGCCTGCCGCCGTCGACGACGACACCCTCGCCATCGCCCGCGCCCGCCGGGCCTGCGGCGAGTCGGTCACCTCGATCGCCGTTCACCTGAAGATCGGCCGGTCCACCCTGTACCGGGCGCTGCAACCGCACGAGATAGACCTGGCACCGGCCGCTGCGGAGCCGGCCCGGTAGCGGGCACGATCACATGCCGGGCGCATCTGACCATGCGACGTTGGTCTCGCTCGGCGAGGCCGGCCGGACAGAGGCACATCGCCGCTGGCTGGTTCTGCGGGCAAACCTCGAGGACGGCGTCCCGCTGAGCCGTGTGGCCGTGCAGTCCGGGATTCCGCATCGGACGTTGCAGCGGTGGCTGGCCCGCCCTAGGGCCAGAGCAGCATGTCCGGCGTGAACATCCATGATCAGGTGACCGAAGCATGGGTCCCTGTCCGGTGCTGTGGGCTCTGTCCCTGGCCCGCCTGCCAGCGGGTCTCACTATCCGTAACGACGTCGGAAGGCGTGCCCCCGAGCACGATCAGCCGCCGTGCGACTAGGTCCGGACTGACGAGCAAACGTGGAGCAAACATGGGCCGGAAATGGCCTTCACGAGGGGATCCCGATAGGGTAAAAACCCAGGTCAGAATGGGTGCGCCGCCAGGGACTCGAACCCCGAACCCGCAGATTAAGAGTCTGCTGCTCGGCCCGCTAGCCGGTGCCGACTAGTGCCGGAACGCACCATGACGTGCCGGAATGTGCGGCGCCCCTCAAGATCCGGTGCCGCCTAGTACCGGCCGCTACCGGGCCGTACCGCGACATCCGAGCAAACATGGAGCAAACACGGAAGCCATAAGGTCTAGACCAATATGGAAGGATCATCACGACAACTGTGTAACTGGTTTACGGCTGTCCGGGGACCGCGGCGCGGGAGCCGCTCGAGCGGTGGACACGCTCCGTAACTCCCGTCGCGTCGGGCCCGCAGCCGGGCGTGGTCCTGGTATTGACTGCTCATGTACCTGCGATAGTCCTCCTGTGTCCCCTTCGGTGATGCCCGAGACCCTCAGTAATAGTGAGTGCAGGTAAGACTTTAGAACATCGGCTGGCTCAAGACGTCGCAGGTCAACTGCCGTGACGGAGTATTGGCACCCCACAGCATGACGGCCCCAGCCCAGCCACGACGTTGCAGGTCAGAGACCGTGACAAGGTTATGGAACCCTACAGCCTGTTCGACGCCGTGCTTAAGAACGCGGGGATCGAGGTCGTGCTGAGCGGGATTCCAGATGCCGAGAATGAATTCGATCATGGAACGCTGGGTGCAGACGTGCCGGCACGAGCTCCTGGACCGCACGCTCATCTGGAACCAGCGCCACCTGCTGCACTCGCTCCGGGAGTTCGAGCACTTCAACAACGAGCACCGGCCCCACCGGACCCTCCGGGCTGCCGCACCCCTGCGCCGGCTACCCGGACCGATTGCCGATCCCGAACAGATCGCGCACCTCGATATCCGCAGACGAGACCGGCTCGGCGGCACCCTCCACGAGTACCGGTATGCTGCCTGACCAGCACGGATAAATAATCGGCACCCACAGCGCCATCCCGCGGGCTGTCCCCTAGACTGTCCAGCATCGTTGCGCAGGCAGGCCCGGGGATGCTTACGCTAGACGGGTGAGTGCCTCGGGCGCGTAGATCACCCCGATCACCTGGTCTGGCAGCCTGGTTCGTCAAATGCTGGCCAGCCCGGCGTCGGCTGGCATGCGCCGGCCCAGCGAGTTGACCCGAGGCTTACAGCCCCGGTCAGTCGTCCATGGAAGCGATGAGGCCGTTCGGCCGCATGTCCGTCCAGTTGTCCTCGATGTACTGCAGGGAGGCCGCCCGGCTGTCTTCCTCGTGCAAGACATGCCATCCCGCGGGCACATCGATGAACGACGGCCACAGCGAGTACTGGCCTTCGTCGTTGCGCAGGACCAGGAACCGTCTGTCCTCGTCGTCAAAGGGGTTCGTCATGGGTAACCCCGCCTTGTGTCAGGAACTGTTCCGGGGAACTGATGCCGCCGTGATAGCTGTTATCCGGTTCGGCTTCATGTTCCTCCGTCTGGGTGAGGTCGGACTGGATCCGGAACGTGAGCGGCTTGCAGCGCCGATCCGCTGCGCCTTCACTGAGTGTGGGCGCGGCACTCGCGCTTGTCAACGCTGTGCCATTCCGAGCCGGCGGCCGGGCGCGCCTCCTTCCGCGGCAGGGTCTGGCCAGGCACAAAGGGGCAGGCCAGAGCCTGCCCTGATCTGGCCGCGCGCCTCGCCGGCCCCAGCGCCGTTAGCTGGCTCCAGGCCAGGCGGAAAACCTGTGTTCTGGATTGCCGGCGCGGCCGTCGTTATCGGCGTGCTGTTGCACGTGCCCGACTATGTCTCAGCTCGGCACATGCATTTTCGCGCCACCGTGCGGCTGTCGTCACGATGAACGCTCCCTGGGAGCGTTATGCGCATTTCGCCCATCTATTGCCGGGACGCCATGATCGAGCATAATTGCTGGGTGACCAGTATTGTGCCTGCGGCCGGGCAGGACGTCGACAGTCCGGCGGCCGGCCTTGGCCGCAACCGGAATTACCAGCGCGTCTGGTTCGCCGGTGCCGTCTCGGGCTTCGGTGACGTCGTGTTCGTGACCGCCGCGGTGGTCTGGGTCGGGACGATCATCGCGAGGGGACAGACGTGGGCGCCGCTGGCGGTCAGCGGCGTCCTGATCGCGGAGATGATCCCGGCGGTGCTGCTCGGCCCGATCGGCGGCGTTTACGCCGATCGCTGGGACCGTCGCCGCATGATGCTCGCGACCGACCTTGCCCGGGCATTAATCATCGGCTTGCTGCTTCTCCTCCCGTCGTTCGGCGAGCGGCTCTCGACCGCCCTCAAGCTGGCCATCGTCTATGCGGCGGTGCTGCTGGCATCGGCATTCACCCAGTTCTTCGGGCCGGCCAGGTTCTCCGCCTTCGGCACGGTCGTCGCCGATCCCGATCGAGAGCGGGCGGGCAGCATCGCTCAGGGGACGGATGCGACGGCGGCGATCCTCGGGGCGCCGATAGCCGCTTCGCTGGTGGTCAACGTCGCATACGGGGTGCAGTGGTCGCTGGCGGTGAATGCGGCGTCGTTCCTTGTGTCGTTCGTCGCGGTGCTCGGCGTACGGCTGCCCGTCACGCGGGCCGAAGCCCGCGAAAGGGAACCTCGAAGTGTCGGCCAGGACATGCGCGCGGGCCTGCGGGTTGTACTCGGCAGCCGGGCGCTGCACGTGATCGTCTCGGCCGTCGTGCTCGTGACCTTTGCGGTGAGCGCGATCAACGTGCTCGACCTGTTCTTCGTCACCCGCAACCTGCACGCCAGCGCCGGCTACTACGGCGTTCTGGACGCGGCGGTCGGTGCGGGGATGGTGCTCGGATCCGTCGTCTTCGCAGTGGTGGGCCGGCGGGTTCCCGCGTTCCGGGTGTTCTCCCTCGGGCTGGTGTGCTGCGGCCTCGGCATCGTGGCGTACTCCCGCAGCACGATGCTCTGGGTCGCGGTCGTCATACTGTTCGTGATCGGCGTCCCCCTGGCCGGCGTGAACTCGATGATCGGGCCGATGGTGTTCCGCGAAGTGCCGCGTGACCTGCTCGGCCGAGTGCTCGGCTTGCTCAACCCAGTGCAGCAGGTCGCCTCGGCGGCCGCGATCGTGCTTTCGACCTGGCTCGCGTCCACCGTGCTGCGCTCGCTGGACGCGAGCGCGCTCGGCACCCACTTCGGGCCGGTCGACACCATCTTCCTCGCTGCGGGTGTGTTCGTCGTGGCGGTCGGGCTATGGGCCACGATCGCCACCCGGGGCATGGTCACGCCGCCGAAACCGGCGGCCAGTGTCGCTAGCGAAGCCGGAGCCCAAGAATGATCCAGTCTGTAGTCATCGTCGGTGGCGGTACCGCCGGGTGGATGACGGCGTCCTATCTGACCGCCACCTTCGAGGACCGGATATCGGTCACCCTGGTGGAATCGGCCCGCGTCGGCATCATCGGCGTGGGTGAGGCGACCTTCAGCACGGTCCGGCACTTCTTCGACTACCTGCGCCTGCCCGAGCATGAGTGGATGCCGCACTGCTCGGCCGGGTACAAGCTGGCGATCCGGTTCCAGGACTGGCGCGAGCCCGGCCACCACTTCTACCACCCGTTCGAGCGGCTCCGCGTGGCCGACGGCTTCACCATGGCCGACTGGTGGCTGGCCGGCGAGCGGAGTGCCTCGTTCGACCGCGAATGCTTCATCACGCCGTGGCTGTGCGAGAACAGGAAGGCCCCGCGATACCTCGACGGCTCGCTGTTCACCAGCGCGGTCGACGGCGACCTCGGACGTTCGACGCTCGCGGAGCAACAGGCGCAGTTCCCGTACGCGTATCACTTCGACGCCGACCTCGTCGCCAAGTTCCTTCGCGGATACGCCGTCAAACGCGGGGTCAAGCACGTCGTCGACGACGTCGTCGACGTGGGCCAGGATGAACGCGGCTGGATCAGCCATATCACCACAGCCGAGCACGGCCGGATCGACGGCGACCTGTTCATCGATTGCACCGGCTTCCGGGGCCTGCTGATCAACAAGACGCTCGGGGAGAAGTTCCATTCCTTCCTCGATGTGCTGCCCAACAACCGGGCGGTAGCGTTGCGGGTACCCAAAGACGGTTCACGCCATGGCATGGCGCCCTACACGACCGCCACCGCCGTGAGCTCGGGGTGGATCTGGACGATCCCGCTGTACGGCCGGGACGGCACCGGCTACGTGTATTCCGACCAGTTCTGCACGCCCGAGGAGGCCGAGCGGACGCTGCGGGAGTTCGCTGCCCCCGGGCAGGACGACCTGCCCGCCAACCACCTGCGTATGCGCATCGGCCGCAACGAGCGCTCGTGGGTGCACAACTGCGTGGCGGTCGGCCTGTCCAGCGCGTTCGTCGAGCCACTGGAGTCGACCGGGATCTTCTTCATCCAGTATGCCATCGAGCAGCTCGTGAAGCACTGGCCCGACGAGCGCTGGGACCCCGCGCTGGCCGACAGCTTCAACTCTCACGTCGGCCACGTCGTCGACGGCGTCAAGGAGTTCCTGGTCCTGCACTATCGCGCGGCACAGCGCAACGACACGCCGTACTGGAAGGAGGCGAAGGCGCGGCCCGTGCCCGACGGTGTGGCCCGCAAGCTCGAGATCGCCCGCTCGCTGTTGCTCGACGACGACACGATTTACCACCACTATCACGGGTTCGAGACCTACTCGTGGAACACGATGCTGCTCGGGCTCGGCTGGGGACCACCGCCGGGCCGTCCCGCCCTGGCGGCGATGGACGCGTCGGCGGCGCGTCAGGAGTTCGGCGCGCTGAAGCGTGACGCCGAAGCCCTGGTGACGTCGCTGCCCGACTGCTATTCGTACCTCGCCTCGATCAACTGATGGGCGCGGATACCTGCCTGCACGAACTGTTCGAGGCGCAGGTGGCGCGCAGGCCGCAGGCGATCGCGGTCGTGTGTGGCGAGCAGCGGGTGACGTACGAGGAGCTCAACGCGTGGGCGAATGAGGTGGCAGGGCGGCTGCGCGAGGTGGGCGTGGGTCCGGACGCTCTCGTCGCGGTGTGCCTCGAACGCGGTGTGCCGATGGTCGTCGCGCTGTTGGCCATCGTGAAGGCGGGCGGCGCGTACGTCCCGCTGGACCCGTCGTATCCGCTGGAGCGCCTGCGTTTCATGCTCGCGGACTGCTCGCCCGTGGCGCTGCTGGTGGACGGCGCGTGGGGTGCGGACATCCTGCCCGAAGACGAGGTGCGGGTGGCCGTCGTCGAGGCGGGCGAGCCACCGCAATTCACTGACGCTCAACCGAATCTGTCCCGCGCCGAGACCGGAGTGCGCCCGGATCACCTGGCGTACGCGATCTACACCTCGGGCTCGACCGGGCTGCCTAAGGGCGTCATGGTCGAGCACCGGCAGGTCACGCGCCTGTTCGCGGCGACGGCCGGATGGTTCGGTTTTGGCGAGAACGATCTGTGGACGCTGTTCCACTCCATGGCGTTCGACTTCTCGGTGTGGGAGATGTGGGGTGCCCTGCTGCACGGCGGCTGCCTGGTGGTGGTGCCCTGGGAGGTGTCGCGGTCGCCGTCGGAGTTCTACGAACTGGTGTGCCGCGAGCGGGTGACCGTGCTCAACCAGACGCCGAGCGCGTTCCGTCAGTTCATCGCGGCGCAGGAGCAAAGTGGCGCGGCGCACGCGTTGCGCTGCGTGGTGTTCGGCGGTGAGGCGCTGGACGCCGCGGCGCTGGCGCCGTGGTACGCCCGCGAGGCCAATCGGGACGTCCGGCTGGTGAACATGTACGGCATCACCGAGACCACGGTGCACGTGACGTACCGGCCGCTGACGTCGGCGGACGTGACAGCGGGGGTCAGCCCGATCGGCGTGCCGCTGCCTGACCTGCGGACGTATGTGCTCGACGGCCGGGGCGCCCCGGCACCCGTGGGCGTCCCTGGCGAGCTATTCGTGGGCGGGGCGGGGGTGGCCCGCGGGTACCTGAACCGCCCGGAGCTCACGGCGCAGCGGTTCCTGCCGGACCCGTTCGCCGGGGGCGAGGGACGCATGTACCGCACCGGCGATGTGGTGCGCCGGCGCCCCGACGGTTCGCTGGAATATGTGGGGCGTAACGACTTTCAGGTGAAGATCCGCGGGTACCGGATCGAGCTCGGCGAGATCGAGGAGCGGCTGCGCGACCACCCGGGCGTCGGGGATTCCGTGGTGGTGGCGCTCGGGGACACCCTGGTCGCCTATCACACCGGCGACGCGGTGCCTGCGGAGGCGCTGCGCGAGCACCTCGCGGCCCGGCTGCCCGACTACATGGTGCCCACCGCATACGTTCACCTGGCGGCGTTCTCGCTGACGGTCAACGGCAAGCTGGACCGGCAGGCGCTGCCTGCACCCGACGGCGGGTCGTTCGTGCGCCGCGAATACGTGCCGCCTCAGGGTCACGCGGAGACCGTCATCGCGCAGCTCTGGGGCGAGCTGCTCGGCATCGAGGCGGTCGGAAGACACGACGACTTCTTCAAGCTCGGCGGGCATTCGCTGGTCGCCGTGCGCTTCCTGTCCCGCCTGCGCGCCCGGATGGGCGTGGACCTCGATCTCGGCGCCTTGTTCGCCGAACCGATGCTCGCGGATGTCGCGCGGGCGGCGGAAGCGGCGCTGCCGACACGGCGCCCGCCGATCACTGCGATGCCACCGGCCGAGACGGCCGTGCTGTCCTTTGCGCAGCAGCGGCTCTGGTTCCTCGCGCAACTCGAAGGAGTGTCGGCGGCATACCAGATGTCGGCCGCGTTCCGGCTCGTCGGCGACCTCGACGGGGCCGTGCTGCGACGTGCGCTAGACCGCATCGTGGACCGCCAGGAGGTGCTGCGCACCACGTTCGGTCAGGCCGACGGCGAGCCGGTGCAAAGGATCGCGCCGCCCGGAGCGGGCATCGCCTGGGCGCAGGACGACCTGCGGGCTCAGCACGACGTGGTGGCCCGGCGGGACGAAGTGATCGATCACGAGGCACGGATGCCGTTCGACCTCGCGCGCGGCCCGCTGATCCGGGCCCGCCTCATCCGCGAATCGGACCGCGAGCACACCCTGCTGTTCACGATGCACCACATTGTCTCCGATGGATGGTCGATGGGCGTGCTCGCCCATGAGCTCGGCGTCCTCTATGCCGCGTTCATCGACGGCAGGCCGGATCCCCTTCCGCCCTCGCCGATCCAATACGCCGACTACGCGGTATGGCAGCGCGAGTGGCTTGACGACGACGAACTCGCCCGCCAGTGCGAATACTGGACCACCACGCTGGCGGGTGCGCCCGCACTCTGCGAGCTCCCGGCCGCCGGGCCGCGCCCGGCGGTCCAGGACTTCGCCGGCGGCTTTGTCGGGTGCGGACTTGACGTCGGCCTGACCGGCCGGCTCAGGGCCTTGAGCGACCGTCACGGGGTGACGTTGTTCACGACATTGCTGGCCAGCTGGGCGCTGCTCGTGTCGCGTCTGTCCGGACAGGACGATGTCGTCATCGGCATTCCGACGGCGAACCGGGATCAGCCCGAGGTCGAGGGCCTGATCGGGTTCTTCGTCAACATGCTGCCGATCCGGCTGGACGCCGGCGGGTCGCCGACGGTCGGCGAATGGCTCGGCCAGGTCAAGGCGCGGGCGCTGGCCGCTCAGGCCCATCAGGATGTGCCCTTCGAACGCATCGTCGAGCTGGTGCAGCCAGCCCGCAGCCTGGCCCACAACCCCGTGTTCCAGGTGGCCTTCGGCTGGCAGGCCGAACCGCCCGCACGCCTGGAGCTGCCCGGCATCACCGTCGAGCCGGCCCCCGCCGCCGCCCACCTCACCTCGCGTTTCGACCTCGCGCTCGTGCTGTCCGAAGCGGACCGTGGCGTCAGGGGCGGCGCCGAGTTCGCGACCGCACTGTTCGACGCGGACACGGTGACCCGGTATCTGGGCCACTGGCACACCTTGCTCGAGGCGATGACGGCCAGCGACACCACGGCCGTCGACCGGCTGCCGTTGCTGAGCGCGGGCGAGCGTGGCGCGATGATCGCCATGGGAAACGAGGGCACCGCGCCGGACCGGCCCGGCGAGTGCGTGCACGAGCTGTTCGAGGAGCAGGCCGCTCGCACGCCGGATGCCACCGCGGTCATTCACGGCGACGAGCAGCTCGGCTACGCCGAGCTCAACCTGCGCGCCAATCGGCTGGCGCATCATCTGCGCGGGTGCGGTGCCGGGCGCGGCGGCCTGGTCGGCATCTGCGCGCATCGCAGCATCGACATGGTCGTGGCGATGCTGGCCGTGCTCAAGGCCGGGGCCGCCTATCTTCCGCTGGATCCGTCCTATCCGCCCGACCGGCTGCGGTACATGGTCCAGGACAGCACGCCGGTCGCGGTGCTGGTCGACGGCGACCGGCCGGAGTGGGCCGCGGGCCGGCTGATCGTGGATCTCTCAGCCGCTGAGGCGTGCAGCCGTCAGCCCGCGGATAACCCGGCCCGGGCGGACGGCATGACGCCGCACGACCTGGCGTATGTCATCTATACCTCCGGTTCCACGGGAGCGCCCAAGGCAGTCATGACGCCGCACCGCGGCATCCCGCGACTGGCGATCGGCAACCGCTACGCCGACTTCCGGCCCGGCGACCGCACGGCCTTTGCCGCCAACCCGGCCTTCGACGCGGCGACCATGGAGGTGTGGGCGCCGCTGCTGACCGGCGGATGCGTCGTCGTCATCGATCAGGACGAGCTGCTCGATCCCGTGCGCTTCGGCCGGGTCCTGAGCGAACGTCGCGTCGACCTCATGTTCATGACCAACAGCCTGTTTGACCGCCATGCGGAAACGGCCGGGGAGGCGCTGTCGGGCCTGCGGTACCTCATGGTCGGCGGCGATGTCATGGACCCCAAGCTCGTCGCCCGCTTCCTCGGCCGGCACCGGCCGGCGCACTTCCTTCAGGCCTACGGGCCGACGGAGACGACGACGTTCGCCATGATGCACGAGGTCTTCTCCGTGCCCCCGCAGGCGCAGCGCATCCCCATCGGCCGCCCGATCGCCGCCACTTCCGTGTACGTGCTCGACGCCTGCGGCGAGCCGCTGCCGATCGGCGTGGTGGGTGAGCTCTTCATCGGCGGCGACGGCGTGGCGCTTGGCTACCTGAACCGGCCAGAGCTGACGGCCGAACGGTTCCGGCCTGACCCGTTCGCCGGCGGAGCCGCGCGCATGTACGCGACCGGCGACCTCGGCCGCCGGCTGCCCGACGGCACGATCGAGTTCTTCGGCCGCGACGACTCCCAGGTCAAGCTGCGCGGCTTCCGGGTCGAGCTGGGCGAGATCGAGTCCTGCCTGACCGGGCATCCGGCCGTCCGCGCGGCGGCGGTGCTGGCACGTACCGATGCGGACGGGGAAAAGCAACTGGTGGCGTACTACGTCCGGGCCGCCGGTGACGTCGTCGCGGAAACCCTCCGGACGTACCTGTCCGCGCGGCTGCCCGAGTACATAATTCCGGCCGCCTACGTGGAGCTCCCGGCGATGCCGCTGACGCCGAGCGGCAAGCTCGACCGTATGGTGCTGCCAGTCCCGGGCGGCGAGGCGTTCGTGCGTCACGCGTACGAGGAGCCGGCCGACGGCGTGGAAGCCGCGATCGCGGGCCTGTGGTCCGAACTGCTCGGCGTCGACCGGATCGGGCGCCGCGATGACTTCTTTGTCCTCGGCGGACACTCGCTGGTGGCGGTGCAGTTGGTGTCGCGGCTGCGGTCGGCGCTCGGCGTGGACATCGCGCTGGACAGGCTGTTCGCCGCTCCGGTGCTGGCCGACTTCGCCGCGGCCGTTTCCGGTGCCCTGGCGCCGCGGCGGACCGCGATCACGCCGCGGCCGTCCGGAGATACGGCCGAGTTGTCGTTCGCGCAGCGGCGGCTGTGGTTCCTGTCGCAGCTGGATGGCGAAAGCCCGTACCACATTCCCATCGCGCTGCACCTCGCGGGCGAGGTGCACGTCGATGCGCTGCGGCGGGCGCTTGACCGCATCGTGGCCAGGCACGAAGTGCTGCGCACGACGTTCACGAAGGCCGACGGCGAGCCGGTGCAACGGATCGCGCCGCCCGGGGAAGGCATCGCCTGGTCGCAGGACGATCTGCGCGGTCGCGGCGACGCGGAAGCAGAACGCGACCGCCTGATGGAACTCCAGGCGCGGCAGCCGTTCGATCTCGAGCGAGGGCCGCTGGTGCGGGTGCGGTTGCTCCGGATGGACGAACGCGAGTTCGTTCTCGTCCTGACCATGCACCACATCGTCTCTGACGGCTGGTCGCTGGGCGTGCTGACGCGGGAGCTCAGCGTTCTTTACGGCGCGTTCGTGCGTGGCGAGCCCGATCCGCTGCCGCCGTTGGCCGTGCAGTACGCCGACTACGCACACTGGCAACGCCGCGAGCTGACCGGTGCACGGCTCGAGCGCCTCGGCGAGTACTGGGTCCGGACGTTGTCCGGCGCGCCGGTCCTGTCGGAATTGCCGGCCGACCGGCCCCGCCGCAGGCAGCAGGACTTCGCGGGCGGCTCGGTGCGGTGTGCGCTTGATGCCGAGCTGACCGAACGGCTCAGGGCGTTCAGCCGGCGCCACGGCGTCACGCTCTTCGTCACCCTGCTGGCGAGCTGGGCGGCGACCGTGGCCAGGTTGTCGGGCCAGCAGGACTTGATTGTGGGCACCCCGACCGCCAACCGCGGCGAAGCGGAGATCGAGGATCTGATCGGCTTCTTCGCCAACACGCTGCCGCTCCGGCTGGACATCACGGGTCCGCCGACGGTCAGCCAATGGCTCGACCGCGTCAAGGCACAGGCGCTGGCCGCCCAGGCCCACCAGGACCTGCCCTTCGATCGCATCGTCGAACTGATGCAGCCGACCAGGAGCCTGTCGCACAACCCGCTCGTGCAGGTGGTCTTCGTGTGGCAGGCGGCCGGTTCCGCGCTGCCGCAGCTGCCCGGGGTACGCGTGACCGATCTGCCGGCCGCGCCGTACGTCACCTCCCAATTCGAGCTGTCGCTCAAGCTGACCGAGGTGGGCGGGCGGATTGCGGGCGGCGCCGAATACGCGACGGCCCTGTTCGACCGGGACACGGTGCAGCGGTACCTCGGGCACTGGCGAACTCTGCTTGAGGCCGTGCTCGACGACGACTCCGTGCCGGTGGACCGGTTGCCGCTGGTCACCTCCGCCGAACGGGCCCGCCTCCTCGAGCTCGGCACCGGCGCGGCGCTCACCTGGCCGGACGACAAGCTCGTGCACGAGCTGTTCGAGGCGCAGGCCCGGCGTTCGCCGGACGCCGTCGCCGTCGAGGACGGCGCCGAGCGGCTCACCTACGCACAGCTCAACGCCCGGGCCAACCGTGTGGCGCATCGCCTGCGCGCGCTGGGCATCCGGCCGGACGATCTCGTCGCGATCGGTGCCGAGCGCGGGATCGCGATGGTGGCCGGCGTGCTTGGCGTGCTCAAGGCGGGGGCCGCCTATCTGCCGCTTGATCCGGCGTATCCGGCCGAGCGATTGGGCTATCTGCTCCGCGATGCCGCGCCGAAAGCGATACTGGCACCGGACACAATGGAGCCGACCTGGCTTTACGTGCTCGGCGCGGCCGAGGTGGACATCCCGGTGATCGACCTGCCCGCGAGCGACAGCGCCACCGTCGTGCCTGACCTGGCGCGCGCCGAGACCGGCGTGCGGCCGTCGCATCTGGCCTATGTCATCTACACCTCCGGCTCGACCGGCAGTCCCAAGGGCGTCATGGTCACCCATCGCGGGCTGAGCAACTACCTGCGCTGGGCCGTCGATGCCTATCCGGCCCGGCTCGGGTCGGTCGTGTCGTCGTCGCTGTCGTTCGATGCGACGGTCACCAGCCTGTTCTCGCCCCTGCTCGGCGGCGGCCGCGTCCTCGTCCTCGGCGAGCACGAGGAGATCGATCGCCTCGCGGGCGAGATCGGCCGGGAGGGCTGTGGCGTGGTCAAGCTCACGCCAGGTCACCTCGAGATGCTCGGCCGGCTGGTGCGCCGGGAAGGCGGCGCGGTTCGTGCGGCCGCGTTCGTGGTCGGCGGGGAGGCGTTGCCCGGCGCCACGGTCGAGCTATGGCGTGACATCGAGCCGGGGCTGCGGCTGATCAACGAGTACGGTCCCACCGAGACGGTGGTGGGCTGCGTCGTGCACGAGATCCCGTCGTCGTTCGACGCCAGCCTGCCGGTGCCGATCGGCCGGCCGATCGCCAACATGCGCGTCTATGTCCTTGACCAGGCGCGGCAGCCCGTGCCGGCCGGCGTCACCGGAGAGATTCACCTGGGCGGGCCGGGCGTCGCGCGCGGCTACCTGAACCGCCCGGACCTAACCGCGGAACGTTTCGTCGACGATCCGTTCGCCGGTGCGGGCGAGCGGATGTACGTCACCGGTGACCTCGGCCGCTGGCGGCCGGACGGGACGCTGGAGTACCTGGGCCGCAACGACCTCCAGGTCAAGCTGCACGGGTACCGGATCGAGCCTGGCGAGATCGAGGCCTGCCTGGCCGGTCACGCCGGCCTGCGGGAAGCAGTCGTGCAGCTGCGCGAAGACGAGCCCGGGCAACGGCAGCTCGTGGCGTACTACTTGGCCGAGGATGCGGACGCGCCGCTGGTGGAGTCGTTGCGGGTGCACGTGTCAGCCAGGCTCCCGGCCTATATGGTTCCGGCCGCGTACGTTCGCCTCGAGGCGATGCCACTCACGGCGAACGGCAAGCTGGACCGTTCCGCCCTGCCCGCGCCGGGCGGCGAGTCGTATTCGCGGCAGCGGTTCGAGCCTGCGCGCGAGGGAGCCGAAGCGGTGCTGGCCGAGATCTGGTCCGGCCTGCTCAACCGCGACCGGATTGGCCGGCACGACAACTTCTTCGAGCTGGGCGGCCACTCGCTGCTCGGGGTGGTGCTGCTCGAACGCATGCGCCAGCGCGGCCTGGTCGCCGACGTCGGCGCCTTGTACACCGCGCCGACGCTGGCGGAGCTGGCCGCGTCGGCGCAGCGCGTCGCGACCGAGCCGGCGAAAGCGGCCCCGGCCGGCGGGATCCCCGCGGGGGCGACGTCGATCATCCCGGACATGCTTGACCTGATCACGCTCACGCAGAGCGAAATCGACGCGATCGTCGCCGCCGTGCCGGGCGGAGCGGCGAACGTCCAGGACATCTACCCGCTCGCGCCCCTGCAGGAAGGGGTGCTTTTCCACCACCTGCTCGCCAGCGAGGGCGACCCGTACCTGCTGACGATCGGGATGAGCTTCGACACGCGGGAACGGCTGCAGCGTTATCTGGCGGCATTCCAGGCCGTCGTCGATCGTCATGACATCTTGCGCACAGCCGTCCGGTGGGAAGGACTGCCCGAGCCCGTGCAGGTGGTGTGGCGGCGGGCCCCGCTGGTGGTGGAAGAGGTACCGGTGAGTTCGCTCGAGCAGTTGCGGGAGCGGTTCAACCCGCGCCGGCATCGCATCGACGTGCGGCACGCGCCGATGATCCGCATGTACGTGGCGCACGACACCGCCCGTGACCGGTGGGTGCTGCTCACGCTCGGGCACCATCTGATGGACGACAACACCACGTTCCGGTTCATCTTCACCGAGATCCAGGCCTTCCTCAGCGGACGTGGCGACAGCCTGCCCGCGCCGCTGCCGTTCCGCACCTTCGTGGCCCAACGGCGCCAGGCCGCCGACGCCGCGGGCGACGCGGCCTTCTTCCGGGCCATGCTCGGCGACATCGACGAGCCGACTGCTCCCTTCGGGCTGGTCACCTCCGGCGGCGATGGACGCCAGGTGGCCGAGGGCCGGATGACGCTCGAGGCCGAGCTGTCGGGCCGGCTGCGGGAACGAGTCCGGCAGCTCGGCGTGAGCGCGGCGAGCATCTGCCACACGGCCTGGGCGCAGGTCCTGTCCCGGCTGACCGGCCGCACCGACGTTGTCTTCGGCACGGTCCTGTTCGGGCGAATGCAGGGAGCCGAAGGCGTCGACCGGGCGATGGGGCCGTTCATCAACACGCTGCCGCTGCGGCTGACGGTCGACGGCACGAGTGCCGAGGCGTCGGTGCGCGAGACCCACGCGAAGCTCGCCGAGCTGCTGCGCCACGAGCACGCGTCCCTGGCCCTGGCGCAGCGGTGCAGCGCCGTCCGGGCGCCAGCGCCCGTCTTCACGTCGCTGCTGAACTACCGGCACATCGTCAGCGCGGCCGCGCTTTCGCCCGAGTCCGCCGTGGACTGGGCGGGAATCAACTGGGAGCTTGAGGAGGAGCGCACCAACTATCCGCTGCTGCTCTCGGTGGACGACCTCGGCGACGACCTGCGGCTGGTGGTCCAGGTGCTCGACACCGTGGACCCGGTGCGCGTCTGCGAGTTCATGCGGACGGCGTTGTTGGCGCTGGTCGACGCGCTGGGACGGGAACCCGGCCGGGCGCTGGCGGAGCTGGACGTGATGCCGGCCGCCGAGGGTGCTCAGATCATGGCGTGGAACGACACGACGCGGCCCTTCCCCGGCGACGTCTGCCTGCACGAGCTGGTCGAGACGCAGGCCGCACGCACTCCCGATGCGATCGCCGTGCTCGACGAGTCCGTGTCGCTCACCTATGCCGAGCTCAACGCGCGGGCCAACCGCCTGGCGCGACGGCTGCTTGAGCTTGGCGTACGCAAGGACAGCCGGGTGGCCATCTGCGCCGAGCGCGGCGCGCGCATGGTCATCGGCCTGCTGGCCGTGCTCAAGGCAGGCGGGGCGTACGTGCCGCTGGATCCCTCGTACCCCGCCGAGCGCCTTGCCTACATGCTGCACGACGCTGCGCCGGTGGCCCTGCTGGTGCACGGCGACTCGGCCGCGCCCGTAGTGGCCGCGGCTCATTCCGTGCCGGTCGTCAGGCTCGCCGAAGCACCCGAACACCGCGACGACAACCTCGCCCGCGACGAGAACGGGGTCACCCCGGTTCACCTGGCCTATGTCATCTACACCTCTGGCTCGACGGGGCAGCCGAAGGGTGTCATGAACGAACATCGCGGCATCGTCAACCGTCTGCAGTGGATGCTGGAGAGCTACCGCATCGGCGCCGGCGATGCTGTGCTGGCCAAGACGCCGCTCGGGTTCGACATCTCGGTGTGGGAGATCTTCTGGCCGTTGGCCTGCGGCGCGCGGCTGGTGATGGCGCGGCCGGATGGTCATAAGGAGCCGGAATACCTGGCCCGCGTCATCAAGCAGCATCAGGTCACCGCGGTGCACTTCGTGCCCTCGATGCTGCAGGCGTTCCTGGCCTGCGACGCCGCCGCGGATCCGGCCGGGCTGCGCTGGGTGATCTGCAGCGGCGAGGCTCTGTCACCGGGCCTGCTGCGGCGCTTCCGGCAGGCCATGCCGGGAGTCGGGCTGGTCAACCTGTACGGCCCGACCGAGGCGGCAGTGGAGGTGACGGCGTGGGAGTGCCCGCCGGGTGCGGTGGCCGCGGTGGTGCCGATCGGGCGTCCGCTGGCGAACACGCGCATCTACGTGCTTGACCCTGCGGGCCGGCTGGCCCCGATCGGCGTCGCGGGCGAGTTGCTGATCGGCGGCGTACAGGTGGCCCGCGGCTACCTGAACCGGCCCGAGCTGACCGCCGAACGGTTTGGGCCCGACCCGTTCGCCGGGGGCGTGGCCCGGATGTACCGGACGGGTGACCTGGCCCGCTGGCTCCCAGACGGGACGATCGAATATCTGGGCCGCAACGATTTCCAGGTGAAGATCCGCGGGTTCCGCATCGAGCTCGGCGAGATCGAAGCGGCGCTGGCCGAGTGCGCGGACGTGACCGAGACCGTGGTCGTCGCGCGCGAGGACGCTCCGGGCGACAAGCGGCTCACGGCGTACTACCTCAGCGCCGAGCCGCTCGCGGCGCAGGTACTTCGCCGCCAGCTGCTGGCCCGGTTGCCGGACTACATGGTGCCTGCGGCCTTCGTGCACCTGGCCGCCTTCCCGTTGCTGCCCAATGGCAAGCTCGACCGCAAGGCGCTGCCCGCGCCCGACCGGGCCGCCTTTGTCCGGCACGCCTATGCGGAGCCGCAAGGCGAGGCGGAGCAGACGCTGGCCGCGATCTGGTCCGAGCTGCTTGGCGTCGAGCGGGTGGGGCGGCTCGATGACTTCTTCGCGCTCGGTGGCCATTCCCTGCTCGCCATCACGCTGATGGAACGCATGCGCCGCGCGGGCATGTCCGTCGATATCCGCACCCTGTTCGACACGCCTGCGCTCGCCGAGCTCGCGGGCACCGTCAGCACCGAGGCCGAGCCGGTACGGGTACCACCGAACCTGATCCCGCCCCTGGCCGGCCGGGGGCCTGACGCACAGGATGTGGAGCTGACCCTGTGACACTGGACGACCTGCTCAGCGAACTCGGCGCCAGGGGCATCCGCCTGCGCCGCGACGGCGAGGCGCTGAAGATCCGCGGCGACGCCGAGGCGCTCGAGCCGTGGCTGGTGGACGACCTCCGCTCGCACAAGGCGGCGCTGCTAGACCTAGCCGGCGCCGAGGCCGGCGAATGGTGGTCGCCGCCGGCCCGGATCACCCCCGGGATGCTGCCGCTGGTGGAGCTGACGCAGCCGGAGATCGACAGCGTGGTCGCGGCGGTGCCGGGTGGCGCGTCGAACGTTCAGGACATCTACCCGCTGGCTCCGCTGCAGGAAGGGATCTTGTTCCACCACCTGCTGTCGGAGGCGGGCGACCCGTACCTGATGACGGTGGTGTACGAATTCGGCTCGCGGCAGCGGCTGGACGCGTTCGTCTCCGCGTACCGGCAGGTGATCGACCGTCACGACATCCTGCGGACGTCGGTGGCGTGGGAGGGGCTGGCCGAGCCGGTTCAGGTGGTGTGGCGCCGGGCCGCCCTGCCGGTGCAGGAGGTGACGCTCGACCCGGACGGCTGTGACGCGCTGGCCCAGCTGCGCGCCCTGGCCGGCCCGAGCCGGCTTGGCTTCGACCTGCACCGGGCGCCCTTGCTGCAGGCACTCATCGGATATGAGGCGCGGCAGTCACGGTGGCTGATGCTGATGCTCGTGCATCACCTGGCTGGTGACCACGCGACGCTGGACGTCATTCACGACGAGATCCGGGCCTTCCTGACCGGCCGGGGCGGTGAGCTGCCCGCGCCCGCGCCGTTCCGGGACTTTGTCGCACAGGTGCGGCAGGGCATGACTGTCACTGAGCACGAGGCGTTCTTTGCCTCGATGCTCGCGGACATCGACGAGCCCACGGTCCCCTTCGGCATGACAGCGGCGCAGGGCGACGGCTCGGGCATCCTCGAAGCCAGCCTGCGCCTGCCGAGAGAGGTCACGGCGCGACTGCGCCGGCAGGCGCGCCTGCTGGGCGTGAGCGTGGCTGGGGTGTGCCATCTGGCGTGGGCGCTGGTGCTGGCCCGGCTGACTGACCGTGACGCGGTGGTCTTCGGCACTGTCTTGTTCGGGCGGATGCACGGTGCCGCGGGCCAGGTGGTCGGCCCGTCCATCAACACGCTGCCGCTGCGACTGTCGGTCGGTGGCAGCGTCGAAGATTCGGTCCGTGCGGCGCACTCGGCGCTCGCCGCGTTGCTGCGGCATGAGCACGCGTCGCTGGCCCTGGCGCAGCGCTGCAGCGAGGTACCCGCCCCGGCCCCGTTGTTCACGTCGCTGCTGAATTTCCGGTACGCCGCCACCCGCGTCCCGGGCGGCGATGACGACGCTGCCTGGCGCGGCATCCGTGTCATCGGCGGCGAGGAGCGGACGAATTACCCGCTGACATTGTCCGTGGACGACCTCGGCGAGAGCCTTGGCCTCACCGCGCAGGTTGTGCAGCCGGCGGATCCCGCCGGGGTCTGCGGCCTGGCCGAACGGGCGTTGTCTGAGCTTGTCCGGGCGCTGGAGGAGGAGCCTGGTCGGCTGGTGGCGTCGCTGGATGTGCTGTCTGCTGGTGAGCGTGACCTGGTTCTGCGGGGCTGGAACGACACCACGGTGTCCTTCCCGGCTGATGCCTGCCTGCATGAGCTGGTTGAGGCTCAGGCGGAGCGGACGCCGGACGCGGTGGCTGTGGTGCACGGCGATGAGCAGCTGACTTATGCCGAGCTGAATGCTGGTGCTGACGGCCTGGCGAGTCAGCTGCGTGGTCTGGGAGTGCGGCCGGACGACCGGGTCGCGGTGTGCGCCGGCCGCGGGGCGCCGATGGTACTGGCGCTGCTTGGCGTGCTGAAGGCGGGCGGGGCGTACGTGCCGCTTGATCCGTCCTACCCGGAGGACCGGCTGCGGTTCATGCTCGCGGACAGCGCGCCGGTCGCGTTGCTGGTGGACGGCCCGGCCCCCGGCTGGGCCGGCTCCCTCCTCACTGTCGACGTGACCGAGGGCTACCCGGGTGTTCCGGGGCGTCCCGGCGGCCTGACGCCGCACCATCTGGCGTACGTGATCTACACGTCGGGCTCGACGGGCCGGCCCAAGGGCGTGATGGTCGAGCACCGCAACGCGGTGGCGTCGACGTTTGCCCGCTCGGTGGCCTACCCGGCGCCGCGGCGGTTCTTGCTGCTCTCGTCGTTCTCGTTCGACAGCTCGGTGGCCGGGATCTTCGGCACGCTGACGCGCGGCGGCACGCTCGTGGTAGCCGATGCCGAGGCGGCGCGCGATCCCCGCCTGCTGGCCGCGGAGATCACCCGCCAGCAGGTTGACAGCCTGCTCTGCGTTCCCTCGCTGTACCAGCGTATTCTCGACGAGCTCCCCGGTGACCCGCCGCTCGCCCAGGTGATCGTGGCCGGCGAACCGTGCCCTGCCGCACTCATCACGGCCGCACGCCTGCGCTGCCCGCGGACGGCGCTGTTCAATGAGTATGGGCCGACTGAGGCGACGGTGTGGTGCACGGTGCACGAG
>OBLU010001722.1_pt1 | contig 20252 bp, 16 predicted proteins | sample 1518681 | NCBI WGS metagenome assembly OBLU01 (sample SAMEA3539304, study PRJEB22396) | soil metagenome | biome: tundra; feature: field; material: soil | place: USA | collected 2010-05 | depth 0.15 m
TCCTCAACCCACTCGCTACTCGATCTTCGCTGAAGCCTTCTTCCTTATCCCATCAACCCTTGGATCGTTTTGTGATTCAAGGGTGGGAAACCACAAATCTCGATTCGCGTGTTTTTGAAAGGGCGCGACCCAGGTCTATACCGACTCGTCAATCCACCTGCTTAGAAACATTCAGCAGAATCCCAATGCTTGCCAGCGTGAAGAACAGACTCGTTCCGCCCGACGAGATAAACGGCAGGGGGATTCCCTTGGTCGGCAGCAGCGAGAGCACCACGCTGATATTAAAAAACGCCTGCAGCAGGATCGCCGTCGTGATGCCGAAGGCGATGAGACGGCCAAAGGGGTCCTGGCAGCGGTAGGCGGTGCGGAGGCCGCGGTAGCCGAGCACGCAAAAGAGCACAACGATGCACATCGCGCCGAGAAAGCCGAGTTCCTCTCCGATGTTGGCAAAAATGAAGTCCGTCGATGCTTCGGGCAGATAAAACAGCTTCTGCATCCCCTCCATGTAGCCGCGCCCGGCAAAGCCGCCAGTCCCGACGGCGATCAGCGACTGATTGATGTGGAAGCCCGCGCCCATGGGGTCGGCGTCGGGATGGATGAAGGCCAGCATGCGTGCCCGACGCCACGGAACCCAGAAGAGCAGCGCGGCCAGCGGCGGCAGCGCCACGGCAACGGCGCCCGCAAGATACTTCCACTCCATTCCGGCCAGGACGAGCATCATGGCGCTGACGCCGGCGAGTACCAGCGCGGTGCCGAGATCGGGCTCGCGCACCACAAGCAGCATAAAAACGACGGGAATAATGGCGGCCCGGGAAAGGGTGTTCTTCCAGTCGCGCATGGTGTCGAGGCGTCGCGAGAGAAACCAGGCCAGAAACAGGATGAGCACCAGCTTGGATATCTCCGACGGCTGAAAGGTGAAGTGCCCGCCAAAGCGAATCCAGCGATGCGTGTTATGCGAATCGCGGACGAAAAAGACCAGCACCAGCAGCAGGGTACTCACGGCCAGCGATCCGTAGATGAACCGCGGCGAGTTATAGCGCGTGTAGTCCACGCTCATGAGAAAGACCATGAGCAGCACGCCGCCCACCGCCCACCCTGCCTGGCGCCCAATGTCGGCAAACTCGGAGTGATAGCGGTCCTGGGCCACGACCGCGGAAGCGGAAAACACCATGGCCAGCCCCATCACCACCAGCAGCAGCGTGGTAAAGAAGATCCACTTGTCAACGCCTATACGCTTTGCCAAACCTTCCAACCTCGCCATTCGTTCACAAGTTCTTTGAAGACCCGGCCGCGATGCTCGTAGCTCTCGAACTGGTCGAAGCTGGAGCAGGCGGGGGCGAGGAGGACGACTTCGCCGGGATGGGCCGCGGTGGCGGCCGCGCTGACGGCTTTGTCGAGGGTTTCGCAGGAGTGCAGCGGGACGACCCCGCGAAGCTGCGACTCGATCTTGGCGGCGGCGGAGCCAATGGTATAGACGGCACGCACGTGCGATCGCAGCAGTTCGGAGAGCTGGGTGTAGTCTGAGTTCTTGTCTTTGCCGCCAAGGATGAGAAGAACGGGTGTGTTGAAGGCGGCGACGGCCTTGGCCGTGGCGTCGACGTTCGTGGCCTTGGAGTCGTTGTAGAAATCGACGCCGTTCAGGGTCGCGACGTATTCAAGGCGGTGCTCGACGGCTTTAAAATTTTTAATAGCCCGGCGGATGGGCTCGACGGCCGCTCCGGCGAGGCGCGCAGCGCAAACAGCCGCGAGCACGTTTTCGACGTTGTGCTCGCCCTTGAGGGAGATTCCGCTGAGGGGGATGATGCTCTCGGTTGGCGCGTCCTTCGAGGAACGGTAGACAACATGGCCCTCCTCAACCCAGGCCCCTTGCTCGACGGGCCGCTCCATCGAAAACCAATAGACCTGCGCGGTGGAACGCGGAGCGGCGGCTGCGGCGCGGACATTGTCGGCGTTCAGCACGGCGAAGTCGCCCGCAGTCTGCGCGGCAAAGATGCGCTCCTTGGCCAGGGCGTAGTTTTCAAAAGTCCCGTGGCGGTCGAGGTGGTCAGGCGTGATGTTCAGGATCACGGCGATGTCGGGGCGGAACTGCTCCGTGCTTTCTAGCTGGAAGCTGGACACTTCAAGGACCGACCAGGTCTCAGGTGTACTTTCTTCAATGAGGGCCACGACAGGGACGCCAATGTTGCCGCCGACCAGCGTAGGAAAGCCGGCCTCTTCGAGGATTTCGCCGAGCAGGGAAGTGGTCGTGGTTTTGCCGTTCGAGCCGGTAATCGCGACGGATTTGCCTCTAAGGAAGCGCGCGGCGAGTTCGAGCTCACCGATCACGGGCAGGCCGAACCGTTTCACCTGGGCGAGTTCGGGCGTGTCGAGCGGGACGCCGGGGCTGACGACAATGAGATCCTGGCGGCGGAAGGTGAGCAGGCCGTGACCGCCGGCTTCAACCATAATGCCCTCTTCGAGCAGGGCGGGAATGTCTTTGGCGAGGGCCTCGGCGCTGCGGACGTCGGAGACCGTGACCTGGGCGCCGCGGCGACGCAAAAAAAGGGCCGCTGCCAGTCCGGATTTACCCAGGCCGACGACCAGAACCTTTTTGCCTTTGAGTTCCATCATTGGGATTATTCCTCAGGCTGTGTGCTGTCCGCGACTTCCTCTATTGTGCACCGTTGGGCGGCTCGCGTGTCGGGACTAGCGCAGTTTCAAGGTTGTAAGTGCAAACAGTGCAAATACGAGGGCGCAGATCCAGAAGCGCACGATGATTTTGGACTCGCTCCAGCCCAACTGCTCGAAGTGGTGATGCAAGGGCGCCATCCTGAAGATACGCTTCTTATTGCGCAGCTTGTAGCTGCCCACCTGGAGCAGCACGGAGAGCGCTTCGATGATGAAGATGCCGCCGATGAAGGGGAGCAGCAGCTCCTGACGGATGATGATGGCGATGGTGCCGATGGCTCCGCCGAGGGCGAGCGAGCCGACATCGCCCATGAAGATTTCTGCGGGGTGTGCGTTATACCAGAGGAAACCGATGGAGGCGCCGACCATGGAACCGCAGAAGACGGTGAGTTCGGCGACTTTGGGCATGTGCTGCAGATCAAGGTAGTCGGCAAACACCACGTTGCCGCTGACGTAGGTGAGCACGGTGAGCGCGCTCGCCGCGACGATGGTGCAGCCGATCGCAAGTCCGTCGAGCCCGTCGGTGAGGTTCACGGCATTCGATGAGCCCATCAGCACAAAGATGATGAAGACGACAAAAGGCAGGAAGACCAGAAATCCAAGATGGGGGATCGAGGCTGCCCCATGCCAAAGCAAGTCGGGGCGCCAGCTCTTGACGAAGGGCACAGTCAATTGCGTTGAAAACACCTTGAATTGCGACACGACGACCAGCGCGGTGGCCACGATGGCCGCGGCCAGCGCCTGCCAAAAGAGCTTGGCGCGCGCGGTGAGGCCGAGGCTGCGCCGCTGTACCACTTTGATGTAGTCGTCGGCAAAGCCGATGGCGCCAAAGGCCAGGGTGGAGAAAACGGCGATCCAGACAAAGGGGTTGGAGGGGTCGGACCAGAGTACGGTGGGCAGCAGAATGGCGATGACGATGAGCACGCCGCCCATCGTGGGGGTGCCCGATTTTTTCTGGTGGGACTGGGGGCCGTCTTCGCGGATGTATTGGCCGATCTGAAATTCGCGGAGCTTCTGAATGACGTAGGGTCCGATAAGGAGCGCGATGAGCAACGCGGTGAGGAAGGCAAAGGCTGTGCGAAACGTAAGGTAGCGGAAGATGCGGAACGGGCGAAAGAACGGATACAGCTTTTGATAGAGCAGCCAGTAAAGCAAGTGGCCTCCGGAGCCAGATTGAGGCGGGTTTCAGAATGATTCTACAAGTCCGGGCGCGCTACAGGGAGTGGATGAGTTGATTACGGCCTGGCGCTGGTCTGGCGTGTCAATTCCGCTTCGAAGGCCTGCTCACGATCGGCGATGTAGGCCTTATAGCCGTCTGAATCGATGAAAATATCCCGATCGCCGCGTTTCCAGCGATCGTATTTTTCCTTGAGACCGAAGTAGCCGCCGTGGGCGCCGAGGAATATATCGCAAGGGAGGCTTTTGAGCACCTTGAAGCCACGACGGTAGTCGGCGGCGATTTGCGGATAGGCTTGGTTGTGCACAAGCTTGTATCCGGGATTCACGTTGGGGCTGCCGACGATGACGACGTGGAGCGTGCTGCCGGCCTCGGGTTCGTCGAGGGTCCAGGTCGTTGTTCCTCGTGTATGGCCCGCGGTGAGATGCGCGGTGAGCACGGTGCCGCCAAGGCTGACTTTGTCGCCGTCGTGCAGAATGCGGTCGACGTGGGTCGGCGTGAATTGCATGGACTTGTCCGTGGCGTATTGAAAGTCGGTGCGACCACCGGATTCAACGACCGAAACATCCGCCGCCATGACCTCGTACTTCGCGCCCGTAACCCGCTTGATTTCCGCGCTGCCGGCGCAGTGGTCGTAGTGCGCATGGCTGATGAGCAGAATTTTGATGTCTTTGAAGTGGAAGCCGAGCGCCTCGACGCTCCTGCGGATCAGCGGCGGAGATGAAGCGAGATTGCTGTTGATGAGGATGTCGCCTTGCGGCGTCACGATGAGATACGAGGCGAGGTCTTCGCTGCCGACGTAATACAGGTTTCCCGCAATCCGAAAGGGCGGGAACGGGCTTATCCACGATAGATTAACCTGCGCAGGCGAGGGCATCGCCAGGAAAAACGCTGCAAAAAGCGCCAACGCGCCAGCGACTCTTCGACAGGCCACTAGTCCTCCACCATGGCGGTTTTGTTTTTGAAGTGTTCGATCGCCCGTTCCAGGTGGACGCCGCGCGAGCCCTTGACCAGCACAACGTCGCCGGGTTGGACATTTTGCAGCAACCAGCGTCCGGCGGCTTCTGCGTCGGGAAGAAAGACGGACGCCACGCCCCCTGCACAAGCCGCAGTGGCCAGGTGCTGTGCATTGCCGCCTACCCCCACCGCAATGTCGAGCCCGGCTTCAGCAGCAGCCTTGCCGCAGGCGGCGTGCAGCGCGGGGCCGTGTTCGCCCAGTTCAAGCATTTCGCCGGCAACCAGGATGCGGCGAACGGCGGGACGCGCCGCGAGGGTTCGGATCATCGAGCGCAGCGCCTCGGGATTCGAATTGTAGCTGTCGTTCAAAAGCGTGGCGCCGCCAATTTCGATCAGTTCACCGCGCTTGTCGCCTGCGGTCAGGGATTCAAGGGCCTTGATCGCGGGATCCAGTTCCACACCAGCCTCGAGCGCGACAGCCAGTCCGGCGATTGCGTTCGATCCGTTGTGTGAGCCCAGAAGGCGCAGATTGAGCGTTCCCTCGTGCTCGCCCGCACGAAAACGTACGTGCAATCCGGCGGGATCTTCCGTCTCCTCGATGATCTGCGGATCGGCGCAAGGACCGTTGCCAAAGTAAATCACCTTGCCCAGGAAATCGCGCCCGAACTGCGAGACGTACGCATCGCGGCAATTGAGGAAGGCCAAACCGTTGGCCGGCAGTGCGGCGACCAGCTCAAACTTTGAGCGTGCGATGCCGGCCTGACCGTCGGGAAAATTCTCAATATGCGCTGTGCCTACGTTGGTCACCACGCCCCAGTCGGGCGAGGCGACGCGTGCCAGTGCGGCGATTTCTCCCGCGTGGTTCATGCCCATTTCGACAACCGCAATCTCATGCTGCGGCTCGAGCCGTAGCAATTGCAGCGGCAGGCCGAAGGCGTTGTTGAGATTGCCGATGGATTTGAGTACGTTGAATTTTGCGCCGAGGGCTGCGGCAATCGCTTCCTTTGTGGTGGTCTTGCCGGCCGAGCCAGTCACGGCCACGAGGCGCTTGCCCCATTGACGGCGCGCGTGAGAAGCCAGCGCCTGCAAGGCAACAAGCGTGTCTTCGGCGATGAGCAACGGCACAGCCAGGGCGGCATCGGGCAGCGTGGCGACGCGGGCGCGCGAAACCACGGCAGCAATCGCTCCGCGCTCCACCGCGGAAACTACGAAGTCATGCCCATCGACCCGGTCGCCGCGCACGGCAAAGAACAACTCGCCGGGAGCCACCGTGCGCGAGTCGATGGAGCAGCCGCTCGCCACGAGCGCGCCTGCATTCACAACGCTGGCCGGCGCTTCCAACACCGCGCTCGCGCCAACAGCCGCCTCTGCGAGGGTGAGTTTCATCGCACTCCACGGTATCTCAGTTCGGTCAAGGTTGAAAGTGCAATTTCGGAGTCGTCGAAAGGAATAGAGCCTGTGGCGAGAATCTGCTCTTTTTCATGACCCTTGCCGGCGATGAGCACAATGTCGTGAGGCTGCGCTGCCTGAAGCGCGAGGCGGATGGCTGCCGAGCGGTCTGGCTCGACGGCGTAGCGGACTCCGGTCGCCTTGAGGGCTGGCTCGACTTCGGCGAGGATCGCGAGCGGGTCTTCGGAGCGGGGATTGTCGCTGGTCGCGATAACGAAGTCGCTTCCTTCGCCGGCCGCCTGCCCCATCTTGGGCCGCTTGGTGCGGTCGCGGTCGCCGCCGCAGCCGAAGAGCGTGATGACGCGGCCGTCGCTAGCCGCAGTCATTTGCCGGGCCAGAAGAATGAGATTGCGGAGTGCATCGTCGGTGTGGGCATAGTCGACGATCACGGAAAAAGGCTGGCCGCCGTCCACAGGCTGAAAGCGGCCGGGGACAGGACGAAGGCTCGGGGCAAACTTGACCAAATCATCAAAGGCCACGCCGCGCGCGTGCGCTGCGGCGAGAGCCGAAAGCAGATTGAGGATGTTAACTTCGCCGGCAAGACGCGAAGTGATGCGGGCAGAGCCCGAGGGCGTTTCGAGCTCGATGACAGCGCCGCCTGGTGTGAGCGAGTGATTTGCGGCGCGCCAGTCGCCCATGCCAATGCCGTAGGTGCGGATTTCGGCGCCTGCATTTCGTGCGGCTTCGGAGAGCTGATGCGCGCGTTCGTCGTGCGCGTTGATCACCGCCACCCGCGGCGCGGGATACACGGTGCCGTCGAAGAGCAGCCGCTTGGCAGAAAAGTACTTCTCCATCGTCTGGTGATAGTCGAGGTGATCGCGGGTGAAATTGGTGAAGACGGCCACGTCGAATCGGATGCCGGCGGCGCGGCCCTGGTCGAGACCGTGGCTGGAAACTTCGGTGACCAATTCGGTGGCTCCGAGCGCGGCTCCTTCAGCCATGAGCTCGAAGAGATCGCGTGACTCCGGCGTGGTGTGCAGCGAGGGGCGCACGTCGCCGGCCACGTGATATTCGATGGTGCCAATCAGAATCGTCTTGCGCGCGGCGGCGTTGAGCAGAGCTTCGACGAGAAAGGCTGTGGTGGTTTTGCCGTTGGTCCCTGTGATGCCGGTGGCAGCAAGCTTGCGTTCCGGGTGGCCGAAGAAGGCCGCGGAAGCCTGCGCAAGCGCGCGGCGGCCGTGCTCGACCTGCAGCAACGGCACACCGGCCTGGTAGACAAGCAGGTGGTCGAAGGTAGGCGCGGAGTCGGTAATGACCCCGAGCGCGCCGTGAGCGAGAGCCTTGTCAATGTAGCGATTACCGTCGGTCGAGCCCCCCTTCATGGCCACGAACACGGCACCAGGGCGCACGCGGCGCGAATCGTACTCAACGCCGGTGATGGGCTGCGTAAATCCGTCTCCGGCAGCTCCGGCCGCATCGACCGCAGTTACTTCGTCGATCAGGTCTTTCCAAGTCATCTCGTGGTTGATTGTAGATGGCCGGGCGGCCGGAGTTCCGTGAGGGATGGAGGAGCTAACGCTGGCAGCGGACGACGATCTTTGTGCCGGGCGGGACATTGGTGCCGGGCGCGGGGGCTTGCTCGCGCGCCGTACCGCTCCCGGTGACTTGCACATCGAGGCCCGCGGCCGCGGCCATTTCAATTACCTTGCGCACCGGCAAACCGATGAGCGATGGGACGGTCAGCTTTTTTCCGTCACTGATGGTGACTTGTGCGGGCGTGGTTTGCGGTGCGGAAACTGCCTGGTCTACGGCGGGCGCGGCGTTGGCGTCAACATGGGCACTCGCTGAGCTGGGGGACCCTGTTTGCGTTGCTGCTGAGGATGCGGAATGGGCCGCATGTTGCGGCTGCTCTGGAGCGGCGCGAAGAGGATCGTCGGCCGGCAGATCGTTGACCGCGGCGAAGAGCGCATTGACATTGTTCTGGTCGGCGTCGGAGTCGTCTTCGGCCAGGTCAACATTTTTCTCTGTCTTCGCGGGCGTGCGCGGCTGCTGCACATCAATGTCGTGCGGGACGCCGAGGTATTCGAGCACCTGCTGCGCCACCTCGGCGAACACCGGCGCGGAGACGGCGGTGCCATAGTAGGATGGGCCGGCCCTGGGATTGTCGATGACGACGGCAATCGCGATGGCGGGATTGTTGACCGGCGCGATGCCCGCGAAGGACGCGATGTGCATCGTCTTCGAATAGAGGTGCGTAACCGGGTCGACCTTTTGCGCCGTGCCGGTTTTGCCGCCGGAGGAGAACCCATTTAGCTGTGCGGGCTTGCCGGTACCGTAGAGGACGACGCCCTCCATCATCTTGCGCATCTGCGCGGAGGCCATCTCCGAGATGACGCGGTGCGCGCCGGGCGGCAGCGGGTTGGGCAAGTCTACGCCGGGCTTAAAGGCTGCCGGCTGCAATACGGCGGTCTTCTGATTCGGATCCAGCTGATTCGGCATGAGCACGCGGGGCGGCAGATAGACGCCGCCATTGGCGATGGTGGAGACCATGGAAACCAGCTGGATGGGCGTGACACCGACTTCCTGTCCAATAGCGAGGGAGCCGATAGACGAACCGTTCCACTTGCTGGTGGGTCGCAAAAGGCCGCGTGTTTCGCCGGGCAATTCCATTCCCGACCGGCTGCCGAAACCGAAAGCGCGCATGTATTTATAAAAGTTGTCCGGTCCCACCTTGAGGGCAAGCTTCACAGCAGCAACGTCGCTTGATACCTCCAGCGCCTTATGTACTGGAATCACTCCATAGTGTTCGCCCTGGTTGTCGTGAATCACGCGACCGGCCAGCGTAATCTTTCCTCCCTGACAATCAATCATGTCGTCGGGCTTGGCGACGTTGGCATCCAGCGCCGAGGAATAGGTGACCAGCTTGAAGACGGAGCCGGGCTCGTAGACATCGCTGACCGCATGGTCTTTTAGCAGTGCGGGCGTGGTGTGCCGGAAATCATTGGGATCAAAGGTTGGCCGGATGGCGAGGGCGAGAATCTGGCCGGTGTGCACGTCCTGCACAACGATGGTTCCGTTGTCGGCGCGTGTCTTCTCCATGGCATGGTCGAGGGCTTTTTCGGCCATGAACTGGATATTGTTGTCGATGGTGAGTTCAAGATTCCGGCCCGCTTCGGGCTCGTGTTCGGTGGACCCCAGCACGTGACGGCGCGCATCCATTGCCGTGAAGACGCGGCCCGGGACGCCATGGAGGCTGCCATCGAATTTTTGTTCAAGGCCGCCGAGGCCGTTGTCGTCCAGCCCGACGTACCCCAGCACTTGGGCGGCAAGCTGATTGTCGGGATAAAAGCGCTGGAACTCCTTCTGGAAGTAAATGCCCTTCATGTTGAGGGCACGAATGCGGGAAGCAACTTCGGGCTTTACGCGGCGTGCCACCCAGGCAAAGCTGTGTCCATTGTCAAGGCGATTGGCAATTTCCTGCTCGGTGGTCCGCTTGTCTTCGGGATCGACATGAACGATACCGGCGAGGATGTGCGCGGCTGCCTTCTTGTCGTCCATCTCGGTAGGCACGGCATAGATGGAGTCGACTTGCACAGTGGCGGCCAGCTCGCGAAGATTGCGATCGTAAAGAACGCCGCGGCGGGGAGCTACCTCAAATGTGCGCTCCTGCTGCTTCTCGGCGCGCTCCATGTATTCGCTGTGATGAATGATTTGAACCCAGAAGAGGCGAGCTGCAATGGCCAAGGCCCAGAGAAGAAAGAACAGGCACACAAGCCAGAAGCGCGCCAGCTTGAGAGGCATGGCGCGCGGCGTGGTGTTGCGGTTTCGATTGGCACGAAGTGTTGCCTGCATGGGCGAATCGGGTATCGCCTTCCAGTTTACTGTGCGGGCGGGGGCGGCGGCGTAACCTGCGCCATAACGGGAGCGCTGCTTTCCGGACTGATGGTTGAGTGGACCACCTGGCCAGGCTGCGGTTCGGCAAGACCCATCTGGCGGGCAAGGCCATCGATGCGGCCAGGCTGCGCCATCTCGGCTTCACTGAGGCGCAGTTGGCGATTCTCTTCGCGCAGTTGGTCAAGGGTCTGCTTCTCCGACTCCACGCGATAGGAGCCCTCGATGGCGCTGAAGTGCTGCAGGCCGTAAATCATCACCAGCGAAAACAGCAGCGCAACGGCGGCCGAGAAGATACGCATCTGTCGCACGCGCACCGGATCGGGCGCCTTGACCAGACGGGAGTTGTCAAAGCTTTTGGCGAAGCTGACTTCAGGCGTGCGCGCGCCCCGGCGACGCATGGGCTGCTGCGCCAACAGGGCAGCGTTGTGCTCGGCCACGCGAGCGTTCCAGCCTTGTGCGGTATCAAAATAAGTTGTGCATGCCGCCATGTGTTTCTCCTAGCTTCTGGCCGCTAGCTTCTAGGCGCTAGCCGGGATCATCCTGAATTTGTTTATCCGACTCAGCGGAGTAAACACCAACCGCTGCTCGAATTCGTTTGTTGCCCGATCTGTTCTGCTTAAGGGTCTAAAGCCCTTTCAATTCCCAGTTCTTGTCGGCACGCTGAAATCGTGTCTGATACGAACCCTTCGCTGCTACTCGTCGCAGCGAAAGGCTGGTGGCTAGCCGCTGGTTGCTGCCTTCTCTGCCGCTCTCAACTTTGCGCTGCGGCTGCGCGGGTTGCGATCCATCTCTTCCTCGCCCGCGACGGCGGGCTTCTTCGTCAGGATTTCCCAGATTCCGCGGTGCGCGCCCTCGCGCAAACTGTCCTTCGCAATGCGATCTTCCAAAGAATGAAAGCTGATAACGACCAGTCGTCCGGAGGGCTTAAGCAATGTGGGTGCGGCCTCCAACAGCGCCCGAATTTCGTCCAGCTCGCGATTCACATAAATCCGGAGAGCCTGAAAGGTTCGGGTCGCCGGATGAATCCTGTCCTGTTTCATTGCCGGGACGGCTGAGGTAACAATCCGGGCAAGTTGCCCCGTGGTTGTGACCGGCCGCCCCCGAACAATGGCTCTGGCGATTCTCCGCGATCTCCTTTCCTCTCCGTATTCGTAAATAAGGTCTGCCAGCTCGCGCTCACTCGCCTCATTCACCACTTGTGCGGCCGTCGGCCCCTGACGTGTATCCATACGCATGTCAAGAGTGCCGTCTGCCATAAAACTGAATCCTCTGCGCACCTCGTCCAGTTGCAGGCTGCTGACGCCAAAGTCGGCCAGAATGCCATCCACTGAGGTGGGCTCGACGTGTCGGGCAAGGGAACTGAACGCTTCGCCCACCAACGTCACTTTGGGCGCCTGGCCGCCGAGTTCTTCTGAAACCTGGCCCAACCTGGTCCTTGCCAACTCGAGCGCTTCTGGGTCCCTGTCGAAACCGATCAGGTGCCCCTTCGGACCAAGCAGCTTTGCAATTCCTGCCGAGTGCCCAGCCATGCCCAGCGTGCAGTCAACGACCGTGCCGCCTGCGCGCACATTGAGAAACTCAATCGCTTCTTTTAAAAGAACTGGCACATGGCGTTTACTTCGACTCGTCATGCGCTCCCCCTGAGGGGCATCAAGCTCAATTACGGCGGCTGAGAATTGCCGCCATTGCCTTGCGATCTTCTGCAGTCAACTCGTTTTCCGGCAGGCCCCTCTCGAAGAGCTCCCGGTTATGGACTTCGAGGTAGTTCATCTTTCCGAATACCGCAACTTCAGCGTCCAGCTTGGCCGTACCGCGCAGAATCTGGGGCAGCAGGATCCGGGCCTGGTTGTCCATCTCCACTTGCTGACCGTAATAGCTGGTCAAATTGAGGTACTTCTGTACGGCGTCGTCCAGGGTGCTGGATTCGGCGAGCTGCTGTTCCCGCTTTTCCCATTCCGACAGCGGCCAGATTTCGGCGCTCTTGCCGTCGGTGCTGGTCACATAGAACTGGGTAACGTTGGAGGCATCCACCAATTGCTTGAAGGCAGAGGGGAGTTTCAACCGCCCCTTCTCATCGACCTTCGCCGGGTGATTACCCCTGAACATTGCTTGCCGCTTTCCTTTTCGCCGGTTAAAGCCGGCCTTGTAACGTCCTTTTCCCGAGTTGACCGCCGTGGTTCAAAGCCCACTTTGGTGCCCGGAACGCACACGAAGGAGAGAGAATAGGGATAACTTCAGTCCCGGAGCGACAACTTTGCTCCCTTTCACTCCCTTTTGCTCCACTTCAGACACGATCATAGCCCACAATCGAGTCGCTTCCAACGCGAAAAGCTGTGGAAAGTGCGTAAATACTGGAGATTCCCGAAGCGGCAGGATGGTATAGATTTGGGAGTGTCTTCTAATAGACGAGCAATCGGCCCAGGCCCCAATAGGTAGTGTTTATTGGTTTGGTTACCGTGGCGGAATGAGTACTTGGCGGGAACCCAGGAAGGGTTTAAAGGAGAACAAAAAGCGAATTATGACCCATGCACCTCGTCCGGATGCATTCGCCGGGTGGCGACAAGCTTGATGAGATAAACGAAAACGAGTGTGTTGGCGATGAGCAGGGCCACCCGGATCCCGGTGAACCGGCGGGTCACTTCAAAGATTTCCCAAGGCAAAAAAGATGCCGTTATGAACAGGGTGAGAAACTCGCCCCAGGCCTTTTCGAGGTAGAGGCCAATTCCCTCGGCCAGGCTCAGGCCAGCATAGCTGAAGGCCACTGCCCCGATACGGCGCAGCATCGGATCGTTGAGAAGCGAAGCCTTATCCAAAACAAAGTTGATGAATCGCGACTCGGGATTGAAGCGAAGTGCGCCGGCGAGCTGGTAAAGCACATCGCCAATGTCCTTATGCAGGAGCCGCAGCGCACCCACACCTACGGCGGCGATCAGCAACGCCTGCACGAACTTATAGGCCGAAATCAACACAAGCCACTTGTTGTGTTGAGTCCGCGCCTTGACGCGCTCAGATTGGATTTCGATGGTGTCCTCTGCCCGCAAGCCCCTGAGTGTAGCAAGCATCTATCGATACGTTAACCGATCGTGGCGGGTTCTCCCAAAGGGGAGTTGAACGGCGCCCCTCGGAATCGGGCGATTTCTGAAGACCGTGGAAGGCGGCACGCTGACGGCAAGCCCGCGGGACGGCGAGGTCATTCTCACGGATGAAAAGAGCGGCATGGCCACCGTAACCATCCCCAACGGTCCAACGGCGTGATCCACAGTTGTGAACGCCGTTTTGCTCCCAAGCAGAGGTCCATTTCAACGCAGTTTCACCGAGAGGATCGGACGCGCGGAGCAGCGGTTGCAGTTTGACCCCGTTGCTATGCCTAGGCCCCCTTCTTCAGCCTCTCGCGGCATGCGTCGTATACTTGCCTTATGTCGATTGTGCGCAACCTCGCTGGCATCGCCAAAGGCATGAGCGTCACCTTCCGCGAGATCTTTGAACCCACCCAGGTGGAGAACTATCCTGACGGGCCGGGTCCCATGCGCGGGGCCGTCCTCCAGGAGCGCTATCGCGGCGCGCACGTCCTGCAGCGGGACGAGAACGGCCTGGAAAAATGCGTGGCCTGCTTCCTATGCGCCGCCGCCTGCCCTGCCAACTGCATTTATATCGAGGCTGCCGAGAATACCGAGGAGAATCGAATTTCCTCCTCCGAGCGCTACGCCAAGATCTACAACATTGACTACAACCGCTGCATTTTCTGCGGCTATTGTGTTGAAGCCTGCCCCACCGACGCCATCACCCATGGCCACGGCTTCGAACTGGCCAGCCTCAACGCAACCAATCTGGTGATGCGCAAGGAAGACATGCTTTTGCCGGTGAGCGCGTTGACTGCAGCGAAGTAGCTCATCGTCATCCTCCCTCCCCCGAATTCCCGCATGGTTTCGAACGCTCCGGGTTTCCGTCTATTCTGATGGGTACACCGCTGCTCCCAGGTGGCACAGAGGTCTTTGATTCATGCAAGGTTTTCAATCAGCTCACTGTGAACGGGCGCCTGAGCGTGAAAGCGCGACGGACAGGAAACTTCAAAAGATTTTTCGCAAAGCATAGGACCATGAGAGAGAAATGACTCGAACTCACCAACACCCTCTTGAAAGAATCCTCGAAAGTCGAATCGCCATCATTGATGGAGCGATGGGAACGACGATCCGCACCTATGGAATGACGGAAGCGGATATTCGCGGCGAGCGATTCGCGAACTCGAAAAAGGACCTCAAGAACAATGGCGACCTGTTCTCCCTGACGCAGCCGAAGATGATTGGCGACATCCATCGGCGATTTCTGGAGGCCGGAGCGGACATCATCGAAACCAACACCTTCGGCGCCACCAGCATTACGCAAAGCGAATTCTTCGTGGACGATCCGCGCGAGCATGGCGGCCGCAAGGATCCCGCGTTCTATCAAAAGGTCATCGAGGATCGATTTCTCAACGATCTTGCCTGGGAGATCAATGAGCAGTCGGCGCGACAGTGCCGTGAATGGGCCGATCGAGTAGCCAATGAAACCGCGCGTCCACGGTTTGTAGCTGGAGCCATTGGCCCCTTGACCGTGTCTCTGTCGAACTCGCCTGACGCCGATGACGCAGGGTTCCGTGTGGTCACGTTTGACCAGGTCAAGAATGCGTACGCTCACCAGGTGCGCGCCCTCATCGCCGGCGGCGCAGACCTGCTGCTGGTCGAAACCATCTTCGACTCTCTCAACGCCAAGGCGGCGCTTGTCGCCATCCGCGAGGTGTTTGACGAAGACGGTCTTTCCGCGAGCAACAAGGAATTGCCGATTATGATCTCCGCGGCCGTCGGCCGTGGCGGCGAGACACTGATCTCGGCGCAGACTACGGAAGCGTTCTGGAACGCGGTGAAGCATGTGAAGCCGCTATCGGTGGGTCTCAACTGCTCACTCGGTCCCGATCTGATGTACCCCTTTCTTTCCGAGCTGTCGGAGAAGGCGGATGTCGCGATCTCGTGCTATCCGAATGCCGGGTTACCGAATCCTCTGTCTGAAACAGGGTTCGATCTGGGACCGCAGGACATGGCGCGTTCTCTGGGAGAGTTCGCGCGTGCAGGGTTGATCAATATTGCAGGAGGCTGCTGCGGCAACACCCCCGAGCACATCGCGGCGATTGCCAAAGCACTGGATGGGCTGTCCCCACGGGAAATTGACCGGGTCGAGGTCGCAGCGTGAGCGAGAGCACGGCACCGAAGCCCCTTCGTCTTTCCGGATCACAGCCGTTCACACAGCAACCGGGCGTTTACATCCTGATTGGTGAGCGCACCAATGTAGCCGGGTCGCCAAAATTTGCCAAGCTCATCAAAGAAGGAAAATTCGAGGAAGCGGTCAGCGTGGCGCGCCAGCAAGTTGAGAATGGCGCAAACGTTCTTGACATCTGCATGGACGAGGGCATGATCGACGGCGTCGCCGCCATGACGCGCTACCTGCAATTGCTGGCCAGCGAACCTGAGGTCGCCAAGGTTCCGTTCATGGTTGACTCCTCGAAGTGGGAAGTGATCGAGGCCGGGCTCAAGTGCCTTCAGGGCAAAGGCATCGTGAACTCCATCTCGCTGAAGGAAGGCGAAGGGATCTTTCGCCAGCACGCCGCGGCAGTTCTCAAGTATGGTGCCGCTGCCGTGATCATGGCCTTCGACGAACAGGGGCAGGCCGCGACGTATGAAGACAGGATCCGCGTGTGCCAGCGGGCCTACAAGATCCTTGTGAACGAGGTCGGATTTCCACCCGAAGACATCATCTTCGATCCGAACATTCTTACCGTTGCCACCGGTATGGAGGAGCACAACAACTACGCGCTCGACTTTATCAACGCCACGCGCTGGATCAAGGCCAACCTTCCGCACGCCAAGGTGTCGGGCGGCGTTTCAAATATTTCATTCAGCTTTCGCGGCAACAACAAGGTTCGCGAGGCCATGCACTCCGCGTTTCTTTATCACGCCATCGCGGCGGGCATGGACATGGGCATTGTGAATGCTGGAATGCTCGAAGTGTACGAGGAGATTGAGCCGGAGCTGAAGGTGCTGGTGGAAGACGTGCTGCTCAACCGGCGTCCTGACGCCACCGAGCGCCTTGTAGACCACGGCGAAAAGCTGAAAGCGGCGGGCGCAGGAGATGATGTAAGCGAAAAAAAGGCCGAAGAATGGCGCAACGGCACGGTCGAGGAACGTCTCTCGCACGCGCTGGTCAAGGGCATCGACACCTACATCGAGATCGACGCTGAGGAAGCCCGCATCAAGCTGGGTCGCCCGCTCCTGGTAATTGAAGGCCCCCTCATGGATGGCATGAGCGTGGTCGGCGACCTGTTTGGGGCCGGCAAAATGTTTTTGCCCCAGGTAGTCAAATCCGCTCGTGTGATGAAGAAGGCTGTGGCGCACCTGACCCCGTTCATGGAGGCCGAAAAGGCCGCGATGGCCGCGGCCGGCGAAGTGGTCAAGGCGCAGGGAAAAATCGTGCTCGCCACGGTGAAGGGTGACGTTCACGACATTGGCAAGAACATCGTTGGCGTCGTTCTGGCGTGCAATAACTACGAAGTAATCGACATGGGAGTGATGGTCCCCTGCGAAAAAATCCTCGAACGCGCCAAGGTGGAGAAGGCGGACATGATCGGCCTCAGCGGCCTCATCACGCCGTCTCTTGATGAAATGGTGCACGTGGCTCGCGAGATGGAGCGTCAGGGTTTCAAGCTGCCATTGCTCATCGGCGGGGCAACCACGAGTCGCAGGCACACGGCCATCAAAATCGCACCGCACTATAGCGAGCCGGTAGTTCATGTGCTCGACGCCAGCCGGGCTGTGCCTGTGACCACCAGCCTGCTGAGTGACGATGGCAAAGCGGAGTTCGTGGCACAGCATCGTGCCGAATACGAAGCATTGCGCAAGGCACATGTCGCGCAGCGTCAGAAGGCCGTTCCGCTCGAGACCGCGCGCATGCGGCGCACTCCGATTGAGTGGCGCGCTGAAGACTTGCCCAGGCCTGAGTTTACGGGCGTGCGCGTGCTGGACAACTTTCCTTTGGCCACGCTCCGCGAGTTCATTGACTGGACTCCGTTCTTCCACACCTGGGAGCTGAAAGGCTCTTATCCGCGCATTTTCGACGACGAGCGCCAAGGTGCGCAGGCGCGCCAGATCTTCACCGAAGCCAATGCTCTGCTGGATCGGATCATTGAAAAGAACCTGATCACGGCGCGTGGCGTCTACGGGTTCTTTCCGGCCAATGCTGTGGGCGACGATATCGAGGTGTATACGGATTGCAAACGCGGAAAGGTGCGTGAGCAATTTCACTTTCTGCGCCAGCAGGTCAACAAGGAGGGCAATGAGCCCTGCCGCTCGCTCGCCGACTTCATCGCGCCAACAGAAACCGGGCTGCCCGATCACATCGGCGCTTTCGCGGTGACCAGCGGCATTGGCCTGAAGGAACTGTGCGACCGGTTCCGTGCCGAGAACGATGACTACAACGCGATTATGGCGGAGGCAATCGCCGATCGTCTGGCAGAGGCATTTGCCGAATGTCTGCACAAGCGGGTGCGCGACGAATGGGGCTACGGTCGCGAGGAAAATCTGACCATGGACGATCTGATCCATGAGAAGTATCGGGGCATCCGTCCGGCCGCCGGTTACCCCGCGTGCCCGGATCACACGGAGAAAGGCACGTTGTGGCGTTTGCTCGATGTGCATGCGAACACCGGCATGCAGATTACCGAGTCGTTTGCGATGTGGCCAGGTTCAAGCGTGAGCGGACTCTACTTCGCGCACCCGGAGTCGCGTTATTTCGCGCTCGGCAAAATTGACCGCGATCAGGTTGTCGATTATCACCAACGCAAAGGGATGAGCGTGGCGGAAGTTGAGCGATGGCTGGGGCAAAACCTGAACTACGACCCAGAATAACAACACATGACATTGGCCGCTGGTCTTTCTCGCCGCTGCGCACGGCCATGCTCCGCGTTTGACGCAGGGAAATAGCCGGTGCTTAGATTGTGGCGGCGGGACGGCGCCATGCAGCGCGCCCGCGAAGTTTTGAGGACTCCCCATGAGAGCGGGTAAGGGAATGCTGGCAGCGGTCATTTTATCAGGTGTCTTGTTTTGTGGATGTGGCAGTGGAAGCACAGGAACAACAACTCCGCCCGAAACTCAGGCGGCTGCTCCGACGATAACCACTACGAATGCGGAGAATGGCGCGGTCATTGCGAGTCTGACCACAACCACGTCCGGGGCCACCATTTACTACACGCTTGACGGAACCACGCCGACCAATACTTCCCAGAGATATCAGGCGCCATTTCTCATAACCGCGAATTTGACGTTGAAAGCCATTGCAGCGGAGCCGCCCGGCTACACCAACAGCAGTGTCGCCAGCCGAACCTTCAGGCCTGACATTCCTTCGGGCACGCTGGTGTGGTCCGATGAGTTTAACAACTCGACCGGCGCCAAGGTTGAACCCAATCCGCAGGTGTGGACGTATGACACAGGCAACAGCGGCTTCGGCAATCATGAGCTTGAGAATTACTGCGCATGGGGTTCAAACACAGCGCCTTGCTCCACTGCCAGCCCCAGCGCCTATGTGGGTACCGAAGGCTATCTGCACATTGAAGCGCAACAGCCCTCCGCCGGCGTCTACACCTCCGCAAGGCTCAAATCGCAAGGACTTTTCAGTTTCCAATACGGCCGCTTCGAAGTGCGCGCACAGGTGCCGGAAGCGCAAGGCTTCTGGCCTGCCGCGTGGCTGCTGGGCAATAACATCACCACGGTCGACTGGCCGGCCTGCGGCGAAATGGATGTGCTGGAACGCGTGAACGCGGCAAAGACGCCCGACTGGAATGAAGGCTCGATTCACGGCACGGGGTTTACCGGCGGCAAAGGCCTCGGCACGGTGTTTAACTTCCCCGTGGGACAAAGCGCCGCCGGGTGGCACACCTACGGCATGATCTGGTCCAAAGGCAGTGTGGCATATTACATCGATGATCCCGCACATCCTTACATCTCCTACACCACTTCGAACATGAACGGTCTGAGCGGCGCGGTGTGGCCCTTTGATGCCGGCCAAAGCAGTTTCATTCTGCTCAACCTGGCGATCGGCGGCGACTGGCCCGGGCCGCCTGATCCCACCACACCCTTTCCATCGGAGATGTTGGTGGACTATGTGCGCGTGTACACGAATTGATTCCAATCACGCATTGATTCGTGCGCGTGCTCGTACACTTGTGGGGGCTGGCCCCCGCCAAGTCAGCTCGCGAAAACCGATATGATTCTCCTTCGGAGACACCATGACCCGTTCAAGACTTCTACTTTTGTGTCTGCCTGCTTTATGCTTCGGTACGGTTGCTTACGCTCAAACAGAAGCACCGGCTCCGCTTAGAGTTGCGTCGCCCGACGGCCAGATCGTGCTGCTCCTTTCCCACTCCACCGTCGGTCCGGCCACCGATCCATCCAGTAGAGGCATGCATTACGCAGTGGACTTTCGCGGCAAATGGCTCATGGATGAATCGGTGCTGGGCCTCAAGATTCAGGGCCAGCCCGCGCTGGGGCCGGGTATGAAGCAGGTCCACGCGGTATCCGGCCATGTTGACGAGAGCTACTCCATTCCCGTCGGGAAGACGAGCTCGGTGCGAGATCATTACAACTCCGCTCGTGTGGACTTCGAGGATCCCTCGGGTCGAAAACTCGCAATGGAAGTCCGCGCCTTCGACGATGGTGTTGCGTTCCGCTACATCGTGCCGCAGCAATCATCATTCGCGAACGTGCGCATCGAACAGGAACTGACAGAATTCCGGTACCCCAAAGACGCGACGCTCTATCGTATGCGTACGGCCAAACACACGGTTGACTTGGTGAGGCGCGGAAGTTTAAAGGTGAGCGGGATTGTGTCTTGCGGCCCATGCGGCGGGTGAGAGATCGGCGACCTGGTGAATGGACCTGTTGGCAAGTCCGGGCAGGATCTCGTTCAGGTAGTCGCGGACAGGGATCCTGAGCCGGCGGCAGCTTTCAACCACGGAGAGGATCGCGGCCACACGCGGTCCGGCCTGCTGGCTGCCGATGTGGATCCAGTTTTTTCAACCCAAGGCTACGCCGCGCATGGAGTTTTCCGCCAGGTTGTTGCTAAGTTCCAGTTCCGGATATTGGAGGAA
>OBLU010001725.1_pt1 | contig 20223 bp, 14 predicted proteins | sample 1518681 | NCBI WGS metagenome assembly OBLU01 (sample SAMEA3539304, study PRJEB22396) | soil metagenome | biome: tundra; feature: field; material: soil | place: USA | collected 2010-05 | depth 0.15 m
ACTCCTCGACATCTGGAGCGCCCGCGGAGTAACCAATCGGGCAGCCAAACGTGGCTGCCCGCGGCTTAGTACGGCAACTCGCCGGCTCGGAAACGCATTCAGCTCTCCGCTCCCGGACGGTGGCCGCTCCGCAACCAGCAAAAGGGCAACCCCACGAGGGGGCTGCCCTTTTTACACGTGTCTGAAATGCTGGCTGTGTCCTGGGACTAGAACTTCACCCGGAACGACAGGTTCATGATCGGCGGTCCGCCTTCAGTGGACGCCCCACTCTCACCATTCAGACCGGGTGTGCCAAAAATGATCGGGTTGCTGTTTGCGAGCGCGGTGCTCGGCGGACCCCAGTTGAACCACTTGAACGGGTTGAAGAAATCGAACCGGATCTGCGCCTGGACCCGCTCCTTAATCGGGAAGTCCTTGTACGCCGATATGTTGGCCGCGATTATACGTCGCGAGATCCACTCGTTCGCCGGCACGTTGCCGTTGGTGAACGACGGGGCTGCCATGATGCAATTGTTGGCCAAGTTCGAGGTCAACGTACCGCAGTTGCCGATCATCGAGTTCTGGCCCGACTGAACGAAGCGGTTCCCTCCGATGTCCTGCCAACCGGACCGAAGCGCCGGGTCGTTCACCAAGTAGGCAGCGCCGAAGGTTCCCGGCTCGTAGCTCGGATATTCCTGCTGGGGCCCCAGCACGCCGGTCGCCGGGTTGACGACCGAGAAGCCCGAGTAGCTGATACCGCTGGGGGTGGGGCTCCAGATGGAGTAGTTCCACGCAAGGCTATAGCCGCCTAACAGCCAGTTCATCAGGCGACCATGGTTCATGAAGTGTCTGCCCTTGCCGAACGGCAGCTCATAGGTCATGGAACTGGTGAAGCGAAACTTCTGGGTGAGGTTGGTGACCCCCCGGCCCAAGGTTTGGGGAACGTAGAGATTCTCCGTGCCAAAACCCGCTGCATTCTGTATACCCTTCTGATAAGTGAAGAACGCGAGGAAGGTCAGACCATACGAGAGCCGTTTCTCCATCGAGACGGTTCCCGAATGGTAGATACTCTGGATGCAGTTGCAGTCGTAGTTGACACTGCCCCAAGCGGGATAGGGCTTGTAGGCCTGAGTGGCCGTCGTATTGGAAATCCAGGTGTTGCGGTACGCCACTTGGGAGGGATCGGCCAGATTGATCACGTTCCCGTTCGCGTCCAGACCGGTACCGAAGGGCCGCGAGTCCCAGTTATAGGTACCCTGGAAGCCCGTGTTGTGGCTGCCGGAGTACGTCAATGACACCACGTAGTTCTTCTTGATCGCGTGCTGGATAGTGAGGTTCTAATTCTGGGTGTACGGATTGTGAAAGTTCTGCGGAATGATCGTCAGCGTGCCGCGATTCTGCGGCAAACCGGCGGTGGGTATCGTTCCGTTCGCCAGCGTCGCCGGATAGACGGGCGCCGGCACGCCCTGGTTAATCTGGAACAGCGGTGTGTAAACGTTGGCCGGCTGGCTGATCGTGTCGGTGCTGAGGTAGCTGGGCCGCCAGCCTCGTTTTGGTTGGTATACCAGAGGTTCTTATCCAGCGTCATACTCGCGTAACCTCCGCGGATCACCGTATTGTTCGCGACATTCCAGGCGAAGCCAATGCGGGGCTGGAAGTTGTTATTGTCGCGGTTGTAGAGCCCGCCCTTGGGCTGGATCCAGCCGCCTATGCAGCCGCCAGCCGCGCAGGTGACCGTGCCGGTGATCGTTTGGGGATAATAATTGTCCGCCGCCGTCAGGCTGCCTACGCTGAGCCCTCCCGGGAACTTACTGTGGATCGGGCTGTGGATCGCCGTTCTCGCAAACGGTGAGGGACGCCTGATGGTTTCGGATGGCGGCAAACTCGGTCGCCAGCGGATTGCAGGCGGCTTCGGGCAGGTTAAGCACTTCGTTTCAGAAACTTGCTCGCGTACTCGTGGCTCCGACCGGAGCCGCGAGCGTGAGCGAGCGCTGACTCGATCCGTGAGTGAACGAAAACGGCGTGCTAAACGGCTGCTCCAGTTGATTCTGTGGCTGGTCTTCGCCGCAACCCTGGCGCAGGCCGCGGACCGTTGGGTGGCCACCTGGGCCGCCAGCCCGTCCCCGGCCATGCCCGACGCCGCGCAAATGCGCCGCCGCGGGCTGGAGTTCAACGACCAGACCGTACGCCAGATCGTACACATCTCCATCGGCGGCGAACGGTTCCGCATCCGCCTGTCGAACGCCTTCGGCGCCCAGGCGGTGACCGTAGAAGCGGCGCACCTGGCGCTGCGCTCTGGCGGCCCAAAAATCGCGTCGTCGTCGGATCGCACCCTCACCTTCAGCGGAAGGCCGGGGATCACAATTCCTCCCGGCGCGCTGGTACTGAGCGATCCGGTGGATCTCAAAGCGCCCCCCGCGGCAGATCTGGCCGTGAGCCTGTACCTGCCCGGCGGCCCGGTGGTCCCGAGCACCGTGCATTACTCCGCCATGCAGACTTCCTACGCGGCCGCCGGCAACCTCTGCGGCGCTGAGGACCTGCCTGGGAATTCGACAATCTCATCCTGGCCCTTTCTGACGGGCGTCGACGTGATGGCTCCCCAGAAAAGCGTGGCCATTGTCACCCTGGGCAATTCCATCACCGATGGCTCGCGCTCCACCTCCGACACCAATCGCCGCTGGCCGGACATCCTGGCCGGCCGCTTGCTCGCCCAGCACGCCAAGACCAAGCTCGCCGTGGTCAACGCGGGCATCGGCGGCAACCGCATTCTGCACGATGGCGCCGGCGCTCCAGGCCCGTCGTTTGGACCCGGCGCGCTCTCGCGATTCGAGCGCGATGTCCTGGCGCAGCCGGGCGTGCGATTCGTCATTGTGCTGGAAGGCGTCAACGATATCGGTCATCCCGGCGGACCGGCGCCCATGTCGGAAGACGTCACCGCCGACGACATCATCGCCGGTCTGCGCCAGCTCGGGCGCGCCCACGAACACGGCCTCAAAATCTTCGGGGGCACCATAATGCCCTTTACCACCGCGCCATCGCCCAAGGAGGGCAAGCGCCAAGCTGTGAATGAATGGATCCGCACCGGCAAGGCCTTCGACAGCGTGATCGATTTCGACAAGGTCGTGCGCGATCCGAATCAGCCAATCCGCTTCCTCGCGGCCTATAACAGCGGCGATCACCTGCATCCCAACGATGCCGGACACAAGACCATGGGCGAGGCGGTGGACTTGGCATTATTTAAATGAAAATTCCAAGGAAGGCTTTTATGAATCTGCTTTTTGCAAGTGCGGCGTTGCTGGCGGTGAATGGGGCGTTTGCCCAAACCAATCCTCCTCAGAATCCACCGGCGCAACCCGCGCCGGAACGAGCCCATCGTTGGTGGGCCGATCGGCCCGCGGGCAATCGGCCCTACACGGCGAACACCAAAAAGATGCCCTTAATCTCCGTCAAGGGAAACAAGTTTGTGGATCCCCACGCCAACACCGTGCTGTTCCGCGGCGTGGCCATCTCGGATCCGGACAAGCTGCAGATGCAGGGTCACTGGAGCAAGGACCACTTCGTCAAAGTGAAGGAGATGGGCACCAAGATCGTGCGCATCCCGGTCCACCCCATCGCGTGGCGCGAGCGCACGCCGGTCGAATATTTGAAGCTGCTCGACCAGGCCGTGGAATGGTGCACGGACCTGGATATGTACATCGACCTCGATTGGCATTCCATCGGCAATCTGACGACGGGGCTGTTCCAGGATCCGATGTACGATACATCCCAGCAGGAAACCTACACTTTCTGGCGGACCGCCGCCCGGCATTTTGCCGGACACAATACCATAGCCTTCTTCGAGTTGTTCAACGAGCCCACGACATATAGAGACCAGCTCGGCCCGGTGAACTGGATGGAATGGAAGCGAATGCAGGAAGATCTGGTCGCCATCATTCGGGCTTACAATCCGCAGGTGATTCCGTTGGTGGCCGGCTTCGACTGGGCCTATGATCTGACTCCCATCAGGGTGGCACCCATCAATGCGGAAGGCATCGGCTACGTCACGCATCCTTATTCGAATAAGCGGCCGCAGCCCTGGGAGCCGAAGTGGGAGGAAGATTTCGGCTTCGCGGCGGAAAAGTACCCCATAGTGGCCACTGAATTCGGCGGATTCGGGCCGGCCAGGCGGAACCCGAACGCCCCGGATGCCGCGCCCGCCGAGCAGCAGGCTCCCTATGGACCATCGATCATCAAATACCTCGAGAGTAAAGGCATCAGTTGGATTGTCTGGTGCTTCGATCCGGAGTGGGGACCGACGCTCATCAGCGATTGGGAGTACAAGCTCACGCCTTCGGGCGAGTTCGCCAAGCAGGCGATGCAAGGCAATGTGAAGTGACGCGCCGGCGCGTGCCCGCGCATGGCCACTCCGACGCTTAAGACCTTACGGAGATGTTTGTGCGCAGCAAGACCAGTATTGGCGCTATAGGTCTGTTTGCCCTCATGGCGCTTTCTTTCTTGCCGCCGGCGAACGCGGTGGTGCCGATCACGGTGGATACGAAAGACCTGGTGGTGACGGTCGACCCAATCACGTGCCGTTGGTTACACGGGTGTAACCCGGTGATTTCCTTGCAGCCGGGAACACCCGGTGATAACCTACGGGCGCTTCCATATGCACCCACAATCGCGTTCCCGAAGGTCGTTCCTGGCCGCCGGCGCCATGCTCCCCCTGGCGCTCCGCGCGACGCCAGCCAAGAAGATTCCCGTCGGTCTGGAGCTCTATTCGGTCCGTGACCAACTGGAGAAAGACGTGATGGGCACCGTCCGCGCGGTCACCAAGATGGGTTACGAGGTTGTGGAATTCTTCGCGCCCTACCACGACTGGACCGAAGACTTTACCAAACAGGTTCGCGCCCTGCTGGACGATCTGGGGATCCGCTGCAACTCCACTCACAACAACGCCCCCTCCTTCACCGACGACGGCGTGCAGAAGACCATTTCCCTCAACCACATCCTCGGCGCCAAGTTCGTCGTCATGGCGAGCGCGCCCCGCCAGACCGGCCTCGATAGCTGGAAAAGCCTCGCCGACCGTCTCAGCCAGCTTGCTGGCACCTTCAAGGCCGCCGGCTTGCGTATGGGCTACCACAATCACCAGACCGAGTTCCGCCCCATCGAAGGAAAGCGTCCCATCGAAATCATCGCCGCCGGCACTCCCAAGGATTTCATGCTCCAGCTCGACGTGGGCACCTGCGTCGAAGTCGGCTCCGACCCGGTGGCGTGGATCCGCGCCAACCCCGGGCGCATCAACTGCATCCACTGCAAGGACTGGGCGCCGGGCGAAGACAAAGGCTACCGCGTCCTGTTCGGCGAAGGTGTTTCACCCTGGCCCAAGATTTTCGAAGCGGCCGAGAGCGTCGGCGGTATCGAGTATTATCTGATCGAACAGGAAGGAAGCCGGTTCCCGTCGCTCGAAACGGCCGAACGGTGCTTCGCCACCTGGAAACAGATGAGGGCCTGAACGGGCAGCCGCCTGCCCGCAGTACAGGATCGCACATGAGAATGGCACATGGCACTTCGATCGCCGCCCTGGCTTTGGGGCTCTGCCTGGCTCCGCCAGCGGCGCACGGCCAGCCGGGAGTCTTTGAGGGACACGGAGACGTAGGAACCGTCCTGCATCCGGGCTCGGTGGATTACGACACCGCCCAGCATACCTACCGCATCACCGCCAGCGGCGAAAATGTGTGGGCCAACACCGACGCCTTCCAGATCGTTTGGAGGAAGGTATCCGGTGATATATCGATCGCGGCAGACATCTCCTTCCCAACCACCGGCGGCGACCCGCACAAGAAAGCCCTGTTGATGATCCGCCAAAGCCTGGATGCCGATTCCGCCTATGCCGACGTAGCCGTACATGGCGTCGGGCTGACGTCCCTGCAATCGCGCGAGGAAAAAGGCGCCGCCACCCACGAGGTCCAGTCGAATGTCTCGGCGCCCAAGCGCGTGCGCATCACCAAATCGGGCGCTTACTTCTACATCTCGGTCGCGGCCGAAGGCGAAGACCTGCACTTGGCCGGAGGATCCATGCGCGTGCCCTTCGAGGAGCCCTTCTACGTGGGCATCGGCGTCTGCGCTCACAACAAGGACGCCGTCGAAACCGCGGTCTTCCGCAATGTCGAGGTGACACCGGTTCCTCCCGCACTGCCGGCGGCGAGGAAACCCGCCTCACTACCGCCGAGGGCCTGGATGACGGCCCCGAATATTCTCCCGACGGCAAGTACATCTACTTCAACTCCGTCCGCACCGGAACCATGCAGATCTGGCGCATGAAGCCCGACGGCAGTGAGCAGGAGCAGGTGACCTCCGACGGCTACAACAACTGGTTCGCGCACATTTCACCCGACGGCCAGCGCATGGTCTTCCTCAGCTATGAAAAAGACGTCACCGGTCATCCCGAAAACAAAGACGTCATTCTGCGCATCATGACGCTCGGCAATCGCAGAATTACCGTGTTGACGAAGTTGTTCGGCGGACAGGGCACCATCAACGTTCCGTCCTGGTCCCCGGATGGCCGCCGCCTGGCCTTCGTGAGCTACCAGCTTGTACCATGATGGGAGCCGTGTCCGTCTCCCGCGAATCTGAATTCCGGTCGGCTCTGTCGCGCCGCGCGCTGTTCGTGCTGGTGGCTTTAATGCTCGGGGAAACCACCATCAACTACATCGACCGGCAGGTGGTTTCCGTCCTCGCGCCCACCTTGCGCGCGGAATTCCACCTGAGCAATGGCCAATACGCCGCCATCCTGAATGCCTTCATGGCGACCTACGCCTTATCCTATGCATTCGCCGGCTGGGTGCTGGATCGCACCGGCGTGGGTCGCGGGCTGTCGCTTTCGGTGACGTGGTGGTCGCTCGCCGGAATGGCGACCGCGCTCGCGCGCGGTCCCTTCAGCCTGGGACTGTTTCGCGGCCTGCTCGCGGTGGGCGAAGGCGGCGCGTGGCCCGCGTTCGCCAAAGCCGTGGCTCAGTGGGTACCCAAGGAAGCGCGCACTCTGGCGATTGGCGCCTGCAACAGCGGTTCCAGCCTGGGCGCCGTGATCGCGCCGCCCCTGGTGGCCTGGGTCACTTACCGCGCCGGCTGGCGCGCTGCATTCATTGCCACCGGTGCTATCGGCCTCATCTGGGTGCTGGCTTTCCGGGTCTTTCGGTGGATGCATCCGGAGATGGAACGCGCTCAGGCTGCCCAAGATGCCGGTCCCGCCACCCGCTGGGTGGGGTTGCTGGGTTACCGCCAGACATGGGCCATCTTCTTCTGCCGTTTCCTGGCCGACCCAATGTGGTACTTCTACGTCTTCTGGATTCCGGAATTTCTCACGCGCGAACGCGGAATGAATCTGGCCGGCATCGGGAAGGTAGCCTGGATTCCGTTTCTGGCCGCCGATATTTCGAACTTCGCCGGCGGCTACCTGGCGCTGCAACTGCAACGTGCCGGGTGGAGCGTCAATCGCACCCGCAAAACCTTGATGACCGTCGCGGCGCTCATGTCGCCCATCGGAGCCCTGGCCGTATTCGCACACTCTCTGTTCTGGACCATGGCGCTGATTTCGATTGCCGTCTTTTTCTGGATGTTCTGGTCGATCACCGTGCATACCCTCGCCGGCGACTACTTCCCGCCGCGCGCGGTTGCTTCGGTGTATGGCATCGCCGGAACCGGATCGACCGTCGGTTCGGTGATCGGCACCTGGGCCGTCGGCCGAACCCTGGACGTGACGCACAGCTACGTGCCCGTGTTCCTGGGCATTGGCGTGTTGATGCCGGTGGCGCTACTTGTTGGGTTCACGCTGATGAAGCGCGTCGAGCCCATCGAAGCTGCCGCCCCGCAACCATGACTTTCCGTGCCGATCTCTTTTGCAGATGTGTCTGACGGGAGTTATCGCGAAACGCTCCTCCTGGCCTCAAAAGGTCTTGACGAATTCGATCAGAGCGCGCTTGTCCGCATCGCTCAGCGATGGTCCTCGGTCGCTTAGTGCTTTCGCTCTCAACTGTGGATCGGCCTTCTCTGCCGGCTCCAGATAATCCGTTCCGAAATAATGCCCCCGATTCACGACGAGGTCGGGGCACTTACTGAGGCTGAGCATGCTCTCCACCAGATTCCCAAAGACCTGCGCTGCCGCCTGGTCGGTCGGATTCGGCCCGAGCGCTTTGAGATCGCCGTTAATCTTGGTGACCAACGACAGAATTTGGACGTCGCGCTCCGCCTGCGTGCTAGGGTCCTCGGCCAGCAGACTCAGATTCGACAGCAGACCCACGGGCGTGCCGGCGGGGATCGGCCCGAGTTGTATGCCTCCAGGGCCGAACAACCACGGTGCAAAACGCTGGTCCAGTCCGAGGAGTGACTGCACCGCACCAGGCAAGTAACCACCAGCTATATAGATGTAACTGCTCTTTGTTGTCCGGTCGATCAAGCCGGGAACTTTATCGCCCAGCATACTGTCCTTTAGGCGCCTCTCCGGCCATAGCATCTGCTCGATGGACGCCTGGAACGATCGCATCCGGGATTCCACTGACGGATCTGCTTCGAACGGCCCGACCGAGTTATTCAGTAGGAAGGGTGCGGTAGACCATACGCTGATGAGCGACGGCGGGCGCGTGTATCCTCGTCCGCCGGCCGGCAGCGTGTATTGGCGTGGCTCGCCAGTGATGGGCTGATACCAGGTAATTTCGCCCGCGGAAGGCAGCTCCTTGTACGACTGCGATGAGAAGTTATCCCAGATGTTCCCGCCGAGCGCGTTGGTCGCGAGCGGGCTGCAGGCGTTGGTGTGGAGAAGCGTAACTGGCACGCGGAACTCCGCCGAAAGATAGTTGTTGTCCAGAAAATCGTCCGCCAGGACAATCTTCTTCATCTGCTCTTTGAACTCGGCTGTTTTGGTCCATTCAAAATATTTGTTCCAGCAGCTCAGATAGTCCTTCCCGTTGCAGCCGTCCGGATCGAGCCCCGCGGCCGCCTCGGGCCGCTTGCTCGAATGGCAGCGCGCGCACGTCTCGGCGAACACCATTTTTCCGCGCGTCAGCAGAGCCTTGTCTTTGGTCTGGTACTTCTCGCCGCCCGCGGCGTCCTTCAGGTGGTGAGGATCGGTCGTCTTGAGGAAGAACTCGGCAGTGGCGAAGGTCTGCGCTTCCGTAGCCTTGAAGTACGCCGAATTTTGCCGCGCGACTTTGACTTCGATTGGCGAGATGGGCTTACCACCCACCAGCGCATTGAAGTGCAGCAGCCATTCCTCGCTGAACGTTCCAATGTTCAGATAGACGCGATTCAGAGCTCCCATCACTCCCACTGAATCCGACCCATCCTTCAAAACGCGCGGCGTCCACACGGTCGAAGGCTCCTCATAGAGCTGGGAAAGCGGACCCGTCGTAAGGTAATCGTTGATCTGACGGTTATCCAGATTACCCCCAGCCAACGTTTCCTTCCCCCAACGTTTCGCTTCCAGCAAACGAGGGCCTACAAGATACAGCGCGTTCATGGTTCGCGGGTTGTTGATGTTGTCCGTGGAGATCAGCGAGGTGTCCAGAGTTCCAGGCCGCGACGTATGAAAAAGCTGATACACGAAATTGCTTTCGTCCGCCTCCCAGTAGAAGATCTTGTCGATCCAGAAGTATTGGGCGCCAACGCTGGAGCTGAGGTTTTCCCACTTGGGGTTATTGGGGTCCGCGGGCGGGTTGATAGGATTCGGCCCTACGTGGCAAAACCCACAGGACATGCCGACGCGATAGGGCCTCACCAAATCCTTCGATTCGTAGTAACTCCGATCGGTGTAATACTTCACCGCATCCCATTCTTTCTGAGCGGCCTCGTCGAAATCGGGGTTGGGGAACAAGCGCAGGCCAACAATTCCGGTGGCGTATCCATAATAAGAACCGGCGGGAATGTTCTTCCCCCGCGCGCCATACTTCACACCAGGATATTTCTGTTCGTTCTCGAAGGGGTCCTGGGGGCAATCAGGCCGCCGCTGATCAAGCCATAGCCCGTATCTCTTGGGATCGGGGCCGGTCGGCTTTACGAAGCAAGGCTCGTTAACCAGGCCGAGGTATGCCCAGCGGTTGTCGCGGCTGGCCTTCAAGCCGGGGTAAGAGGAGAGAGTCTTGAGGAAATCCAGGGCGCCGGCGCTGGCTGCGGTCATTTTGTCCCAGAGCCGGTCGTCTCCCGCCGTCCACATGACCCACGTATTGCGTCCTTTGGCCTCATCCGGCGAGAGAGCAATCGGACCATTTGGGCCTCGGTCCATGTCGCGTAGGTAGTCCTGGTCGTCAGCGGCCTTGAAATAATCCGCTGTCAGGCCCGCCAGTTGCGCCTCGTCCTTGACGTGTCCGATCCTCGGGTTCCGCCACCACGTGAACAACCACGCTCCCCCGGCTATGATAACCACCAACAAGAACACGATGAAAATCTTTTTCATACTGCCCCCCTACCCGTTCTATTCGCCCAGACGGCTGAAATACCGTAGCGCGCCTATCCCGGGCAAAAAGAAATACGCGCCTCCGCGGACCGTAATGAACTGCGGCAACCCCGCGATCGACCGCCGCACACCCTGTTCCCGCGGAATGCTGAAGTTGTCCGTCGAACGGCCGTCGCCAACCGGAGTACGGTTCCCCAGCAACGGATCGCTCTCTTCGCTGAGTCCGTCGAACTTGGTGCTCATCAGCCACGCATTCTGCACGAACTCAAACTGGCGGGTGATGTTGGCATTCAGACACAGGAACTGCAGGCCCCGCTTCGGATCGTCCGTGGGCGGGCTTTGAACGGCTTGCTCCGGCGTCAGCCCGGGACCATATTCCCGGCCGCGTCGCAGAATGCGGTGGAACCGCGTGGATGCCATAATGTCCGTTCGCATGCCCTGCGACGCAAAACCTAATTTACTCCACAGGCGCGTCAGCCACCAGGAGGGCCGGTCCGGGTAGTCCGTGCTGCGCGGGTTGGCACGCCGTATGTGTGCGCCAAACGGGCATCGCGTCCCCGCCGCGTCCTGGTCAAACGTGAAGCGATTCGCGTCGTCTGCCGGACCGGAACCAATACCCGGAATCGGAACCGCGCTCGTCTGCGCCAGGGGCAGGCCCGCCATCGTCCGGCCCACCATGCTCTCCGCCAGTTGTTGGCGCGCGCCGGGGTTGGAACCGGTCTGGCCGTCGAAAAACTTCCAGAAGCCGCGGACGTCCTGCTCCAGGGTACGCATCACCACGAAGGTTCCGTTGCGGCCTACGTCCTTCTTGGCGGGCACATCTTCAGCCGCCAGCAAATCGGCTGCCCGCCGATCGGTGGAATCGACCAGCGGCCGGTCGGTGTACTTGCCATATTCATTGACATACCCCAGTAGAAACTCGCCGGCTGCTACCAGGTTGCTGTAGTTAATCCGGTTGCCCTCCACGTTCGGCGTGCCGTCCCAATCGATCTCGGGCTGGCTGATGCCGTCTTGGAAGCCAAATGGTTCATGGCCGCCCAAGTCGCTGGTGTCCAGGCAACCAATCAATTCAAACGCGGCCTCCCATGCGCCGTTCTGCACGGTGCGCCGCCATTCCTCCAGTTTGCCGGGCATGGCGAAAAGCATGACCAGCACGTCGGGAGTGCTTGCGGGGCCGCCCCACAACCAAGCCGTTGGCGCGCTCGGGCCCAGATCCCCCAAACGCTGCGAGCGATTCCCTTCGCCCGCCATCCCGGATTCGAATTCCGCTGAAAACCCCTCCAGCACATCGTGGGGCAGGCCGAGCTCGCGCAAGCCGGCCCAGGTAAATGCCACCTGCAAGGCGACCTCGGGCGGGGGCACTTGTAGCTCGGCTGTCGCCACCGGCGCCACGGCACACCAGGCGCGAGCCGCCGCCGCATTGCGAATACGAAGCAGCAGATAACAGGCCTCCGTCATACTCTTGTATCCGAAGCGCACCAAACCTTGCACGTCTTTGGGATCGATGGACGTCGTTGGCACTCGATCACCTCACAGAAGCTGAACCCATTCGCGCGCCGCTTCGTCGGAGAGTGCGGTCGCTTCCAGGCCCTGACGGATTCGGCCGTTCCTCTCCAACTCAACGGCAGTCATACTGGGGTGCGCGTTGTACCAGACATCGGTCGGCAGTTCGTGCCGCCGCAGAAAATACTTGAATTTCTGTTCGTCTGTGGCCCCGTCTGCCAGCAGCCAGCGCGTGGTAGGGTATCCGATGCCGTTGGAGAACACCACGTTCAGACCGAATGACACTTTGTTGATGAAGTCGTCCATGTAACTATCCAGGCTGCCATCGTAATTGCTGGCAAAGAGGATACGCTTCTTGCCGTCCAGAAACACCCACCGGGCAAAATGGATGGTGCGAACCCGGGCTAGCCGGCCTTTGGTGTATAAGTGCCGCGCGGTCCATTCGATGACCCACAGGATGTAGCTCAGTACCCACCGCCGTGCCAGCCCGGGCTTCAGGCTGCCCATCGCACTGAACTGGTTCGTCACCTCATGGTCTTCAAGAATTGCTAACTGGCTGGCATGTTCGGGGTCGGGGCGCGGGGCAAATTCCGGGTCGGTCTTTTCCAGGGGACGGATACGGAAGCACACCAGAAGCGCTACCGGCAGGGACAGCAGAACGATGAGCGGGAAAACGCCAACAAAGTGGACTGCGTTGCCAATCTTTGCGCCCCATGGCGTGGGCTCGGGCGGTGTCAGCGTGAGGCGTCCGGCGGCTGTCTCGGCTTCCACAAATTTGCGCATATCCGCCCGAATCTGTTCGGCGGACTGACCATCGAGCGCGCCGGCGTTGGAGCGGAGGTGGGTGCCGATTGCTTGCCGCAAGCTGGCCTCTTCGCGGACCTGTTTGACGGTTCGACCCCGCCAGTTTACATAACTGGTGGCCACCGGCACTTCGTGATCGCGTATCCACTGCAGCAGATCGGAGTCGTCCGTGAAATCGTCACAAAAAGAAAACACGCGTCGCAAACCGGGCCCGGCGCAGTTGGCAAGATCTTTCAGGAATTCCACCCGGTCGCCATCAAAATCGCAAAGGAAGGCCAGGTAGAGGGGATATTCATGGCGCGGTAACCCGTACAGCCGGATGTCGTCCAGAGTTTGGTCATCGAGAATCACGAACCGGGCGAAATGGAGGTTCTCCAACTTCCCAAAGGGAACCAGCGGGTTGGCGAAGTTCACTTGGCCCGGAGCGAAGTTCATAGTCGCCAGCAACGCTTTGAGGCCGCCCACCGACTTGCGATCTAAGCGGGCAGCCAACATCAAATTAGACTGGGATGTCATCTCGGATGATGCCGCAGCTTACCAAGACCTATTGAAATTCCAGGCAGAAATCAATCAGCCGTTTCTGCCCCCAATAAACTTTCCCCAAGTAAAAGTTGGGGCCAACCAGGCGGATCTCATCGCGAATCCAATGCGCCACCATCGAAGTCTTGGAGTAATCCAGCACGATACACTCCTTTTGATCCATCCAGCTTTCGCCCTTGTAGACCTCGGCGATAATCGCACTGAAGCCCAGGATGGAGACTTTGTTGGTCAACACCCCCCGTGCGCTATCGAAAGTCTTGCCCTGCCAAGCGAAGAAATTGATCATCTCCGCGATTTCCTTGCTGAACACGGTGCCGGGCGCGATGATTGCCGTGCCCCTGGCGGCGCCGTCCGGAATCGGACCAGCCGGACTCTTTGTGAACAGATCGTCAAGTTCCGCCTGGCTCAGTGTCAGTAGTTGCGCCACGTCCAACGCCATATCACCCTCCATCCGTTTCGCATACCTCTGCGGGAAAAGGCCCTATGATGGACCTTCATACGTAAGAGCATTATATACGCGCCGAAGGCGATTCTGTCCAGTTGTTTTCGGCTCGCTTCGCATCGGCGAGAATCACCTCGGCCGCTTTCTCGCCAATCATGTAGATCGCGCTGGCGATGAAGAAGCCTGGAATGCGGGGAAATACCGAGGCATCCACCACGCGCAGCCCGCGAGTGTTGTGCACGCGAAAATCGCTGGTCAGCACGCCATTCTTCTCTGGCGGCCCGATGGCGCAAGTGCAGGAAGCATGATGCCCCCAGCAGTTGTAGCGGACGAAATCTTTTAGTTCCCGGTCGCTCTGTAGTCTTTCACCGGGCAACTCCTCTTCGTCAATCAGGCCCTCTCGTTTGAGACCGGCCGTCAAACGGCGTACGAATCGGATTCCATCCACCACCGCGTCTAAGTCCTCTTCTCCGCCCTGCTGGAAATACTTGAAATCGATCAACGGCGTGTCGCGAGGATCGTTGGAGCGCAGCGTCACCTCGCCGGCCCGGTTCCCTGTGTGCGCCTTGAGCACCACCCACGTCAAATAATTCAAATGATCGGTAAACAGGCTGGAATATTTGGGGAAATATCCGCGGAATGGGGCCAGCAGCGACATGCAGAACAGATCGGGCAGTTCGCCGGCGCCTTTGGACCGCCGGAACAGCGCCAGCACGGCGCCGTTGGTGGTATACACGCCCGTGCCCCGCCTCTTCCATTCGGCGAATTGCGGGTCGCCGGTGCTGAAGGTCGCCCCCTTATAAGCATTCCAAGCGCGGAACTTCATGCGATTCACCACGCCGATTTCGTAGCGGTCCTGCAGGTTCGTCCCCACCCCCGGCAGTGCAACACGCACCTGGATGCCGTGCCGTTCGAGCACCTCGGGCGGTCCGATGCCGGAGAGCATCAGCAATTGCGGCGAGTTGAAAGCGCCCCCCGCCAAGATGACTTCGCGCGACGCATGGACCGTGCGGCGCTCGCCGGCCGTCTGGCTCGGCCTGGCGTGCGCCCGGTACAAGCGTTCACCCTCCAGGTACTCGACACCTATCGCACGGTTGTTCGCGTCAAGAATCACTCTGGAAGCCAGCGCATTCATGACGATCTTGAGGCGGCCGGGATAGCGGCGCGCCACGTCCAATACGCGTTCACGGGCGCCGAAGCGCCGGTGCCCGCGCGTGGTCATCGGGAGATAACGGGTACCAACCGCGTTCTGTTTAACCAGCCGCCAGTCATTCGGATCAAACCCGCTTTCGAGTGCCCACCGCACGCGCTCCTCCTGGCGGCCGTCCTCCAGAAACGCTTCCAGCGCCGACGTAACGATGGTCTCTTCCAAAGCCCGGTTGCACACGACCGCCAAGGGGATGGATTTCTCCGTGTGCAGCCATCCCTTCCACCCATGCCGGGTGAGGTTGATGCCGATCTTCGACAGCCAGCGGTGCAACGGACGGTGGTGGCAGTTTTCCAGGCGCTCAAAGTAGCGGCGCATTTGTCCGGCGCTCCAACTGGCGTCACCGGTGAGCCGCGCGATGTGGTCCCAATCCTCATTGTGCGGATAGACCAGAATCATCGCATTGTGCGCCGTGCACCCGCCCAGCGTGCCCGCGCGAGGATAGAGCACGCCATCCACCGGTTTTCCGTTCCACGTTTCGTAATACTTCGGATCGCGCTGCCGAAGGCTTCGGTCGGCGAAGTGGCGAACGAAGAAATCCCACTTCATGGCGTCATTTTCCGAAGCAAAGGCGTGAAAAGCAGGAACGTCGTAGTCTTCCGGCAAGCGGTTTACGCCGGGGTCAAAAGCATCGCCGCCCGCCAGTTCGTGCGGATCGCCGCCTGCCTCCAGCAACACCACTCGTCTGCCGGCCTCAGCCAATCGCGCCGCTACCGTGCCGCCACCCGCGCCCGAACCCACTACCACGTACTCGCAATCGCCGGTCATCATCTAAGCCCGTGCTACTCAAAAACCTCATCTCCCGTCGGTTCGTAAAGGGGCACGCCGTTCATGGAATGCCGCAGCTTCGAAAGTGTGTCGTACATCCGGCGCCGGGCACGGCTCTGGTTGCCCAACGGGCGATGCTCGGGAATACAGTGCCACGGATTGTACGAGAGCGATTTGGCAAAATCCAGTTGCGCCGGGAAATCGAATTTCTGCCGGGGTATACGCAACGTGGCCACCGATACACGAGGCGAAAGCTTTTCGGGCCAGAGCACGGCATTGTTCTCAAGGGGCATCAGGTGCGAATCCGTTTGCCTCTGCAAGCGAATATCGAATTCAACATCTTCTTTCGCAAGTGTCGCGACCATCGCATCGCGAAGATAGTCGTCGGGAGGGCGTAGAGGGAGCCGTGGTATCGGCGTCCGGCGCGTCGATCGCGGCCACACTGAGTACTGCATCGCGTGGCCTTCTCCCAGAAGATACGGAACGCAACTAAAGTAAGGAGCTTCAAACGGGCTGCTCTGAGTCTTGAGCCACAGGGCCTGCATAATGAAGTCCAGTACGTGTGACCGATGGAAGTTGAGGAAATAGTATATTTGCGTGTTCTTCAGGCTCTCGACCTGCAACTGCGCATTAGCGTCGGTATCGGGCGTCACAAACGTCGGCGTGGAAACACCGAACATGTCTTGCGTGAACTTTTCCTCGTCCATCAACTTCGGCCCGGGCACGCCGAGCAGCTTGATGCTGATACTCATGAAGCCGATATCGTCGATATCCGGTGTAATGTAAGGGCCCGGCCCGGAAAAGCGGACCCATGCCCGGTACATGCGCGGCTGCGCATAGATGCCGTGACGCAACTCCCCGGGGAGATTGTCGTGAATCATATACTCCCCGCGCACGATGCCGTGAGTCTTGGTATTTCCCCCTCGCTCGAACCGTCCAGGCTTCCAGAGCAATCGCATCTGCTTTTCGAAACTTGCGATGATCGAGTCGAGGTGCGCTTCTTCACCCGGCGCCAGCTTTTCCTCAGCGATTTTCAAGCCTTGGTTCGGGCGCTTCCGGTTGATCAAGGCCGTGACCAGGCTCGCGATCGGATCGCGAAGCACCGCATCGAACGCCGGCCGGAAAAACGGATCAAACCGGCGTTCCACGTGCACAAGGGCGGTAGATGCGTTAGCCAGCCAGTTCAAGAACGAAGAGCCGGTATTGGCTTTCGGTATGGGTTGATCAGTGTTTGAATTCAAGGCTTCCCCATCCAAAGGAGGTGAGAGCGAAATTCGCCAGCTCCCCAACGCATGCTTGAAGAAGGATGGCACATCCTCAGGAGTTTTGCTTCGGCGGATCCACGCATCCCTTCAGCGCTCCGAAAAAATCCTGCTTGGTCTTCGCCGCGCTGAGCGGCGCCCGGCCATCCCCCAGTGCCTTGTCCGCAATGTGGTACCCCAAAGCCCGGTAGCTCTCGAACTGCGACTCATCGAACCACTGGTCCGCCGTCGATTCGTGCGGGAACTGCGGCACCGCGCTGTGGTACCCCAGCACATCCGCGGGCTCGTCGTTCCCGGTCAGTGACGACTTCAGATAAACCAGGCTGCCCGTCGTGCCGTCCGCATATGTAATGTCGCCGACCGCATAGTGGCATCCCGAGAAGTTCTCCGGCTTGTTGTCGGGCTTGCGCGCGATCTGCGAAAGGCTGATGTTGATCTCCGCCCCGAAATCCGTGCGGCACATGCGAATCACCGTCGAAAGGCCGCCGAATCCCAGCTCCTCATCCTGTTCCGCGTCGCACGCAATGATGTAGCGGCACTTGCGCCGCACCAACTCGTACAGCCCCATGTTTTCAAAGTGGCCGCCGTCCGACAGGTTGACGAAAGCGCTGTCCGCGCTGGTGGTTCCGAACAACTCCGCCAGCGTGTAACCCAGGCCGAAAATGGGTCCGTTCGAACTCGCCTTGGGGCCCGCCGGGTTGCCCAGCCACCATCCCAACCGCACGTCGAACACGGACATCAAAAACGCCACCGCGGTCGACGTGTGATACCCCTGGTTCGGATTCGCCGCCGCCCCGGAAATTGCCACCGTCGTTCCCAGCATGATACCGTCATTCGTGAATCTCAGCGCTGTTGCGGCGTCGGCCCCCGTCTCCGGTTCATATTTGGTCTTTGCCACCAGTTGCGTGGGGTAGTATCCCGTTGGCGTCGCGGCGCCGTCCGCATCTCCGCCCACGCGCATGCGGCGGCTGGTGGAAGTGCCCGAGGCATCCCGCCCCGTGTCGTACCCGCAGTAGACCGGCGTAAAGATAAAGGATGCGCCCTTGCGCTCCTGCCACGCCAGGTTGCGCCCGCTGCTCAGGTTGAGCGTGGCGTTGATAATCGGGAACGGACCGCTGAAGTTGGGGTCGTCCAGGTGGTTCAGCGGGAAGTCGTCGTTCTGATCGAAGTTGGTAAAAGGATTCGCATGGCGATCCTCCCGTTTTCGCGAAGCGCCCAGGTAACACCGCGCTAGCCGGTTCTTATAGAAGTGTTGCAGCGAAAACTCGTTGATATCCACCCGCCATGCCATCACCAGGGTGATCGCCACCGCCAGCAGCATCACTTCCAGCAGGCCCTGGTACCAACTGATGCTGATGCCGGCCTGGTCGTACGGGTTCTTCCACAACAAGCTGGACCGGATCTGGACTGCCATTTCACCCCAGTAGCGGTCCCAAGGCGTAACTGCCACTTTCGCTGGCCCGCCCTGCGAATCAAAAATCGCCGTCATCGTCCAGCCCGATTGCGTCAACTGCGCCGTGGCGCTGGCGCTGGCGGATGCAGCCGGCGGCGCCGCCTTCACTGGCCCGAGCGTCAACTCATGAACCCCCAGCCCAATCAGCGACACAAACCCCAACAGGAACACCCAAGGACCGGCCACCGCCACCCGGTTCATCGTTCCGCCATTCTGCTCGCCGCTGGTCTTCGCGCCCTTCGCCGCCATCAGGCTGCCGATGGTGGCTCCTACCCACGCCAACGTGACCGTGGCCTTGGCCCAGGCCGCGAATGCGCTCCACCCGGCCTTCAGCGCCAGCGGCCCCAGGAACGCCACGCTGAAAAACAGCAGCCAGCCCGTGCCATAAATCATCGCCCACGCGCCCAGCCGCCCCAGCCACTCCCGATTGCTGTCCGGGATGTCGCGCCCCATCAGTCCCACGTTCAAGACGACGCCGAGCGAGACCGCCGCCAGCATCGCCGGCGGGCCAACCGTCAACACCAGCCAAGGAGCGAACGGCTTGCCGGCATAGTGCTGAACTCCGCACGAAACGGCGTAGAACAGCCAGATCGTCACGAAACCGGAAACCGCCGCCACGCCGAGCTGTAGCAGCCCACCCAAGACCGCCGCTATCTTCTGCTCGTGATGGTGCAGGAACCACCCCCAGAAGCCCGCCACCAGTTGCAGCACTAAAAACAGCACCGACAGCGCCATGCCCCCCGGCACCCAATCCTGGATCGGGTGGGCATGAACGTGGAACGTCATCAGGATCGCTCCGGCCAATGCCGGCAGAACCACCAGTTGCTGCACCCCGCTATCCTTGCAGAACCTGCGCGGCAGCCGCTCTTTGAGAGTCAGAGCCAGCGTCACCGCCGCGAACCCGAAGGCAGCCAGGGGCCAGCCAAATCCTGCTGTCCACTTCGTGACCATGCTGGTCAACCCGACGAAGCGCCCAAATAGAATCAGCGCCGCGATCCCGGCAACCAGCGTCACCAGGTTCAGCAAAGTATTGCGCGACCAGATGCTGAACAACGACCACGTATCGGCGCTCAGCGCGCTCACCTTCGGAGTCAGATAGTTGCTATAGGCGCGCAGGTGCGCGATGGCTTTTTGCGGAAGGTTATTCTGATTGACCTGGCTCGGATCGAGCCCCTCTTCCACGTCCTTCATTCCGCCGGCTCCCAGCCGATGGAGCATCCCCATCAGCCACCCGCCGATATATCCTCCCCCGGAGACCGTCGACAAGTAATCCACGTACCGCAGAATTTCCAACTTGGCCAGCGCCTGCAGCACGCCCAGGTTAAAGGTGGCGCTCCGTATACCGCCGCCGGAGAAAGCCAGCCCGATGAGATCAAGCCGTCCGTCCCCGTCATCCTCGGGTACGCCGCGGTTCTTGCGCCACGCCTTGATGCGTTGCCGCTCTTCGTCGAACACTTTCAGAAAATCAGCCGATTGATCGGGGGCAGGTGGATACATAGCTTCGAAATCCTACTCCATTCCCACTCAGATAGCAATCGCCTGTAAAAATCGCCTGTAACGAGCTAATCTAAGGGCGTCCCGGTCCGGCGAATAGCAAGGCGAACATTGTCGTGGGTGGCAACGGCGTCGTGGTTGCCGGGAACGGCCATCACTTGGTTGTTGCGGACTCGATAGGTCGAATTCTCTTGCATAGGAATACGTGAGGGTGTATAGGTTAATGCAGGATTCTGGCATCTGTGGGGAATCAGTCCATCCAATATGGCTTCCAATCAAGCGGTCAGTCCGTTATGAGACTTCATAGATTGTATAAGGCGCCATGTTTCTGTTGGCTAGCGCTTC
>OBLU010001726.1_pt1 | contig 20221 bp, 12 predicted proteins | sample 1518681 | NCBI WGS metagenome assembly OBLU01 (sample SAMEA3539304, study PRJEB22396) | soil metagenome | biome: tundra; feature: field; material: soil | place: USA | collected 2010-05 | depth 0.15 m
CGCCGCGCCGGGCACGGCGTCGCGGTCCTGCTCAAGATCTACGCCCACTGCATCGACGGGCAGGCCGACGCCGCCAACCAGCGCATCACCGACGCCCTCAGCACCCCCGAGGCAGGGGCCGGCCCCGGCGAAGAAGGAGATGACGACAGCGAGCAGGCATCCTGAGCGGCAGAGCCGTGCCCCGGCCCACGTGGGCCGGGGCACGGCTCTGCCCGACCCGGCCGATGGTCCCTCGCGTCGCAGTGCCTGGAATGTCGTAGCTCGCTGTTATGGTTCCAGTACGTGAAGTATGCCGGCCGGGAGGTGCGTGGTGGCGGACGGCGGGCGGAGCGCCGCGCGGGGCCTGCGGTATCAGTACCTGCGGACCCTGGAAGCGCTGGTGGACGCGGCTGCGGAGCCCGGGAGGGGCGTGGCAGCCGTCCATGTGGAAGGGTTGCCTGCCCCGGACGGGAAGGCAATGGAGAGCATTGACTACGAGCTGACCGGCGCTGGCGGCCGGACTTTGATGGCGGCGCAGGTCAAGGCACGCGCCCCGGGGACTGTCATGGGTGCGGGGGAGGCGTTTCCGCGCCCTGGCGGGCCTGGTCCGGGACCGGGACGCTGACAGGTACGCGCTGGTCACCAGCGCGTCGGAGGGAGAGTCCGTCAGGAAGCTCGCCGGCTTGCTGGGGGCCGGGCTGGACCCGGGGGAACTGCGCGGCGCGATCGGCGCGGTCCTTTCCTCGGCGGGCGGGCGGCGGGACCTGGTCGCCGGGCTTGAAGCGGAGCACGTGGCCCGGCTGGGCCGGGCGGTGATCGAGTTCGACCCGCGCGATGACGGGGAGATCAGCGAGAGCCTGGTGCAGCGGCTGCGCGCGTACCGGAACGCAGCGCGCGCAGGGCTGGGCGAAGAGTCGGCGGGACTGCTGATCGGCTACCTGGTATCGGAGATCTTCCGGCGCGCCGCGACCCCGGCCGATGCGACGGTGCTGGTCTCCCAGTTCCGGTCGGCCGCGCTGGTCGACGGGGCCACCCTGGCCCGGACCCTGGGCAGGCGTGACTGGGGCGTTGTCGTGGGGCCGGTTCCGCGGGCACCTGACGTGCGGCGCGCTGACGTGCTTGAGCGGATGCAGGATGCGCTCCCGGTCCGCCACGGGACCGGGCCGGTACCGCAGTGCACCCTGACCGGCCTGTCCGGCATCGGGAAGACCAGCCTGGCCGTCGGCTACCTGCTGGAGCGGGCCGACCTGTACGACGTGATCTTCTGGGCAGACGCGGAAAGCGATAAAGCGCTGGCGTCGTCCTTCGCGGGGATCTTCCGCTACCTGCACGGCGAGGACGCCCCCGAGCCCGCCGATCCCGCCCGCCTGCGGGACAGCGTGCTCACCGGGCTGTCGTCCACGGCGGCACGGTGGCTCCTGGTCCTCGACAACTGCGCTGATGAGCGGCTGGCGGACGGCTGGGTGCCCAAGGCCGGCGACGGCCACGTGATCGTGACGACGCTGGACAGCGCCCGCCCGCCGCAAGGCGACACGCGGGTCGAGGTTCCCGGCATGCCCGCCGCCCAGGCAGTCGACCTGCTCTCCAGGCGGCTCGCCCCGGACGAACAGCCGGACGGCCCGCAGCTCAGCCAGCTTGCCCGGCTTGCCAGGGAGCTTGAGGGCTGGCCCCTCGCGCTTGAGCTGGCCAGCGCCTACCTGCACCGGGTCGGGCTCGGCGCCGACGGCATCCCCGAGTACCTGGAGCGGCTGAAGCTTCCCTCGCTCGGCCACCGCGACTCGGTCCCGCGCGGCTACCCGCGCACCCTGATCGGCGCGGTCGAGCTGTGCCTGGAGAAGATCACGCAGGCGGCGGGCCAGCCGGAGCCAGACGGCGGATGGGCGGCGATGGTGGCCATGGGCGTGCTGAGGGTCGCCGCGTACATGTCCTCGCGGCGCATCCCGGTGTACCTGGCGATCTCGGTCCCCGTGTTCGACCCGGACGACGACGAGGCGTTCCGGGGCCTGGCACCTGTCGTCGCCGACTCCCCGGACCGCCCGCCCGCCGAGACCGTCGGCGTGCTCCGCGCCTACTCCCTGGCGGCAGCCGACGAGCGGCTCCCGCCCTACCCCGGCGGGGACGCGGGCAGCAGCAGGTACAACTACACCATCACGATTAACAGCGTCTTGCAGGAGGTAATGCGGGCCAGGCACGCCAGCGACCCCTACACCCCGCTGATCATCGACCGGCTCGCCTGGCACACCGAACGATGGATGAAAGCGGCCTTCGAACTCGGAGCCCACGAACGGACGCTGGCCCTCAGAGCCCACGCCGCAGCGGTCGAAGAACACGCCTCCAGGCTCGGCCTCACGACCGACTTCATCGCCTTCCTGCGCGGGAACCTGGCCTCCGTCGAGTTCCGCCAGAACAAGAAGGACCGTGTCGTCCGGCTGCTCCGCTCGGAGATCGAGCACTACCGCGGACGCGGCGAGGAGCACGCGCGGCTGCTGACCTGCCAGGCAAGCATGCAACTGGCTGCGGTCCTGGCCGGCGAGGACCCGGGCGCGTCGTTGGACGAGATCACCGGCCTGCTGGAAACCGCGTACTTCTACCTGTTGGCGTTCGCCGTCGAGAGGCCGGAGGGGACCGCGTTCCTGCTCTCGTCGGCTAGGTCTGTGCTGCATTACCTCGATCTGGAAGGCATCAGCGACGAGCGGCTCGCCCGGCTCGCCGCCGCCGTGCGCGACCTCGGCGGGCGGCTGCCGGAGCATCCGCACTCCGTCGCGATCCGCACGGCCGACGAGATCCAAGCATGCTTGCACGAGCACCGCGACGTCCCCCGCGCGGCCAGCCTGGCCAGGACCCTGCTCGCCAGCGACGTGGTGGCCGAAGACACCCAGGAAGGCGCGCAGCTCCGCGCCAAGGCCCGCAAGTCGCTCATCGAGGCGCTCCCGTCCAGCACGACATGAACGGGGCGCTCGCCGAACTGGGCTGCTTCACAGCAGACGCCCAGCCCCCTTCGGTGTTCGTCCGCGAGATCCAGGACATGCTCCACAACACCGGCTACAGCGCCGCCCTGTTCAGCCTGGTGGACCTCTCTGGCGCGGCCGAGCTGCTGGCGGCCCTGCTGGCCGACGGCAGGGCCGTCCTCGTCCGCGCCAGCTACCCGGGCGAAACCGCTGACCGCATCAGCCTGCTCTGCGGCGCGAACTCGTTCCACCAGGGAGACCTTCCCGCGGCCCGGGAGCACCTGGAGGAGTTCCTGCACGGCCAGTCCCGCCTCGCCGCGGAGACCACGGCGCAGCCGGGGTGGCGCAAGCTCGCCCGCCTTCTCGCCGATGCCATCGTCGTCCAGACGACAGAAACAGGCGGGCCGGGCCCCCTCCGCGCTCCGCCTGCCCGCCGACAGCGGCCTCGACCGCCTCCTGGAGTTCGCACCGGAAACCCAGAACTTCCTGGCCCTGTGCGAGGTCGAAGTCCTGCCGCTGATCGCGGCGCTCGCGGTCATCCACCACGGGCAGTCCGGCACCCCGGGCACCCGCAGCGTCCCCGCCTGCTGGCAACTCCGCGGAGCTCTGAGCTACCTGGGATTCGACGGCGAGGTCATAGGCGCCATGGCCCTGGTCATCCCCGCCGGGGACAGCATGCCCGAGCCCGTCGGCGCCTCCGGGGGAAAGCCCAGCCTCGCAGACGACGGCAGCACCAACGGTCACGCCGTCTTCTAGGCCAGATCGTTCGGCTTGCTCGTCGACCCGACCATCGTGCTCGCACGCCACGTCCGCGCCGCCGCCCGGGGAAACCCCATGGGGACCTTCCCCGTCATGCTCCCCGTGCCGGACGACCGGGAGGCCCTGCTCGCGCCGGCCATGATCAAATCCTCCAGCAGGCCGTCGCTCACCCTGACATGGGGGCTGATGCCCCACTGGACCCAGGCGCTCACCCCAGCGCCCGGCTCCGGGCTCCACGCTAGCCTCGAAGCCGCCAAGATCACCCTCGCCCAGGCCACCCTGGAAATCATCCGGGAACTCAACGGCGTGCGCACCGACCTAGCCCGCATGCGCGCCAGGTACCCAGCCCTCGCAGCACTGCTCGACGGCCGCAGTCAGCTTCCACCGAAGGCCGCCAGCGCCCGACCGGCGCCCTGAAAGCCGCGTATTGCGAGGAATCCTCCGAGGCCTCGCAAGGCAGCCAAGAATAACCGTGCGAAGGACGCGGGGCTGATGTGGTAGCCCTTGAACGCTGGAGACCCATGCGGGACCTTCACGAGTAGGGCGCACGGTACATCGCAAGTTGGGGGGGCGAGCATTTGACCGAGCCTGTGGGCGACGAGCCGCCGGACGGCAACACATCGGCTGGTGGGCATGACCCTAACGAGCCGTACCGGCATGACCCAGCCATAGCAGTAATGGCGGCACGCCTTGCCAACTCCGCCTTTGAGGCGGCGGCGCGGTCATGGGATGTGAACGAGTGCTTGCGTGCCCTGGCCGCGCAAGAGGGCCTGGACCCTGACGGGCTGCTCGGCCGTGAGCTGTTCCAGGCAGCGTCGTACCGACTCCGGCTTGACCACGGGGGCAAGGCTGGCTGCGCTCTGCGGTCGAGTCCCGATACTGATCACTACGCATGGCCGCCGCGGATCGGCGTGGTGGAGCCTGACGTCGTAGCGTTGTGGCGGGACGTGGCCGGGCTCGTGGAGCATCCGGCGGCGATCGCGCGCTTCCACGATCTGCTGTTCGAGCGGCGCCATGGCCGTCGGGACGAGCACGCTACGGCTGCGGTGCAGGGGTACCTTGCGGCGGCGCGGTCACGGTCGCGTGCAGACCTCGACGTTGCCGCGTTCCTTGTCCGAGCCTGGGACCTCGCGCGCAGCGTCGGGCTCTGGGGCCTTCTCGCGGACGTCCAGTCGGAGCTCCACAGACAGGCCCAGGATGCGATGTCTTCCGGCGGCGCGGCCCTCCCGGGCGTGGTCCTGCCGATGATCGCGGCCCTGGCCGCTCCCGTACCCCGGCGGCAGCCCTCGGCGAGCGTACCTGACCCTGCCACGGTCGACCTGCTGTTGGAGACGGCGTTCACCACGTTCAGGGCGGGCTTCCTGGCGAGCCAGGTAGCAGCCATGATGCGCGCACGCGCCAGTGACCCGGTCGCGATCGAGCAGATCAACCGACGGGAGGTTGCCGCTCACCGGGCGGAGGCTAAGGCATCGGCGGGCCTCGCCCGCCAGGCGCACCTGGCCGATGCGATTGAGATCGCCAGGGCGAGGGGGCTGACGGACCTGGTGAGGGAGGTGACCGCGGAACTGCAGGCGATCCCGGTCAGGGACCTGGGGCTAAGGCGCCACTCCACCTCGGTCCGGGTTCCAGCGGACCAGGTCGAACGGTTCCTGCACGGCTTCACGGCAAGCCCGGAGTGGCGCGACGGCCTGCGATTCTTCCTCAATACGGACTGCCCGACCGGCGACCTGGAGCAGCTCAGGCAGCAGGCGCACGACCTTGCGCGGGTCGCTCCGCTGGTCAGCGTGATCCCGCTTGGCCTCCTCGGCGACGACGGACTCCCCCGGTGGACCGCCCAGTCCCCGGAAGAGCAGGAGGCGGGCAGAATGGCCACTTGCGCGCGGATCCGGGCCGAATCCCAGGGGCAGCTCCTTGCCCAGGGACTGCAAAGGCTCGCGGAGCGCTACGGGGTACCCGATGAGGCATCCTTGATGGCCTTCCTGTCGGAGAACGGGCAGTCCGACAGCGTCCTGGCCGCCAGCCTCGCTCGCGCGTTCCTGCACTTCTGGCGCGGTGACTACGAGGCGTGCGCTCACGTGGCTGTGCCGAAGATCGAGGCGGCGGCCCGGGTGCTCCTGCGAGAGCTGGACGAGGGAATCTACAAGCTCCAGCTGGGCAAGGACCAGGGCCAGTACCCGATGCTCTACTCGCTGCTGAAGGAGCTGGAGAAGCTCGCCATGGACGAGTCGTGGACCTATTTCCTGCGCTGGCTTCTCCTGGCCCGGCCGGGCATGAACATCCGCAATGACCTGGCCCACGGCTTCACCAGCGGCATCAGCCCCGTCTACGCGGCGCTGATCCTGCGCGCCGCCGCGATGCTGATCACGGTCACCGCCCCCCAGTCTCCCTCGGCGGCGCGTTCAGCCGCCGCCGACCAGCCCGCCGATCTGGCCCCGCTTCCGCACCGCGACCGCGACGACATCCTCGGGCTCCTCAGCCATCCCGTCTCCTCTCCGGTTCCCGCGCCCTGGAGAGACGGTCTAGCCGGACGGGCCGCAGGGATAACGGCCACGGCTCTGAGGGCAACCGCGAGCGTGCTGCAGCTGGCGGCCCGCCGCCTGGAGCCCTGACTCGCATGCCCGCGATGGACGCGACAGCGTCTGCACGGCGGCAGACTGTGAAGATGCGGAAGCTCCCGAACGGCGAGGCCACCAGAGTGGACGACGCCGTCCCGGAGATCGTGTGGCCGCCGCGCGTCGTCCAGCCCGCACGGCCGCCGGCCTTGATCTACCTCGACCTCAACCATTACATCAACCTGGCCCGGACGGCGGCCGGCCTGCAGGTGCCTGACGGGTACGACGGCCTGCTGCGGGCAGCTACCGCCGCCCGGCAGCAGGACCGGGCCGTCTTCCCGCTGTCGGGAACGCACTACATGGAGATGAGCGGGATCCTTGATCCCGCGCAGCGAACCGCTGTCGCGGAAGTGATGGAGTCCCTGTCGGGCTTCCGGGTGCTGCTCGGGCGGGTGACGCTCGCGGAGCTGGAGATCGACGCCATGATCGATGCCCTCCTCAGCCCGAGATCAGCAGCCGAGCGGATCGACCTGCTCGGGCCGACCTTCGGGTGGGCCTTCGGGATGCGCGGCGGACTGACGATCCGTGACGCGGACGGCCGCGACAGCAGCGCGTCCATGCGGGAGGAGGTCGGGGACCGCGAATTCGAGCGGATCATGGCCGGGGCCACCCTGGCATTCGAGAGAGGGATGCTGGCGGGGCCGCCCGACGAGGAGATCGCGGCTCTCCGGGCCCAGGGCTACGCCCCGGAGAAGACTCGCGAGGTGACCGAGAGGCGCGCCCAGCAGGAACGCGACCTGTCGGGCCGCCTCGATAAAGAGGACAGGTGGCGGCGAGGACGGCTCCGCGATGTGGTCAGCGCTAGCGAGCTGACCCACGAGTGGCTCGACCAGATCACGCGCGCGACGCTCGCTCGGGGAACCACCATCGGGCAGGTCGTGCGCGAGGACCGGGAGCGGATGCGGGCGTTCGCCGAGGGCATGCCCTCAAGCCGGGTGGCGATCTCGCTCAAGGCCCGCTATCACCGCGACGGGCGGCATCAGTGGACCACGAACGACATCCACGACATCGACGCCCTCACAGTCGCGGTGCCCTACTGCGACGCTGTCTTCACAGACAAGGCGGCGCGCAACGCGCTCGCCGCGTCCAGTGAGCTTAGACCCTTCGGCACATTCCTTCCCCGTAAGCCTGGCGAGCTAGCCGACTGGCTCGACAACCTCACGGGCTGAGCCTTCCGACATCTGGATACCCAGAGTGATCTGTTCAGTTTATAGTGTAATGGGTGATTGGCGGGCTGCCTCGGTTGGTATTCCTGGATCGGAGTGAATGTGCAGCTGCTGCTCAGCGAGAGCGAAGGCCGTGTCCGGGTATCGGTCGGCAGCCTTCCGCGTGGTGTGCTCGCCGTTTCCGTGCCGACGCACAGGGGCGGCGAGGCGCGGCTGCCGCGAGATCGCCATCGCCGGCTCAGGATCGACGAGGTGGACCTGATACCTAACGGTCCGACTGGTGCGTTTGAGCCGCCCGATGGCCTTCCGGCAAGGGACCTGATCTTCGTCCTTGAAGCCGGACGCCGTGACTGGGCAACAGTCGAGAAGTCCATGGGACGGGAGAAGGCGTGGGAGACGGCCATCGCTCTTGTCCGGTGCGGGGGAGTGGTCCTGCGCTGCGGGGTAGACGATACCCTGCAGCTGGCAGGGCCGACTTCATGGCGGCGGTCGCACGCATGGTCTCTGCAGCACGCTGACCTGCTCGCTGACCTTCGAGGCAGCCTCGACCCTGACGAGCTCCGAAGTGAGCTGCTCGGCCTGATGGATCAGGTCGATGAGCTTCAGCAGGAGCGGCTGCTCCTGGCGGCGTGCCCGCCTGGCTCCCCGCTGCGACCCCCGCGCGGTACCGCTGCTCGTACCGCGGCATGGAGCGTCTACGAGAACGTCATCAGGGCGGCAGCCGTCTGGTGGCCGCACCGGCACTCTGGCAAGGAACCGCTTACGGCCAAGGGACTGGCCGCCAAGGCCTTCCGCAATTCCAAGGGCTGGACTCCGGAACGTGAGCTGGCATTCTCGAACCTGGTCGCGGTCAGCTTCGACCAGGCCGTCACGGAAGCAGACAGCGAGATAAGGATCCGGGGGCCGCTCGTCTGGCAGCTAGGCCGGGTCGCAGCCGACGCGGCAATTGCCGAGCCATGGATCGGCGTGCCAGCGAAGGGCATCCACGCGGCGGGAATAACCACGTGCACGGCAGGCGGGATCCTGCTCGTGGAGAACTCGGACACGTTCGAGAAGGTCTGCAAGGTGCCGGACATCACCGGCCGCTGGCTGTGCGTCTGGGCGAAAGGGTACACAAGCCGCGGGGTCCTGGTGCTGCTGTCGCACCTGGCGTCCCTGCCCATCGCGGCCTGGTGCGATCTTGATGCCGACGGCATTGCCATCATCGATGACGTCTCACGGAAGCTGAAGCGCGATATCGTGCCAGTCGGAATGGACCTCGAGTTGTGGCAGTCCACGGCGCACCGGAGGCAGAAGCCTGGTCAGATTGCCAGGGACAAGCCCATCGCGGCGGGACTCGCGGCCCGCGGGCCGCTGTCGCTGCGCCCGCTTGCTTCCGAGATCGCCATGTACGGCGGTTCCTGTGAGCAGGAATCAATCCAGGAGCAGGTCATCCCGAATCTGGCCAGAATCCTTCAAGCAGTGGCATAACGGGCGGGATGGGTGAATCCAGACGGGTGCAGGGAGCTAGCGCGCGATGTTGTTAGCACCGTGTGGGATACGGGTCGGGGATGGTCGTGATCCTAAGGGGGAGTGGTGCAGGACGATCCGGCTTCGTCCGGGGCTGACGACGTTCCGGGAGAGCAAGCACCCGGGCCCGGGGCCGATGGCCAGGGTGCCCAACGGCAGCCGAGCCTGCTGGATGACCATGTTGAGGCGCTTGCAGTGGCTGAGCAGGTGGCGACGTGGCGGGCGTTCGCAGCTCCGCTGGCAGCCGATTCCGGCGCTGTGGTCCAGGATCCTGAGCTCGTCAAGCTGGCCGCCGCCATCCTCGCGGTATACGCCGATCACCAGAGTCGGCGCGGGCTTACGTTCGCGCAGCTGGGCGAAGGGCTGCGGCGGCTCGGGATCCGGGTCCCGGGGGCTGCGATCGACGCCCGCCTTGAGCATCTTCACAGGATGGGGTTCCTTGAGCCGTACCTGTCGAAGATGTACCAGGGCCGGTACATCGTGAGGCCGGCGGGCCTCGCCGGAGCCTTGGCCGCGGCGCGTGTCACCGAGCGAGGCGGAGTCGATGAGCTGATCTTGCTGCTGGACAGGACCCGGACCGCGCTCGGGGCGCGGCACCCCGATTCCCGGCAGGTACTGACTCACCTGAACTCATGTCGGCATGCCCTGATGGTCTTCGCCCTCGACCTGCACCGCCGCGTCGTGGCGGGTACGGCTGCCGAGCTGATCGAGGCCTGCCGCCAGCACGACCACAGTAGCTTCACCCGCCAGGTCGTGGAGCTGAATGAGATGGTGACCGCCCAGTTCAGCCGGAACCACGAACTGGAAGAGGCCGGCGCTGCCCTGATCGAAGCAGAGCAGTTCTACCGTTCCCAGGTCCGCGCCGCCATCGGCAAGATCCTCGCGCACGGCGGGGGCGGCCTTAACTTTGATGTCCTGACCCCGGCGGAGTACGAGGCTGCCGCCGTCACTGCGGACATGGACATGCTCGCTGAGGTCGGGGCGGGCCTTGTCGCGGACACGCCAGGGGTGTACCTCGACCCGCAAGCCCTGATCGAAGTCGTCGAGACCTACCAGCCCCGGTCACGGACCAGGGTCCGGCCACCCGAGCCCGTCGGCACTGAACATCCGGATCCGCTCGCGGCAGCCGAGGAGGCGCGCGAGACCGCCCGCAGGTACCGTCGTCTCGGGCTAGAGGCCGTGCTCGCGGGAGCCTCTGAAGTCGACCTGACGCCGCACATGCAGCAAGGCTGGGATGCCGCAGCGCGAATCATCGTGGACGCCCTCGTGCTGGACGCAGACCCCGAGGAACCGTTCGTGCTTGACCTCTCCGAGTACCTCCTGATCAGCCCGGGAGCACCCGTGACCTACCTGCACCCGGCCAGGCTGATCAGGACCGACATCCCCGACCACGGTGACGGCCTCACGCCTGATGACTCCGCGCAGCACGGAGCCGCCGATGCCGGATAGCACAGGGGATAGGAAGCTGTTCCCCGAGGAACCCGCGTACCCAGAGAGCCTGGCCCAGCCGACCGCAGCCGAATCGCCGCATGCCGCTGACGGAGCCGTGCTCCTTGCCCGCATCCGGACTGCCGGCAACACGTCGGCCGACGTAGCCACTGGCACGATAGCGGCGGCGGCCAGAGCCGCCGGACAAATAGACCGGCAGCTGATCGAAGTCGCCGTTCCCGGCGGAACACGCCGGATACTGGTCCTGGGCTGGGCGGAGGGCGCGGCTCCCGACCCCGGGCAGCATCCGTCCGCGCCGCCACGGCAGCTGTCCCCGGTGCAGCTCCTGACGTGGGCCACGTGCCTGGCGGCGGCCTGGCCGCGTGCGGAAGCAGACCCCTACCCAGGCACCTCCTTCCGCCGCGAGGACGTCCTGCGCGCGTGCATCGGGATGGGCGCGCACGACCGGACCGTCGTGGCCGCACTCAGGATCCTCTCGCAGGCAGGCATGATCAGGTTCGCTGGTCCCGTCGGCAGGCTGGGACCAGCGGCGGCAGCGCTCCCCAATGACACCTGGTCCGCGCTGCGCCGAATGCACGACCGGCTGCCGCACGCGGCGCTCCAGCAGCATGCCGCCGCCAGCACGGGCACGACCGCTTCAGAAGATGCAGAGACCGTAGGCGGCGCCCGGCGGCTACCAGGGCCTCCCGCAGGTCCCGTCAGCATCCGTGACACGCTCGTCCGGGCAGCCGTCACCGCGCTGGAGAACGCGCAAGGCCCCGTAGCCCGCTCAGACCTGGGCATGCTCGCGGACCCCGCTATCCGGCATGCCACCGAGAACGTCCTCGCCGGCTGCGGTCGGGTCTTGATCCTCACCCCGGAAGGCTCCTGGACCACCGGGTACCCCGATCACATCGCTAGGACCCTGGCTCGCGAGCAAGCCGGCACCCTCGGCAAGGAACAGCGCGCGGTGCTCGCCCTGGTCCTCCTGCGCGCCGTGGCGATACCACGGGCACAAGGCCGCCTCGACGGGGCGGCATGGACATCATCCAGCCACCCCGTCACCCCGGACGAGCTAGCCGCCAACAGGCAGGTGTCGCGCACCAAGATCAGCGACGCGCTCCAGGGACTCAGGGCTGCTGGCTATATCGCCTCCACGCCCTCTGGCGGCTATATCCTCGGCCCCGCGATGGCCCGCCTCAGCCCAGCAGGCGTGGAGGCACTGTGGGAGGACCTGATCGTGCTCGCGCGGCCCAACGGCTACATGGCCGAGCGGATCCGCGCCCGCCGCTCGGGAACCAGCGCCGCAGATGCCGGACGGCGGGCCAACACCGATGAGGAGGAGCCGGCATGACCGCTGCGCCTGACGCGCCCGCCGAGCGGCTCGGCCTCATCGGCAGCCGCCAGCTGATCGCCGTGCAGACGATGGACATCGCGAGGCTCACCGCGCACCCGGTGGCGCTTATCCCCGAGACCTTCATCGCGGTGACCGGCATGGGGCCGACCGACTCCAACGAGTCCGGCAAGACCAGCTTCCTGTCGGCGGTCGCCCTGCTCCTCGGCGACCCCGAGTGGCGAGTCAGCGGTACCGGGGCCGCCAGCGTGGAGGCACTGCTGTTCGAACCCGTCACGGCAGGCGCCCTCGTGGGCGTCAATGCCGCCACGGAAGGCTTCATCGTCGGCGTGTTCGCCGACCCCGAGGACGTGGCGGCCACCGTGCACACGGTGTGGATGAGGATCTCGGCCACCAGGCCCCACCTGCAAGTACGCCTCGCGCCAAGCATCCACCTGGCGCGAGGCAGCAGCGACCGGGAACGGCACGAGAACGCACCGCAGGTCTACCGGGCCCTGGGAGGCGAGCCGCTCGGCAGCACCGAGTACGCCCAGGTCCTGTACGGGCGCAGCCCCCGTGTGCTCGCCTATGTGGCCAGCCGCGGTCGTGTCCGATCCCGGCCGTCCCTGCTCAAGCTTGACGCCGGCACGTTCACGCCGGACCAGATCGGCGACGCGCTGATCACGCTGACCGGGCGGGCCGTCTTGTTCGAGCGAGACCAGCAGGACCGGCGCGACCTCGACAGCAAGCAAGCCGAACTCGCCAAGCTCATCGAGCGGGACAAGCAGCAGACCGCTCAGGAAGATGAGATCCTCCGGCATGTCCGGATCCGCGACCGGCTCCGCAGCCAGGCAGCCAGCGCGGCGACCCTCTGGTCAGCCCACCGGGCACGAGCCGTCCTGGACACGCGCGCTCAAGCCGAATCCGCTACTGCGCTCCTCTCTGATGCCAGGCCAGTCCGTGAAGAGATCAGCGCAGAACTCGGGCGCCACCGCGGGGAACTGGATTCCCTGCGGGACGGGGAAGCACTGCGCAAGGCCGCCAGCGACGCCGCGCAGTCGCTCGCGCAGCACAAGGCCGCATACGACACGGCGATCCGGAAGGAAGGCGCGCTGGCAGGCGACCTGGAACGCATCGAAGGCCAGTTGCGCGAAAGCAAGACCCTGGCAGCGGACCACGACTTGGACCGTGACGGCACCGCCGCGCAGCGTGCCGAAGACCGCGACACCAAGGCCAGGGAACTCGATGAAGCCAGGCAGGCACTCGACAAGTCCCGCGAGGACATCCAGCAGATCAGCAACGACCTGGAACATGCGGAACAAGGCCAGTTCGGGTTCTCGGGCCTGATCATCCGCACGCTCGGGCCCGACGTGCCCGCGGTATCGCTTGCGGACGCCACACGCGTGGCTCCCGGGACGCGGCACCAGTGGGAGGCCCGCCTTGCGCCCTGGCGGGATGCGGTGTGCGTACCCGAAGGGCACCCCATGCCGGACATCCTCCGCGCCCTGCGGGAAATTCCCGGCGCGATCATCATCAGCCCCGGCAATCCGTCAGGGCAGGATGATGACGAGCGGAACGGCTTCCCCGACGACATGCCCGAGGGCATCCTGGCCGCGCCGCCGGCAGCGCTCCCGTTCCTCCGTGCGCTGGCCGCGCAACCCGCAGGCGACGAGCCGGTCCCGCACGCATCGGACTCCGGGACGGGCATCCACATCGTCGGCGGATTTGACGCCCCTATCATCGGCGGCGAGGATCTGCGCGAGCACCTGCGCGACCGCCTCCACAAGGCCCAGGACCGGCATGACGCGCTCGCCAGGCGAGTGCGCACCCTGGAGATAGAGGCGGAGCACGCCACCGTAACCGCCACCCGGGCGGAAGCCGCCGAGCGCGTCGCCGCTCTGGCACCCCAGGTCACCGCCCTGACCGGGCAATTGGCCGAGCACCGTGCGGGGATCCCCTCGCTCGACGAACAGCACCAGAAAGCATGGGCAGCCAACCAGGAAGCAGCACGCGCCCTCACCGACCGCGACCAGAACATCAGCCGCCTCAACCACCTGATACGGGGTGCACAGGACCGGCTCCGCTCGAAAGACCAAGAGATCGAACGGCTCGCCAGGGCAGCCGATCCCGATGACGCCGTCTTGGCCGCATGGGGCCGCGGCCTGGACGCCGCCAGGGCCGAGCTCCGCTGGCCCCCGGCCGAGCCAGAAGAGGACGTACCCGACCGGATCAGGGACGAGGCCGTACCACCGCCACCGATGACCGGTGCCGACAGCGCTGAACGCCGCAAGGCCGCGACACTCGCCGAGGCAGCCCGCACGCAGCTCGTAACAGCCCTGTCAGCCCTCGAATACCAGGCCGAGGGCGCGGGCGCTCCCCCCGCCGACCTGCGCCACACGGCCGGCCAGTTCCTCAAGGCCCGCCAGTCTGAAGAGGAAGACCCCCAGGGCGCCCTCTTCGAGAGCACGCTGGCCGACGTGCAGGCATGGCTCGACGATGGCTCAGACCGCGACCGCATGGCCCCCGAACAGGTACGCCATGCCCAGGTTGCCCGGGCAGAGACAATCCAGGTCACTTCATCCAAGACGCGCGAACTTCAGGACGAGCTCCACCAGACCCAGCAGGCCATAGTCCAGCGGGCGCTAAGCGCCCTCACCGCCATCAGCGAGGCACTGGACGAGCTCAACCGCAAGGCAGGAGGACTCGGCGCCATGCTCGACAGCGAGGTCATCCCCCCGGCCACGCCAGACCAGGACTGGCGAACCCGCGTCATACCGCGATGGCGCAGGAACCCCGGCGGCGCAATGCTTCCCTACGACAACGTCACCAACACGGCCCAGGAGAAACTGTTCTCCATCCACCTCGTCCTCGCCTCCCTGCTCGCAGCCCCCTACCCTCGCGGGCGGATCCTGATCCTCGACGAGCTCGCCGACTCCCTCGGCGCCGAACACCGCCGCGAAGTCCTCAACGCCATCGCCACCGTGGCCAAGCAACACGGCATCACAATCCTCGCGACCTGCCAGGACGGGATCATGGCAGACGCCCGGCCACACTGCGGCGAGATCCTCTACTTCCACTACCCGTCTAAATCGGCCGCCCTGAACCGGCCCACGCGGATGTTCGGCCTAGACCCGAACGGCGACCGGGTAGAACTGACCGCCGAAACTCTCGTGGAGGGACGAGGCCGTCCCAAAGAGTGATCTTGCCTTGCCCTGCAACGACAAGCCTCCAGTGGCTCCAGAAAGCGCCTCGGCTACCCAATCTCCGCAGGGATTCATTGTGCTCAGTCGGGAACAACGCGTTGCGGGACCCTCAGCTTACGAGCATAGCCACGTGCTCTGTGTCCGGCTGATAGCGTTTCTGTTCTTAGCGCCCGTGTGGCGGTCCAGAAGGGGGAGGGGGCTGTGGCTAAACCGTCGCCAGCCATCGGCTCGGCCGAAGGGCAGCAGTCGGACCTGGCCACAGAGTTGGTCCAAGTGCTCGCGCCCGACGTCACGGCTGCCTTGATCAAGTGGCAGGACGAGTTCGCCACCTCGATCGTATTCGACAGGTGGCTTGTCTCTGGTCTGAGTGGTGCTCAGGTTGCGTCAGTCGCACTGAGCGGCCGGGTGGGGCCACGCAAGGTGGTCATGAAGGTCTGTCCACCTGGCCAGACGACCGGTAGGGAGCCGGCCCGCCACGAGCAAGCGCTTAAGGATGCCCCGCCCAAGTTTGCGGAACGACACCTGGTCCGCCAGCCTGTTCAGCCTGTGAAGGCCAAGGGCGGCTGGTCTGTAATGTTCCAGGAGATTGCCGGTGGCAGCATGCGCGGCGTTCGCGCTCTCTCTGCCTTGCGTGATCGTCAGTTGCCGGGTCTGGCTGCCGCCGTCGTGTCTTCCGTGTTGGCCGACTGGAACCCCGCGCCTAGCATTGTGAGCAAGACACCAGCGGACTTCCTGGCCGAGCACCTTGGTGGCCGGCTGGCGGAGGGGGGGCCTTTCGACAATCTCCTCGGTGAGCTGTCCTATACCCCTTCGTCCGACGGATCTGCTCATCCCCGCTGGGTGCGCACTTCGCTGCATCAGACTTTGCCGAACATAGCGGCATGGGTTCGGGATGGCGACTGGAGTCCCGTGGGCGGCCAGCACATCCTGGCGCTTTACGGCAAGGCCCACGGAGACCTGCACCAAGACAACATCCTACTCCCCGTGGGCGCGCAGCCTGAGGTGAGCAAGTACCGGCTGATCGACCTCTCGGCCTATTCGGCAGAGGCGCCTCTGAGTCGGGATCCGGGTCACCTGCTGCTTTCTTGCGTCATCACGGAAGTATCGGAGATGACCGAACTGCAGCGGCAGGCCGTCGCTGGCTTCCTAATTGACCCCACCATGGAGGCGCCGGCCCAGCTTCAAGTATCAGGCGTGTGCGACATTGCCAATGACATCGCAGAGGCGGGCGAGGGGTTTGCCCGGCGGGCTGACATGCTCGACGACTGGCAGGACACGCAGGTGCTGTCGCTTGCCGGGAATGCCCTGCTGTTCGCTATGCGCCCGCTTGACCCAGCGGTTCGCAGTTGGTCCTATCAGCTCGGGTGTGCCGCGCTAGGCAGGTTCCTTGTCGGGCGTGGTGTCGAAGTGCCGTCAGCCGACGCTCCGCAACTTGCATTCGCTGCGGCATCGATCTCCACGGCGGACGTGGCCGAGGCCGTCGAGGCGCTATCTGCGGCATCCGGGCGTTGGTCCGGAGCGAACGCGAACGTCGCCATTATCGACTCGGCCATGCTCGATGAGGAAGCGGTAGCCCGATTTATACGTCTTGGCTGGGATCTGGTCGTCGAGATGAACTCCCAAACAGACGTCGTCGGCTGCTGGGCGAACGCGAAGTCCGACACCGAGCGGGTCCATCGGCTCAGGGTGCCGGGTCAGGATCTGATCTTTGGCAGGAACAGCACGCTGTGGCTCGCGGCCGCCGGGCTGAGCGACGTCGATCCTGTGAGTCCCGCCGATGATCTACGGGGCTGGCGCAGAAGATACTTGAGGTTCGTTACCGACGCATTCGAGGCGCTGGCTAGGCATACAGCTAAGCCGGTGACTGTCACGTGCTTCGGGTTGCCGGGGCGCGCGCAACTGGCCGTTGGAGAGGCCGCCGTGGATGTGTTCGATGACCGGGCGCGGCTGGTGGTCGTTTCCGATGCCGGTGCAGGGGACCTGGCAGACTATGCAGCCGACGTCATCCAGTGCGATCCAGGTGCCTTGCTGCACGCGATCGGATCGGTGCCAATCGCCGTCGGGACCGCGCGTCGGCCAACGCTGCCGTCTGCCGACGGCCCGAAACTAGTGCCCGAAGAAGTCATGTCCCGGCTCGGGGACACCGCCGAGCTCCTGCACTCCGAAGTGGGCGTGGAGAACGACAGCGCAGACGCCGACATCGGTGCGTTCTACCGAGGCAGGCCGATCTCCTGGTTCGAACTTGACCTCGACCTTGACGTCCCGCGCAAAGTCACCGATGACTTGCTGGTTCGCGTAACGGACGCGCTCGAGCAGAGGGACACACTGCGCATAACGCTCGGGCACTCACCGGGGGCTGGGGGGACCACGGTCGCCCGGCGGATCGCCTGGCGGGTTAAGGACACCTACCCGACCGTCGTGATCCGGGCCGTCTCTGATGATGCTGTCCTTGCCGAGGCGGTGGCCGAGTTGGCCCAACTCTCGGGCATGCCTGTCTTGCTGGTCATCGAGCTCGTGCCCGATTCGATCCTTGACCGACTCTTCGGCATGCTACGAGCCAGGAGCATCCCCGCTGTCCTGCTGATCACAACTCGGCGTGCCAGACGAGGCTACGGGGAGAATCAGGTGCAATCCTCCGGCGCAAGTCCCGTCAGCCAGCGGGGCCTGCGGCTAGGGCCAATGACGCGGCGCGACGAGCGGGTCCTGATGGCCCAGCGCTTTGCCCAGATGGCACCCGCGCGGGAAGGCGCTCTCTATGCGCTGACAGGCGAGAGCCTAGCCATCAACGTTCCCTTCTTCTACGCGCTTACGGCCTTCGATGACGAGTTCGAGGGACTCGGGGAATATGTCCAGCAGTTCCTGACCAGCTTGCGGAACGAAGAACGCGAGGTTCTCATCCTGACCGCACTTGTCCACCGGTTCAGTGGCATAGCGGTTCCGGCTGAGCTGTTCGCCTCCTTGCTGAATGTGTCCAAGTCGAGGCCCGTCGAGTTGGAGAAGCTCGTTGACCCCTCTCTCCTCGACTTGCTTGCAGAAGATCAACCGGGGACCTGGCGGATAACGCATAGCTTGATCGCCGAGGAAGTACTGCGCCAGTTGCTTAGCCCTCCGGGGGGTCTGCCCGCGAGGGATGACTGGAAGGCCGCGCTGCCCACGTGGGGCCTTCGGCTGGTCGAGTACGCCAGCACGGTTTACGGTCGGCTACTGCCTGAGGACATGAAGCTCATTCTCATGCGCCTCTTCACGATGCGTGATGACCGGGAGCAGGTCGAACTGCCTCAAGGCAGCGGCACCTACACCGAGTTGCTGCAGAGCATGTCGAGTCCTGGGCGACTGGAGGTGCTGCGACGGCTGGTCGAGGCGTTCCCGCAAGAGCCGCACTTCTGGGGGCATCTCGGGAGGTTGCTCTCTTACGACAACAACGACTACGCAGGAGCTCTCGCCGCAGTGGACAAGGCGATCTCGCTGTCACCACGTGACGCGATCCTCCACCACATGCGCGGCATGGTCTTCCGGAACCAGATACGGAACTTGACCCGCCAGCGACCGGACAGGAACACAAGCCAGGCAGACCGAGAGAGTGAGGTGCTTGCTCTCGTCGAACCGGCCCGCAATGCCTTCCGTGAAGCGTCTGCGCTCGATGACACCAGCGAGTACGGATACATCGCCCTAGCCCGGATGTGCGTCGATGTCATCGAGTTCGGGTACCGGCAGTCCGGCGAGCAGACATATGGCGCCTTCCTCGCCAAGCCCACGGGCGGTGTCTACCGAGATCTCTTGGGGGAGGCGGAGGAGAGCATTGACGCCGCGCAGGAGATCCGGGGCGCTGACCGCGTGTCCTTCCAAGCTGAGGAGGCCGAACTCGGCGTCGTGAAGCTCTACGATGACTTCCCGGCCCTCCTCCAAGGATGGCGGAGCCTGCTGGAACGACCCGACCTCCACAAGCCACCCATCCGGCGGCGCCTCGCCCGGGCTTACAAAAACCGGAGCGGAAGCTGGCGCCAGGCGAGCCACCGCGATCTACAGCAGGCGGTGGGACTCCTGGAAGATAACCTCAGGGATGACCCACGCGACTTCGCAAGCCTCCTGGAATGGCTATGGGCAGCGCGGTTCGTCCCCGTCTCGGTAGATCGCGCGGCTGATCTTGTCGAGGCGTGGGCAGCCGTCAAGAGCGACCGGGACGCGTTGTTTTATGACTACGTCCTTGCCTGCCTGCGAGTGCTCAAGGGACATGACTCGGCTATTGCCGAGTACCAACGCAAACTGGAACGCTCCAGGGACCGGTCAGCCTTCTTCGGCAACCGCCGGTTCAGCTACGAGTGGCTCGGCGAAGGAGCAGAGCTAGGCAGGCTCGTACATCACACAGACCTGCGGGACTGGGACCGATCCGGCGAAGAGCCCCCGCCGCGCTTTCTCGGGCGCATCACCGGTCGGGTAAGCAAGATCAACGGCCCCGCATCCGGCACCATCGATTTGGGCAGAGGCATCGAGGCATTCTTTGTTCCCCAGCGCGCGGGCCTGCACCGAGGGATCGACGAGAACCGACGGGTAAACGCCCTGCTCGCGTTCCGCTACGACGGCCCTCAGGCTTGGAGCGTCCAGTCAGAATAGAGGTACTTCGATCTGTAATTGGCCCTTCATGGACCTTCGTGGACTGTTGTGTCGCCTCTAGGAGCACGCACCTGCACGGCAAGGCGGCTGTGCACGCCAACTGGACCCAGGCGCTCACCCCAGTACCCGGCTCCGGCCTCCACGTCAGCCTCGAAGCCGCCAATTACCCTCGCCCACTTCACCCTGGAAATCATCCAAGAACTCCACGGCGTACGCACCGACCTGGCCCGCATGCGGCCAGGTACCCAGCCCTTGCCGGCCGCAGCCAGCTTCCCCCGACGCCCGCCTAGCGCCCGACCGGACGCCCCGAAAGCCGCGTATAAAGACGGAATCCTCCGAGCCGCACCAGAGGAACAAAAAGGCGAGGGAGGCGACGAAAGTGAGCAGGGACCTTTGAAGCAGCAGGTCAGAGGCCAGAAGCTGGGCAGTACGGTCGGTATACCGCTCCCGGGGACGGTCCGGACACCGCTCCTGCCCTCGCCGTCCGTGCCCGTCCGTGGATTCCGCGCCCCCCGGCCCCGGCACGCACGGACGCATAGCGGACGGCGGCGGCCCCGAATCGCGCCTCGGAACACATAACCGCAGGTCATCGGCATAGGACTCGGATAGGAGGAGCGTTCTGTAAAACCGTCGGCTCAGCCTACGTTGGTTCGAACCCAACACCTGCCACACC
>OBLU010001729.1_pt1 | contig 20202 bp, 21 predicted proteins | sample 1518681 | NCBI WGS metagenome assembly OBLU01 (sample SAMEA3539304, study PRJEB22396) | soil metagenome | biome: tundra; feature: field; material: soil | place: USA | collected 2010-05 | depth 0.15 m
GGGGGTCTCGATCGGCAGTTACCGGCGAGCCTTGCTCGCCCAACGGGCCCGTGCGGCCCTGCACACGGGAATGCCCGTAACCGACGCGGTCTTCGAGGCGGGCTACGGATCGAGCCGGGCCTTCTACGAGCACGGCGCCACCCGTCTGGGCATGTCGCCCGGACGGTACCGCGAGGGCGGCCGGGGTGAGCGGATCGGGTTCACCTCAATCGTCACGCCCGTCGGCGTCGTCCTGGCGGCCAGTACGACCCAGGGCGTGTGCTCGATAACCGTTGGTTCCGATGAGGTGGCTCTGACCAAAGCGTTGACCGACGAGTTTCCTCGTGCCACTATCGAACGCGACGATGAGGGCCTCAGCAACGTGGCCCTCGTGCTCGCTGGCGCCGTGCGGGGCGAGATCAATCCAAATGAGTTGCCCCTTGATCTTGAAGGCACGGCCTTTCAAATACGTGTGTGGGAGATGTTGCGTACCATCCCAACCGGCGAAACGCGCACGTACTCGCAGGTGGCCGCCGCCATCGGAGCACCGAATGCTGTGCGGGCCGTCGGATCGGCCTGTGGCAAGAATCCCGTCGCACTCACCGTGCCTTGCCACCGCGTGGTTCGACACGACGGCTCGCTCGGGGGCTATCGATGGGGCCTTGGCGTAAAGGAAGCACTGCTCAGCGCCGAGTCCGTCACTTCGACGAACCCTCAATTCATCTAGGTGACCGTCCGTCGCTCACCAGTGAATGGGGCGCTTATTCGGCTGGCAAAGTGCGGCCGCCGACGCTGGACGTGGGTCGTGGTCGTCCGAAGGGCCTGGGCTCCTCGGCGGAGACAACTTGACGTCAAGGACGCCCTGCTCAGCGTCGAGGCGTTGGAGTCGACGGCCTAGAAGGTTTGGCGAAGTCGTCGTTCGGGCGCCCTAAGTAGGGTGAAGAACATGCACGGCACGACCAATGACTAGCCGACAATCGAGGTGGATACCGCGCAACAGGAACACGCTGTACCTGATAGTGGGCGTCTACGCGGTCGTGGTGATCCTGCTCTTCAGTTGGGAGCCCTACCTCGGCGGCGGCGCTTCCCTCATTGGCGCCGCATCGGCGATGTACCTCATTGTTCGCAATCGTCCTAGTACGGGGCTTTACAGTATTTCCACCGACTGCGCAAAGTGCGGCGCAGCCTTGCCGGAACGCGCTGGCCTGCCCGCGCGAACGTGTCCGAACTGTGGTCAGACGCAACCCTGGGCGAAATGGCGCGGCGACGGCGGCGAAGAAAGAGGTACATCGCCGATTTGACATCTTCGTGGCGACGATGGGGCGGGTATGCACGTAAGTCACGTGGGCGGTCCCGCAAGGGCTGTGCGAACCTGGACGGACGACTTTTAACTGAAAGTCGAGTGATTCTTAACGTGAGTCACGGTGCTTGAAGTGATTTAATGGTACATACTATTGACACAGGAGGCAATAGTATGTACCATTAAATCCATGAACGAACGTTCTGACGCCCAGGTCATTGAAGTATTCCACCTGCTCTTCATGCAGGTATTGACTGCTCACAGCCGAGATTGGTTCATCCTCAAAGGAGGAGCGAACATCCGCTACTACTTCGGTAGTGTGCGGTACTCGAATGACATCGATCTCGATTTCTTCGGAAAAAAAGGCTGGCAGGTTGAGCGATCAGTCGACGCCGCCTTGACCGGAAGAGCACTCAAACTGCTGCTCCGCCAGCAGGGGTTGGAAATTGGAGAATCAACGAAGCCTAAGCAGACCGAGACCACCAGGCGATGGAAACTGGGACTCGCGCGCCAAAACACAGTTGGTGACCTCATTCGCACAAAGGTCGAATTCTCTGACCGAGAAAATGAGAGCAATGACGTCCTCTATGAGACCATTCCGAACCAGATAGTCGACCCCTACGCACTCCGCCCGGCCACGGTGTCGCACTACGGACAAACTGCGGCGCTCGAGCAGAAGATTGCGGCACTTGCCCTTCGTGTTGAAACAAAGGCACGTGACATCTTTGATCTCGATCTTTTGCTTCGTCTACGCCGAGCAGGAAGTGGTCCCGTCCGACTCGACGTTAGCCATGCGCCGCAGGCATCGCGGAGAGCTTTGGAAGTCGGCTATGAAAGCTTTCGCTCCGAAGTCATTCCGTTCTTGGATCCTGACATAGCAGTGTTGTACGAAGGTGGGGAAAACTGGGAGGAGATGCGTGGAAGTGTGAGTGACGAGATCGCTGCACTCGTCGACGCGGATGGTACGGAGGGATCATGAGATCTATTGACGCGCTCGCGGAGCTCGGCACCCTTGGAAAACCAGTAATCACAACCGCTGAGGCGTCGGCAGCGTGGCGTATGGACCTACCCGGTACTTCAAAAACTCTGTCACGACTCGCTGCTTCCAACCTGGTGCGAAATGTCCGCCGAGGCATCTGGGCGATTGGAACTGACACTCCTGAACTTTTTGAGGTGGCTCCAGTCCTGACCCGCCCCTACCCGAATTACGTCTCGATGTACAGCGCGCTGTTCAAACATGGAATGATTGATCAGATTCCGCGCACCATTGATTTGATGTCGCTCGGACGGCCTATGAAGCTTGAGACCTCGGTCGGCTTTTTCACAATTCACCACCTTCACGAGGAGAGTTTCGGTGGCTTCATTGGTCAGAGCGCAATCCGTTCCGGTCTTGCCACGGCAGAGAAGGCGCTCGTCGATACGATCACAGTGTTGGGCGTGCGCGGTGGTGTGGTGACACTCCCCGAGATTGAACTGCCTGTTGATTTCGATCTTCAAACTATGTGGGTTTGGGTCGAAAGAATCTCGTCTCTGCGATTGAAGACAATTGCCACAAGGAATCTCAGACGCCTAATTGAAACAGCCTTTGCGGCAGTGTGATGTTGTCTGTGCCCTGGTAACGCTGGTCGGACCACCGGAGAAATCGTGGTGGCACGCACGTAAGTTGAGACGCCAGTAGCGACCGTCGCCTAGCGGGCGCGAAAGTCGGACGTTCGCGATCCGGTTGAAGGTTTCTTCGGCAACTTCAAGGACAGCGCACGTGAGAACATTCGCCGCGGCACCATCCGCGTGCGCGGGCTCGTGAAGACCGGGCTGATGGTAGTCATCGCGGTGATGAGCGTGAACATCCGCCTGGGCGAGAAGTGGGACGAGCAGAAACGTCGCAAACCCAAACCCAAGATGGGTCGGCCGCGCAGGGTTGGCGTGGCTCAGTACGCAAAGGTGTACCTGGACTTGGTCGCGAACGCGCCGCCCCTCGCCACATAAGCCTCCTCTTGCCGTGACCTTTCAATAGGGTCACGCCTCTTCACGCCAGATCAACCATCAGCCACCCTTCGGGGTGTCTTTCTTCTTGGAACCGCATTGGCAGCGACAGCGGACGTGTCCGGAAAACACAAGGCCCCGGAACTCTTTCAAGAAACCGGGACTTACGTGCAGATAGCCTCCCAACTTCGGTGCATACCTCATGGTGGAGATGTCGCGACAGATCAAATAGTGGAGACGATGGGGATCGAACCCACGACCTCAGGCTTGCAAAGCCCGCGCTCTACCAACTGAGCTACGTCCCCAAAAGGAGATAAGCCTACCAAAGGTTGCTCTACGAAGGCCGGTGGTGGCGAAGCGCCCGGGCGCGCTGGCGGTCAATTCGCAGCAACTCGCGCTCCACGTCCGCCCAGTGCAACGGCGTCTCTTCGACCGGTATTCCCCGCTCCTCCGCGTGCGAAAAAATTATGAAGGCCACCGACCACATCGGTACGTAACAGCCAAATTTCGCCACGAAGCCGGCCAGTTGTTGATCGAACAGCGGCGTCATGTGCATTACGGCGTACTGGTGGTGCAACGCCGGATAAAGGGAGTGCCGGGAGAAAATCCATACGAACGAAAGACTGGTGACCAACAGCGACGACGCGAAGATGTAGCCGGCTCGCCCGGTCGGCGACAGTCGCTTGGTGCCCGGCAAAATCGACAGGCCGGGAATCCACAGGAGAAAGCCCACCACCAGGACACCGAACAGGACCAGATCTCGGTTTAGTTCGCCGTGGGCCGCCCAGTCGACTACCGCGGGCGTGATGGTGAGGGTGCCGAGCACCGTCACCGCCGCCAGTGCCATGCCGGGATGCGCGAGGCGACGCATCACGAAGTCGACCGGCGCGGGGCGCGTAAGTCGCGAAAAGACCGTCGTCGGCGTGCTGAGCAGCCACATTGGCGCGACGAACAGCATGATGACGAGGCGCTGGAGGGTAGCGACCGTCAAGGAGATGGACGCCGCCAGATCGCCGACGGGCCACAGGGTCACCACCGCCATGGCCAACAGGGCGTAAAGGGCGAAACGGCGCTGTTGCACGGGCGCCACGAAAAACCAATGGCCGGCGCCGGCCGCGACCAGTACCAACAGTTCAATGACGTGCCAGTGAAATGGCAAGAGCCTGATCACGACGCTACGGTAATACGCCCTTGCTTCGCCGCGCTTTGCAACTCGAGGTAATCACTCTGATTCCGGTCGCGGTAGGCCAGCGCGAAGGCCGTAACGGAGGTTTCGAATCGATCATTTTTTCCGAGGTAGCCGGCAATCTCCGCCGAGCGACCCGAGCGCGCGTGCGCACGAGCGAGGGCCCACGAGCAGGCCCGGCCGTAGGCCACCAGCAGCGACTCATTGAGCTGCTCAATGATGACCGACGCCTTGTTGTCGTAGAGCTGGCGAACGTAGAAGCTTTGTGACACCCCCTTCACGTCCAAGGTATGCCAGCCCAAAAAGGGGTCGGGGGTCGCCTGCATCAGTTTCTGGCCGTGCACCACTCGCTCCCCGGGTTGCAAGGGAGAGGACCGGCCCCTGGCAAGCGACACCGCCGAGCTTTGCGCCTCCTTGAATTGCAAGAAGAAGGGGTCGTCACGGTCTCGCCCCACGAAGAGCATCACGTAACACCGCGTGCCGACCGAACCGACCCCTACGACTTTGCGGGCGACGTCGACGGGCACAAACTGGCTGAGCAGTTCACGTCGGTCGCTGCTTAACGTGGCCTTGTAGCCGTCGAGTACCCGGTCCAGCACCTCGCTCATGGCGGGTGATGAACCCGTGTCGCCCAGGGCGTTGATGAGCGGCGGCTGAAGCCTGATGCGCGGTCGCACATTTTCGTTGTTGACCATCTTGCCGTAGGACTTCGCCGAGTCCTGGCTCTTGGCCCCACCAATGACGGCATTGACCCTCTGCATCGCGTGGTCGGCGAGAAACCCGTGGAGATCCTTCATCACCGCGTCCACGTCCAGGGTCGAGTACCAGACGTCGAGTCGGGTCTCCCTGGCGAAACGCTGCATGGCCCGTCGATACTCTTTGGCCACGTCCACCGCGATGGTCTCTTGCTGGTGGGCGTCGTGGCCGAGATAGTGCGACGCAATGGCCGTTGACGTGACCAGTCGTTTCACGTCCCACTCGAAAGGTCCCACGTCGGTTTCGTCAAAGTCGTTGACGTCGAAGACCTGCTGGCGCTCGGGCGATGAAAACACCCCGAAGTTCGACAGGTGCGCGTCACCGCAGATTTGCACCTCTATCGCCGTGCTCGGCCCCCGCGCGAGATCGTCAGCCATCAACAACGCGCAGCCGCGATAGAAGGCCAGGGGATTGACGAGCATGCGCTGGTAACGGATGGGCAAGAGTTGCGCGACGCGGCTCTCGCCCTGCCACATCAAGCGGGCGACCGGATCGTAACTGGCGGGTCGCTCGGCCAGGGTGGCGAGCGTCGCCCGGGGCGAATGTTCGCGCTGCGCCCGACCCTCTTCGTAGCGCTCGTCGAGGGAGGGCAGCGAATCTGGCGACATCAGGCCACTCGTGGTGTTGAAAGCCATCGCTCGTCGCCGCGAAGGCGGGGCCCGACATTGGTCACCACCAGAATGCCAATGGTCAAATCGGTGACCAGAATGCAGCCGGGAAAGAGCACCCCGGCGGTGGTGAAATGCTTAAGCGTCATCAAGGTAACCGCGCAATTGGCGAAGCCCAGGAAGAAGGCCCGGGCCGACTCGCTCGACGGAGCCAACCACGACTTGCGCAACGTCGGTAGCGCGGCAATTTGATCGGCGGCGACAAAGGAAATGAGCGCCACCGTCGGTTCGTTGATGAAGAACCAGAAGCCCAGACCCAAGACCGATACGACGCCGCAAAATATATCGAACTTGCCGATCTTCCACGCGCGATGCGACGTGCGCAACGTTGCCGCCACCACGACGAAGGGCACGAAACCCATCGTGAGGGTCATGAGCGAGGCAAGCCCCACGTGTTGTTGGACTTCCACCACGAAGGCCAGTACGCCTTCGACGGCCCACAGGCTCCACGTCACACGATTGGGCGAGGTCACCCCACGCAACGTGTCGCGCACGTAGCCGGACATGCCAATCAGCGACAGCGCTATCGCGAGAAAGACAAACCGTGGATCAATCACTACGTAAGTCTGCCCGCAATTGACCCGATGGTCACTTTTCGCAGGGCCGCCAGTGATTTCGGGCCTTTCCAGTAACCTCGGCCCTCGTGGATGCAAACAGATTTCTCGGAATGTCGCGTAAGGGCGAAAGTTTCTGGACCTTCAAGGTAGACGAACGATTGGCCACGCCGCGAAAGTTCCTCTTTGGGGGGTGCGGACTGGCCGCGGGAATCGTGGCCCTGGAAGAGGCCGCCGGGCGTCCAACCATTTGGGCCAGCGCGCAGTATCTTTCCTACGCGCCACTCGACGCGGAGGTCGAAGTGACGACGAATCTACTGGTGGTTGGCGGCAACGTTACCCAGGCCCGCGCTACTGCCACCGTCGAGGACCGTGAGATTCTGACCGTCAACGCGGCCCTCGGAAGCGGCCAGATGAGCGCTCCTTCGCCCCTGACGATGCCCCACGTGCCCGCTCCTGACGACTGCCCCGAGATCGAACGACCTTTTTCCGTGGATGGATCGATCTTTCAGCACTTGGACTGCCGCGTGGCGTCGAGGAAGGGCGCCAGCGAAATCGGCGACAATACCATCAGCCACGCACCGTCACTCTGGTCGCGCATTCCCGGCCACCTCGATCCATCGGCCGCGACATTGGCGATCTTCGGGGACTTCGTCTCCGGTGGGGTGAACCAACTCGTCGGAAAGCCCACGATGGGGCGCAGTCTGGACAACACCATTCGCGTGGCCACCCTCGAACCAACGGAGTGGGTGCTTTGTGAAATCAAAATGCACGCACTCGTCGGAGGCTTCGCCCAGGGCACCGGGTTTCTTTGGAGCGAGTCGGGAACCCTGCTCGCCACGGCCAGTCAATCGATCGCGGCGAAATTGTGGGAGGCCTGGCAGCTCTAAAGCAGTTGTAGCCCTGGTGTAGATTGGTACCCCTGCGGGGCTATAGCTCAGTCGGTTAGAGCGCGTCACTGATAATGACGAGGTCGTAAGTTCGATTCTTACTAGCCCCACCACCGCAGGTTGGCTGTCTCCGCAACTAGTACGTTACGGTGGCGGCCGCCACCAAAAAAGTCCGGGCCAGAACCGGCAAAATTGGATTTGGTCCTTTCATTTGTAGAAGGGCACGTCGGTCCCGGATGTAATCGCTTGGTCATTTGACGATTAACCTGACCTGATGCCTGCCGTCTCCGTCGAAAATCCGCTCGAACTACCCAAGGTGGTGGCCCCACTGCCCAGCGAACGGGCACGAAGCGTCAAGTTGATCACCACGGCTCCTAGGGGACTCGAGGGTGAGGGTTTTCCCGTTCGACGGGCCTTTGCCGGCATTGAACTGAAGGACCTCGACCCCTTTGTCCACATGGACCAGATGGGTGAGATTGACTACGGACCGGGTGAGCCCAAGGGCACGCCCTGGCATCCCCATCGCGGTTTCGAGACCGTCACGTACATGATGGAAGGCACCTTCTTGCACCAAGACTCCATTGGCGGCGGAGGGGTCATTGAAAACGGCGCTACCCAGTGGATGACCGCGGGCGCCGGGATCTTGCACATCGAACGGCCGCCCGACGCGCTGATTGACTCGGGCGGACTCTTTCACGGCGTGCAACTCTGGGTCAACTTGCCGGCCCGGCTCAAGATGACCAATCCCCGCTACCAGGACATCGGTGCCCAAGCGGTCACCCTGCTCACCAACGAGAATGGCGACGCCATAATCCGGGTCATCGCCGGATCCCTGGGTGAGGTCAACGGCCCGGGAAGTACCCACACCCCGATCACGCTGCTGCACGTGTCCCTACTGCCCGGTGGACAGCTCATCCTGCCGTGGAATCGACAGTACAACGCGCTCACCTACGTACTCGCCGGAGAAGGCACGGTGGGACTTGATCATCGCCCGATCGGCGAAGGCCAGATGGCCGTGCACGGGGACGGTGACTTCTTGGTGCTTTCGTCAAAATCCTCCCAAGACTCCCGTACGCGGGCCTTTGAAGTGTTGATTCTCGGTGGCGAACCCATCGGAGAACCCGTGGCGACCTACGGTCCCTTCGTCATGAATACTCGCGCCGAACTGCAGCAGGCCTTTGATGACTACGAAGCCGGTCGACTAGGCCAGATTCCGGCTGATCACATTTAAGACGGCTCTTCGCGGTGCACCAGGAACGTGCCCGTCGCCCGACTGACCAATTGACCACCGTCATTGGTGATCGAAGCCTCGGCGTAGGCAATCTGTCGGGTTAATCGCACCACGTCACCGCGCACCAGGTAGTGCTCGTCACGAAGGGCGGGCCGCAGGAGTTCGCTGGTCATCTCGATGGTGGCGTTGGTGCGGTCGCGCCCTCGAAGCGCCGCATTGATCGCGAAGTTCATCACGGCGTCGAGCAGGACGCCGTGCACGCCGGCCTGCACGAAACCGTGGGGATTGCAGGCCAATTCATTCGGAATGAAAGATCCACTGGCCCACCCGAGGTCTTCGCCGTCCACGCCGTAGTGCTCAAAGGTGCCGCCCAGGGCGCCCACGATGGCCATGCCTCCGTCACCCAACCATCGATCCATGTTCTTTGGTTGCTCGCTCATCCCCGCGACGATAGTCCAGGGCCTTAGATTCTGGTCGACGCCTAGGCTCAACTCGGTGGGACTACCCACGCGGAGAAAGGGCGACTAATGCCAGTAGCGGTCATCGTGGACGCCGTGCGTACCCCCGGGGGCAAGCGCAACGGAAAACTAAAGAACTGGCACCCGGCCGATCTCGCCTCCGAAGCCCTCCGTGCCATTGCCTCGCGCAACAACCTAGATCCCGCGCTCATTGACGACGTCATCATGGGCTGCGTCTCCCAGGTCGGCGAGCAGGCGTTCAACGTCGGCCGAAATGCCGTGCTCGCCGCCGGCTGGCCTGAGTCGGTCCCGGCCACCACCATCGACCGCCAATGCGGGTCTTCCCAACAGGCGCTGCACTTTGGCGCCCAGGGCATCATGGCCGGCGCCTACGACATCGTCGTGGCCGCCGGCGTCGAAGTGATGACCCGCGTAGCCATGGGCGCGTCAATCGGCAAGGACGCCGGCTTCCCTTTCGGGCCTCGCGTCTTCGAACGCTACGAACCCCAAGGCGGACTTAAGAACCAGGGCATCGGCGCTGAAATGATCGCTGACCAATGGGGACTATCGCGCGGGGACTTGGACGCGTTCTCCGCCGAGAGTCATCGCCGCGCCGCGCAAGCGACCCGGGAAGGTCGGTTTGAGCGCGAGATTTTGCCGGTGTTCGTACGCGACGAGAATGGTCACGCCACCGATGAACTCATGACCAGTGACGAAGGGATCCGGGGCGACTCCACGGTGGCGACGCTGGCCAACCTGAAGCCGGCCTTCAAGGAGGGTGGCAAGGTCACGGCCGGCAACTCCTCACAGATCACCGACGGCGCCTCGGCCGTCTTGATCATGAGTGAAGAAAAGGCCCGGGAATTGGGCCACACCCCGAGAGCGAAGTTCCACGCCTTCGCGCTGGCCGGCGTCGATCCGATCACCATGTTGACTGGGCCGATCCCCGCCACCGTCAAGGTCCTGGAACGGGCCGGTTTGACCCTCGACGACATCGATCTCATCGAGATCAACGAAGCGTTCGCGTCGGTGGTGCTGGCCTGGCAAAAGGAGCTCAACGTCGACCTTTCCAAGGTCAACGTCAATGGCGGGGCCATCGCGCTGGGCCACCCCCTCGGCGCCTCCGGCGCCAAGCTGTGTGCCACCTTGCTCAACGAACTCGAGCGCACCAAAGGGCGCTACGGACTGCTCACCATGTGTGAGGGCGGCGGACTGGCCAACGCCACCATCATCGAACGAATGAGCGAATAGTCACCGAGGGGCACGGGCCGCTCCGCGAGCTGCGTACGTTAGCGATAGCGGGTGGCGAGATAAAAGGCCGAGAACATTGAGACCAGGCCCGCTACCAAATACCAACCCGAAACGGAGCCGGGCAACACGGCCAGGTAGTTCAGGACAATGATCAACACGCCGAGGCTCAGCAGTCCCACCAGCAACCAGGCGTACCAACGCGGGCTGTGCTCGGAGTTGACGGGCTTGCGAGCGGTGTAACTGCCTCGGCCCTCGGCCGAGACGTAGCGACCCATTTCCTTGCTCTTGCGTCGCTTCTGCCCGGTCTTTGCCATAGGACCCGATGTTACTTGGGGCTAGGGCGAGACTTCCGGTTAATAACTGAGCGGGCCGGGACAGACCGTTAGGTCCACCGTGGAGCCGTAGGGAGCCATTGTTCCTCCCAGCGGGGTCTGACTAAATACGGTGCCCGGCGCCTGAGTGGGCTGACAGGTACCTATCGCGGCGTCACTGAACGCGGCCACCAGATGCGAGGCCGTCATCGACGAGTTGGCCGTGTTCGAGTCAAAGCCCACCACGTTGGGCACCAGCACCATACAGACACCGGTTGACGTAATCAGTTCGATGCCCTCGCCGCCCTTTACCAGCGCACCGGCGGCCGGCACCGTGCTAACCACGTCACCCACCGGCTGCGTGTTCGAACAGGCCGTGCCGGTTTTGGCGCTCACCGAGAGTTGATACTGGCCGAGCGCCGAGGAGGCCGCCGTCACCGTGTCGCCGGTGAGCGACGGAAGCGGGAAGGGCGAATTCGGTGACAAAACTATCAAGATGACCGTGTTACCGGTCTGATCCTTGGTGCCGACCGCGGGGATCTGGGCCAGCACCACGTTGGGATTTCCGTGCGTCGCGAGGCGAAGTTTGTACGCCAACTTATCCTGCTGCAGGGTGCTTTCGGCTTGTTGCAGCGTCATGCCGACCAGTTTGGGGACCGTTACCGGAGAGAAGGTGTGACCGAGACTGACCTGCAAGGTCACGGTCTCGCCCTTATGGATCGTCGCTTTGGCGGCCGGAACAGTTGAAAGGACGGTGAACTGGGGTTTACTCGAGGAAACCTCTTTGGTCGTGCCGATTTGCAAGCCATCTTTATGTAAGGTCAGCGTGGCCACCGCCACCGGCTGGCCAATCACGTCCGGCATGGTGGTGACCGTTTTAGGCCCGGCGATCAAGTAATAGGCCAGGCCCGCGCCGGCGAGCAGCAGGATGATCACGGCGATCCAAATCGCTCCCGCGTAGTTCCTCTTTCGTCGGCGAACGTCGCGGCGCGGACCGGTCATCATGGGCACCGACTGGGTTCGATTGGCACCCGACACTGCGGCCACGGCGCGGGTCGCGTCCGCGCCGAAGAAGGCGACCTCGTGACCGGCCGCCCGAACCGGCTGACCCTCACTGAAGCGCAGCAGATCAGCACGAAACTCGTCGGCCGACTGGTAGCGCTGCGAGGGTGATTTCGCTAACGCCTCCATCACGATCGCTTCGAGGTCCCCCGGCACTTCCTTGTTGAACTGCGAAAGCGGTGGAACGGGATCATTGACGTGCTGGCCGGACACCGCGACGGGCGAGTCACCGATGAACGGCGGACGGCCCACCAACATCTCGTACATCACTACGCCCAGCGAGTAGACGTCGCTGCGACCATCCACTGGTGCCCCCGAAGCCTGTTCGGGTGAAAAGTACGTCGCGGTACCCATGACGGAACCGGCCTCGGCGAAAAGGTCTTCGCTGGACACCGCTTGGGCGATGCCGAAGTCGGTGACCTTCACTTGACCGTCACTGGTCAAAAGAATGTTGCCCGGCTTCACGTCACGGTGCACTACGCCGCTGCGATGGGCGTAACCCAACGCCGACGCGACTTGGGCACCGATAATGGCGCAGCGCGCCGGCGTCAACGTGCGCGATCCACGAAGTTCATGATCAAGTGACGTGCCATCAATGAGTTCCATGACAATTAAGTACGTGCCGTTGTCCTCACCCCAGTCAAAAACGGGAACGATGTTGGGATGCGAAAGATTGGCGGCCGCCTGAGCCTCTCGTCGAAACCGCTCCACGAACAGCGGGTCGGCGCTGAGCTCGGGATAGAGAATCTTGAGCGCCACGGCTCGGTTGAGCAAAAGGTCCTGGGCGCGGTAGACCATGGCCATGCCGCCGCGGTCAATGAGATGGGTTACCTCATACCGATTTGAGTAAATTCTGGGGTCGCTAACGGGCTCCATACGCTGTTCAGCCTACGCCTTCGGCCCAAGAAACACGGTCGTTAGGTCGGGCACGTCGTAGGCGTGCCGGTCGCCGGAAGCCCGGCCTGCATCGCCAAAGCGCCTTCGATGACGCACTTCATAATCGGTCCGGCAATTACGGCACCGGTGGCGCTGTAACTCTGATACGGCACGCTGACCGCGACGGCGATGGTGGGGTCGGTCGCCGGGGCGAAGGCGATCATCCAGTCGTCGGTGTCATTGTTAAGATTGTTGCCCACCTGCGCGGTGCCGGTCTTGGCGGCGACATCGTCGGCGGCCAGGAAGCCAACCCCCCCGGCCGTGCCAACTTTGACGACGTTTTCCATGAGCGGCACAATTTGCGCGGCCTCTTGCGAGGTCAAGGGGTGCTTCCAGGCGGAGTCTTTATAGCGCATCACCACCGTGCCGTTGGGTGCGCTGATGTAGTCCAAGACGTGCGGGGTCATGATGGTGCCGCCATCGGCAATGGCCGACGCCACCAGCGCGTTCTCCAGGGCCGTCGCGCTCACGTCTTCCTGGCCAATGGCCGAGTAGGCCAGGAACGGCGGATTGGCCGCTAAATTCGACTCCGCCGGGAAGAACGACGGCACGACACCGGGCAAGTCAATGGGTGGAACTTCGTTGAAGCCGAAGGCGTTCGCTTCGGCCGTCAAATCCTGGGCACCCAGGGCCAGGCCCAACAGTGCGTACCCGGGGTCGCAGGACTGAGGCAGCATCTCGGCCACCGTGCCCCCGCAGGCCGTATGGCCGTCGTTGTAGAGCAAGCTGGTGGTGTCGGGAAGCTTGGTAAAGACGATCGGTGCGATGTACTTGTTCAGAAGCGCCGGCTGGTAGGCGACGATCCCCGCGGTGGTGATCACTTTGAAAGTAGAACCCGGGAAAAAACGCTGCTGCGTCGCCATCAGGCCGAGCGGAGGAAATCCCTCTTTGTCCTTGATGTTCACGGCCTTCCACGCCGCCGCTTGGACGCTCGCGGTAAAGGAGGTAAAGGGCACCGGATTAAAGGTGGGGTTCGAGTACAAGGCCAGCACGTTGCCGGTGCGGGGTTCTATCGCCACCACGGAACCGTCTCTTCCCCCGAGAGCGCTCCTCGCGATTCTCTGCAGTACTGGACTCAAGGTCAGCGTGATCGAGTCGGCCGCTTCGGTGGGCGCCAGGAGTTGCTCGAAACTCTGGGCCGGCTGCGAGTGCGCTTCAAGATAGCTGTTGTACTGCGCTTCGAGCGCCCAATCCCCTTGCGCCGTGGAGGTAAAGCCGATCACGCCGGAAAACAACGCACCTAAGGGATAGATCCGTCGCCAAGGGTTCGCGTGACTAGCTGTGGCCACTGACTGAGCCAGTACCGTGCCGTCGGCGGCGAGAACCTCACCTCGTTGGTACTGAGTCATGTTTGCCGACGCATTTCGGGGGTTTTGAATTGACGCGTTCAGCGCCGAAGCATGAAAAAACTGGACCCACACCGCTTGGGCCGCAATGAGTACAAAAAGAAGCAAGATTATGGAAGCCAGAACGCTGAGCCGACGCGACATGGACTAACCCGTCGCTTTCTTAATAGTCGTAGTAGTGGACTTTATGGTCGTGGTGGTGGCATTGTTAGTAGTTATCGTAGTGGTGGTGGATTTTTTCAACGTCGACTGATGTACCCGCCACATATTGCGAATGTGCGTCGCGTATTTCAGCGCGTCGGTCAGGGTAGGTTCGCTTATGGTCGCGTCCAGCGCCTTTTGGTCAGAAGGAAGAAGTTGCGCCACCGGATAGGTCGTGTCAAAGACTCTCACGGGCTTGAACCAGAGCACGCCGCTGGGCTGACCCTGGTAGATGGCAATATTCCCGGCGTCGTTGCCAATGTAATACGTCGAATAGGCGTACCAATGCACCACCAACTCCGCGCCGACCAGCACCAGCGCAAAGAGTGCGACGCCGGCCCACACGCGCCAGGTGAGGCGACGTGGGCGAACCGATGAGCGAGCCGGAGTTGTTCGAGAACTTTGCGTTACCGGCGGCGGCCTCGTGCTCACCGTCCTCTTTATCTCCGTGGTGGCGATACTCACTTCGTCAAACTCCAGCAGGATGACCGAGATGTTGTCGCGGCCTCCGGCCTGGTTCGCTTCTGCTACAAGTAGGTCCACCGATTCCTTGAGCGGCCTGGGCGGACTCGCCAGTTGTGCCAACACCTCGTTGGAGAGCTCATTGGAAAGTCCGTCACTGCAAAGCAATATTCGGTCGCCCGGCAGCGCGTTCAGTGATATCACGTCAATTTCCAGCGTTTCTTCAATGCCGAGCGCTCGGGTGAGCTGGTGGCGCCGCGGATGGACCTTGGCCTCTTCGGCGGTCAGACGTCCCATGCGCACCCACTCCTCGGCGACGCTGTGGTCCTCACTTAACAAGCGGAGCGCCCCGTCACGAACTTGGTAGGCCCGGGAATCTCCGACATTAAAAAGCGTCGGTGACACCAGGCCATCGTCGTCCCGAGTCAGCCCCACGGCGATCGCCGTAGTGCCCATGCCAAATCGCTCCGAGTTATCGCGCGCGTCAGCCAGGATCGCTCGATTGGCCGCTTCGATGGCCATGTAGAGGCCCTCCACGGTGGGTCTTTTGTGAAATTCATCGCGCACCAGTTCGATGGTTAAGGCCGCGGCCACTTCGCCCGCCGCGTGACCACCCATGCCGTCAGCCACTAAAGCCAAGATTTCGTCAGCAAAGATTGCGTCTTGGTTGGTTTCGCGCACTACCCCGGTATCAGTCGCCGCGGCGTAACGCCATCGCGTCAACGAACCACCTCAAACAGAACTCCGCCGACTTGGACGATGTCCCCGCGGTCCAAGTGAACGCGACCCTTAATGAGCTCCTGGTTGACGTACGTGCCGTTGGTTGATCCCAGATCCTCAATCGAAAGATCGCCGTTGTCATTCGCTACTCGCGCGTGACGAGACGAGAGATACGTGTCCTGAAGATTGATGTCACAGTCAGGACTGCGACCGATCGTGACCGCCCGGTCGACCGCCACCCGTTCGCCGGTCCGATCGAGCGGTTCAATGTATTCCAAACCGAGCGATGATCCGCGGCGCCGACCGGCCGCCGCCTGGTCGGGCGACTTTGCTTGGACCGAGGCCACGCGCACGACGCGGAAGAAGAAAAGGATGGCAACGACCATTACCAGAACCTGCAGCGGACGAACTGCCGCCGCGTAGTTCGTCGACGCGGCCAGGAGACTCAAGCGAGCTCAATCCTCAAATGGAGCGCCCCTACCGTAATATCGTCGCGCGGCGATAGCGAAACGGCCGAAATGCGATGGCCGTTTACGAACGTGCCATTGGTTGACTGCAGATCACGCACGGCGACGCCCTCGTTCGTGCGCCACACTTCAGCGTGGCGCCGAGAGACGATGGAGTCGTTGATAACTACATCGATGTCGGGGCTTCGTCCGATCACTAGGGGCCGGTCCCCGATAATGAAGGAGCGACCATCGTCGGCAATCAGGCGCGGTTGGCCCTCGCCGCCCACGAACTCCGTCTTTACCGCCAGGTTGCCGGCCTTGAGATCATCGTCGATGAACACCTCCACTTTCACCGGCCCGACGAAGTTGTAGCCCTCGCTCACGGCGTGTTGGCGAACTGTCTCTTCGAGTTCGGCGATCAACGCCTTCTGAAACCCGTTGAAACGCTCTGCATCAATGGGTCCCAGCCACACGCGGACCTGATTGGGCGAAAGGGGACCCTGGCTCGACAATCGGCGCGTGAGGTCAACTTCGCGGATGATCCGTGCGCCAATTTCTATAGGTTGCAGCGAGTTTTTGAAGGGACGCGAGAGGGACCGCTCAAAGATCCGCTCGAGGCGGTTTTCAATTTTTTTCAGAACCATGGCACTCTTAACTGTACCGGCCACCCGATCACTTGCGGGTCGCCATTGTCAGTTCCAGCCGTTGGACTATTGTTGCGAGGTCTCAGGGCGAGTGGCGGAATTGGCAGACGCGCAGGCTTCAGGTGCCTGTATCCGAAAGGATGTGGGGGTTCAAGTCCCCCCTCGCCCACGACTGTGATGTTGCAGAATTTCTGGGACAAATGAACCCTCAGAGAATATCTCGCGATTTGGCCTGGTAGTTAATCGTCGGATCCAGTTCAAAATGCCGAAGTAGTACTCCGTTTTCGTCAATGACGCGCACGTCGAGGTCGGCCATCAAGATGATCACCCGTTTTCCTCTGTTGGGGCGTCCCACGCCAATGTGGTGAAGTTTCCTGCGGTAGCGAAGCGTCACCGCTCCCCAGCGATCGACGTGATCGTGACGCACTCTGGTCTTGGCGAGCAAGGGTTGACCGTTGAGTTCGGGCGTTGCCTTGTCGAGTGCGCGCCACGCGCGCATTGGTGGACAGTCCCTCGCTTGATGAGGTCGCTTCTCGTTGTAGTAAGTAACGAAGCCGTCAATTTGTGCTTGCAACTCTTCAATGCTCGCGACCGGCGGTTGTTTGCTCAACCACTTTTTTAGGGTCGAATGGTAACGCTCGACCTTGCCCTGGGTCTGGGGGTGGTAGGGCTTGCCGTGTTTAAAACGGATGCCCAACGTCGCCAGTTCAATCTCCAGGCCCGAGTGCGACCCGCGGTAGGCCGCGGTGTAAATGGCTCCGTTGTCACTTAAGACCGAACTCGGCAGCCCGTAAAGATCAGTGGTGGCAAAGAAGAGTCGCACCACGTCGGCGGCGGTGGCCACGCGCACCACGCTCGAGCACAAGACCGCTCTCGAGTAATCGTCAATGAAATTAATGATCTCGACGCTCTGAGCGTCCTCTAATTGCCAGTGCGTCATGTCGGACTGCCAGGTCTCGTTGGGCAGGGCTGACTCGAAGCGGATCCAGCTGGACCTCGGACGCTTCTGGGGTTGGGGGGTCACGAAGCCTCGTCGCTGCAAGACTCGATGAATGGTGGCTAATGCCGGAACCTCGAGGTCACTCTCGCCCAAGTGGTAACGAAGGGTGCGCGCGCCCGCGTCGTAACCCTCTTCGGTCAGTTGTTTTCGCATGGCCACGATGGCGTCTTCCACCTCGGCACTGGTGCGATTCCTCGCCGTTATTGGACCGCGTTTCTTGGGGGCTAAGGCTTCGTCGCCACCCTCGCGGTAGAGCTGGACGTGGCGGCCCACCCAGGACTTTGACCTCCCGGTCGACGCCGCGACCGCGCGCAACGACCTTCCCTCGACGACAACAGCGGTAACGGCGTACTTTGCAAGATCCATAACGGACACCTAATCACTAGGTGTCCCAGAAACCCTGAGACATGCTGTCCCTGAAACTATGAGACCTCAGACCCCCTCGCCCACGACTACTGTCGTGACTGCAAATTTCGCAAGATCCAAAAGGACACCTAATCACTAGGTGTCCCAGAAACCCCGAGACACGCGGTCCCAGAAACTATGAGACCGCAGACCCCCTCGCCCACCACCGGCAGACACTTTCATCACGTCGGCCAGGTACGCGTCGTTCGATCGGTCAGGATAGACCTCGTGCCACAGCATCAGATCATCAGCGTGCAACAGGATCGGGGCACTGAGGACGTCGGCCAAGGACCGCGCGACGTTGATGTGGTCGTTGTGACCATGAGCGGCGATGATGGCCACCGTCGAGCGGCCCCCGACCGCCTCGACGATTGGGCGGTGGTCATGCGCGGCGTCAATCACCAGAACTTCTCGTTCGTCGCCCACCATCCAGACGTTATTCTCGACCTCGAAGTCCGACCCGTCTAGCGAGAAGATGCCCGAAGTGAGGACCAGCTCGATCGTCACATCACAACAACGGACCGCAGCACCTCTCCGCGCTCCATTCGAAGAAATGCCTCCTCGACGTCGCCGAGGGCAATCGTCTCGGTGACAAATCGATCGAGGTCGAGCCGCCCCTGAAGATAGAGGTCAACCAACATTGGAAAGTCACGCGACGGCAAACAATCCCCATACCAACTGGGCTTCAGTTGACCACCTCGCCCGAAGAAGTCGATCATCGGCAGGTCGATCCGCATATCGGGCATGGGCACACCAACTTGTACCAAGGTGCCGGCAAGGTCCCTCGCATAGAAGGCTTGCTCCATCACCTTGGGATTGCCCACCGCCTCAATGCAGACATCCACACCGTGCCCGTCGGTCAACCTACGTACCGCCATGACGACGTCCTCACTCGAGCCATTAACGACGTCGGTGGCCCCGAACTCACGAGCCCGATCGAGTTTGCGCGGATCAAGGTCGATCGCAATGATGGTCGTTGCCCCGGCGAGGCGCGCGCCGGCAATCGCCGCGCAGCCCACACCACCACAGCCGAACACCGCCACCGAGTCACCGACTCCCACCTCGCCAGTCCGCATCGCCGAACCGAATCCGGCCATCACTCCGCAGCCCAACAGGCCGACCGCTTCCGGCCGAGCCCTCGGGTCAACTTTGGTGCACTGGCCCGCCGCCACCAGTGTCTTCTCAGCGAACCCTCCGATTCCCAACGCCGCAGACAGTGGTATCCCGTCGATCAACGTCATCTTCCGTGATGCGTTATGAGTAGCAAAGCAGAACCAGGGCCGGCCCCGCCGGCAGGAACGACATTCTCCGCACACCGCGCGCCAATTCAGCACGACGAAATCGCCGGGCTGGACGGACGTGACGTCAGGCCCGACTTCGTCTATTACGCCCGCGGCCTCATGTCCGAGAAGGAACGGAAATTCGTCGCTAATGCCGCCCTCGCGGTAGTGCAGATCGGTGTGGCAGACACCGCACGCTTGGATGCGGACGACGACCTCACCCGGCCCCGGATCCGGCACCACGACAGTTACCAGCGATACCGGCTCCCCCTTGGCCATCGCAACGACTCCTTGGACCTCCGATGCCATCGTGTGCTCCTTGTCGATTTTGGCCTCATTGTACAGTGGACTTCTTCTGGATCGAGAGCCGTGTCGTAGGCGAGGATCAATGTACGGACACCCCGAAAGGTTAGAGTTCTTTCGGACGTAGCCGCAGTGACGAATAAACCACTCGACGGTGCACAAGTCCCCTCTCGCCCACGACCGGCTTAAAACGCGGCAGTACCGCGAGCCCGCTCTACCCCCGGTTGCTCGGTGCCCTGGTCGCCTCTTCTTCGCCGTATCAGTCCGCGGCGTTGCTGCGGGGCCTAGCCCTCGGGCAGTTTCAATGGATCATGGCCCTGCGCGTGGGATATCTGCTCGCGCTCGCCCTCTTCGGGCTCACGCTTGCCGTCGTCGCTTCCGACGAATCCTTGTTCCCTAGAGCCGCGTAACCTTTCCGGACTTGACAAAAACTTGAGGCAGCCGCGGGGAACCATCGGTCCCCTCGGGTGCTGCCTGGGCGGTTCAACCGCGAGGCGTGTGAGAACTTTCTTTACGTATTCAAATTGAGGGATTCGCACACGCCACGTATTGACGCAGAAAAGTTATCCAATCTTTACGCATTCATTATTGACGCGGCCAAGCGCGTGGACCGCGGTTGTTAGGATTGTCAGCGAAGTGACGGCCCCGTAAACGTTATCGACAATTACCAGAGACGTGCCATTTTCTCGTCTCCACACTCGTCGTTGACCGCGACGCAGCGCTTCGAGTGTCCCACGAGTCTGAACTGAGGTGGAGGTTAATTTGAACGGTCCCGGTGACCCAACGTCGATACCCCACGAGGGTGCCTCGGGCGATTCTTGGCGTAA
>OBLU010001730.1_pt1 | contig 20195 bp, 19 predicted proteins | sample 1518681 | NCBI WGS metagenome assembly OBLU01 (sample SAMEA3539304, study PRJEB22396) | soil metagenome | biome: tundra; feature: field; material: soil | place: USA | collected 2010-05 | depth 0.15 m
GTGCCTGACGAACGCGGCGCCGTGGCGGCCGCGCGCCAGTACCTGTCGTATTTCCAGGGCCGGGTGCCGAATTGGAGCGCCGCCGACCCGCGCGCGCTGCGGCACTTGGTGCCCGAGAACCGCGTGCGCGTCTACGATATGCGCGCAGTCATCGACGCGCTGGCGGATTCCGGCTCGGTGCTGGAACTGCGCGCGGGCTTCGGCCTCGGCATGATCACGGCGCTGGCGCGCATCGAAGGCCGGCCGCTGGGCATATTTGCGAATAACCCACACCACCTCGGCGGTGCGATCGACCCTGAGGCGGCCGACAAGGCCGCGCGCTTCATGCAGTTGTGCGATGTGCATGGCTTGCCCATCGTCAGTCTGTGCGACACGCCCGGCTTCATGGTCGGCCCCGAGGTCGAGCGCCAGGCTCAGGTGCGCCATGCCTGTCGCATGTTCGTCACCGCGGCGCACCTGGGTGTGCCCTGCTTCACCGTCGTCGTGCGCAAAGGCTACGGACTGGGCGCACAGGCGATGGCCGTGGGCGGCTTCGACGCACCGGTGTTCACCATCGCCTGGCCCACCGGCGAGTTCGGTCCAATGGGGCTGGAAGGCGCGGTCAAGCTTGGCTTTCGCAAGGAGCTCGAGGCCGCGGCGCCAGGCAAACAGCGAACGGCACTCTACGACAGGCTGGTGGCGCAGCAATACGCCAACGGCTCGGCCATCAATATGGCCACTGGGCTCGAGATCGATGCGGTGGTCGACCCGGCCGAAACGCGCTCCTGGCTGCTGCGCGGCCTCGACAGCGCGGCGCGGCAGCCGCGCGCCACCGTGGCGCGCTTCGTCGATTGCTGGTGAAAAGGGTCCTGACAAGCTCAGGTCGCCGCTTGGGTTTGCATGATTTTCGACACGAACCAAGGCGGGGTTTCAACGGAGCGGGGTTTCGAAGGCATGGATGAAGCAAGAGAAGTGGCGGTGAAAGTGCGAGATATAAGCCTGTCCTTCGGCGGCGTCAAGGCGCTGGCGGACGTGAGCTTCGATGTTCGCAAAGGAGAGATACTCGCCATCATCGGCCCCAACGGCGCCGGCAAGACCAGCATGCTCAACTGCATCAACGGCTTTTACCATGCCGACAAGAGCGGTTCGATCGTCTACAAGGATAAAGAACTGCTGGGCATGAAGACCTATGACATCGCCAGGCTCTCGGTGGCCCGCGTATTTCAGGGAATCCAGACCTACGGCGGCATGACCACCCTCGACAACTTGATGACGGGCATGCATCTGACGCTCAATTACGGTGTGCTTGCATCCTATTTCTATTTCTGGTCGAAAGCGAAGAAAGAGGAGATGGAAAAGCGAAGGAAGATCGAAGATATCATCGACTTTTTGGAGATCAAGCACATCCGCAAGGCCTACGTGGGAGAGCTGGCCTATGGGCTGCGAAAACGGGTGGACTTCGGCCGCGCCCTCGCCATGGAACCGGACCTGCTGCTGCTCGATGAGCCGATGGCGGGCATGAACCTCGAAGAGAAAGAAGATATGGCCCGCTTCATCCTCGACGTGTCGGAAGAGAAGAGGACGACCATGGTGCTGGTCGAGCATGACATGGGCGTCGTCATGGACATCGCCGACCACATCGTGGTGCTGGACTTCGGCAAGAAGATCGCGGACGGCACGCCGGACGAGATCAGCAAGGACCCAGTGGTGATCGCCGCCTATCTGGGCGAAGAGGGGAAATAGCCGTGATAGACACGCAGAAGTTGCTGGACGAATGCAGACCTGCGTTGCAGGGCAACGACAGCGACAACAGGTATTTTGAAGCGAGCGTACTGAACCTCAAGAACACGCTGCCCAAGATCATGCTGGAGCAATGCAGGTCCCGGCCGCATGAAGTGGCCATGAGGAAGAAGGATTACGGCATCTGGAACAGCTTTAGCTGGGACGAGGTGCATCAGCATGTCAAGGATATGGCCCTCGGTTTGAAGAGCCTGGGGATGGAGCGGGGCGACAAGGTTTGCGTCGTCGGCGACAACGACCCCGAATGGTACTGGGCGGAGCTCGCGGTTCAGTCCCTAGGTGGGGTCTGCATCGGCCTTTACACCGATGCCATGCCGGCGGACATGGAGTACGTCGTCAACGATTCGGACGGCGTGTTCGTCTTTTCCAAAGATCAGGAGCAGACCGACAAGTTGCTCGAGATCAGAGACAAGATCCCCAAGGTCAAAAAGGTGATCTATTGGGACCGAACGGGGATGTACCGCTACCGCAGCGACCCGTGGCTACTCGAGAACCAGGACCTGATGCAGCTGGGCAGGGCCTACGAGAAGCAGCATCCGGCCTTTTTCGCAAGCTCCGTCGAGGCTGGGAAAGAATCGGACCTGGCGATTCTGAGTTACACATCCGGAACGACCAGCCTGCCCAAGGGGGTGATGCTCAGTTATGAGTATCTCATCAATGGCGGCATTCGCTTCGCCACAGCCTTTACACCCCGGAAGAACGATGAATTTCTTTCCTTCGTGCCGCCTGCCTGGGTTTCCGAACAACTGATGATCGCCGCTTGGCTCATCTTCGGCACCAGGATCAATTTTCCCGAGGAGCCGGAAACGGCGATGGAAAACATCCGCGAAATCGGCGCGCGCATGTTCCTGCTGGGCCCGATGCAATGGCAGGGAATCATGTCGCAGGTGCAGATGAAGATCTTCGATACCGGCCCGATCCGGAGGTTCCTCTACGAACGCTGCCTGGCCATAGGCTACAAAGCCGCCGAAGACAGAAACAAGAACAATGGAAAACAAAGCCCGCAGTGGAAAGTCTTATCCGCTATAGCCAACGGCCTTTGCCTCAGCCACGTCCGCGACAACCTCGGATTGAGCAAGCTGCAGTATGGATTGACGGGCGGCTCCGCCCTGGGGCCCGATGTGATCCGCTGGTTCGATGCGATCGGTGTCCGGATCAAGGACGCCTATGGCCTCACCGAATTGACCCCGGCGACCGTTCACCGCGCGCAGATCAAAGCCGGGACCAGCGGACCGCCGGCTCCGGGGGTCAGGGTCAAGATCGGCGAGGACGGCGAGATATTCATCGGCGCAGACAAGATATTCGACGGCTATTACAAGAAGCCTGCGGAAACCCAGGCCATGCTCGTCGATGGCTGGATCAAGACCGGAGATTGCGGGACCTTCGACGAAGACGGGCATCTTATTGTCTACGACCGCATAAAGGACATGCTGCCGCTGCGAGGGGGCGGCACCTACTCCCCCACCTACATACAGAACCGTCTCAAGTTCAGCCCCTATATCAAGGAAGTGCTGGTGGTGGGCGGGACGGAGCGTGCGTTCCTGTTCGGAATCATCACCATCGATTTCGACAACGTCGGGAAATGGGCGGAAAAGAACCGGATTTCCTACACCACCTTCGTCGACCTCAGCCAGAAGAGCGAAGTGTTCCAGTTGATCAAGGCGGACGTGGTCCGCGTCAACGGCACGCTTCCGAAGAATGCCCGGCTGGTTCGATGCACAATGCTGCACAAGGAATTCGACGCCGATGAAGGCGAACTGACGAAAACGCGAAAGCTCAGGCGAAATTTTCTGGAGCAGCGCTATGCCGAACTCATCGAGGCGAGCTACGCGGGCAAGGACAAGATCACCGTGGAGGCCGAGGTCAAGTACCGAGACGGCCGGCTTGGCAAGGTCAAGACGGATCTGAAGATTCACACCATCGAGGAAAGAGGGCACGCATGAACTTTTTCATGCAGATCGTCATCAACGGCATCCTGACCGGATTCGTTTATGCGCTGATGGCCCTGGCGATCGTCATCATCTACAAGTCTTCGTCCGTGTTCAACTTCGCGCACGGATCGCTGGTCGGGCTGTGCACCTTCTTTGTCTGGCAGATGGTGGTCGGCTGGGGCCTGCCGCTATACGTGGCCTTCTTTCTCGAACTAGCCGTGATCGCTGCCCTGGCCTATACGCTGCAACGGCTGGTGCTGAAGCCCCTAACCGGCCAACCGCTGATGGCGGCGATCATGGCCACGATCGCACTGGGCGAATTCTTCAGCGGCATCGTGGTCCTGTTCTGGCCCGGGCCCGGGCGCGTTCTCCCGGTGTGGATCAAGCTTACTAACCTGAAATTCGGATCGCTCGTGATCTCGTCGGAAAGCCTGACCAATTTCATCGTCTGCGCCATCTGTTTCGCTGTGTTTCTGTTGTTCTTCCAGAAGACAAAGCTTGGCCTGGCCATGCGCGGGACGGCCGAGGACCACACCCTGGCGCAGAGCGAAGGCGTAAAGGTCGACCTGATCTTCGTGGTTTCCTGGTTCGTTGCCATCCTGGTGGCCGCTATCGGCGGCGTGCTGATGAGTTCGCTCTATGGCGTCAGCTACGATTCGCTGCACGGCCTGGGCATGAAAGCGCTGGCGGTGGTGATCCTGGGCGGAATGGAGTCTATCCTGGGCGCGCTGATCGGCGGCTTGATCATCGGTCTCGTGGAATCCCTGGGCAGCGGGTACATCGACCCCCTGGTCAGCGGCGGTTTTAGCGAGGTCGCACCGTATATCGTATTGCTCATCGTCCTGGTCTTTAGGCCCTACGGCCTGTTTGGCTACGAAAGAATTGAGAGGGTCTAAGAATGTACAAGAAACCGTGCGGTGTTTTCGACGAAACCTACGCTCAGGATAGTGCTCTGGTGCGTACCGGGTACCGGTGGGCCATGTTGATCCTGTTTCTTGTATGCCTTTTCGGCGTCCTTCCCCTGCTCGCCGGCAACTATCTTATGGATGTGATGATCAATATCGCGATTACGGTAATCGCCGTCCTTGGACTGCAAATCATCGTTGGCTTTACCGGCCAGATCAGTTTGGGACATGCCGCGTTCATGGCGGTTGGGGCTTACACCAGCGCCATGCTCTCCACCCATCTTGGCATGCCCTTCTGGATTGCCATGCCGCTGGCCGCCTTGTTTGCCGGCTTGCTCGGCATCGTGATCGCGATGCCCGCTCTCAGAATCCGCGGCTTTTACGTGGCCGTGACAACCCTCGCTGCTCACTACATTATCATGTGGTTCATTCTTCACGGCGGCAATGTGACGAAGGGAGTGTCCGGCTTGACAGCCGGCGAGATTCGAATTGGCAGTTTTGCCTTCGACAATGAACTGAAGTTCTATTACCTGGCCATGCTCTTTGCCACTATTGCCATTTTCCTTACCAGCAACATGATGCGCACGAAAATCGGGCGGGCCATGATTGCGGTGCGCGACAATGACCTGGCTGCGGAATTCATGGGGATCAACGTCTTCAAAACCAAAGTCACGTCTTTTTTTCTGTCCTCCTTGTACGCGGGCGTGGCAGGATCGTTACTCGCCCATTACCAGGGAATAATCACGGTCGACCAATTCACTCTGATGGATTCCATCTGGATGGTGGCCATGCTGATTATCGGTGGGGCAACGATTACCGGAGCCATCATGGGAGTTGTGTTTCTCAAGATTCTCAACCAGGTGGTGCTGTTTGGCGCTCCCATGATCGGACACGTTTTTCCCATTTTCGCGGGGTCTGCGGTTGCCGCATTCATGCAGATATTCTTCGGAGCGGTGATCATTCTGTTTCTCATATTTGAACCAAGAGGCCTGTTCCACCGATGGCAGATTACGCTGTCCACGTTCAGATTGTGGCCCTTTCCCTATTGAGAGGGTGATGCCGTGATAACAGGTAATAACAGTGATTTTTTGCAAGTGGTGCAGTCTGCTTGCTACGGAAGGCAGTCATGCTGAAGGTAAACAACATCGAAGTGGTTTACTCCAAGGTTATTCTGGTACTCAGGGGAGTGAGTCTGGAGGTGGGAGACGGCAAGATCGTGAGCCTGCTCGGGGCCAACGGCGCCGGTAAGAGCACCACCCTGAAGGCGATTTCAGGCCTGCTGAGTGTTGAACTGGGGGAGGTCACCCATGGGAATATCGAGTTCAACAGCCGGCGCGTCGATAAAATGGGTCCCCAGGACATTGCGAATCTAGGGATACGCCAGGTCATCGAGGGGCGGCGGCTTTATGGCCACCTCAATGTGGAAGACAATCTCATGATGGGCGCCTATCTGAACAAGGACCGCGGCAATGTGCGCAAACGATTTCAGCAGGTGTACGACTATTTCCCGAGGCTCGCTGAAATGAAGAAGCGGGTCAGCGGCTATCTTTCAGGCGGGGAGCAGCAGATGCTGGTCATTGGCAGAAGTCTGATGGCACACCCCAAACTGATCATGTTAGACGAACCTTCCCTGGGGCTGGCCCCCCTGGTGGTGAAGGATATCTTCGGCATCGTGAAGAAAATCAATGAGGAGGAAAAGATTTCCGTTCTGCTCGTCGAGCAGAACGCCAAGATCGCTCTTTCGGTTTCGGAGTACGCCTACGTCATGGAGAATGGCAGGATCGTCCTGGACGGCCCTGCCGAGAAGATCGGAGAAAACGAAGATGTGCGGGAATTCTACCTCGGGCTCTCTGGCGTCGGAAAGCGCAAGAACTATCGGGAAGTGAAACATTACAGGCGGAGGAAACGTTGGTTGGGTTAGACTGAGCCGTTGTAAAGGCGAAAACATTTATTAGTTAGGAGGTTGTGATGGTGATGAAAGTACGCGGTATGTCGTTGGGAGGAGTTCTATTGTCAATCGGTTTCTTCCTTTGTGGAACCTGGGGAAGCGCACAGGCGCAGGAAAAAGTGAAGATTCGAATCGGGCACCTCGTTCACGTTACCGGTCCCTATGCCGCGGGACAGGCCGGCCTGCCAGAGGGATTTCTCGATGGTATTGAAGCGGCCAACAACTACATGAAAATTCCCGGCGTGGTGCTTGAAGGATTCAACATGGATGGCGGTTCAGACACGGCAAAATCCATGGCGACCTTCAAGCAGATGACGGAAGGCAAGGACGCAATTGCGGTCATGGTTGGGGAATCCACACCGGTGGGCATTGCGCTGAAGACCTGGAACAACAGGAAACAAATACCCAATGTCGAAGGCGGGAGCGATGACGAGCTGTTGAAGCTGCCCTCCTACACATTTTCGACGGTAGCACCCTATGTGAATCAGGTCGGGGCATGGGTCGATTACTACATGAGCTCGGTCTGGCCGAAGAAAAACCTGAAACGAGCACCCCGCTTTGCCTGGCTCACGTGGGACAACGCGTTCGGAAGAGCCCCCATGACGCCGAAGACCATAGCCTATATCAAGTCGAAAGGCATCGAAATCGTCGATGAGGAATTCATCCCCATGACGCCCACGGACGTCGGCGCACAGGTGCTGCGGCTGAAGGAGAAGGCTGTGGATTTTACGGCTGGAAGCATGTACCACAATGCCTTGGCGGTTGCACTCAAAGAGATGGACAAGCATGGCCTGATCGACCAGATCGACGTCGGCATGACCTATGCCACCAATTCCGAGGCGTTATTGGCCTCGGCGAACGAACTCGCAAGAAACGTGTACGTCTCGAGCGTGCTCTGGGATTTCGCGAACTGGGAAAAGCATGCTCCCCGCTATATCGAGTACTACCAAAAGCACAAGACGCCAGTTTCGAAGTTCGGCTATGCGATCGGATTTGACAAGGCGTTGGTGGCCAGCGAAGCAGTGAGGATCGCTGTGGCGACCGTCGGGCCGGATAAAGTCAACGGCGAAGCCGTATACAATGCGCTGCAGAAAATAAATGGTTTCGATGCGTTCGGACTCGGACCGGCTCACAGCTTCTCGGCGACCAGGAGATATGGCCAAAGCTCGGTCTATATGTTTAGGCTCAATAACAACAAGGTCAATTTTCTTGCAGAACAGGCAACGCCCAATCTGACCGATGTGAAGTAAATGCCAATTGCCGCAGGGAGGGGCTTTTGATCGGTTTCGGAAGCCTCTCGTTTGCCTTGTGCGACCCGCAACCATCGGAAACAAAAAATGCGCCGTGGATAGGGGCTTTAAGCGGGATTATGCGACGTTGTGAAACGATGTGACGTTCAAAAAGCTAAGGACTGGGTAGCGAAGAACGCTGGGAACACTGGCGCGGGTGCACCGAAAGTGTCAGATGGCGCCGTCATTATTCACCTGAAATAGAGGTGTTTCAGAGTTGTCCCAGTAACAGCAGCAACGACGACAGCCCCGCTTCGGCGGGGTTTGTGTTTCATCGCCCCCAAGGACATAAGCCTAGTGCAGCGTCGGTGTAGCCCCGCAGCATTTCTTGAATTTCTTGCCGCTACCGCGCGGACAGGGATCGTTTCTTCCCACCTTGGGTTCTTCGCGCCGAACCGTTGAGGCCAACAGGCTGGCATGCTGCTCCTTTCTACGAGGAAGCCAAAAGCGGTAGATCGCCGCCACCGATGCTGCGATCTGTTTCGTGAGTACCTCGCGCTGGGCTGGCCACCGCGTAAGCTTTTCTTCTGCCTTGGTAATTTCCTTGGCCCCCAGCAGGTATATCGGGCGCAAGGCTTCCTTGGCGGCGGGATCATCAAACAGCGGCTGCCAGTCCTGTCGGCATAGCTCGATTCCATCCATGAAGCCCACTGCCCACATTTCGCCATCCACATATTCGTGCGGGTCACCCTCATACTGCATGGTGTTCAGTAGCGGGTCGAAGGCATCTGGGTCGTATTGCAGTGTCCAAACGATGCCGTTCATGTGCCGCATCACCAGTTCCAGAATACGCTGCGCCTGCTCCGGCGTTTCAAAGTGAGGTTCATCGTCCTCGCTTGGCCCCCACATACCGGGCAGCCACCGGCTGGGGAGGATGGTCGTGGGGCCGATCACGATGGCCGTGAGATAGCCATCGAGCATGTCCAGCAACATTGTTTCGTCGGATGTCGGCTCGGACAGCAGGAACCGATCCAGTTCCTCTAGCTCATCATCCGACAGGGGAGTCGATATTTTCGAGGACATCAGTTCAATGCACTCGACATTCCATCGTTAGCAAAAACCCCTTGGGGTCAGGCACACATTTCCTATCGCATCCACCATCTACCCATCTCCCATTGATGCATATCGTTGCCGCCAACATTGATCCATGCCGCCGCCGCATTGCTGCTCGTGACAGCCAGTAGCAATATCACCCCTATTTTCTTCTTCATACCCAAGGCGCGTACCTATTGGAGGAGTTTGTGGGGTACAAATAAAAAAGGCAGGGCCTCAGCCCCGCCTGTCTTAAATACATAGATGAAAATTACTTCTTGGCGTCGGCTGCCGCTTTAGCTTTGTCTGCTTTCGCATCGGCTGCGGCTTTCGCCTTTTCGGCTTTCGCATCGGCGGCGGCTTTTTTCTTAGCAGCTTTCGCGTCTGCTGCCGCTTTAGCTTTTTCTGCCTTTGCTGCTTTGGCATCGGCTGCTGCTTTGGCTTTGTCTGCTTTTGCGTCGGCTGCCGCTTTTGCCTTATCAGCACTGGCGTCGGCCTTTGTTTCCGTCTTCGCCGCGTCTTTACTCATGGTATCGGCTGCAAAAACCGAAACCGAACCGAGACCAAACATAACAGCCGCAAGAACTGCAAATAATTTGTTCATTTTTGTTCCTCATCTGAAAGTAATTGGAAATGGGCAAACCATGACCGGACTTTTGGCCATGTTGCTATAACGTCTCGATCCTGCAGCCGGTTGACATGCGTAAGTCCATGATTTTGTGAATTCGCCGCCCACCCATCTACCAACCCTCAATCAGCGAACAACACCCAGCCCCGGTTCCAACAATGCGGGAAGACATCGTGATGCGCCACCCGGCTCAACTAGAGAACAGTGGGGCCATCGTGTTATCGGCCTCGGGCCTATCGGGCATCTCACCCTTTTTTGCGTCCAATTTCCATGGTGGTGATTTTTATCAATACAGAGCATTTCCGGGCAGGGCATGCTTGTAACACGTTCAAAGTACTTCGTCTTTCGATCTTCCCTCTGAACGCATAGGCCCGGCAGAAAGCTTGCGGGGCCTTTCGCTTTCCGCTACGAAGAAAACGAATACGCCAGCACCCGGATTGATGTCTTGGCCGAATGGATGACCTTGACAACCAGATCGGTGCCGCCACCATTGGGTGAAAAGGCGACCTCAAGTTCTCCGGCACTTTCAACCTTGATGGCGTGCTCGGCGGTAAGAGTGGCGTACTCTTTTTCGACCAGACGCTCTACCGAGCTTTTTTTGGCCCAGGCGTGAGTTGGGGCAACTAGAGCAAGTGCGCATAACACCATCGCAGGACCGGCAATTGCCGCCATTGCGGACCAACGTGCTTTCATCTGCTTAGCGCAATCCACTCCGCCTTTCCCTATTTGCCGACAGCAATTTCGCCGTCTGCAACGTAACCAAGCACCTTGAGCCGCTGGAAATAGTCAGGTTCATTCTTGTAATCAAGCGTTGCACTGACTGTTTCCGACACTCTTTCCGTAACCCCATGAAAGTGCAACTCGTGCGTTCCGGCCTTGAGCGTGCGCATAATGCGATCGTCAAAATCTTGCTTGATATCGACAATGATATCTTTTCGCGACTTTGACAATTCCGGTCGGTAGACCCCTGACTGCTTTCCGTCAATCCACAGGACAACACGAAACTTCGTTCCGTCTGGTGGCTGCGGGCCAACCGCTTCGGCGAGGCAAAGAACCGCGTACATGGGCTTGCTGAAAGCGAGCCGTGTAACAGGGGCTGGGGGTATTTTGTTACGGTCGACTTCTGCGTTATAGAACAATATCGACCCCGGCGGCTTCCCCGTGCAAAGCTCTGCGGCAGACGCAGGCGCCGCAAGCAAGCTGGCAATCAATGCAATAACGACGCGGCTGACTTGCATTTCGTTTCCGATCATTTCAACCGCGCGGTTCACATGCAACACCCGTTTCATTTCGGCGACTAGCATCTTTACCTCAAGCGGCTTGAATATGTAACACCATCGCATGGCCGGCAATTGCTGCTATCGCAATCCAACGTGTGTTCATCTGTCTACCTTGAAGTGAATCGCTTGGCGTTGCCAGAAATGCGGGAAATCTCTTTCACCGCCCGCAGACGCACATTCTCAGTCTTGCGGATCGCTTGAGCGATCAAGCTGTCCTTCGTTGCGACGCTCCGTACGATTGAGGTTTTGATGCCCATTTCGTTTAGGGCATCGCACAGCCCCTCAATATTTGTCCGATGCCTCTTATCGGATAGATTCATCTCGTGCCCCCCTCTTTGGTGACTCGCATTCAGCGGTATCTCAACCCTTGACCGCCTCGATCAATTCTACGCCCTGATTCCGAGCATTGCTCACCCGGATACCTACCCGGTAAAAGGCAATCGCGTCGTCGGGGTTCGGTTGCAGTAGCGCCATTACCTTGCCAGCATCCGTCAATTTCCTGTCGAGCCATTGCTCGGCCCGATCTGGGGGTAGAACGAACGGCATACGATCATGAATCCGCTTAAAAGTATCATTCGCAGGCCCCACGACGACCGAGCAAGACTCGATTACTTCTCCCCCGCGTTCCCATCGATCCCACAACCCGGCGAACGCTAGAACCTTACCCTTAACCGTTCAGCATTTCTCGGGACATTGCCGGCATTCGGCAAGCCACAATATTGAGGCGCAAATAAATCCATTGCTGTTCGCCGAAGACATCCCGCTGCAGTGCTACATAGCTTTGCGGCGAATGTTAGTTAGTGGAGTTCTACCCTTAGAGTGCTAAGATTGACGCAAGATTGGGCCCGGAGGGAGGAGCTCTCGAATGGCAGGCATCGCGGAAACCTGGGCGAAGATCGCCGGAATCGGCGGCATATCGCTTTTCGTCCTTCTCGTCATCTTTCGCGATGTAATCCGCAAAAACATATTTCCACAGCTCAATGCCGCCCAGGCCTACCGCGTCATACGCCTGGTAATCATCTGCACGTTCGTCGTCGCGATATCGGGGCTGGGAGCGTGGGTGCTCATCTCGGTCTATCCCGCGGTGCGGTTCAGCGAGAAGGACTACGACTTCATGATAGCGGCCGCGGCCGCCGCCGAGCTCAGCCGGCGACCCGGGGACAGCGCGTCGAGCGACGAGCGGCTGGCGAAGCTGCAGTACATGGAGCAGCTGCGGGACTCGCCGGAGGCGTATTCGCGCTTCGTTGAGGCGATCCGGCGCGCGCGCGAGATCCTGGAAAGGGAAAAGAGCGTCCTCCCGGGCGAGAACGTGGAGCGGGCGAAGCAGCGCTTGCGCACCGGAGACATAAATTCTGCGGTGGTGATGCTGCAGACGGTCGCGGCGCGGAATACCGAGGAGGCCGCCGAGGCGCGCTTTACCGCGGGCAATCTCCTCGCCAGCAAGGCCGACGTCGACGCGGCGCTGCAGGAATACATCGCGGCGAGCCAGGCCATGCCGTCGGAGGAAAAGTATTTCATCAGCGCCGTCGAACTGGCGTTGAATACGGGGAAGATTCCGGTCGCGGAAAGTCTGCTTGCTAGCCGCTTTGCGCTGATATCGGGAGGGCTGATGGTCGGAGCGGAGAGCGAGGGCTTGTACCTCGGGCTATCCGGGCTGGCGAAGTGGTATGGGGGGCGACTCGTCGAGGCCGAAGCCGATTTCGACAAGGCGCTGGAAAAGCTGACCGGCAGGAAGTCGCTGACGCTGGCCGCAGTGCTCGAAGACAGCGGCCCGATCTACAAATCCCGGGGCCTCTACAGCGTTGCCGAGGAACGGCTCACCAATTCCGCCGCGATCTTCAGATGCTTGTTGAGCGACAAGGACACCCGCTATCTCAACTCCATGCTGAATCTCTCGGCGATCTATATCCTTGAGGGCGACTTCGACGCCGCGCAGGCAACGGTGGGCAAGGTGGTGTCGACCTTGGAAGCAACCGGGCTGAAGCAGCCATACGAGCGCTACCTGGCGGCCCAATCCTACGCGGTGCGTGGCAACCTTTCCAGAGCGAAGGGCTCGTTGCCCGATGCAGAGAAGAACCTGCTCGAGGCTTTCCGACTGCTCGACGAGTTGCACGCGACCCAGACGCATAGTTACGCCAGGGCGCAAATTGCCTTGGGCGACACCTATCTGCAGGAAGGCCGTCTTGAACTTGCAGCGAAGCTGCTGGCGGAGAGCTTGAGCCTGAACATCCACATTTTCGGCGACGATCATTTTGAGACGGGCGTCTCCTACCTGCTGTTGGCGGCGACATGGGCGAAGCGCGGTGAAATCGTGCGCAGCCGCGGCTACCTCGAGAGCGCGAAGCACGCCCTGGGCGAGCGGATGAAGTCGTCGCCACAGTTCGCCCGCGTGCATGAGGTCGAAGGCGACATCGAGTTCCGCGAAGGTCGCTACCCGGAGGCCGAACGGTCGATCAGAAAGGCCTGCGACATATACGCGGCGCTGCCGGTCATCGACGTGGCGAAGCAAACGAGCTGCTACGCTAGCCTGAGCGAGGTCCTGCGGAAGGCCGGCCGTGCGGCGGACGCATCGAAGATCGAAGTTCTGAGAACCAAGCTGATCGCGCAGGGCAGGCGGAACGCAAGGACCGCCAGGCAGTCCGAGGCAGGCTGTTGAGCGGGCAATTTTCGAGCGCTTCGCTCACCGCCTTGCGCGTCCCTGGCTCTTGTGTAAGGATAGCAGCAAGCGCGCCCATTCAAGCGCGCCCATTCTTAGGGAGGGACTGACATGTCGGATGACAAATCGAAGCACCGCGCCGTGGGAATTGCGATTATTGTCGGAGCGGGACTTACACTTAGCGTCTCAGCCAACGCGCTCGCGCGGCTGGCGGACGCCCCGAAGGAAAACAAGCTGACGGCATTTCGCGTGGCCTTCGCGCAAGGCATGATCGTGCTTTCCAAGGCCGGCGATCCGGGCGCGTGCTCCCGCCCCGGTGAAGAAACTTTGCAGGACTATTCGGATACCTTCAACGATCAGCGATTCAAGGACGGCTCACCTGGCCTGAATTAGCATGGGCGGGCCGGTCCGGCTGATCATTCTGCAAGGCACGCCGTTCTGCAATATCGACTGCCGGTATTGCTACCTTCCCGATCGGGACACCAAGGCGCGGATCGCGCCTGCGGTCGTTGATGCGCTCGCGCGCAAGCTGGTATACGAGCGCATGCTCGACGGCAGCGTCGAGATCTGCTGGCACGCGGGCGAGCCGCTCACCGTGCCGATCCTCGAGTACGAAAGCCTCATCGGTATCCTGAATGAAGGCCTGAAAGGCGTCGCGAAGCCGCAGTATTCTGTCCAGACGAATGCCACGCTGATCACACCGAAGTGGTGCGAGTTCTTCTCTAAGCACTCGATCCGAGTCGGAGTCAGCCTCGACGGCCCCTTGGCGATCCACGACGTCTGCCGGGTGGATCGCGCCGGCAAGGGCACCCACGCCCGCGTGATGCAAGGCGTCCGGCTGCTCCAGGAGTACGGCATCGAGCCCTACGTGATCGCGGTGCTACACCGCGAGAGCCTCCAGAGGCCGGACGAGATGTTCTCGTTTTTCCAATCGACCGGCGTGCCCGAGATCTGCTTCAACATGGAAGAGATCGAGGGAATCAACTCCAGGTCGAGCCTCGACTATCCGGGCGTCCGCGCGGACGCGGAGCGCTTCTTCCGCCGGTATTTCGAGTTGATCTCGACCACACCGGGATCGCACTGGCTCAGGGAATTCGCGCACACGCTCCGGCGCCTTTGCGCGCGCAAAGTCAACAACGCGCAGATCAAGCCGTTCGAGATCCTCACGGTGGATCATCGCGGCAACTACTCGACTTTCTCCCCGGAACTGCACGGCGTCCACACGCCCCGTTATCCCAGGTTCACCCTGGGCAGCGTGTTCGACGAGGAACCGAGCTTCGAACAATCCGTGGCCGGGGCGCCGATCCTGCTGAAGGAGATCGGCGCCGGCATCGACCTGTGCCGCAGCGAGTGCCCCTATTTCGAAGTCTGCGGCGGCGGGGCGCCCTCCAACAAAGTCGCCGAGAACGGCCTTCTGGGGAGCTCGGAGACGCTCAATTGCCGGCTGGGCGTGCAGGCACCGATCGACGCCATGCTGTCCCTTTTCGGTGAACGCATTTCTCAGCTCGCCTCTAGCGCAGAAGTTCTCTCCGAAGCGTGGGCCGGCGCCGCCAGCATCAGCCCAACCGAAGTGATCAGCATCAGCTGAAGAGATAGCGGTAGCCGCTCTGCGCGCGCCGTACCGTATACACCCAGAGCAGCATTCACCCGCTACGGCCCTTGGCCGCTATCCGCCGCCGATCCGTTCCTGTTGACAACTCATTCCGCATTTCGGATACGATCATACAACCTAGCCGCGCTCGCTGCGGTTACAACGAGAAACTAAAAGGGGGATTGAAGATGCGCAGACTGTTCCTGATTCTGTCCCTGGCTCTCGCCAGCATCCCGGCCTTCGCCAATCCAATCGACGACGAATGCCCGCATTTGACTTACGGCCGCGCTCCGGTCACCCCCGCCGCGGATCAGTATGTCTGTCACCAGCAGTACGCGGTGGCCTATTCGTACAATACTCGCAACCCCGTCTATACCACCGAGTTTCTGGACAAGAGTCACACTGGCAAGTTGCCGCGCACCAACGACTTCAAGGTTGATCCTGCGATCCCCAAAGAGCGCCAGGCCACCCCTGCCGATTATGTGAAGTCGGTTTGCGATCTCTCAGGCGGCAAGGATCGATGCGACAAGGGGCACATGACGCCGGATCAGGACTTCAGCGCCTGCGCCCAATGCGTACACGAGTCTTTTTATATGAGCAATATGGTGCCGCAGAACTTCAAGAATAATGAGGTGATATGGAAGAACATGGAGGCGTTGATTCGCAAGCATGCGGCCACACGACCGAAGGGCATCTATGTAATCTCGGGCCCGGCTTACAGAAATCCCGCGCAGCCCTCGGCTACCATCGGGAAAAACAACGTGTGGGTGCCGGATGCTCTGTTCAAGATCGTGATCGATGCGGAGACTGGCGAAGCCAGCACCTTCTTCATGCCCAATGCGCCGGAGGCCAACCTGCAACAATTCGTCATGATGCTGTCTGTCGTAGAGGGCGTCACGGGTATCGCGTTCGACCCTAAACTGGATAGGGACAGGATCGGATCGGTCAGCGCATGGAAATAGAAGAATCGTACCAAGACAGCAATCCATCTCGGAATCTGAATCGGTGCTGGTTCGTCCATTTGTCGATATCCCAGCTAACAGGAAGTTGGCTCGGTCAACGGAGTGTTATAAGACGCCCAGGCCATGCCAAGTGCGACCTAGTGAACGACCGCTATAAACATCGCTGCACTACGACCGCTTCTGGCCCAGAGTGTGTAAAAACGCAAAAATCTGCGTTTCACGAAAAATATTTCGCACTTCGACCCAAGAGTTATGGCCATTAGCTGTTGCCGGCAACACTGGTGGCTACGCTTTGTCTCTCAACCACTACCCGCTTCCCAGTTTGAAAAAACGGGTCGGCGTTTTTACACAGCCTCGGCCGAACTGGGACGGTCAAGTCGTCTGGCGCAAGGCGGTCGCGTTCATTGATGCATCGCACTAGGCGAAATCAACCACGCAATATGGATACCCGATTCTTGACATCCGGTTGTCGATGCGCTGGCATCGCTCCCTCCCCGGTCCTCATGGTGTTGAGAACGGTGTTACGAGCAAGCGAATTAGTTGCAATTAACGGCAAACCTATTCTGGGTTTCGATATTTGCATGTCATCGAACCTTGGATTCGCGGTTCGTCCTTGAGGACTGGGGGCTATCATCTGCTCTAGTGGGTGCTTAGCCCGTCCACCTTCACTTCATTAGCCTTGTTCTTGCTGGCTCGCGTAAGCATGCTAGAGAGCGCCCGTAGCAGGTCTGCCTTTTCTTCTTCTGAAAGCTCCGAATAGATGTCATTTAGCAGACAGTCCTTTTCCTCTGCTGAAACTAGAAGAAGGGGATTCTCTATCCCATCATTTGACCGGACTCCGCATAAGTGGATAAAAGTGTCTAACGCCGCCGCAACCATGAAATGACCCGGAATGTCTTCCCGCATCGCCTCTAAGGCTAGCAGCCTAGCGGCGTGTGCAGCTAATCATACGTTCAGCGTGACCTTCTAGAGCGATGCGGGCCACCTGGTCTGTTAGCCGAGCGTAAATTTGCGTTGTTTTAGGACTTGAATGTCCAAGCACCTTTCCGATTTCCAGCAAGCTATGACCAGAGATGGCCAGCCAACTGCCAACACTACGCCGCAGGTCATGCAGTCGAACATCTGATAGTCCTGCACGTTTGCGAACCCTACTCCAAGGCTTAGAAATGTTGACCAGATGTTGGCCCGCTTTGTTGCCGACAATTACAAAGGGGTTCCCAGCAAATCTCGGCGGTTGATGCAACACCTCCACGGCGCGAGTGGAGAGGGGATAGACGTGCGGCTTACCTTGCTTTGGATTTTGTATTCGTAAGTCCCGACCCACAAGGTCTACGTCTTCCCATTTGGCTTTCAACAGTTCGCTTTTTCGCGCCCCGGTCAGGAGGAACAACCACAAGGTGGCACGCATTCGTATATCAGGTTCTTGTTCGATTGCCGCCGCCAAGCGTGGCAGTTCCTCTGGTGTAACAAACCGCTCCCGCGATTCCTCATGATTCATTTGCACCCCGAGTGCCGGGTTCCCGTAATTCTCCGGCACGAAACCCCATATCTTGGCTTTGTTCAACATAGTTTTGATGACAGCCAAGAGGCGATTGGCTTGGCCCGGTGTCTTCATGCTCACCTGTGCATGAAGCATCGCCACTTGTGCGCGGGTCAGCGTGTCCACTCTTAGCTTTGCCCATGCAGGCCGCACGAATAGTCTTATCAGGCGTTCATCGGTATCCCCTGATCGCTTTTTGCTTGCATGGAGGCTAAGGTAAGCATCGCAGAGGGCGGCAACTGTTTTCTTGGCTGTGAGATTCGGCTTGGGTGCGGCTTTGGTTGCCGTTACCGAGTATCGGTTCTCAAGAACAGGATCGCCACCCTCACCAATCTGTAGTCTGTAGGCGGCTGCCATGTCTTCGGCTTTATCCCGTGAGATGGCTGGATAGTCCCCTATGGTCAGCAATCGTTTCCGGCCTGATGCGCGGTAGGACAGGACAAACTTCTTTGCGCCGCTGGGGTAGACCCTAACGCCAAATCCACGATTGCCCCAATAAATGCAGGGTTCGTGCCCGGTGTAGGGTAGGGTGGCAATTTGAACATGCTGGTTTAGATTCATCATTCGCTCCGTCAACTTTGATAAGGTTGCGGCTCGAATGATTTATTCTGGGAACTGTCCTTTAACAGTCACCTGAATATCCATTAACAGTCACCAAAGTTGCCAGTACGAGACTACACAGTACTGAACGGGTTGGGATAGGTTTCCCAACACAAACAGCCTGTTACAAACACAAACCAACTGGGCCTAACTAGATGACCGTGATTTGTAATGCGACGGTCGAGGGTTCGAATCCTTTACCCGGCACCATCTTCCCGCAGGGGTAGCGATCGCGCCGCGGCATTGCGCCTAACGGCGATGGCATCCTAGGCCGCGGCGAGCTGCTGCCAGGCAAGCCCGGGCGGGAACTGCGACCGCGGCTTCCTTGCGCGCTTGCCGTTGTTGGCGCCGCTTCGGGCCGAGGCTGATCCGAGGTGCGGCGCGATGCTGGCCGCGATGCCCGCAGCCGGGTCGATCACGGCGCGCAATGCGTCGGCGTCGACGATATCGATGCTTCTCTGATGCACCTGGATGATGCCGGAGGTATTCAGTGCCGAAAGCGCGCGGCTCACCGTTTCGAGTTTCAGCCCGAGGTAGCTGCCGATCTCCTGGCGCGTCATGCGCAGATTGAAGGAGCATCGGGAATACCCCAATGCGCCGAGACGGGCCGACAGAGTGAGCAGGAATGCCGCCACCCGGCCTTCCGCGCCGAGCGTGCCCAGGGTCCAGGCCATGTTCTGCACGCGCACCAGTTCGCGGCTCAGTACGCGATACAGCAAGGCTTCCAGTCTGGGGCATTCGTATACCAGCCGCGCCAGACTGGTGAGCGGAACGATCACCACTTCGCTGGTATCGAGAGAGATGGCGGTGGAGCTGTAGTGGCCGCTGTCGATGCCGTCGGCCCCCATCAGGTCTCCGCTCATGGGGAATCCCAATACCTGTTCGCTGCCCGAAAAGTCGGTGTAGACGGTCTTGAAGCAGCCGGAGCGGACGACGTAGAGCGAATGGAATTTGTCGCCGGCGCGCACCAGCGACTCGCCTTCGCGCACCCGGCGCAGGGCGAATGCGGTCCGCGCGAGCCAGGCTTCGTCCGGGCAGTCGATGTGCAGCAAGCGGGTAAGGTCGCGCACGGACACGTTGGCGCCTTCATGCTCCTGCGCGGGTAGCGTGCCCCTGTCTATGGTGCCAAAATCGAGTGCATCATAGTATGACATTGCGGCGGTCATGTTCTGCTCCATTATTTTGATGTGCGAGTTAGCATCTATCTAGTGGCCAGCGGCGGCGCCATCGGGGCGGGCACTCCACCCCTGGACGATTTCCCGGATGCGCGGGAAATCCGAGGATTTGTCTAGAAAAAATTCGGCGCCTGCGTCGATGCAGGCGCGGCGGTGCTGGTCGGTTGCGTAATTGGTGAGCACTGCGACGTGCAGTGCAGGCGACGCGGGATGCACGGCCCTGAGCACTTCGAGACCGCTTCCGTCCTCCAACTGCAGGTCTAGAATCACCGCGCCCGGATGGGTGGCGCGAATGCCGTCGATGGCTGCTCCGACCGTCCCCGCCTCTCCGACCAGTTCGGCGCCTTCGATCCCGCGGATGGTCGCTGCCAGGCGCGCGCGGATCGCCAGGGAATCTTCAACCAGGAATACCATCAGTGATGCCTCTTGCGGGGCCGATTCCATGCCTGTCGCCATTTGTTTGCGTTGTGCCGAGTATGGAACAGCGCAACTACCAGTCGCCATAGGCGCAGACCGAAACCAAGGGTCGGAATTGTCGGAAACGGTGTAGGGCGATACCTACACGCGAGGGATGAGCCCTTTTTTTTCAACAACCTGCCAGGTGTCCCGCGCGTCGATGAATTGCGCCTGCAGTGCGAAAATTCGATCAGTTCACAGCTCTTACAGGGTCAGAATCGAACGCTCATGCCCGCTATCAATGCCCAATTGGCGCTCAATTGAACGCCGTTGACATGGCGATAGACCGGCAGCTGAACGAATCCATAGATCTGGGCATCGTGGCTGAGCGCATAGCTCAGCCCCGGACTCAGAAACACGGTGTTCGAACCGCTCAGATCGGGTTCCGCATTCACGCCGGCGTCGCGCGTTTTGATCGAGGCA
>OBLU010001738.1_pt1 | contig 20136 bp, 12 predicted proteins | sample 1518681 | NCBI WGS metagenome assembly OBLU01 (sample SAMEA3539304, study PRJEB22396) | soil metagenome | biome: tundra; feature: field; material: soil | place: USA | collected 2010-05 | depth 0.15 m
AAAATCGCGTCCGCGCAGTGCGCCCGAGCCTCGACAATCTGGTACTCGTCAACGGTGAAGTCTTTGCGCAGGCAAGGCAGCGTCACCGCGGCTGAAGCCAACTCCAGGTTGCGCAGGCTGCCCTGAAAAAACGGCTCATCCGTCAACACCGAGAGCGCCGCCGCGCCGCCTGCGTCGTATCGGCGGGCCAGCCATTCCACATCGAAGTCGCCCCGGATCAATCCTTTTGACGGGGAGGCCTTTTTGATCTCCGCAATCACGGCTATGCCCGCCCCAGCCTGTCGCCGCAATGCCGATGCCCATCCTCGCGGCCGATGTGCGGCAGCCCTGCGCTCCAGTTCCGCGGCAGGTATGCGCGCTTTGGCCCCCGCCACTATGGCCCGCGTCGAAGCAAGAATTGTGTCTAGTTGGGTCGTCATGCGCTGGGTTGAGTATACGAGGAAGGGCGGAAACCCTATGACCGTTAGGGCGCGCCTCTCTTCCCATGAGCGACCTGCGAAGTGCCGCTGTAATCGTATACAATTCGCTCGCAGCAAATGCAAGGGCCTGACTGGGACTGAAGGCGGCTGTTCTGCCAAAGCGGAGCGAGATCGCAGCGAATGGAGAATTGAAAAATGACACAAGAGATGCGGACGAGAGGCAGCAAACTGGCGACAGCAATTGCAGGTACAGCCGGACTATTCGTTTTTCTCACATTGCTCGCAATGCCCGGCTATGGCCAGGGCCTTGCAGGACGTTGGGCGGCGCAGGGCAGGACCCTCGACAACGGCGAGCAACAGAAGTCGATTCTCGAACTGAAACAGGATGGCAACCAGCTTACCGGCAAAGTAAAAACGCTGGGCTTCTCCGTTGAGGTGAAAGGGACCGCAACCGGAAATCATTTTGAATTGTTCGTGCCGGAGTGGGAACAGCAGAAACCATTTCTGGTTGGCGACCTGGTCGATGGCGAACTGCACGTTGTGGAGAACGGCCGCCGCAATCTGATCGCCAAGCCGGCCGCTGCAGACGAGGACATTCCCGAGGTTCCCTATATCGAGCCGCCATCACTGCACAACGTGCCTTACAACGGCCTGGCCAAGACTCCGCCCATGGGCTGGAATAGCTGGAATCTCTTTGCAGGCCGCATCGATGACCAGACGGTGCGGACCATGGCCGACGCCCTGGTATCGAGCGGAATGCGCGACGCCGGCTATATCTACCTCAACATCGACGACACCTGGGAAGGCGTGCGCGATGCCCAGGGAAATATACAATCCAACCACAAGTTCCCCGACATGAAGGCCCTGGCCGACTATGTGCATTCAAAGGGGCTGAAGCTGGGCATCTATTCCGGCCCCGGACCGCGGACATGCGCCGGATATCCGGCCAGCTACGGGCACGAGGAACAGGACGCAAAGACCTTCGCCGCATGGGGCATCGACTATCTGAAGTACGACTGGTGCAGTGCGAGCAGGGTTTACAAGAACGAATACCTGCAGCCGGTCTATCAAAAAATGGGCGACGCGTTGCAGTCCACCGGCCGGCCCATCGTCTACAGCCTCTGCGAATACGGATTGAACAGCGTGGAGAAGTGGGGTCCGGAGGTGGGCGGCAATCTTTGGCGCACCACCGGCGACATCCGCGACGAGTGGTCGAGCATGATCGGCAACGTCGAGAAACAGGTGCCGACCGCGCCGTATGCTGGCCCAGGACGCTGGAACGATCCGGACATGCTCGAGATCGGCAACGGGCATATGACCGACGATGAGTATCGCACGCACATGAGCCTATGGGCGCTGGTGGCCTCGCCGCTGCTCGCCGGCAACGACATTCGAACCATGTCTCCGGTCACAAAGTCGATCCTGCTCAACAAGGACGTGATTGCAATCGATCAGGATCCGCTGGGCAAGCAGGCGTCGCCGGTCAAGAACGGCGATATGGAAACATGGGTCAAACCGCTGGCCGACGGAGGCGTGGCCGTGGGCGTGATCAACCTTGGGCCGGCTGCAGCGCAAGCCACCATCAATGCCAGCGATCTGCATCTGTCCGGAAAAGTGAAAAAGGCAAAAGACGTTTGGGCGGATAAGGACGTGAAGTTCACCGGCGGTGCCTATGCGGCAACGGTCCCCTCGCACGGCGTGCTCTTGCTGAGAGTCAGCGCAAAATAGCGCAATTTGCGCGGTGGTTTGGATTACCGCCATCGCGCAAATCCCATCGTGGGCGACATCCGAAATGTCCTGTCTTTTACTGCGCCTGCTCCAACAGAACAGACGATGCCTGCGGAAGTTCAATCGGCAGCGACTCTCCGTTGAGACCAAACTCGTGACCTGTCCACGTATCCTTCCAGGCGTGGCTTCCGACTCGCCAGGACTGCGGAATCACCAGCGTTGAGTTGCGAGTCATATCTGCATCATCGCGAAGGCCCTCTTCCAGATTCCCGGCAAGAATGCGGAGTTTGCCGTCGCTGGTACGCCACGCAGCGATGCTCATTGTCTGCCGCAGGTCGATCCTGTCCACATGCAGTTCGGAATTCCCCCGCAGCAGTGCGTTCAGCACACCTGCAGCAAGTGCATACGGGGCCCCGGTGTTTCCCCAAATTTGCGATAAGGGCTTCTGTTCGATTGATCTCAGATCCGGTGCATCCCACGCGGCGATTCTCCTTCCGCCGGTTTCATCCAGCGTGAGTGCCGGAGAACCTTCCTGCTCGTAGATGACCCTCGTATCAGGATCCGCAGAGACGCGGTCCGGATGACAATACGTGTTGAAGTTTGACGGCACGTCCTTTACCAGGTCAGGCAACCGATTGGTTGCACTACATGCGCGAACCTGCCCTTCAATGGGAACTCCGCTCCGACGCAGACCCGCAAGGCGAAGAAGCGAAGGGTCTATGCCTTCGCTGAACCTTCCAAGTACCGCGACTGGTTGCCCTTTCGCAATTAGTCGCTGGACCATCTCCAGGTGTTCCGGCGCGAGATGGGATGGCGTCTGAAGGATAAACAGATCCGACTGCACCTTCGGCAGCCATTCCAGCCGGGTGGCCGACAAGATCGGGACAGGCCATTTCGCCAGGGAACCAACCTGCTCATCGATCCATTCATTCACGTCATGGTTCGGCGACGCATGATCAATCTGCCACTGCATCGCTTCGCGCGAATAAACCAGCGTCGGACCGAACACCTCCGACATGTGGTGAGCATCGGCAACCGCTGCGTTAATGTTGTCCGTCAAAAAGCTCACGTCTTGCTGGTCCAGCAGGCGGTCGCCCTGATTCGCCCATGAAATATAGGTTCCCACCGGCATCTTCAGACCGTTTGGCGTCTTGACCGCGGCGTGCGAGTAGGCCCAGATTCCCCAACGCAGCCTCTCCGGCGCGGAATGAATCACATCCCAGCTCTCCCACGCGTCGAAAGTCTCCACCAACGGATAATGCCGTACCTTCGTGTCGGCAAGAATGGTTGCGTGCGTCAGCATGTAAGCAAGTTGATAGGTCCAGCCTTTGGTCGGCGCATTCCAGAACGCCCCTTCGCGAATGCCCACCTCATTCCACGCCCCGGCCCAAGTCTGATCCACCCAAATATCCAGATAGCCCTGCTTGGCGATGGATTCGAGATCCATCCCGTTTGACCGCCAGTCTGAAACCGCACTCGCCGCATTCGAATACATCATCACCAATGCCGCGGGATTCGCCAGTTTTGTCTCCTTCACCAGCGCGGCGACCGCATCGGTTGCCTGGTGGATAACCTCCGGCGACGGAGCCACAGCGCCCCATGGACCGCCCCGCAGATACGGGACCGGCATACCAAACGAATCCCTCAGCATGATCGCGTCCAGTCCCAGCGCGCGCGACATGCTTCCCCATTGAGCCGCATAGGCTGCATGCACCGCCAATCCCTCAGCAATGCCATGAGGCAGCCCTCCCAGCGCGGTTGTGTCCGCGTGCAAACGAGCCGCAGGATCGAAGTAGCGGCCAACATCGAAGTTGTTCCCTTCAATATGAGCAGGCTTGGTAAATGCTTCGGGGTGCCGGCCAACCCAAGCCGCTTCTTCCCCATAGGCATCCCTCCATGCGTAATTCAACATTCCAACTTTGAAATCGGAAATGCCGCGCCGCGCCGCTTCCTGTTTGAGATCCGCGGCCAGCAGCTTCACGTCGCCATACGTCCATGGATCATAGCCTCGCCTCTTGCTCACCAACGCTCCTGAAAACCGGGCCTCCGACTCTCGTTTCCGTTCCTCGGTGGTCCCGGTCAACGGTCCGCGTTCGTCAACCCAGCGGCTCTGCCCTGATCCTGTAGGAAGCGAAATCCTCTGCCCCAGATTGCCCGACCACTCCATCACCGGCCCAACCGTCCACCCGATATTCAAGATGACGCCGCGATACCCGCGCACACCAGCAAACAGTGGCTGAAACCGATCACAGAACGCGTGAACAGATTCCGCCTTCTCCTGCTGCTTGAACCAATAGAGATCGATCTCCAGCCATCGGTCCGTATCGAGTGCTGCCGCCCCATTTCTCGGTGCACACGATGCATGCTGAGGCATGAGGAGGACGATTCCAAGCAGAATTGCAACCGTGGCACCACGATGACATTTCACGAGGTTTCCTTGATTCGTCGTTGAGATTCTTCGTTTTGATTTCACAGCGATTCCGCCGTGAGTCTATGTGTCAGCGGAATTGTACTGCTCCCGAGTCGTCGCGCTCGTATCGGCGCTCAAGCTTACGTATCGTGCGCTATGATTCCTGCCAGAGAAAAATACCTTAAAAGAGACGTCGCAACAGAACAGCGACATCGAAGGGAAGGCAATGAGCAATTTTTGGACGAGACGCGATTTTTTGAGCCGGGCAGCCGGCTCCGCGGCTTCTCTCGCGCTGGTGCAGCCGGGACCAAATGAATTCGCAAATGCGGCAGGCGCATTGGGTCTGCGGGGCAGGTTCGTGACTCATGTTTCCGTCGTGCGCGTGAACCAGATCGAGGTCACGCCCACGCGCTCAATCGGCCAGGACGAGGTCGCGGATAATCGCCCTGAACTCATTCGCTCGCGGCGCGAAGCCTTTGCGCGCGGCTGCCCCGAGGGCAAGATGACCTGGGCCATCAGCTGGCTGGCTCTGAAAGACACGCGCCAGGAGTATCAGGAGGCGCGGCGCCTGCTTGTCTCGTATCACGAAAAGTATGGGGACGAAATCACCTTCATCCCCGGCGGCTATTTCGCACCCATGTATGACACTCGCGATCACAACCGGGCCACGATTCATGAGGCATTGTGGATGATCTCAGAGATGGTGGGCAATGGATATCGCCCCCAATGTCTGGTAGCGGGGTTCATGGATGCGGAAAATCAGAGGTTGCTCGCCAGCGATGAAGGCATTCACGTTTGCCAGGGCCAGATTTGGAGCCAGCACGCCATCGACAACGGCGATGGAGACGGCGGCATCTGCTATCCCTACTACCCCAGCCGCGAGCACTACCTCAAACCCGCACAGGGCGCGGCTGACTTTATTGACTGCGTATGCCTCGACGGATGGACCTGCGATTTTCTGACCGCACGCCGCGACGGCTTTCAAGGCGGCTTCAACAGCCGCATGGGCGTTGGTCCCATCGAGACGGTGCAAAACCTCGGTCAAGAAGCAGGCCGCAAAGAAATGATGGCGACCACCGCGATGCATTTTGACCAGGGCCACGCATTGAATGGCTTTGGCTGGGTAACGGGAATCTGGGAAGTGTCGGTCGGTCACGACGAAGACCTGGCATGGTGGTTGCAGGCCGTCAAAGATCGGTGGCCCGACACGCGAGTGATGACCGAAGGGGCGTTCGGCCTTGAATGGCGGAGACACACGCCGAACAACAATTCGCTCAACTACCGGTTCGATGCCAAAGGAACCGGCGCGCCCGGCTCTGAGAAGGAGTTGGAAATCCAGTGGTTCATGAACAAGGAGTTTCGTCTCGCATTGCTCAAGAACTGGATGACCGACAGTCCTTCCATGGTGATCGACTTCACGCGCTATGACTTGCCTGCGCGTGAGCCACAGACTTTGCAGCGGGAATGGAGCCTGATGAACGTGCTGAATCAGAAGGGCACGCGCCCCCAGGACAAGCCGGTTCGGCTAGGGCAATTGTCACCCGCAGATCAGCGCCGCATCTATGCGCGCTATCCGGATCTGAAGAAATTAATTTAAACGCAACACTAAAAATGATGGCGAACGGAGGAACAATGGCCAGGGAGCGGAATAGATTTTCGAGGCGCGACTTCCTCGTCGTCGGCACAGCATCGCTGGGCGCGATGGCTTTAACACCGGCCCTTGCGCAGCAAACCGCAGAAGGTCATTCAGCGCAACGAAAGGTTCTGCACGTCATCGGGCACTCCCATATCGACGCCGCGTGGCTATGGCCATGGCGCGACGGGGCCGACACTGTCCTCACTACATTTCGAAGCGCGTTGAATCGAATGAACGAAACTCCGGGCTTCTGTTATAGCCATTCGTCCTCGGCTCATTATCGCTGGGTTGAACGCTCCGACCCTGCGTTGTTCGCTGAGATTCAACAGCGGATCCGCGAAGGCCGATGGGAAGTCGTGGGCGGTTGGCCCGTTGAGCCCGACTGCAATATTCCGTCAACCGAAAGCTTCGTTCGCCACGCGCTCTATGGCAAGCAGTATTGCAAGCGAGCAATGGGGGCGGATGTCAACATCGGCTTCAATCCGGATTCATTCGGACATGCCGCTGGTCTGCCGACGATCCTGAAACATGCGGGCTATGGCTACTACGTCTTCATGCGTCCCCAGGAGCACGAGATGAACCTGCCCCTCCTTTTCTGGTGGGAGGGCCCGGATGGATCGCGGATTCTCACCTTGAGGATCTGGAAAAATTACGACGGCGATGCCGACCTCCTCCGCTCCGCCGCAACCGGAGCATTCGCGCCAGGCTTCGATCATGCTGCCTTCTTCCTCGGTGTAGGCGACCACGGCGGCGCAGTTACAAAAGAGCAGATTCATGACGTCCTCGAGATGCGCAAAGATTCAAAACTTCCAGAGCTTCGCTTCAGCACGCTTCGCGATTTCTTTCGAGCGGCGGAGAGTTCCCCGACCTTCGCTTCCTTACCGGTGGTCAGGGGAGAACTGCAGCACCATGCGCGCGGATGCTATTCAGCTAACGGCGAGGGGAAGTTTCTCAACCGTCGTGCCGAACGGTCCCTCGGCGAGGCCGAGGCCGTCTCGCTTGTGGCCAATCTCAGCGCAGGTCACGCCTATCCGGCCGAACAATTCGCCGAGAGCTGGTGGAAGGTCCTGTTCTGTCAGTTCCACGACATGATGGCAGGTACCTCGCTCTATTCCGATTACCAGGATGTTCGCGACAGTGTCGGCTACGCCTGCGAGGTTGCGCAAACATCCAAGGTCGAGGCTCTTGAAACCATGGCCAAACGGGTGGACCTGAGCGGCGTTGACGAAGGCGCGGTGTTCCTTTTCAATCCACTGCCGTGGAAGCGAAAGGCTCTGGTTGAGTTCTACACGGGTAGTAATCCTTCGGGAGAATCACGGATCACCCATCTCGCTTCGAAAGATGGCAGCAAGATGCCCGTGCAGTGGAGACCCTCGGCGAGCATGTCTCTCTTTGTCCCGCGGCTCTCGGCATGGGTCGAGCTTCCGCCTTGCGGTTATAAAGTCTTCGAGTTGGCTCATGGAGAGGAGCCTGCTGCTGAACCCTACAGCAACTTCGCGGCCGTTTCGGAAACCGGCTTCGGGATTTCTTCATTGAAGGCCGACGACGGCACAGAGTTGTTATCCAGCCCCATCGGGTTGGTCGCCATCAGCGACACAAGCGACACGTGGGCCCACGGCATCAATCAGTTCCGGCAAGAAATCGGGCGCCCCGCGTTGGTCTCGTCAACCGTCGTTGAAAATGGTCCAGTCACGCGCGTCACGCGCCACCGTGCCCGCTGGCAGGACTCCGAAATCGCTCTCGACATTGCGCAGTTCGCCGGACTTGATTTTGTTGAATTACGATTTGTAATCGACTGGCGCGAGCGAGAACAGATGCTCAAGCTTGAAATCCCAACCGCATTCGCCCAGCCCAGGGTCTTCGCCAAAGTACCCGGCCAGGTTCTCGAACGCCACGCCAATGGCGAGGAGGAGCCCTATCAGGATTGGGGCGCGGTGCAGGGAAAGGTCGGCGACGCCGACTACACGGTCGCGCTCCTGAACAACTCGACCTACAGCTACGACTGCCTCAACGGGCTCTTTCGCACCGTGCTGATCCGGTCAGCTCCGTTTGCGCGTCACAACCCCGGACTAGTCCCGCACAACGACAACAACGCGTGGCAGGATCAGGGCCGCCAGGAGCGCACTTTCTGGCTGATGGGTGGGCGCGGCCTGCATTCTGAATTCGCACTCGACCGTCGAGCCGAAGAACTCCAGACCCCTGCCGAGTACGTCATGGACTCCGCACATCCTGGAACGGAACCGTGGGAGAAGTCCTACCTTGAGATCATGCCGCGCAATGTTTGGGTGTTGGCTCTCAAACAAGCAGAGCAGGCGCAGGGCGCGAAGATCATCCGCATCCAGGAGCGTTCTGGGACCGCCACCCAGGCAAAGCTCAAGAGCGCTGCACTGGGACTCGACCACACGGTGGCGCTTGCTCCGTGGGAACTGAAGACACTGCTCATCAAACCAGCAAAGAATGGTGCCGCGCAGATTGAGGAAACCTCGTTGCTCGAGATTCAGGCATAGAGCCAAGCACGCGGGGAGCAAACTCTCCGGCCCCCTTAAAATCTCAATCGAAGCCGACTCACTCTTCGCGCAGCAGGATCAGCGGATCGACGGAGAGTGCCCGCTGCGCTGGAATCCACGTAGCAAGCAGCCCAAGCAAGGCCATCGCCAGAACCACGCCGCCCAGGACCACCGGATCACGCGGCGTAGCCTCGTACACAATGGAGGCCAGCACCTTCGTCGCCAGGATTCCCAGGAGCAGTCCCGCCGCCGAGCCAATCGCTAGCAATTTGAATGCCCGGCTCAGTGCCGCCCGCAGCACTTCCGTGCGCTGCGCACCCAGCGCAACCCGAATCCCCAACTCCCGAAGCCGCCTGCTCACCGAGTACGCTGCCATGCCAAAGATGCCGGTGATCGACAGCATCGCGCCCATCATTCCCAACACGCCGAGCGCCATCGTCGCCACACGCGACGGAAACAGCACCACGTCCAGGAGGCCGTTCCACGTCTGGGTTTCAACGGGCAGTCCGGCATCGAGCTCGCGAATCTTGCGCCTCATCGCCGCGGCAAGCGCCTGCGGATCGCGCATCGAGCGCACGACCACAGTGGATCGGCTTGCCGGCGATCGCAGGAACGGGAGAAACATGGCTTGATGTTGACTCTCAGTGAGGCTCATGTATTTTCCATCTTCGACAACGCCCACCGCCTGAACACGCGTTCCATCCTGCATCCTGAAGAATCTGCCGACCGCATTGGTGACCGAGCCAAACATCCTCACGGCAAACTCGCGATTGACGACAGCGACAGCAGGCGAGTTTTGGCCGTCGTGCCAGGTGAGGTCCCTGCCCGCCAATAATGCCGTGCTTGCCGCATCAAAATATCCGGGTGATACCTCGTACCGGAATGGCGTGGAAAAAATATTCGATTGTTTTAAATCCCGGGTTTCTACTTTGTAGACATTCTCAATGTTGCCGGCTGCATTAACCAACGGTGGATAATTGTTCACCAAACCCACTCGCTGTATGCCGGGAATCGTTCGCATCGAGTCGATCATCCGCCGTTGCATCTGGGTGATTCGGTCGCCCCTGTAGCCCGCCGCCGCCAGGTTTGTACTGAGCGTCATGGTGTTGCGCGGCTCAAATCCGAAGTTGCTATGCAACGAACGCATCAGTCCACGCAAAGCCACCATCGACGAAGTAACGAGAACGGCGCAGATCGCAATCTGGAGGACGAGCAGCGCGTCGCGAACCGTAATCCGTCGCCCTAATTGTCCGCTCGACCCTGCTTTGACAATCTCATAGGGATTGGCACGCAGTACCTGCCGCACCGGAACGATCCCGAAGAGAAATCCACTCGCCAACGCCAAAGCGAGCGCAACAACATAGATTTTTGCATCTGGAGTGATGGGCAGATGAATGGGAGCCGCGGAAAACGGTTGCCACTTGCTCAGAGCGCGCAACAGCGCCACGCTACCCCACAGCCCTGCGGCGCCGCCGACAAGCGAAATCAAAACCGCCTCGGTCAATAACTGCCGCAAGATGCGTCTGCGGCTCGAACCAAGAGCGAGTCGCAAAGCGACTTCCCGCGAACGATCGGCAGTGTGAGCCGCAAACAGGCCTCCCAGGTTGGCGCATGCGGCCAGCAGAATTAGTCCCGCCAGCAGCATCAGTCCCACAACAAAAGCCTCCGCCGGATGCGTAAAGACATAAAGCCCCGGGCGCCCCAGGGTATAGCTCTTGTGATCGACTTCTTTGGGATAGGTCTTTTCGAGATACGCGCCCACTGAGTTCAAATCGGCAGTTGCCTGAGCGAGCGTGACGCCCGGTTTCAAGTGACCCATGATCTCGAAAACCTCGCGGTTGTTGATCCCGCGCGTGTTCAGGAAATCCTCCCCGTCCAGTTGCGCTACATTGACGATGGGCATAAAGAAATCCGGAGAGAAAAACATCAAGGTCCCGCGAAACTCCTGCGGCGCTACGCCAATGATGGTGAAAGGATGCTTGTTCAGCAGAACCGTGCGTCCCACCACCCCTCGATCGTCCTGGAAACGGCTGTGCCAGAATGCGTAGCTGAGTACCAGGAAGGGTGCGCTGTTGGGGCCATGCTCATCGGCTCTGCTGAAAAAACGGCCGAGATACGGCTGAATTCGAAGCACGTCAAAGTAGTTCCCAGTCGTTGCCCAGCCGTTGGCGCTGGCCGCATCGTTGCCGTTGTCCAGCCCTGCGAACACCATGCTGATCGCTGCCAGATCTTCGAAGCTGTGGTTGCGATCGCGGAAATCGCGATAGTTGGGATACGACTGCCACCCGGAACCGTCCCCATTCTCCATGCCCCATAGACTCTCCGCCTGTGGCACATTCAGGGGGCGCAGGATCAGCGCGTTCAAGATTCCGAAAACCACAGCGTTGGCGCCAATTGCCAATGCCAGGGTGAAAACCGCTGCGATCGTAAAACCCGGAGCCTTGCGCAACACGCGAAGAGCGAACCGCACATCCTGTAGAAGATTCGCGATGAATCTGCCGCCTAGCGCCTCGTGAATATCTTCCTTGTATTTCTCACGGCCTCCGAACTCGATGCGCGCGCGGCGTTCTGCCTCGGCGCGGTTGATGCCGGAACGTTCCAGATCGTCGGCGCGGTGCTCGATGTGCGAGCGAAGTTCCTCCTCCATCTCGGCGTTGATCCGGGAACGCTCGAACAGAGTGGCGATGCGGAAGCGAAGCGTATCGAGGAAGTTCATATCTCCTCCGGTTGCGGAGACAGCGCCGACGCAATCGCCGTTGCGAGACGGTTCCAACTATCAGTCTCTTCACGCAATCGCTTGCGCCCCGCAGCGGTCAATTCGTAAAACTTGGCGCGGCGATTGTTCTCCGACGTTCCCCAGCTTGCTTTCAGCAGCCCCTGGCGGACAAGGCGAAATAGACCGGGATACAGCGCCCCCTGTTCAATCAAAAGGGCATTGTCCGAGATCTGCCCGATGCGCAGAAGGACGCCATACCCATGCAGCGGTCCGAGCGAGACCGCCCTCAGAATGAGGAGATCAAGAGTGCCAGGAAGAAGCTGTGCTTGGTCGGTCACTCGCCCTCCTAAGATGGTAAGGAGTGTAGCCCCACTCCCCTAAGCTGTCAAGGAGAAATTCTCGAAAGTCGGAATTCGCGATTTCTCAGTGACTTACTTGGCTTTCCGGGTCCACTCCTCGAAATACACGTCCTCTGAGAATTGATCGATCAGCCTGATTGCGCAAGAAAATTGGGGCCGATTGTCGCTGGAAATGCCGGCACGCGTGCTGTACAGTGGACGGCAATGGACCCTGGCCTCTCCGGCAGTCTTGAAGATCAGGTCGCCGAACTGCGTGCGCGGGTGCACCGGCTTGAGGAGGCCCTGCGTGCCCGCGGCGTTGTGCTGGAACAGGCAGAGACGCCCGCTGCAAAGCGTGCAACCGCGGGGGCGCCGCCGGTTCCCCCGCAAGTGCCACATCCCGCCGTGCAACCGCCCATCGCCTCTTCAACTCCCCCAGCGCAACCCGTCTTTAGCTCCTACATCGCAAGCGCACCGGAAGACAGTCGCTCGCTTGAGAGCCGGATTGGCTCGCAATGGTTCAACCGCGTCGGCATTCTCGCAGTGCTGATCGGGATGGCATGGTTCCTCAAGTTGGCCATCGACAACCAATGGATAGGGCCGCTGGGTAGAGTTCTCATCGGGCTCATTGCAGGGGCAGCTCTCATCGCCTGGTCTGAGCGCTTCCGCAGTCACGGGTTTGCGGCCTTTTCCTATTCGCTGAAAGCGGTGGGCAGCGGAATTCTTTACCTTTCGCTTTGGGCGGCGTTCTCGTTCTTTCATATTGTGCCCGCCGGCGCGGCTTTCGTCGCCATGATTCTGGTCACGGCGTTCAACGGTTACATGGCGTGCGTCCAGGATGCCGAACTTCTGGCCCTCTATGCCATCGTCGGCGGCTACAGCACACCCATTCTGGTTTCAACGGGCGAGAACCACGAAGTCACGTTGTTCAGCTATATGCTGCTGCTGGACATCGCGGTGCTCGTACTTGTCTTGCTGCGCCCCTGGTCCCGCCTTCTGTTTGCAGCCTTCATGGGTACGGTGCTGATGTTTGCCGGTTGGTGGTTCAGTTACTATTCAAATTTCCAGTCCGGCCGCACCGCATTCTTCCTCGGGTGTTTCTTCCTGATCTTCGCCTTCGCTCCGCGCCTCGTGCGAGTAAAACTCGAAGATCAGATCCACTTCTCCGGCTGGGATGCGCTTGCGCTCGTTCTGCTTCCCGTTGCCAATGCTGCCCTCGGATTCATCGGGTTTTATGCCATCACTGAAATGGCCGGCGCCCATTGGGCTGGACCCTGGCTGGCAGTTGGTTTCGCGGCCTTCTATCTGCTGCTCCTTCGCCTTCCCGCACAGGGAATGTTGCACGCGAGCCCCACCGTGCTCTCGGCGCTGCATCTCACGGCGGCCGTCGTATTTCTCACCATCGCCATTCCTCTCAAAGCGGGAGGCAGATGGCTCACAATCGGTTGGCTGGCAGAGGGCGCGGCCCTGCTCTGGGTGGCGAGCCGCATCCGCTCGGTGTTGCTGCGCGTGCTGTCATTGATCTGCCTCGCCATCGGCCTGGTCGCGCTGCTCACGGTGACCCCGCCTGCTTCAACCACACCGCTCTTCAACCAGCGCTTTGGAACGTACCTATTTGCCATTGCGGTTTTTGTCTTCGTCGCCTGGGTGGCCAGGAATGCAAAGGTTGAAGCGGACCCGGAATACTCGCGTCCGTGGCCCGCTCTCACCGCGGGGGCCGTGCTGGCCGTGAACGCGCTGATCCTGCTATCCATCAGCCTTGAGATTCACGCCTACTGGTGGGATCTTCGCTGGCACCGCGACTGGAGACTTCATCACGAATACCAGATGTATGCGCAGTTCACTTACTCTGCATGGTTCATGGTGTTCGGCGCAATTCTGCTGACTGCCGGGTTCTGGCGCCGCTCGGCATTCCTGCGCTGGCAGGCGTTGCTGCTGCTGGCTGTCTCCGTCGCAAAAGTCTTTCTCGTGGATGTCAGCGAACTGAGTCAGGGGTACCGCATCCTCAGCTTCCTGGGTCTCGGAGCCTTGTTGCTCGGCGTCAGCTTCGTCTATCAGCGCGATTGGCTCAATCTGCGCGGCCCTGAGCATCTCGATCGGCGGCCTTCATGAAGCTCGGAGCCGCCGTTCTCCTGTTCGCTCTCGCCGCCGCCTCCCCCGAGATCAAGTACTTTCGCAACGAGCGGCCGGTCCAGAACACACCCCAACAGGTTGCGCAAACCTGCCTCGTTCTTGATCCGGGAATTTTTGCCCACTCTGCCCCGCAGCTTGCCGACCTTCGCCTGTACCGCGATGAGACGGAGACGCCGTACGTGGCCCACGTGGCGGCTCCGGTGCAGGCTGCGGAGAAGGCCATTGTGCCCCTGAACCTGGGGCAGCGCGGCGGACAAACAGTCTTCGATGCCGCCATGCCCGATGCGAGCTACAGCGATATCCAGCTTGCGGTCACGGGTCAGAACTTCATCGCCACGGTCACGGTGTACGGCAGCCAGGCACAGGCCGCCACTGCTGAGACAAAGCTCGGCGCATTTACTATCTTCGACCTCACGCGCCAGAGGCTGGGCCGCAGCACCGTCCTCCATTTGCCGCAGTCGGACTTCCGTTACCTGCATTTCCGCATCGCCGGCCCGCTTCCACCCGAGAGCATCACAGGGCTCTGGGTATCGCGCCTGACGGCAAGCCAACCCCGGTATGTGACTGTTGCCGAAACTTCGCGCATTACGCAGAAGAACCATTCTTCAGTGATTGAATTCACGGTTCCGGCCAATGTTCCCATAGAACGCATCGCTGTTGTTCCGGGTACGACGCCGGCTCTCTTCAGCCGCGATGTCAGCGTCTCCGTTGTGCAGCTTTCCCAATCACCCTCGGATGGCCCCGAGCCTCCGCCCACCGTCACTTCTTCCGGAAATCTTCTGCGCGTCCATAGCGAACAGGGTGGCCATCGCATCGACGAAGAGCGGCTGTCAATCGACGCACCGTATGAGGCATTCGCAACGCCGACGAAATGGATCATCACCATCGACAATGGAGACGACATCCCGCTTACGTTGAATTCGGTGCGCCTTGAAATGCTGCAACGCAATCTCTGCTTCGAGGCTGCCGCCAGCGCCCGTTACTCGCTCTATTACGGGGACCCGGCTCTCTCCACTCCACGCTATGACTATGCGACCCTGTTCACCAAAAGAGCCGATGCCGTTGAGGCCGCTGTTGGACCGGAACAGCAAAACCCGGCATACCAGCCCCGACCCGATGAGCGGCCATTCACTGAGAAACATCCAGCCCTGCTTTGGGTGGCACTGATCGCCGTGATCGCGCTGCTTGGCGGGATCGCGCTGCGAACTGGCAGGCGAACCGCGCAAACGCTGCCGTGAAGCGGCGCCATTGTGCCTGATTCCGAGGGAGTTTCACCTCAGGACGGCAGGCGGCGAAGTCACCGCCGATAATTCGTTGAATATTTCGTCCGGCAGCTTGAGCCCTGCGGCGGCAATGTTTTCCTCCACGTGAGCCGGCGACGATGTTCCCGGAATCGGAAGAGTGATTGGCGATCGCCTTAGCAGCCACGCCAGCGCAACCTGCAGCGGAGTGGCGCCTAGCTTCTTCGCAACTCTTTCCAGCACTTCATTCGCTTGCCGGTTCTGTCCCAGCGGCGCCCACGGAATAAACACGATTCCATTTTTCTCGCAGTGGTTCAGCAGGTAGTCCCACTCTCGATCCGCGAAGCCGTACCGGTTCTGCACCGAAACAATCGGTACGATCTTTCGCGCCCGCTCCACATGCTCCAGCGTCACATTCGACAATCCAATGTGCCGGATCTTCCTCTGCTGCTGCAGCCGTGCCAACGTCTCCATCGACGCGTCAAACGATACGGCGGGATCGGGAATGTGCAACTGGTAGACTTCGATCCGATCCAGGCGAAGTCTCTTCAGGCTGCCTTCCACGGCCTCTTCAAGATGCTTGGGAGTGGCATCGTGTGTCCATTGTCCGGGCCCCACTCGGTTCCACCCGCCTTTCGTAGCGATCACCAGGCCCGGCGGATAAGGCCATAACGCCTCGGCGATCAGTCCTTCTGAGACATAGGGGCCATACGAATCAGCCGTGTCGATGAAGTTGACCTCAAGCTCTACCGCGCGGCGCAACGTGGCCAGCGCAGCTTCGCGATCCGCGGGCGGACCCCAGATTCCCTTGCCGGTGATGCGCATCGCGCCATATCCCAGGCGGTTGACCGTGCAATCTCCTAGCCGGACGGTCCCCGCCGCGGCAGCCGTAACGGTTTGTGTGTTCTGGCTCATCGCGGTTATCTCCTCTCACCTAGAATGACCGATAACGCCGGGGCGGGCAACGTGAGGTCCGGGAAACCGCAGCCAGGAACACGGCTCGGAGTTGGTCCCCAAAGGCAGCCGCGATGAATTGCTGCGGGATTCTGCATTGATATGGAGCGCCGTTTCGCCTTAGTCTTGGGCGAGGACGCGTCGCATTGGCCCAACTGAAACCTTCGCCAGAACTCAAGCCCGATTCCGAAGGAGGCGCCCCGTCGCTCTGTTTGCGAGGAGTGCGGAAGGCCTTTGTCGATGTGGTCGCCGTCGAGAACCTTGACCTCGAGGTGCCTCGTGGCGAGTGCTTCGGGTTGCTCGGCCCCAACGGCGCAGGGAAGACCACAACCATCGAGATCTGCGAGGGGCTGACTCCCCCCGACGCCGGCACCGTCGAAATTCTGGGGATGAGTTGGAAGACCGGCGCGAGCGAACTGCGCCAGCGCATCGGCGTTCAGCTCCAGGAGACCCAGTTTCCCGACAAGCTCACGGTGGAGGAGACGCTGCGGCTCTTTCGCAGCTTTTACCGGCGCGGCCTCTCCGTGGATGAGTCCATCCACACAGCGCAATTGGAAGAGAAGCGCCGCTCGCGCGTGGGCGGTTTGTCGGGAGGCCAGAAGCAGCGGCTGGCGATGGCGTGCGCATTGGTGGGCGATCCGGAGCTGCTCTTTCTCGATGAGCCCACCACCGGTCTCGATCCGCAAGCGCGGCGTCATCTGTGGGACCTGGTGGACCGGCTCAAGCAGACGGGCCGCACCATCATTCTGACGACTCACTATATGGAGGAGGCGGAGCGGCTCTGCGACCGCGTCGGCATCATGGACCATGGAAAGATCATCGCGCTCGGAACGCCGCAGCAACTGATTGCCTCGCTGGGTGGAGAGCACATCGTCGAGTTCGCCGTTACCGGCCACGCCACCGGGGATGGCTTCGTCGATACGGCTCGGTTGAAAGCGATTCCTGGCATTCAGTCGCACCGCGTCGATGCGGGGCTGCACCAGCTTTCTGTTCGAGAGCTCCACTCGGCCGTACCGCGCATCTTTGCCGCCCTTTCCGAGCAGGGCTTGCATTTAAGCGAGTTTCGCACTCACTCCGCAACGCTTGAAGATGTGTTTGTGGGATTGACGGGAAGGAATCTGCGCGATGAGTAAGTTGCAGCAAAGCTCGCTCTTTCAACTCACCGCGGTGCGGTTTCGCCTGATTCTGCGCGAGCCCGAGGCGATCTTCTGGATTTTCATCTTCCCCATCCTGCTCGCCGTGGGGCTTGGAATTGCATTCCGTAACCGTCCGCCCGATGTGCTGCCGGTGGGCGCAACGACAGCCCAAATGGCGCAGGCGCTCTCCAGCGACAAGGGACTGACCGCGACGACGATGGATGAAGCTGCCGGCACGCACGCCTTGGCAACGGGAAAGATTCTGCTTCTCGCCATCCAGGGGCCGGACGGCGTCGCCTACAAATTCGACGACACCAATCCCGACGCACGAAGTGCGCGCCTCCTCGCGGACCGCGCGATTCAAACCGCAGCCGGGCAGCGTGAAACCACTCGTACCGAAAACGAGCTCGTCCACGAGAAGGGCTCGCGCTACATCGACTTTGTGGTGCCGGGCCTGCTGGGCATGAACCTGATGGGCTCGGCGATGTGGAGTCTTGGCTTCGCCATTGTGGAAGCCCGGCAGAAAAAGCTGCTCAAGCGAATGGTGGCTTCCCCCATGCCTCGTTGGCAGTATCTGGCGTCGTTCCTGCTGTCGCGGTTGGCCATGCTGATCATCGAGGTTGCCGTGTTCCTCGGGTTTGCGCGGCTGGTCTTCGGCGTGCCGTTTCGCGGATCGCTTTGGCAGTTGGGGCTCCTGTGCGTGCTCACGTCGCTGGCCTTTTCCGCGCTCGGCCTCCTGGTGGCGTCGCGGGCCAGGACGATGGAAGCCGCATCGGGACTGATGAACCTGGTGATGCTCCCCATGTGGATTCTTTCCGGCGTTTTCTTTTCGGCCTCCCGCTTCCCGGCGGTCGTCCAACCGCTGGTGCGGGCACTCCCTTTGACGGCCGCCATCGAAGCGATACGCGGCAACATGCTGCAAGGCGCGAACCTCGGTCAGTTCACAGCTCAAGTCGGAATCCTGATCGCCTGGTGCATCGTGCCGTTTGCCGTCTCTCTCCGCATCTTTCGCTGGAGATAGAGCCCGTCGCTCCCTCTCAGCCACGCAGATTGTTCAGCATCGCATGACCCACGACTGGAAAGACTGGCAGGGCGACGCTCACGGATACGAGGCCTTTCTCGTGGACAACTACTATGCGCTGCTGGCCGTACTCGATCGCGCAAACATGATGGAGAAAATGCCCTGACCCCAGGACACGGAATTCAAGATTACGAAAGCGGTGAAGACCCCTGCTTTCACCGCTTTAACCATTTTGCGATGCAGTACAATAGCCCGTGGGTTAGGTTGAACTGCGGTAATCAGCCATAGCCGCTCAAATCTGCGGCTGCCCCCGGGATTGCAGGATTCCTGCAGGTCCCGACAAACGACCCCATGGGCGCGAGCGCAAGCCGTCAACTGAGTGCATTCGCGTCGAACCTGAAGTCTGTTCCCGGAAGTCGCGACGTAGAATCCGCAACTCTCTCGTGAACCCGATTTCGAGACTTTCCCCCACAGGAGCTCGCCCAATGAATATCAATCGCAACCTGATTCCACTCGCCGTGCTGGCGCTGGCAGCCTCTCTGTCGCTCAGCGGATGCAAGAACAAGTCCGAGCAGCCTGCCAGCCAGACCGCCCAGTCATCCACTCCCCAGCAGCCTTCTGCGGCGCAGCCTTCAGGGCAGCCCAATACCCAACCCGATAGCGGTTCCGGCGCCAACCTCGCGCCTGCCGGTCCACAAGCCCCGCAAACGCCTCCTCCTCCTGCCGTGATCGAGCTGCCCGCAGGCGCTGAAATTCGCGTCCGCCTCGATCAGGACCTGGGATCGAAGATTTCGCAGCCCGGCGACTCGTTCAGCGCCACGGTGGCCGAGAACGTTGTGGTCAATGGCGTAACCGTGGTTCCCCGTGGCGCCCGCGCCGAAGGCACCGTCGTCGACGCCAGGCCCCTCGGCAAATTCAAGGGCGGCGCAGCCCTTGCTTTAAAACTTCAGCGCGTGCATACCAGGTGGGGCAGCTACCCCGTATCGACCAGCACGATTGATCGTGCTGAAAAGGGCAAGGGCAAGCGCTCTGCGGGATTCATCGGCGGCGGCGCAGGCCTCGGCGCAATTATCGGCGGTCTGGCGGGCGGCGGCAAAGGCGCGGCCATTGGCGCACTTGCCGGTGGCGGTGCAGGCACGGCGGGCAGCGCCTTCACGGGCAACAAGCAAATCGTTCTGCCCGCGGAAACGCTTCTCACCTTCCGGCTCGAACACCCCGTTCACATAACCGAACAAGCAGAGCAACAGCCACAGCTTCAGCAGCGGTAGTGGAGTCGAATCTCTCGAAGTATCGCCTTGATGGGGCGCGGTTCCCGACGCGCCCCGAACTCCATATCCTTTAAAAACCTCTAGCTAGTTAGAACTACGGTTGGAGGGCCCAGGCCAAACCGTCCCGCTCCCCTCCAACATCAATGTGCCCAGTGACCGCCAGAGTTTTCAGGTCCAAAACAGCGATGTCTTCGGCGAGGCGCTCCGCGTTCTGCTTCGCGCAGTTCATCCCAGTTGCGACTTGGTCCGTCGTCAGGATCCGCCATACTGGACGCTTTCCATACCGGGACAACTGTAACGCAGCACTCGAAGTATGCCGCTAGGACCAAACCTGGCCTGCGTTCATCGAGTAGCCCCGCGTCAGAATCCGGTTTTACGATATCGGCCCCAAAGCAGTCATTCAGGTCATTCAGAAATGCCGAATGGATTCGCCGGGACCGGGGGCCGGCGGTTCCATGCTGTGGTCACCGGTGCGTTCCACGTGGCTTTCGAGCGATCGGCTAACCAGGTCGCGGGAGCCCAGGCCCACGGCAAGCGCGAGCGTGAGGACGATGCCGCCGAAGAGGATGCCGAAGGCCATCAGAACGACGCCGCCGCCGATCTCGAGGGGCTCAAGGACCATGGCGGCG
>OBLU010001741.1_pt1 | contig 20107 bp, 18 predicted proteins | sample 1518681 | NCBI WGS metagenome assembly OBLU01 (sample SAMEA3539304, study PRJEB22396) | soil metagenome | biome: tundra; feature: field; material: soil | place: USA | collected 2010-05 | depth 0.15 m
TTGTGGGGCTGGTGCTGAACGAGGTGACCAAGGACGTAAGCGACAGTTACTACTATTACGGGTACTACGGCAAATACTACAGATACTACGGGCACGACCGCGACACGAAGCCTGAATCGCACTAGACAAGGTTGGCGTGGAAGCAACAACTCCGAGATGTTAAGTCCTGCGACCCCTACCGAGCCATGCGCCGACGGTCAGCTCCCGCTGGTGCGAAGCAATCGGCGCCGCGCGGCTCTCTCCACGATGACGGGGAGCGCGGCCAGCACTCTGATCGCCAGCATCCAGTCGGTAATCCTCATTCCGCTCCACATTGCACATATCGGGCCAAGGCTGTACGGTGCATGGCTCGGATCGGGTGACATTTTAGTATGGATGCAGGCCTTTGACTTCGGCCTTCCGAATCTCATGATCCAGCGTATCGGTGAAGCTCACGGACGGGGGGACGCCGCTCAGGTCGCGGAGATTGAGCGCCAGTTGCGCGACGCGCGCCAAAACGCCGCCCTGCGCGTGGAAGTCGAATACCGCGAATCCGCCAACCGCGAGGCCATGCTGAAAAAAGCCGTGGCCGAGACCAAGGCCGAGTTCGACCGCCTCAACGCGCGCAGTTTCGACTACCAGTCCCTCAAGCGCGAGGCCGAGGCCGATAAGAACGCTCTATGAGGAATTGATCCGCAAAATCAAGGAAGCGTGACCAAGGACATGAGCGATAGCTATCACTACCTATTACGGCTACTACGGCAAGTATTATCGGTATTAAAGGACAAATGGCAATAGTTAAGGCATCCGGCGATATCCACTCGTGGATTGAAGTTCCGCGTGAAGGCTGTTACGCGCTATGGGGGTTGCACGATGGGCGGGGCGCGCGTGAGAACGATCTCCCTGCTCGATCCGCGCTGGACTTTATGAAACGTGGCCTTGACTTCCGGGCGGTCTTGCGCGGCCGCTCCCACGGGTAGAATTACCTTCCTCGCGAACCAACGCCATGTCCTCTATTGCCGAAATGTCGAAAGCAACCGGTGGGGAGGTGCTGATGAAGTGTGTCGGGAGAACGCATCTTGCCAGAATGGGTCGCTTCCTAACGAACGTTGCTCGGCTGGATGGAGCGAACGACATACGCACCAATGGTGAGTTGCTAGTCCAGGACGTTGTTCTCAGCCATTATCCCGGCGACCGCGAACTCATCGTATTCGATGTTGGCGCGAATGTGGGCGATTGGAGTATCCAACTGCTGAACGCTCGCGAGAGGGGGAAGCCGCGGAACGGCGCCCTGCACGCTTTCGAGCCGGTTTCCTCCACGATGCAAATATTCCGGCAAAATGTTTCCGATACATCCGGCAGGAACCCAGGTTGGAATATTCTGCCTGTACAGAAGGCTCTGTCGGATAAACCGGGTACATCTTTTATCGCCGTGATCGACGAGGGCTGCGGGACGAACTCGATCATTCCCGATTCAAGGCAAGCAGTCAAGCGTACAGAGAAGATCGAACTGACGACCGTTGACGATTACTGCCAGGCAAACCATATTTCCGAGATCGGACTTCTCAAAGTTGACGCGGAAGGACACGATCTGTTCGTGCTCCATGGCGCTCGACGGTTCCTTGAGACAAAAGGAATCCACGTCATTCAGTTCGAGTACAACCACCGTTGGGTGTGGTCGCACACGACGCTTTTTGATGTATTTGAGTATGCAAAAGCCGTAGGCTATCGCGTGGGGAAGGTCACCGCCCACGCAATAGAGTTTTATGAACGCTGGGATGAGGAACTAGAGAAATACGTTGAAGGGAATTATCTATTTTGCCGGCCGGACTGGGTGGATCGATTCCCTCAGATCCGATGGTGGAAGACGAGCTAAACCCGAAGCATGTTGGACACGCGCGGACAAAACTTCGCTTGACGGAGCCTCAGGAGATGGCGGGGATCGCTGGTGTTCCGCGAGTGCGCAACCGACGTGCGGAAGAAGTTCAAGTCGCTACCATCGGTGATCCCATCCACAGCATTACGAAAGCCCCCTACTCGCTGGGCATCGTGGGCGCCGGGGAGATAGTTGCAAATCTTCACCTTCCGGTATTGAAAGCTATCTCAGATGTGCGTATCGCCTGGATTACCGATATCAATCATCAGCGAGCCAAGAGCTTGGGACGAGCGTTCGGGGTGCTGGCCGTCCCGCTCCCTGCAGACTTGCTCGCCCTCCCCGAAGCCGAGATTGTCCTTCTGGCAATTCCGTATGGAGTGCGCGCGCCTTACTACGAAGCATTGCGCGATCGGCCATGTGCCTTGTACGTAGAAAAGCCATTTGCAAAAAGTATGGAAGAACATCTGGCGATATGTGGAAATCGCCAACCTTTTCAAATTGCATGCGGGTTTCAGCGACGCTCCCTGGCATCGGTTGGCTTGGTGAAGTCTTTAATCGAGGACCAGACCATGGGGCCCTTGCAGCGAGTGGAGTTCGGATTGGGCCGGCGAGGCCACGCGAGGACCGGAACCCACATGGCAAGCGTGTCGGCGGCGGGGGGCGGCTTACTTTTTCAAGTGGGCGTGCATGGGCTGGACACGCTTCTCTATTTCACCGGCGCGCAAGACGCTCACGTGGACTCGGCATCGGTGGTGGTGGTTGATGGGCTCGACGTGCACGTTGACGCGGCTTTGACCGTAACGCGAAATCTTGGTCCGGCCGTTCCCTGCCGCCTGACAGTCAGTTGCCTGCAAGATACAACCGATTCAATCAAGTGCATATTTGAATGGGCCGATCTGTCGTTTTCGATCTTCAGTCAAGACCCGGTGCGGCTGTTCACGCGCGCGGGATGTCGCCAATTCACAGTCGGTTCCGACAGCCCCAGGCAAGCGGTGACAGTGTACGAAACCGCGGTCGAGCACTGGCGGACATTTCTCGGCGGTCTACGAACCCGCGATGGAAACCGGACCTCAGCGTACGACTCGCTGCTCACCAGCAAGATCCTCGAAGAAATCTATGCGCAGCCACCTCGTGTCCTGCAGTAACTCCTTGGGAACGGTGACATGCCAACGATAGCCTTGATCGGAGGCAATAGCCAGGTGGCGACCGAAGTAGCGTTGTTCCTGAGCGCAATGCCTGGAGTGAAAGTGATCGCGATTTGCCGCTCCGCGCTCGGATCAGCCTTCCTGCGGTACTGTGGCGTGCCGTGCCGGATTGGCGACGTCGGGGAGGCCAGTGCCCGACAAATCCTGGCCGATGCGGACTTAGTGGCGGATTTCTCGCTCCCATCCGGCGGGGCGGGAATGATTAAGCGGAAGATCCGCGCGACCGTCCGGAATCTGGTCAGTGAATCTCCCGCAGGATGCCGGCTAGTGTATGTCAGCACCCTAATGGCGCTTGGTATCCGCATGTCCGATAATGATCGGAAATACAGGTTACTTTCTCGCACGGTATACGGCGCCACAAAGCGGTATGGCGAGAAACTCGCCATACGTCTCGCCCGCGCGGCGAAGAAAGAGATGTATGTCCTGCGCTTAGGGCAGGTTCATGGAGAACTTCAGAATGTAAGCCAGAAGCTCCGAAGGATTTTCGCGGAAAGCCGCCCGGTCGTTGTCCCCGATACCAACTCTGACACGGTCTTCGCGTATACGATTGCGGAAGCTTTGGCAAATGTCGCAGTCGGCAAGGAAAAACCTGGCCTGTATACGCTCGTCTCAGCTCCTGAATGGCACTGGAAAGATATCTACGAATATTACTGCGCCTTGGGGAATACGGAGCCGCCCGAACTTCAATTGCGCCCCTGCCTACGTATACCCATCGGGCGCAGATGGTTGGGGGCGATTCGTGCGGGAATGCAGTCCGCCTTGCTCGATTATCGCGAATTGCTTTCGGCATACTTCTTGGCACGCTTCCCAGAGATGGAAGAGAAGATCACCGCACGGTACCGGTGTAATAACGCAGCGCGGGATGCGTCTCACCTGACCACGGCTCAGCGTATCGCTCCCTGCAACCCGGTAGTTGGTCCGATTCCGGGCGCGCGTCTGGCCAGCATCTCGGATAGCCGTTTAACTATGGCCGACCCGAGGAACCGGGTCTTGGCCATACTCAGCAGGGCAGCGGAAAATCTGGTCACGCAAACCAATGCAATCGCTTAGGACGCTAAGACCGGGAACTTACTCTGTGCTCAGGTTCAACCACAGTGCTCAGTTCCGCCCAATCGACGGGCCGAACCGGGACGGTAGTCTAACCAATGCCTACCCTGCTGTGCCATCAGGCCATTTGTGCGAAAGCCGCGCCTTTGGTGCAGTCGAAGCGATCTAACTGGAATCTTTGTGCCATCATCCGTGCAGACAGAAGAGTCGGTTTCGAAGCCGCCATCACATGCTTCGCATCGGGTTTACAAAAACGCGGCTGCTCTTGGATTTGGTCAGATCGCAAACACGGTAGGCAACCTCTTGCTGGTGCCTCTGTTCCTTTCTTACTGGCCCAAGGAGGTATACGGCGAGTGGATCGCCCTGTCGGCTCTGGTTGCATACTTCTCAACCGCCGACATGGGCATGAACATGGCCTGTGCAAACGCCCTGATAAAAGCCTACCAGATGCGCAACTGGGAGCAATATCGGGAAACTCAAGCTTCGGCTCTCGTCTTTTACATCGGCATGGCATGCGCGCTGACCGCCCTTGCTGCGGCGGCATGCGTCTTCCTCCCGATCCCAAGATGGCTGGGAGTGAGCCACATCCCATCGGTGAGCGCCTCGATCGTCATCTGCCTGTTGGCGGCCCGAATTCTATGGCAGATGCCGGCTGGACAGATCTGGAACATCTTTCGAACCACGGGAGACATGGCTATCTCCCAATGGATTGTGAACCTGCAAACCATGGGGACCATCGCAGTGACTGCGATTATGCTTTACCTGGGCAGCCGTGTGACGGCCCTGGCGGCATGGACCTGCTTACCTCTATTGGTTTGCGCTCCAATCTCGTGGTTGCTGGTTCGGCGCTCTCACAAGGAGCTGCTACCCCACCTGCGAGCGGCCAGCATGCTGGGTGTAAAGATCCTGGTCAAGCCGAGCTTCCTGTTTGCCCTGATAATGATCGCTATGGCGATCAGTTTGAATGGCCCGGTTATCATTGTCGCTCGCGTCCTAGGCGGCGCCGCAGTCGCATTGCTGGTGACGACGCGCACCTTGGCCAACGTCGCACGCCAGATACCGAACATGCTGTGCTGGGCGCTTTGGCCCGAATTGACCAGGCTTGATGCGATTGGAGCGAAGCTCGCAATGCGTACGGCACACAGTCTCTTGGTGGGAGCCTACATGGCTATCTCCATAGCATTTGTGGGTGCCCTGTGGTTCGACGGGCCTGACGTGATCACGTTCTGGACCCGCGGCCACCTGTCGGTGCAGCCCTGGCTGGTGAGGGCATTTCTACTTTATGTACTATGCCAGGCTCCGTGGATGGCCAGTTCAGTGGTCGCTACAGCAACCAACCGCCACCGGAGGCTGGCATGGTGCCAAGTCCTTGCCGGGCTAGCGGCAATCGTGCTCATCTTGGTGTTCCTGCCACGCCTGGGGTTGATCGCGGTGCCCCTGAGCTTGTTGGCAGGCGAGGCTCTCGCCTGCTACCACTTCGTGATTGCGGATGCTTGCGAAATAGCCGGCGAATCATACCAGCAGTTTGCGGTTCGCACCTGGTCTGCCCTTGCCTTGGTGGCCGCGCTGACGCTGGCCGTCGGCGCGATTGCTCATCACCTACCAATTGTTTTCGTACCACTCCGTATAGGGATTGGCGGAGTCATCGCAGCGGCAACTGCCGCGATCGGTGTATGGTTTGTTTTTCTCCCGAAATCTGATCGTCTCGTCATTACGGGGCGCTTCAGTCGCAGCACACTCGGCCGTGTACACTAACGAGCTAAGCCATTGCAATTGCTGTTGAGCAGGCGCCAGAACCACGCATGCGCGTGTTTGACGAAAGGAAACAATGCCAAAGCGAGAATATCGAACGGCACTATATGAAAGCTACGTTTCGGTGCAGACGCCGGAATGGGCCGCGGGCAATGCGCAGGCATCCGAGGTCCGGACCGCAGCGAATTTACGTCGCCTGCGGGATTGGCTGCCGAGCGACAAAAATAGCAAGTGCCTCGACTTGGGATGCGGCTCGGGCCGCTTCCTGCAGGCACTACATAGTCTCGGGTATTCTGATGTTTGCGGTGTGGACATAGGGCCGCAGGCTGTCGAGATAGCTCGGAAAATGGGACTTCAAGCTACTCTTGGGGACTTCCGCAAATACCTCCGGGAAACGCATGAATACTTCGACCTTATTACTGCCTTTGACGTAATCGAGCACTTCGGCAAGGATGAGGTGCTCGACCTGCTTCAGCTCGTTCGAAGCCGCCTTGCGCCAAACGGACGATTCATCATTCAAACGCCAAACGCATCTTCTCCATGGGCCTCGAGCTATCGCTACCACGATTTGTCGCACGAGTGGATTTTTGACCCGCACTGCATGAATTCGACGCTGAAGTTGGCGGGCTTTGGGGAATCATATGTCCGTGAAGTCGATCCGTACGTTCACGGTTTCAATAGCGCGCTTCGATGGTTCGGCTGGAAACTGATCTGGACTGCTTGTGCACTCTGGAACCTCATTGAAACAGGTAATACACAAGGTGGAATCTATACACGAAATATGATTGTCCTCACATCCGCACAGCGGAATCCGCATTGTTGATTATCTAATGTAGGGCCGCCTGCGAAAGTACTGCCGAAGCCGTGAAGTCCGCACGCGAAACATGATGTTACGGGCAATCACGGGCGAATTTCCAATGCTGATACTTTACTGCGGCGAACTCTGGCAGGGTGGAACATGCGGCATGCGAATGGATGCCTTGAAGAGCCTGGGACACACTGTTATCGGCGTGGACACCACGTTCAGACCAAAAGGCCTTCATAGCCTTGCGATTCGCGGACTTCGTAAGCTGGGATACCGCACGGATTTCCAGCGCGTTAATGGGCAACTGTTGGACGCGGTGCGCCAGCATCCTGTGGATCTCGTGTGGATTGACAAGGGTCTGGCAACTCGACCCGACACTTTGACACGCATCCGGCGGGTCCGGCCCGGCGTCCAGCTAGTTCACTACAGTCCGGATGACATGGAAGGTCGGCATAATCAGACTTGGCAGTATCTCAAAAGCGTACCCCTGTACGATTTGATGGTCACAACAAAATCATATAATGTCCCGGAGTTACACGCGCGCGGTGCACGGTCAGTTCTCTACGTAAACAATGCCTACTGTCGTAACACGCACCGGCCGTTGCCAATCACGGCTGAGGATCGGTCGCGGCTAGGTGGACCGGTGGGCTTCATCGGAGCTTTTGAAGAGGATCGCGCAGAGGCCATGCGTTTCCTCGCTGAAAACGGCGTTCCCGTCAGGATCTGGGGTGCCGGCTGGCAGCGCTGGGCCCGCAGACACCCGCATGCAAACCTCCGGGTGGAGGACCGTGCCCTGTGGGGCGAAGAATACGCCAAGGTGATTTGCAGCTTTGACATCAACCTGGGCTTCCTGCGAAAGCTGAACCGCGATCTGCAGACCACGCGCTCCGTAGAGATCCCGGCATGCGGCGGATTCTTGCTGGCCGAACGTACGCCGGAACACTTAGAACTTTTTGACGAGGGCATCCAGGCCGAGTTTTTTGCTAATTCCAGAGAACTCCTTGAGAAGTGTCGCTACTATCGGAATCACCCGGATCGCCGCCTCGAGATCGCCGCGGCGGCGCGGGAGAGATGCATTCGGTCCGATTACTCTTACGATGCGCAGATGATGAGTGCGCTCCATAAGCTGGGGGTCGGCAGCAGCGAGCTTGTTTCGCCGCCCAGCGTCGATGTGGGCTGATGCTGCTCTGGTCTTCGACTAAGCGTTAAGATCAGTCGCAGAAGTCCGAATGACATGCAAAGAACTGGAGAGCTTGATCAGCCGGGTTTCGACATTCGCGTACTGCGAACCCCTCGGTTGAGGCCCTCATAGACCGCTCCGCCAGCCGCGAAACGATTTGCCATATGCTTGCTCCTCCGCCTTCGAAAACGCCGTTAACTTCCATACATCAGCCGGCCTACGGACCGCCGGCGCCGCGTTCTCGAGGGCAGTTACGCAACGGAGTCGCCGGAGGATACACTAAGCTCTATGCGATGACCGCAGCCCTCTGTGTGGCATTGGACCTTGCACTACCAGGTGAGATCGGCCTGGTCCTCGCGTCGGCGTTGTACCTGGTGTGCGCTATGTGGTTTGGCTGGCATGAGTACCAAGTCGGGCAACCCCAGGTTAACCCCATTGTCACGTATCAGCTCTGGCAAGCAGCGACATTGGGTATCGCCCCGCTCTACAGGGTCCTTAGGCATGGCGCGTCGGACGCCCCGTTCGGAGATTACCGGCTGCCGCTTAGTCAAGTGGCGTACGGACACGCCATCATGGTTGTGGGGGCCTGTGCGCTATACGTTGGGATGAAGCACTTCCAACCACGGCCACCAATCCGGCAAACGTCGATGGCACGTCCGCCATCGGTCATGGCCTTAGGTTTCGCTGTGGTAGCCGGCGGAGCGATCAGTTTCTTTCGAGATGCTGTGAAAGGATACGCCGGCAGCTCCGTCGCGCAATTCAGCTTACTTCCCATGGCTGTGCTGTGCATCATAGGGCTGAATCCACCGAAACTGATCCGTCGGACCAAAGGAGCACAACTTGCCATTCTAATAGTTGGCTCGCTCTTCCTGTTCCTGGTGAATGCCCGAAGCGACTCAAAGATGGACCTGATGTTCTCCTTCATCCCGCTCATCTGGTGGGTTGTACGAAGCAAGAGAGCGGCGCTACTCGTGCCAGCAGGTCTCGGTTTCTCCATGCTCTATGTTCTCGCAATCTCGCCGCTTGTCATGAGTCTAAGGAACAAGATGGGTAAGGATGACCAACAACTTATACGAGCCCTGGCGCCGAGCGATGACGTTCAGGTATTTGGAATCCTTCAAAACGAGTTCTTAAACGATCCCGCCGCATATGCGCAAGCTGGGCTGGATACATTCATGGGCCGCCTGATGGACCCAACGGCGGCCGGGATGGTAGCGAGACTTGCCGACGAACGCGGGTTTTTGAAAGGACAAAGCTTTACATACATACCGACGATGCTCGTTCCGCGCTTTCTATGGCGCGATAAGCCGATTGTCGATCGGGGCCGGCAGTTCACGACGGCGCTCGGGTGGGCGTCGGATGCAAGCACAGCGACAACATCCACCGGAGAGACGGCCGCCGGCGAACTGTATTGGAACTTCGGATGGCTCGGCATTGTGATAGGGATGTACTTGCTGGGCGCCGCGGTAACCGGTCTATGGTGGCGCGCCGCCGGGACCGAGCCCGGCAGAGGAGTCATGGAAATGACTGCTTATCTGGGTGTTACGCTGTCGTTCATCGTTGGTACCGGCGGGACTGCGAGTTCTCTGGCTCTCGCTTGCCTCTTTGCGGGCATATTCTGGCGGGTGCTCATCTACGTTCGCAACACAGCCATGCGGCGGAAACACGCAAAGTCGCCCGCCCGTATGCGCTGGCAGGGCGCGGCGTAAATGGAACTGGTTCACTTCGAGCGCATGCCTGTGCCCGGCAGGCATAGCATTGAAGGGTTGTTTCGGCAAATTCGCCAGGCGTTGTCGGATCGATTTGTGGTCGACGTGGTCCGCTGCCCGACTCCGCATGACTCGAAGTGGTGGCTGCCAATAGGAATCTTTCGTGCCCGCGCCCGCAGTCGCGACATAAACCACATCGTGGGGGACATACACTATGTCGCCCTCGGTCTGCCGAAGAACCGTACCGTTCTTACAATTCACGACCTCAACCGGCTCGACCACCTTCACGGAATGCGCAAGACGCTCTATCGTTGGTTGTACTTCACGTTGCCGCTTCGTCACTGCCGGGCTGTCACGGCGGTTTCGCACTGCACCCGGGAACGCCTGGTGGAGCTGTTTCCTTTCATCTCTGAGAAATGTACGGTCATTCCGGACTGCGTAGGGGCCGATTTCGTACAAAGCCCCAAGGCATTCAACAGGAGCTGTCCGAGAATTCTACATTTAGGCACGGCGCCAAACAAGAATCTCGAAAATGTGATTAAGGCAGTGGCGGGCACGCCTTGCGTTCTTCACATAATCGGGAAGCTGTCGCCTGAACAACATGCGCTTCTCGACGCCCATAAGGTGGAATACGAGACCGCGTTTGATCTGTCGAGGGCTGCCATCGTCCGGGCTTATGAGGATGCGGATCTTGTTGTTTTTCCCTCACTGGCTGAGGGTTTCGGGCTTCCCATTATCGAAGCGCAAGCGGTTGGCAGGCCGGTGATAACGAGCGACCTTTCGCCTATGAGGGAAGTGGCGGACGGAGCCGCGTGTCTCGTGGATCCCCGCAACTATATGAGCATCCGCGATGGAATTCGTAGGGTCGTCGAAGACGATGCCTATCGAACCGGGCTGATCGAGCAAGGTTATCGGAACACGGTCCGGTACACGGCTGCTTGTATCGCCTCACAATATGCTGCCGTTTATGACAAAGTCTGCCCGTCTTTCTCTTAAGAAGCAGCGGCTCAAGACCGACAAACCAGATCTCGTCCGCATTTTCCGGCTCGTGAAGTACGAGCTCAACAGCCTGGCGGGGGACTGGCGCGGTCGGCTGTCGATGCGGCAGCGCTCGCGGCTCCGGCGGTTGCGACAGTCGCACGGCTTGAAGCTGAACATCGCAAGCGGCCGCGCGACAAAACCGGGATGGATCAATATCGATGTGTCGCCTGCGGCCGATATCAGGATGGACTTGCGCCGAAGGCTCCCGATTCCCGACGGGTCTGCCAGCGTCGTTTTCTGCGAGCATTTCTGCGATCACTTGAATTTCCCAGACGAGATCTCTCGCTTTCTGCGAGAATGTCACCGTGTTCTTGAGCCGCACGGGCGAGCCCGTTTCGTGCTGTATGACGCGGAAGGGCTGATGAAGGCTTGTCTTGAACGCGACACCCGCTATTTCGAGGTCGCAGAGGAGGCCAAGCCGACGATGATGCAGGCGGTAAATTCCCTCTTTCGTTTCAACGAGTTTCACCAGTTTCTGTACGATTTCGAAACGTTCGAGAAGGTCCTGGGCGAAGCAGGATTCTCACGCATCCAGCGGTGTAAGTACCTTGAGAGCGAAAATCCGGACATCGTGCTGGACTACGTGCTGCCGAGTCGCGAGGTCATGTCCATGTACGTCGAGGCGGTGAAATAGCACTACCGGGATCAGTGGTCCAAACTCGAGATACTTATGAATCGTGAAGCGTCGGCTGTGAGCACGGCAGAAGAAGTAGGGCCGCGGAACGTAAAGGGTCGGTTTGTAATCGGAATCGACGGGTCACATGCGGGCGCCGGGGGCGGCGTGGAGAATTTAATCCAGCTTATCTGCTTCGCGGATTGGCGGAAGTTCAACTTTGACAAAATAGTTTTATGGGGGCCTGCAGTCCTGCTATCGGGATTGCCTGTAAGAGAGCGCGTCGAGTACGTTCCCGTCCCCGTGTTACGAAATCGGCTGCTGAAAGGATTGTTGTGGAAGACGTGGACTTTTCCGAAAACTGCGCGAGGCCAATGCGACATATTGTTGGTGCCCAGCGGTGTGTTCTTTCCGCCTGGGATCCCGGTGGTCTCGATGTGCACCAACCTGCTGCCCTTCGATCGTTCGGAACTGTCGCGGTACCGGGGAACGCGGGATTACGTGCGTTTGCTCGCGCTCCGCTACCTCTATAAGCTCGGATTCCTCATGGCGCACGGCGTCATATTTCCCTCGGACCATGCACGGAAGTGCGCCTTTGGGCATCGTCGTATCCCAGCGCGGGCCGTCACAATCTCGCATGGAGTGGACGATCAATTTGCGCTTCCCCCGCGTGCACAGCGGCCGATAACCGCTTACACTGCAGCCCGGCCGTTCGAGTTTCTATATGTGTCGAACGTTCAGCCATACAAGCACCATCCTGAGGTCGTGCGAGCTGTTGCGGCATTACGAGCCCGAGGATTAGCTGTATCTTTGCGAATCGTTGGGCCCGGAAGTCCCGAGCCGCTGCGGCTATTGCAGGATGCGATGCGGCGAGTTGACCCAAACAGGGAATTTCTTTTCTACGAGGGAAGCGCGGATCGCAGAACAATCCACGAGAAGTATCATCGGGCCGATGCTTTTGTGATGGCTTCGACGTGCGAGACCTTCTCGCGCCCACTCCTTGAGGCCATGGCCGCCGGTCTCCCGGTTGCGTGCTCCAGGCGACAGCCTATGTCATCGATACTCGGAGATGCGGGTCTCTATTTTGAGCCGGAAGACACGGATACGATCGAGCTTACGCTACTCCGGCTGGTCAACGACGAGCACCTCCGTGCGCGGTGTGCTTCCCAGGCATTCGAGCGTGCGAAGTCGATGAGCGCCCGCATGTCGGCTGAAGCCACTCTTCGCTTGATTAGAGACGTCTGGGACGCGGACGCGGCTCACAATAGAACTGGCAGCCCTCGAGAATCGTGAACGATTATGAATCTTACTGCAAATCCAAATGCTCTGCTTAAGCATCGAATTAAGGAACATTGGGAGAAGGAATCCTGCGGACTTCGGAACGGTGCGAGTACAGACCGGCGACGTTTCTTCCAGGAGATCGACGACGAGCGATGCCGGCAGGAGCCAATGATCCCCAGCATCGCGCAATTCGCAAAGCAGCGCGGCAAGCGAGTTCTTGAAGTTGGGCTCGGTACTGGATCTGATTTCATGCAGTGGGTACGGGCCGGCGCCGATGCGTATGGGCGTGACCTGACGGAAGCATCAGTCCGGACGGTGAAAGAACGGCTCCAAATCGAAGCACTGACCGCAAACGTGGCTCTAGGCGATGCCGAGAGCCTGTCCGAGTTTCCGGATAACTACTTCGACGTCTACTACTCCTGGGGTGTCTTGATGGCAACTCCTGACACCGAAAAGGCGATTAGTGAGGCGCATCGCGTACTGAAGCCGGGTGGGTCCCTGATAATCATGCTTTATCACCACCCGAGCGTGGGAGCGTATCTGGTTTGGGCCGCACAGGGGCTGCTGCGTTTCAAATTCAAGAGCCCTCGTGCCTGCTATTTCGACAATGTAGAAAGCCCGGGAATGAAGATGTATAGCACGAAAGAGGGACGGGCGCTCGTTGGGAAGTATTTCAAGCGATACACGATTGAGGTGAAAACATACCTTGGTGCAGGAGACTTGCTCACACAGCGTCTTTCGCCGCGATATCGGGCTCCGATATGGAGAATCGCCCAGAAGATTTATCCGAGATGGTTCGTGAAGCGTGTCCTCGGCGATCGGTTTGGCACTGAATTGACGATTGCAACGATTAAGTAAGTGCGGATGTCTCGTCAGAACAGGTCGTGGTTTGGGAATCGGAAAGAAGGATGAACGGGGTTGACTTGGGTTCCAAAGAGGACGTCAGAAATCACTGGGAACGCGAAGTCTGCGGGAGCCGGTGGGGCGCGGCCTTTGAGTCTGACCGGAGTTGTTTCTTCGATGAGATCGACCGGTCGAGGTACAAGGAAGATTACATGTTGGCGGAATTCGCCGATTTCGCCTCCACGGCTGGCAGGCGTGTGCTCGAAGTTGGACTGGGAACGGGGGCCGATTTCATTCGTTGGGTGCGGGCGGGCGCGGATGCGTACGGTCGAGACCTGACCCACGCTTCCGTGGCACTCGTGGACGAACGTCTGGGTTTGGAGGGCCGGACGGCGAATGTGGCTGTCGGCGATGCAGAGCAACTCGAGTTTCCTGACAATTTCTTCGACATTTATTATTCATGGGGCGTCTTGCATCACACTCCCAATACTGCGCAAGCGTTTAAGGAAGCTTTTAGAGTGCTAAGACCTGGTGGCACATTGAAGGCGATGCTCTATCACTGCCCAAGTGTCGGGTCCTGGGGTGTGTGGCTTGTGAAAGGGCCGTTGAAGTTGCGTTTTTGCTCTCTGCGGGAGTGCCTATCGCAGAATGTGGAAAGCCCGGGCACGAGTTTCTACACGATCCGGCAAGCCAGGGAGATGGTTGGGGGCATTTTCTCAAACCACCCGGTGGAAATACGCACCTACCTGGGTTCCGGCGATCTACTGAGCCAGATCCGTTCCGCCAGATATCGCGGCGCATTCTGGGATTTTGTGCAAACGGTTTACCCGCGATGGTTTGTCAAGGTAGTCTTAGGCCATCGTTGTGGCACGGTGATGACAATTACAACAACGAAATAGACCGCAATCTTCTCGATATCAATGAAACGCTCACAAGAAGTACGGGGAATTCAATCAGCTGTGGTCACTGGCGGTGCCGGGGCAATCGGGTCCAGACTGGTCACACGACTTCTAGCCGACGACGCTTCGTCAGTGACCGTTGTTGACGACCTCTCGTCCGGGTACAATTGGCTCTTGCCGTCCGACGACCGCGTTACGCTCGTCCAATGCGACGTCTGTGATCTGATGGAGAGACCCATTTCCGCTCGGGACGCGACGGTGTTCCATCTGGCTGCATTCTTCGCGAACCAGAACAGCGTGGATCATCCTCTTGATGATCTGCACACGAATGCGAAAGGGACCCTGACCACATTGCTTTGGGCGCGGCGCCAGGGAGCTCATCGCGTAATTTACGCATCGGCTGGCTGCTCCATCGCCGGACACGGCATAGACGGTCCGATCAGGGAGGAGATGCCGGTCACCTTAGATCTCGACACTCCTTATCAGATAACCAAGGCGTTGGGGGAGTTTTACTGCAGCTACTTCAATCCAACGATCGAGACAGTGCGCTGTCGCTTCTTCAATTCCTATGGCCCTGGCGAAGTCCCTGGCTACTACCGGAATGTTATTCCCAACTTTGTTTGGCGGGCGCTAAGTGGAGAGCCCCTCATTATCACGGGATCGGGAGAAGAGACTCGCGATTTTATTTTCGTGGACGATCTGGTCGATGGGTTAATCCGTGGCGCAACCACGCCTGGAGCCGCCGGTAAGGCGTTCAACCTGGGGACGGGTGTACAGACGCGCATTATCGGCTTAGCGGAAAAGATAATTAGGGAGTGCGGCTCAACAAGCGGCATTCAATTCGCACCCAGGCGGACGTGGGACAAGAGTACACATCGGCAGGCGTGCATCGAACGAGCCCAGACCGTGCTTGGATTCCGGCCGGCGGTCGGCGTGGACGAAGGGATTTCACGCACTGTAGAGTGGTTTCGACAGAACCGCGGGCGTATTGAAGCGACACGCGCGATGGAGGTGAGCGCGTGAAGACAGTCGTCACGGGGGCAGCGGGATTTATCGGATCGCATGTAGTCGACGCTTTGCGCAAGCGCGGCCACGACGTAATTGGTATCGACAGTCTCGATCCTGGTGTGCACCACGGCCCGCCGGCCTATTTGCGATCGGATGTCGATTACTGTTTCGCCGATCTCCGGCACTGGGTTCCCGACGAGCGCTTCAATGACACCGAAGCGGTCGTCCATCTGGCTGCACTCGGCGGAGTCGCGCGCGCCTCGCGCGAACGCGCCAATATCCTGCAGGGGAATGTGGGCGGGACGGCGCGCCTCGCCGAAGCCGCTTCGGGCTGGCCCAAGCTGCGAAAAATCGTGTCTGTCAGCAGCTTCAGTATTTATGGCTCGAACTATCGGTACCGTTGTTCAAGCTGCGGCAGCGAGCAGGATGCGTCGAGACGCATCGAGGATCTCACGGCCGGTCGTTACGAGGTGCTCTGCCGGCTCTGCGGCGCCGAGTGCCGTGTTCTACCCATCACAGAAGCTACCGCCTCCAATCCGCTTGAGACCTATGGGGCTTCGAAATACATGCAGGAGTTGTGCTTCCGCGGTTTCGGTCATTGCCCCGTTAATATCGTTCGTCTGTCGTCCGTCTACGGCGACCGTCTGCGGTTAGATGATGGCGAAGCAACTATCATAGCGAAGCTCGCAGGCTGGATCCGCTCTGGCGTTACGCCGAAACTCCTGGAAGATGGCCGGCAGCTTCGGGACTGGGTCTATGTGGGCGACGTTGTCGACAGCGTCTTAGCTCTGCTGCACCAAGACGTGCATCAGCCGGTCATCAATATCTGTTCCGGGGTGGGGACCACCCTTCTTGAAGCTTGCGCGCGCCTTTCAGAAGTTATCGGCGTCGACTGCACGCCCAAAGTCGTCGGCGGATTTCGGCCCGGTGACATGCGGCACTGCCTTGGCGATCCTTCCCTCATGCGGTCTCTATTGAGGCGCGATCCGATTCGGTTTCACGACGGCGCTGAGCGCGCCTTTCAGCAGGTCGCGCTGCGTTGTCTACAACACAGCTCCACCGCGACGCGAAGTCACTGACAAAACCACCATGTGCGGAATCCTAGCAACACGCGGACTCGCCCGGCCTTTCCATCACGGCTTGGTGCGCAGCCTCAAGAACCGTGGTCCCGATGCGCTCGGCTTCTGGATGGACCGAGAGATCAGCATGGCCCATACGCGCCTCTCGATCATTGGGCTGGACGAACGCGGCACTCAGCCGGTCGAAGACGAGCGCCACGTTCTAGCCTACAACGGCGAAATCTATAACTTCGTGGAAATCCAGCAGAAGCTGAAGGCCGCCGGCGTCAACCTCTCGAACTCGGGCGACACCGAAGTGTTGTTGCATGCCTGGACCCATTGGGGACCCGACATCCTTACTGAGCTTTCCGGGTTCTGGGCTTTCGTAATCTACGACAAGCGGTCACATACCCTCACGCTCGTGCGTGATCAGCTTGGCATTAAGCCGCTATACTACTGGCACACGCCCGAAAAGACGTGTGTGTCCTCGCTGATGCGGACCATTCTTGAGACGGTGGGAGAATCGCCGGACCTCGACTACGAGGCCATGTCCGAGTACGTACAGTACCAGTTCACGTTTGGTGACAAGACGTTCGTGCGCCAAATCAAGAAGGTACTGCCCGGTCATTTGGTCGAAATCCAGCTTTCCAACGGCGACCTGACCGATCGCTGCTACGAAGACATCCTCACTCCTGAACATCACAGTTCGGTCCGCATGTCACCAGAGCTGGTCCGTAAAACCGAGGAACTCATTCTTCAATGCTGTCAGGAATCGACCATCAGCGATACATCGTTTACGACGTTCTGTTCGGGAGGAATGGATTCGAGCCTGATCACCGCTATCACCAAGCCTGAGGTTGCGTATCACTGCAACTTTTCGGATCCCGATTGCAATGAGACGTTCTTCGCAAAGGAGGCCATTGCTCGCAGCGAGACGCGCCTGATGGTCATAAACGCGCAGGAGTCCTTCGACATCATCCACCGCGTTCAGGATCTCCTTGAGGATTTTGACGAACTCACCATCGGTTCTGTGATCTTTCCCTTGGACGACTTGTTGGCACAAGTGAAGCGCCGCTACAAGGTGATCCTCACAGGCACCGGCGGAGATGAACTTTTCGCTGGCTACGTCCGCTATCAGTTGGCGCTGGGCAATTGTTTCCAGGACTCGTATCGCGCTCTCTACGAAAGGATGCAGCGCGTCGAAGATGTGTCCAGCCGTTTCGAAATGACGCACCGGAAGGGCAACACTGCGTTGTACGAGTTCTACAATCCTGTGGTCGAAAACACGTTCCGCGAGCGTTTCGATTCATGCCGGAATGGCGGCGGCGACCTGTACGCGATGCTGACTTTTGATCGCCGCTACTTTCTATCGGGCTTGTTGAACATCGATGATAAGATGTGCGGGCGTCATTCTCTTGAGAGTCGGCCGAGCTTCCTGCATCAGAAGCTGGTGCGGCACGTCCTTAGCATCTCGCCCGAGGCTCTATCGACAAATAACGAATTGAAGTCCCTGCTCCGGCGTGCGGCCGCTGCGCACCTCCCGGAGTCCATCCTCCGCAGACAGGATAAGATGGGTTTCACAACTCCGATCGGCACGTTTGTTAATAAGTCGGCGCATGTCATCCGCGAGCAGATCGTCAATTCGCGTTTCCGATCTCTATACAACTTACGAGGTAGCCACTTCACGGCGGAGACGAAGTTCTCGCGCGAGGTGTTTGGACTATTGATGCTGGATCTATGGCTCAACCGTTATGCATGCCCAGGGTCCGCGAAGGCGGCAAATTAAACCGTGCGCGTCCTTTTTCTCACTCAGTGGTTTGACCCCGAGCCTGGTGCAATTCGCGGGTTGCCCCTTGCCAAATACCTCGCTCAAATGGGCGATGAGGTTGAGGTTTTGACCGGGTACCCGAATTACCCTGGGGGCAAACTTTACCCGGGCCACAAGATGAAGTTGTGGAATCGGGAAACTCTCGATGGTATTCAAGTACTTAGGGTTCCGCTGTACCCTAGCCACGACTCCTCGGCCATTGGGCGGCTAGCGAATTATACCAGCTACGCCTTGGCTGCTGCCACGCTGGGGTTGATGTTGGCGCGCCCCGCGGACGTGGCTTTCGTATATCACCCCCCGGCCACCGTCGGACTGCCGTCGCTGTTGATGAAGCATCTGCGCCGCCTGCCGTTCGTTTATCACATCGCAGACATGTGGCCGGAGTCAGTCGTGGAATCAGGCATGCTTCAAGGAAAGTTCCTGCGTCGTACGGCACACTTCATGATCTCTGCATGGTGCGGACTGCTGTATCGGCAGGCCAGCGCCATCTCAGTCCTGTCGCCGGGTTTTAAACGCCTGCTGGAGAGCCGCGGGGTTCCGGGCGACAAGGTTCACGTTATCTACAACTGGACCGACGAAGACGTGTTCCGGCCGCTTCCCCGAGACTCCGAATTGGCTGAATCGCTGGGGATCCGTGACACTTTTAACCTGGTATATGCGGGTAATCTCGGAACATTTCAAGGTATCGACATCGCCATCCGGGCCGCCGCGTTGCTTACGGATGTCCCTTCCTTCCGTTTAGTGATTGTAGGGACCGGACAGAAAGAGGCGGAACTGAAGGCCTTGGCGGCGCAGTTGTCGTGCTCCAACGTTGTCTTTGTTGGCCGGCGCGAGTACTGGGACATGCCCCGCATCTACTCCTTAGCCGATGCTTTGTTGATCCACTTGAAGGACTACCCCTTCTTCGCGACGACCATACCGAGCAAAACGCAAGTGTCGATGGCATGTGCCCGCCCCATTCTGATGGCCGTCCGGGGTGACGCCGCAGACCTGGTCAGCAGATCCCAAGCCGGGTTGGTGTGTGAACCGGATGACCCACAAGCGCTGGCGCAATCCGTCCGTCGGCTCATTTTCATGCCTCAGGCACAGCGGGAGAGTATGGGACTGGCCGGCCGGGAGTTCTACCAGAACCACATGTCGCTTGCCGAAGGCGCTCAGAAGACCAGGGAACTGCTCGAATCGGCGGCATCTGCGCGGTTCGCGGCGCGGAGCGCACATGCATGAACGTGTCCTGTTCTTCGAGGGAAGCCCGGAATTGGCGCCGACACCCTCACCTTTGGCCTCTGGTTATGAGTCGCTGTTCTGGCGACCTTCGCTACACCGGATCTGCCCGCCCGGGTGCAGCCTGTACCCGTTCCTGATTTGGTGGCTCATGCATGTGCTTTGGCTATTTCGGAATCGCGAATATGGAGTATTCCTGATCCGTAATGGCAGTCAGTGGGTTCATCGGTCGGTAGTGACACCCGGATTCTTCCGCTTTCCGTTCATGGATGTCGGGGACCTCCAGGTGGGAGACGTGTGGACTGCGGAAAGTGAACGCGGACGAGGGTTGGCCAGCTTCGCACTGCTTTCCATTTTGAATGCCGACCGCCATCGCCAAAGGTCCTACTGGTACCTCGTGGACGAAAGTAATTTGGCGTCTATTCGCGTTGCCGAGCGTGCGAACTTCCGCAGAACGGCATTAGGCACACGGACATCCCGCTGCGGTGTCCGCTTCTTCGGCGCGTACCGAATTAGAGAGCAGTTCCGTGGTTGACAAGAAGCCGCTTCGAACAGAAGCTGAAACTGAAACCGCCGCTGTCGTGGGCCGGATCTTCGACCGGTGCCCGGACAGTACGCAGGTCAAACTTGAGAATTTCACTAAGTATGTCCGGCGCCAGCACCTGAAGCGTTTCCTCGCCCTGTACGAGGTCTTTAAGCTGGCGATGCCGGTCAAGGGCTCAGTTGTCGAATGTGGCGTGTTTCGAGGGTTCGGGCTGATGT
>OBLU010001744.1_pt1 | contig 20098 bp, 17 predicted proteins | sample 1518681 | NCBI WGS metagenome assembly OBLU01 (sample SAMEA3539304, study PRJEB22396) | soil metagenome | biome: tundra; feature: field; material: soil | place: USA | collected 2010-05 | depth 0.15 m
CTGCAGTGATCTGCTCGGGCTCGCTGCCATCGGCCTTCATGCGCCAAATCTCCATGGAACCGCTGCGGTCGGAGTTGAAGTAGATGGAGCTACCGTCCGCAGAGTAGTCCGGGTCATCGCTGATACCGGTGCCTGTAGTGAGAGCAGTTTCCGTTCCGCCTTCGATAGGGATGGAAAAAATGTTGCCTGACCCGTGACTCGGGCGCGTGAAGGCGATGGTCTTTCCATCCGGCGACCAGCTGTGAAAGTAGGAGTCAGGATGTTCGGTGAGGATTCGGGGCGTGCCGCCTGTCGAGGGAACGATGAAGACGTGCCTTCCGGGGTATGCAGGCGTTGTGCAGGTGATGGCGAGTAACTTGCCATCGGGCGAAAGGCCATGGCTGCCGGTGCAGCCTGTGGCGTCGCCGGTGTCGATTTGGGTTGGCGTTCCGCGATTTGCAGGAACCTTGAGGATGTGGCCGCCACCATCGAAGATCAGGCTCAGGTTGTCCTTGCTCCAGTTCGGCGCCTCAAACCGGCCACGTTCGGTATAAACAAGTTCGCGGCGCGTGTTGTCGCCGGCTGCGATGGTTTGCAACGTACTGAACAGTACGGGTGCAGCTGCGGCGGGCGGTGCGAGCTCCTTCAGCTCAACGTTGGAGAAGGTTGTCTTTTCAACTGCGTCCTTATTGTGCGAGCAGAGGCCGATGCCCACATAAAACGGGCCGTCGAGATGGAGCTTGATGGACGCGCCTACCGGATGCAGGGGTTCGCCTGCCATCGATATGTACATCGAGATGGTGTCGCCGCGTTTTGTCAGGCGCAGCCGGTGAGGCAAATCGATATTCATCTCCAGTCCCGTCGTTTCGGCGCCCTTCGCGGAGCGGAATTGCAAAGCCGTCAATCCTGATCCGTGGAGCGCGGCGTCGGCATAAACGGCGTCAGCATCCAAGGTTTGACGAAAGATCAGGATGGCCTTGCGGTGGGGGCTGTGGTCGCCTGCGGTCACAGGAAAACTGATGTCGGCTGCGAGCGAGAGATCGCCGGAGACCTTCTTCCAGACCAGATGAAAGCCGTCGACAGTGGACCAGAGATTGGTGCCGGCGGAGGTGAGAGTGTATATGCCGGTCGTGGGGTCGTAGGCTGCGCTCCCTGGAGGGGTGACGCTTCCGACATCCGACTGGCCTTCAAAAATGCCGAGAGAACTGGAAGCAGATTGTGCGGTCACACAAGCGGATGGAACACAAACGGCAAGGGCAAAGAGGACGAGAGAAAATGACGAGCGGGTGATGCTCCTTGACATGGGAAACGCCTCAATAAAATTCGCTTTATGGAGTCCGTGACGGGGCGGCTACCCGTTTGTTCGGCCTGCAAAATATAGGTTCAGCAGATGCGGTTGTCAATCGGGGTCTCGGCCCCGATTCTTAAACATCAAACCTCACCGCAACGACGAAAGGCTTGTTGATGAGGAGCTCAAAGACCGGAGTGTCCGGCACGGATGCAACATTTCTTGCAATGAGGGGTTCCATTGAGGGAGTGCCGCGCTGGCAGGCTGGCGTGACTTCAAATCCACTCAGCGAGGAATTGTGATGAGGAATTGGATTGCTTTGGGGGCATTCCTATTGCCCATTTCATTGGCTGGTTGTGTTTCGCGGCCTGTGGTTGTCTATGCCGCGCCTTCTCCCCCGGCAGCGCTTGCTGACGCGAATCGGCAGGGCTATAACGCCGGAGTTGAAGCGGCGCAGCGCGATATAGCAGAGGGAAGACGGCCGAAGGTGGAACGGCATCCGTGGTTTAGGAATCCCCCGGTGCCGCCACCGTTCGTTCCGGATTATCGACACGGCTTCGTCGCCGGATACGACCAGGTGATTCGTGGCGGGGCGCCAGCACCGGGATACTGAGCTGATCGCAGATTGCTGACAATCCCAGGTCTCCCCGCCGCGACGGAAGACCTGGGACACCGGGTCCCTTCTCGAGGAGTCCTGAACGTGCTTCCTACTGTCCGCTTTTGGCGGGTGCAGAAGGCTTCGCCGCTTGTAGCTTGGTCAGCGATCGGCTCACGCGCTTTCTGAAGGCACCCTCATCGTCGACCATGTATCCGGCGTCGGCTGCCTGGACCTTCATCTGACAACCCGCGTCCTGTGGAGTCAATGCGACGGAGTCGACTCGCGCTCTTTGATCCCCGGTGACGAGGTAGGTAGCCGTCATCTCGGAGTCGTCCGAGACCATGATTTTATAGTCCGTTGGATTCGCCAGGGTGGCCTTGACGGCGTCCCAGACTTGGCTGCAAGGAGTGGGATAGGTGTCATTGCGGGCTTTGCCGAATGCTGAAATAGCGGGAAGAAGCAACAGCAGAGTCACAACCATACGTCTTGCCATGGTGTATGCCTCGTCGTTCAACGTGCAGGCGGAATTTCAAACTGAGAAGAACTCTCGGTAATGATTCCGCGATTTGCCTAGGATTATACGCTCGCGCCATCAATCCCGAACGGTGGCGAAGTAGTCGCCCACCTGCGGCCAGTTGTCGACCCGGACAAAGCCGGTGGCGGCCAAGTTGTGCGGAGCGGTGTAGAGGATGCCTTGGCCTTCAAAGCGGAGCAGGTTGCGGGGCAGGTCGTCGATAAGATAATCGGCGCGGAGGATGGACTTGTTACCGCAGAAGACGTAATGCGTGGGCGGAATGAAGGGAAAGTGGCGCTGCAGCCAGCGGTACTTGGGGCCGAGTGAGTTGGGGACGGTCATGGCCTGCGTGGCGATGAAGATTTCAAACCGGGTGGAGAGGTCTTTGAGCACACGCTGTGCGTCGGGCATCAGGGCCAGGTCTTCGAAGAAGTCTTCCGCATCAAGGAAGGCGCGGAGCTGCTGCTGGCGGTCAAGAGGGGCAACCTCCCACAGTCCCTTTCCGGCCAGGTCCTGCGTGGTTACTTCTTCGTCAAAGGTCTGGTTGTATCGGCGCAAGTGTTCGGCGAGCGTGTCCGCCATGACCTCATCCATGTCAACACAGATGCGCTGCATGATCGAATCTAGGCTCCAGCATTGTGGGTTTTGGGGATGCGCGGGCGTGCTGCGGGGGTGTGCTCGGGTTGCGGTTCTTTGGGTGCCGGTGCCATGGCCGGGTCCCAGTAGAGCAGGCGGCCGCAACTGTCACAGGAGAGCAGTTCGCCCTCGCGGAGCTGGTTCCACACCTGAGGCCGGACGCCCATGCGGCAGCCGATGCACTGCTGGTTCTCTACGCGCACGATGCCGGTGCCGCGGGAGCCGGAGAGCCGATCGTAGCGGACGAGGACATCCGCCTCAATGAGCGGCCGAAGAGCTTCGCGCTCCAGATTCAGGATCGCCAGCTCGGCGTTGAACTCCTTAAGTTTGAGTGCCACTCGGGCACGGGTCTTGTCGAGGGCGGCGGCAAGGGATTCCACGCTGGCGCGGGCTGCGGAGAGTGCGGCTTCCTGGGCTTCAGTGCGCTCAAGGCTGGCAAATTCCTCGTTTTCCAGGCGTTCGGCTTCAGCGGACTCGAAGGCGATTTCGTGCTCGATGGCCGCCGCCTGCTCAGGTGTTTTCACAGAGTCGAGCTGGGTGCGGAAGCGAACTGTCTTCTGTCGGTGGGAAGCGATGTCGCGCTCGAGGCGAGTACGGAGAGATTCCTCACGGGTGAGGGCGTCGGAAGTGTCGGCGGAGAGTTGCTCGGCAGCGGTGAGGGCGGTAGTAGCAAGGGCGATTTCAGAGGGAAGCGCGCGAATGGCGAGGGTAAGGCGCGTGCGCTCCAGATCCACGCTTTGCAGCTTTACGAGGTTTTCAATTTGGGCTTGCATCCGTGTTATGAAGTCTACGGCATTTGGCATCCAATTAGAAACAACGGGTCTGAGATCAGGGATAAGTGGTCAAAGATTTGCGATCGCAGAGCAGGGACGAAGGCAGAGAAAGTGGGAAACAGGCCAGCCTGCGAAAATGAGGAGCAGTCGGGAGACGGCTATGGTGGTGGGTCGGGAAACATTCTGGCGCAGGAACCGGTGGATCATGTGGGTTGGCGGCGGGATACTGATCGCGTTGGCAGCGTTGGCGGTGGTTGCGGCTGTTCTGGCACGCCGGGCTGAGCCGTACTTGCGTGCGCGGATTGTGCAGGGGTTGCAGGAGCGATTTCATGCGCAGGTGGAGCTGGACAGCTTTCATATGTCGGTGCGCAACGGCCTCGATGGCCATTGGGGGGTATGGGCTGAGGGCAAAGGGCTGCGGATCTGGCCGCCGGCACAGGGTCCCGGGGTTGCGACTCCGGCAACGGCGGTGACAACTGCGGCGGGCGAGGTCGGCGACAAGCCGCTGATTCAGCTGCAGGAGTTTCGGTTCCACGCGCCGCTGATCTATGAGCGCGGCAAGCCATTTCACATCTCGGTGGTGGAGTTGAAGGGACTGGATGTGGATCAGCCGCCGAGGTCGTACTTTGAGCATGCTTCTGCAGGGACCCGTGGCGGGATCACCACCGCGAGTCTGTTGCAATTTGACGTGGACGGCTTGGATTGCAGCGATGCCCGGCTCGTTCTGGAGACAAGCAAGCCGGGGAAGCTGCCAATGGAAATTCAGATCGCACACTTCAAGGTTGAGAATATTGGTTCGCTCGAAGCCATGCGATTCGAGGCCGAGCTGACCAACCCGCGGCCGACGGGGACGATTCACACAACGGGGAGCTTCGGACCGTGGGACGGGTCGGATCTTGGTGCGACCCCGCTAGCTGGCGACTATCAGTTTGATCACGCCAACCTGGGCGATTTCAAAGAGATTGCGGGATTTCTGTCGTCGACAGGGCACTACGAGGGAACCCTGCGCGACCTGGTGGTGGATGGCAAGACCGATACGCCCGATTTCCGGCTGGAGCCCTTCGACAACCCGCTGGCGCTGCACACAAAGTTTCATGCCAAGGTGGATGGAACCAACGGGGACACGTGGCTTGAGCCGGTCGATGCCACGCTTGCGCACTCGCACTTTACGGCACAGGGGCAGATTGTGCGCGTCATGGTGTCGGGTGTCGGGAGTGCGGATCCGAAGCGGAGCCTCGGGCACGATATCGCGCTGAAGGTGAATGTGGACCGGGCACGGATTGAGGATTTTCTGCGGCTGGCCAACCACGGCGGTACGCCGCTTCTGACCGGTGCCGTGACGATGAAAGTTGCGTTGCACATTCCGCCGGGGCCGGAGCCTGTCCATGAGCGGCTGCGATTGGATGGGAGTTTTGTGCTCGATGAAGCGCAGTTCAGCAACGCAAAGATTCAGGCCGGCATCCAGCAACTGAGCCTCCGCGGGCAAGGGCGACCCAGGGAGATGAAGACGACCGAGCCGGGAAGCATCGGCTCAAAAATGGCAGGGGATTTCCAAATGGTGAGCGGGGTCATTACGATGTCTACGCTCACGTACACGGTGCCGGGGGCGACAATAGAGTTGAAGGGTACCTATGGTGTGCAGGGTGGGGTCCTGGACTTTTCAGGAAACGCGAAGATGGCGGCGACCATCTCAGAGATGGTGGGCGGTTGGAAGGGATTGTTACTTTCTCCGCTGGACCGGTACCTGAAGAAGGACGGGGCGGGGACGGAGATTCCAATCCATATACGAGGGACGCGTGAGCAGCCGCAGTTTGGGATTGACTTCGACAGGATGAGAGCAAAGTCGGCCAAGCCGCAGGAAGAGAGTCAGCCGTAGAGACGAGGGAGTATTCCTCCTTCGATTGGCTGGTATTTATGAGTCTCGGGACTCTGCTACGTTTGTGAGACGACATGGTGAGTCCGCACGGTTGCCGAGTCCTGGACAACCGAAAACAGAACAAGAAGGAACAGGACAGAACGAGGAACCAGCAATGGACTGGACCGGACTGAACGCAAGGACAATCGCAATCAGCGTCCTGGCTCTGTCAATCGGAGCCGGGGCTTACCACGCCGGAGGGCAATCTTTGCTTGCTCAATCTACGAGCCAACCCAGCATAGGAACCTCTACCAGCATGCAGGACTAGTGGAAGAATGCCGTGATCTATGAGATCTACCCGCGAAGTTTTCAGGACACGAACGGCGATGGGGTCGGCGATCTGGACGGCATTACCGAGCGACTGGACTATCTAAAAGAACTGGGTGTGGATGCCGTCTGGCTGACGCCCGTTTATCCTTCGCCCAATGTGGACTTCGGCTACGATATATCGGATTACACGAACATCGATCCTGAGACGGGACGCTTGCGGACTTCGACCGGCTGGTTGCGGAGGCGAAAAAGCGGCACATTCGCATCCTGATGGACATGGTGATGAACCACACCTCGGATAAGCATGAATGGTTCGTGCAGTCGCGGTCGTCCCGGGACAACCCATATCGGGACTATTACGTGTGGCACGACGGCAAGGGGCAGACAGCAACCGACAAAGGCTCCCCGCCGAACAATTGGCAATCGCTCTTTGGGCACTCCGCGCGGGAGTGGGACCCAGGTACGCGGCAATACTGCTACCACAAGTTCTATATCCAGCAGCCAGATGTGAACTGGGATAACCCGAGGATTCACGATGCGTTCAAGGACATCGTCAGCTTCTGGTTGAAGCGCGGTGTGGACGGGTTCCGATTCGACGCCATTACGACGCTGTATGAGGACCCGAGCCTGGAGGATGAGGGTGTGGTGCTTGGCAAGGATGGGAAGCCGATCATCAACGCCTACGGTGATCCCCAACTGGACAACTCCAAGACCGACAACCAGCCAGGCCTGCACCCGGTGATGCAGGAGATGCGGGCGACGGCGGACACGTTCAACTCGGATCAGTTTCCTGGAACGCGGGTGCTGATCGGAGAGACCTATCTGCCCAACATCGAGGAACTGGCCACGATGTATGGGGCGCCGGACAAGCCGGAGTTTCAGCTGCCGATGGATACGCAGGTGGGCTTTATCAACAAGTTGGACATAACGGAATTCCGCAGCAAGCTCATCGATGCGGAGACGCGGATCGGCCACAACATTCCGCTGCTGCTGTTTGACAACCACGACAATGCGCGGTTGGACCTGCGCTATGGCGACGGGGTCCACGACACCGATATCGAGCGGGTGCTCTCGACGATTCTTTTTGCGAGCCGGGGGACGGCGCTGTTTTATTACGGCGACGAGATTGACATGAAGACCACGCCGCCGACGCGTAAAGAAGACGTCAAGGACCCGATCGGCGTGACCGGAAGGCCAAAGGAAAAGGGCCGCGACGGCGAACGGACGCCGATGCAGTGGGACGCAAGCGACCATGCGGGTTTTACAAAAGGCACGCCATGGCTGCCGGTGCCGCCGAACGCTGCAACAATCAACGTCGAAGCGGCAAAGGCGGACCCGAAGTCGCTCTTCAGGCGGTATCAGAGTCTCATCCGGCTCAATAAGACCAATCTCGCGGTTGCAAATGGCGAAAACCTGATGTTGGATACCGAAAACACCAAGGTTCTGAGCTGGATGCGGCAGGTAGTCGGTGCTCTGCAGGTGGTGGTGGCGGTGAACTTTACGGCAGAGCCGCAGACGGTGAACCTTGCTGCGAGCGGGGCTGGGCTGCAGGCCGCGCATATGAAGACGCTGCTCAAGACTCCCGGGGGTGCTACACCCAGGTCGCTGGCGGCCATCAAGCTGGGCGCGTACGGAGTTTATATCGGAGAAGTGCGGTAAGGGCAGCTTCAAGCAGTGGTTCCTTGCCGTCTCCTGTGGGGAGTCGGAGCGCCTGTAACCTTCCTGATTTGGCTGGCGCGTATAATTCGACGTTGCTTACAAGAGAAGCTGCGGAGGATCTAAATGGACATTCTGCTTATCGTTTTCTTGGCGATCGTTGCCATCATCGCTCTGTCCCTCATTCTGGGAAGCTTCTTTACCGTGAACACGGCACAGGTGGCCGTGATTACGCGCTTCGGCAAGTTTCTTCGCGTGGCCGATCCCGGGCTGAACTGGAAGGTTCCTTACTTTGATACAGTTGCGGGCGTTGTGAGCCTGCGCGTGAATCAGATCACGCTGACCATGGAAACCAAGACCAAGGACAACGTCTTCGTGACCATTCCGATTTCTGTGCAGAATCGCGTGCGGCCGGAGAAGGTCTACGACGCGTACTACAAGCTCTCCGATCCGGTGGCGCAGATCAAGAGCTATGTGGAGCAGGTGATTCTGGGCCACGTGCCCGGCATGACGCTGGACGAGGTTTTTGCCACGCAGTCCAGCATTGCCGCCGCCGTGAAGCAGGAACTCGATGCGGATATGGCCACCTTTGGCTACGAAATTGTGAACGTGTTGGTTACGGATATCGTTCCCGACCAGAAGGTGAAGTCGGCCATGAACGACATCAACGCCGCGCAGCGCGAGCAGGTGGCGGCCAACGCGCGGGGCGAGGCGGAAAAGATTCTCGTCGTGAAGAAGGCCGAGGCCGAGGCAGAAAGCAAAGCGTTGCAGGGACAGGGCATTGCGAACCAGCGCAAGGCGATCATCGAGGGCTTGCAGGTCTCCATCGAGCAGTTCCAGAAGGTGGTGGACGGAGCGTCGTCAAAGGACGTGATGCAGCTGGTGATGGTGACGCAGTATTTCGACACGCTGAAGTCGATTGGCGAAAACGACAAGACCAATACGCTGTTTCTGTCCCACTCTCCGGGAGCGGTGAAAGATGTCTCTGAGCAGATCATGGAGTCGATGGTCGTGGCGACGCGGGCCAATTCCTGAATCTTCGGGGGCTTCCCGTTCTCCCTGCAAGAATTGCATGAGCGACGAAGCCCCCTTGACCTTGGACTGACAGCGAAAGACGCCTAGCCGCGCAAGCTCACCGGCGGATGGCTGACGGCGGAAAGCTCATCATAAGCGGCCTGCGGTAATTCAAGGCCTGCGGCGGCAATGTTTTCTTGAACATGTGCTACGGACGAAGTTCCGGGGATGGGCAGAATCACCCTGGACCTCTTGAGCAGCCAGGCGAGAGCGACCTGGAGCGGAGTTGCGTGGAGTTCGGCGGCAACTTTCTGGATGGCCTTATGCGCCTTTCTTCCCTGGCCCAGTGGCGCCCACGGCATAAAGCCGATTCCGTTCTTTTCGCAATGATCGACGATAAAGTCAGACTCGCGATCGGCGAAGCTGTAACGGTTTTGCACGGAGACTATGGGCACGATGGCACGGGCCCGCTCGATGTGTTCGCGGGTGACATTGGAGAGCGCCACATGGTGGATCTTGCCCTGCTCGCGTAGCTTGGCCAGCGTTTCGACGGACGCCTCGAAGGAGACGGCTGGATCGGGGACGTGGAGCTGGTGAACGTCGATGCGGTCGAGGCGCAGCCGCTTGAGGCTGCCTTCGAGGGCCGCCGTCAGGTGTTTCGGGCTGGCGTTGTGCGTCCACCAGCCGGGGCCTGGGCGTTCCCACCCACCTTTGGTGGCAATAACCAAATCAGCCGGGTAGGGATAGAGCGCCTCGGCAATCAGGTCTTCAGAGGTGCCGGGTCCGTAGGAATCGGCTGTGTCGATAAGGTTGACGCCGAGTTCAACCGCGCGGCGCAAGGTCGCAAGGGCGCCGGGCTTGTCAGCAGGCAAGCCCCACATTCCCGGGCCCGTGATGCGCATGGCTCCGTAGCCGAGGCGATTAACCTGGAGGTCGCCGCCGATGGTAAATGTGCCCGAGGCGGCAGCCGAGATGGATTGGCTCTTGGTCATGGTAATGGCTCCGAAAATATAAGGCAGACTCTCGCGTCCAATCCTTCAGACTAAGGAGGTAGAAGGGCTCAGGCAAAGCAGTCTAAGAGCAAGATGTCTTTGTAGGGGCTGGAGATGCAGGAATCGGATCTTCCTGGAAGCACGGGCCTGCGTCGCAGCCTATCCCCCATCGCAAAGCGAGGCAAGACCGAAGGATTCGGGTCCAATCGCACGGCATAATCTCCCGCGCGGAGAAATACCTCCGATTGCTTGGTCAAAATGGGAAGCCGATCTCTTGGACCCGGAAGTTCTGGTGTATGGACAAATGAATTGCAGAGTGCTGGAAATTGATCTGGCGCGAACGTCGCTTCCTAGGAAGCCATTTTGTACAGTTCCTGCTCCGCCCTTAGCCAGTCCTGCTCCGCTTGTCCATCCTTGTATCCGCGTGCAGCCCAGTAGCTTTGCGCCAGCCGCTCGACATCTTCCCTGGTCGGTGCGGCCGCCTTCGGCATCTCAGAAACCGTCTTTTGCTTCACTGCGGTCTTGCGGGGCTTCGCGGGTGCCTTTGTTTTCTTCACTGTATCTGCCATCAATGGATCTCCTTCGTTGGATTCGCCACCAACATTCGGGGCATCCACTTCAGGATACTAAAATTCGCCGGTTTAAGCGATCTCCAATCCGCACTGAAGTACCACATCGCACAACATGCTCGCTAAACGGGAGTTGGCTGTTGCACGTGGCTTCCGGTTCCTTGCCGACCGAGTGCCGGGCGTGATTGACTGGGTTCCGAAGGTGGGTGGCATCCATGGCTTACATCCTTGCATTTGACCAGGGGACGACGAGTTCGCGGGCAATTCTGTTTGACCAGGCGGGGACAATTGCTGCTGTCGCTCAGCATGAATTTGAGCAGTTCTACCCCCAGGCGGGATGGGTGGAGCACGACCCAACGGAGATTTTGACCAGCCAGCTTTCCTGCGCCGTGGAGGTGCTCGGCAAGGTGGGCGCGCGGCCCAGGGACGTGGCGGGCATCGGCATTACCAACCAGCGCGAGACCGTGATCGTCTGGGAGCGGGCAACGGGCAAGGCGATTCATCCGGCCATCGTTTGGCAGGATAGAAGGACCGCAGCGCGGTGCGCGGCCTTGCAGGAGAGCGGGGTTGGCGAAACTGTTTCCGCGAAGACCGGACTGGTTTTGGACCCCTACTTCTCGGCTACCAAGGTTGGGTGGATTCTGGACAACGTGGCAGGTGCACGGGCGCGCGCCGAGCGGGGCGAGCTGGCCTTTGGGACAGTGGATAGTTGGCTGATCTGGCATCTGACCAGTGGGCAGCGACATGTCACGGATGTGACCAACGCATCGCGGACTCTGCTGTTCAACATTGTGAAAGGCGCGTGGGACCCTGAATTGCTGGGGATCTTCGGGATTCCAGGGTCCATGCTGCCGGAAGTGGTGTGGTCGAGCGAGAGGGTGGGCGAAGTCACCACCACGCTGGGACTGGGCGGTGCGTCGATCGCGGGGATTGCGGGCGACCAGCAGGCAGCGCTGTTTGGCCAGTTGTGCTGGGGCGCTGGAGAGGCCAAAAACACCTACGGGACGGGTTGCTTTCTGCTGCAGAACATTGGCAGCACCTTTGCGCGGTCGAAGCACAGGCTGATTACCACGGTTGCGGCGAGCGCCGGGAAGCGGCTGGAATATGCGCTGGAGGGGAGCATTTTTATCGGCGGTGCGGTGGTGCAGTGGCTGCGGGATAACCTGAAGCTCATTGGCTCTTCGGGGGATGTTGAGGCGCTGGCAGCCAGCGTCCCGGATACGGGCGGGGTGGTGTTTGTGCCGGCATTTGTGGGGCTGGGTGCGCCGCACTGGGACGCACATGCAGGCGGGTTGCTCATTGGGCTGCGAAGAGACACGAAGCCGGGGCATATCGCCCGTGCGGCGCTTGAGAGCATCGCCTTCCAGGTGGCGGACGTACTGAAAGCCGTGGAGAGCGAGACAACGCCCCTGGCGGCTCTGCGCGTGGACGGCGGGGCCTCAGTGAACAACCTGTTGATGCAGTTTCAGGCCGATCTGCTGGGCGTGCCGGTGGTGCGTCCGCAAGTGACGGAGACCACGGCACTTGGCGCGGCCTACCTGGCTGGGCTGGCGACGGGATTCTGGGCCGGACCCGCGGAGTTGCGCGTCAAGCGGCAGGGCGATGTGCGCTTTGAGCCAAAGATGGATGCGGGCGAGCGGGGGGAGCGCCTGGGGCGCTGGCAGAGGGCTGTGGAGAGGGCCAAAGGGTGGGGCGAGTGAGTTACGCATCCTGATGGGCTATTCCGGGTGGTGTAAAAGTAAAGGACGAAGCGGCTGGAGTTGATGGAGGTGGAATAGGGGGCTGTGTGTAGTCATTTAGCGGAACACCTGAAGAAAGTGAAGCCGACGACGAAGGGATGCGAGGAGTGCCTGAAGATGGGCGACACCTGGGTGCACCTGCGCATGTGCCTGGAGTGTGGGCATGTGGGCTGCTGCGACTCGTCGAAAAACCGCCATGCGCGGGCGCATTTCCATGCAATGCAGCATCCGCTCATCCAATCCGCCGAGCGCGGCGAGGATTGGCGCTGGTGCTACATCGATGAGGTGTATCTGTAGCGCTTGCAAATCGGTAGCAAGGATCGAGATGCCTGCCGCTTCTGGAGAGCTGAAAAAAGACAGTGGGCTAGGCCAATTCCACTTCGATCTTTTTGGAGTCGGGGTCCAGCTTTGTGATTTTGAATGTGCGGATTTGGCCGGCGCTGACGGGCTCCGGGCTTGATGAAGCGGCGGGAACGTTGCCTTGCCAGCGCGCTTTCAGCAGCGAGGAGAGGCTAGACAGGTCGGGCTTGGCAGCGGCCGTTGTGTCGCTTTGCACTTCGGGTGCAGCCGCACGGGTTGCGGTAGCGCTCAATCCGGCGAACACTGCCGTGCGGCAGGTGGCGCGTATGCCTTCACCAAGTTCGACGTGGATGAGGGTTGGCGATTGCTCGACGACGCGGCCTGAGACCTGATCCCCAACTTTGTGCTCGGCGATGTATTCGTCGATGCTGGTGGGAACAAGCTGCTTCATGCTGAGTTTGATCTGGCGCTTCTCGGAGTCAATCGAGAGGATCTGTGCTTTGACCACCTGGCCGGCGCGCAGAACATCCTGGGGATGGTTGATGCGCTTGTCGGCGCTGATCTCGCTGACGTGAATCAGACCTTCGATGCCCTCTTCCAACTGAACGAAAGCTCCGAAGTTCATCAGCTTGGTGACGGGACCTTCGATTTGGGAACCTACGTGGAACTTCTGCGGCACATTGAACCAGGGGTCGGTGAGTGTCTGCTTGAGGCCAAGGGCGATGCGGCGCTCCTCTGGCTTGACGGAGAGAATGACGGCATCGACGCGGTCGCCCTGCTTGAGGATGTCGCTGGGGTGGCGAAGCTTTTTGCCGTAGGACATCTCAGAGATGTGAATCAGGCCTTCGACACCAGGCTCAATTTCGACAAAAGCCCCGAAGTCGGCGAGCCGAGTAACGGTTCCTGTGATGCGCTGGCCTGCGACCAATCGCTCGGGGGCTTTTTCCCAAGGCTCGGCTTGCAGTTGCTTGAGGCCGAGAGATATCTTTTTCGTTTCAGGATCGATCTTGAGGATCTTGACTTGAAGCTGCTGGCCGACGGTGAGGACATCTTCTGGCTTGGTGACTCGGCTGTGGGCGATGTCGCTGACGTGGAGCAGGCCGTCGATTCCGCCAAGATCAATGAACGCGCCGTATGGCATGAGCGTGCGCACGGTCCCAGCGAGCACGTCGCCCGGCTTCATGGCATCGTACTGACCCTGCTGCGCAGCGCGGGCTTGCTCTTCAAGCACGACGCGGCGATCGACAACGACATTCTCATCGGTCACGTCGAGCTTGGTGATGCGGCAGGTGATCTCAGTGCCGACCAGCTTCTCCAACTCGACGGCGTCGCGGGTACCGCTGCGACTGGCGGGCATAAAGGCGCGCACGCCGACGTCGACGTTGAGGCCGCCTTTGACAAGCGCTGTCACAGTGCCGACTACGGCCGTCTTTTCCGCGAAGGCGGCTTCCAGGGCGGACCAATCGCGCGGTTGGGCAACTTTGAATCGTGAGAGCTGGTAGTAGTGCTCTTCGTCGCGGCCAGTCACGGAGACGGGAAAAGTGTCACCCGGCTTGACGGTTTCGGCATTGTGATCGAAGGCTGAGCGGGGAAGAACGCCTTCAGTCTTGTAGCCGATGTCGAGAAATACCTGATCGGGGGAGATGGAGACGACGGTGCCCTGCAACTGCTTCGCGCCGCGGTCGGCCTTGTGGGAGTGCGACTTCTCAAAGGCAGACAGCGCGTCGGCGAACGACTCGGTGGGTTCGTCGACTGAGTCGTTCGGGGTTGCAGTGGATTCTGGAAGGCTGTCGTTTGTCATGTTGTGTACCGTTTCATTCTCACACGAGTCGGCGCATTCGCAGGAACTTAGCCGGACGCGATTTCATGTTTTCCACACTGGAGCCTGGGACCGCTGCATCGAGGAGGCATCCACTGTTGCTTGCCTCGCGTTGCATTTCGCCTTTAAGGGAAGTTGGTCACTCTGGGTGTGGTACGCGGCTTGGTTGAAGTGGGACCACCAGTACTGTTGATGACATTGCTGATTTCGCCGAGGTTGTCGAGGGCGACAGTGATCATGTGGTGGAACTTGACGCCTGGAACTGCGGGAACTTCAATGGCGCGTGTAAGCGTGACGTTGGGATGGCGGAAGACCGAGTAGATGCCAAGACCCCATGCTTCGTGCGTAGTGACGTTATCGGCCACTTTGTAAGATGCCCAGCCGTTGGTCCCATCGGCGCTTGTGTAACTGGGCTGGTCCGGCGGGTCGTAGGGGATCTCGGATTGATAGAAGTAAGTGCGGCCGCCGTTTCCGTTCCACAGCACCTGAAACTGCTGATGATGCTCGACGAAGAGTCCGTAGATGGTCACATTGTCGCCGTTGACGACGAGGCCATTGGTACTGGTATTCGCGTTCCATCCGACGCCTGCGCCGTGGTCGGCGCGCCAGATCCAGGTGTGATCGACGATGGTGTCATTGCTGTTGATCTTGAGATCGGTGCCGGTGCGGCCTATCCCTGCGCCACCAACGCGGAAAAAGACGTCGTGAAGAGAGATTGGGTTTTTGGCGTGGCCTATGTGGCTGCCGTCCGGGCCCACTTGAAGCAGGACCGGCGAACCGGTGAGGGCAGCGTCAAAAAGAAGGCCGGCGATGATGATGCCGTCTGCGTCTTCTGTGGTCATGGCTGCTGTGCCGTTGGTGGGGCGAAGCGTTGCAAAACCAAGGCCCATCACGACAGTGTTGGGTCTCGTGACACGAATGGCCTCAGTCAGTTCGTAGATGCCAGGAGTGAAAAGGAGATTTTTGCCTTGAGCGAGCTGCGCATTGATCGTGGCGGCGGTGTCTACGCCGGGGCGGGCGATGTAGAACCTGGCAATGGGGATGGATTTTCCGGGTGTGGACCCCGAGTGCCAGGTGATGCCCGCAGAGTTGGCCACAAGCGAGGGAACGCGGACGCTGTAGTCTCCCGGCACATCCACTTGAAGGAAAGGCTTCTCGCGGACGATGGGAGTTTGGGCGATCTTGGTGTACGGCGGTGCGGGCCATTCGCCCTCAGGCGGGTTGGGGACTCCGACAAAGACCATGTTCCAGTTCGCGCCGGTCCAGCTGCCCCACTCGCTGTTGCGAGAGATCCACTGCTGCTGCGGACCTGCTCCCACGTTGCCGTCGATCAGTGAGTCGGACATCCAACCGCCGCTGGCCCAGCCGCCGTTCTGGTGGAGCACGATATTGCCGAGGACGTGCATCCTGCGGAAGGGAACGGCCTGTGAGACTGCCCACTGCATGGTGCCATTTGCTGTTCCACCCGTGGGGGTGACGGAGAAGCCTTCAGCGGCACGCCAAAAAGTGCAGGTGGCGTTGTTTCTTGGGAGGCTGGCGTCGGCGTGGACGTTGCCGGTGATGTGAACACGGTCAGGCGAAACTCCCAGGCCGATCACCTGCGTATAGAAGCCTACTGGCACATCGACGTGGTATTCGCCAGGCAGGAAGAAGAACGCGTTGCGCGCTGAGCCGAACTCGCTGTGCTGCTGGATGGCGTAGACCCTGTCGATCTGCGCCTGAATGGCGGCAGAGGGCATGGAAGGGTTGAAGATGAGCACGTTGGGGCCGAAATCGGGCTTCGGAGTGGCGGCGCCCACCGGCGCACTGAAGAAGCATGCGAAAAGCAACGGAAGCACGGCTAAGCGGATGGCAGCGACGTGAACCTTGGGGTTGCCATCAGAAGAATGCGCGGTCTCTTTCATTTTTGTGCCTTCTATGGGTTGTGCTTGTCTTACTGCCAAAGGCGATAAACTGCCAGAGGTTGCGAATTCTCAGCACCGGTGCCCGGTCCATATGTTAGTCGGCTCCGTGGAGATAAACAATCTGGCTCACCGTTTCTGGACACGCGGTGGTGCTGAGGGCGAGAATTGCGCTTCACGCGGAGGATGGTGAGAACATGCATTCAATGACGCGGCGAGATTTTGTGCGACTGGGCGCTGGCGCGGTTGCGGTGGGTGCGACGGTGCGGGCAACTGTACTGGAACCTGCGGCGATGGCGGCCCAGACAGTTGCCGGCGACGCCTCAGGGCGGAAGATTCGCTTTGTCTCGATTGGGACGGGGATTCGCGGGTGCGATTTGCTTCGGGCTGCCCGGCTTGTGCCGCCCGGGGTTCTGGTGGGCACGGCGGACCTTTACGACATGCACCAGCGTGCTGGGAAAGAAGCGTATGGCGCGGATGTTCCAACCACGCGGGACTACCGCGCTCTGCTGGACCGAAAAGATGTGGACGCAGTGATTGTGGCCGTGCCGGACCACCAGCATCGCCGCGTGGTACTGGATGCGGTGGCAGCGGGCAAGGATGTGTATTGCGAGAAGCCGATGAGCCACAATGTGGCCGACGGGTTGGCGATGGTGGAAGCGGTCAGCGAAGGCAAGCGCATCTTCGAGGCCGGAAGCCAGCGCGTGAGCAATATCGTGTACAAAAAGGCGGCGGAGATCTACGCGTCGGGACGGCTGGGCGAGGTGCACCTGATTGAGGGCCATTCCGATCGAAACTCGCCTTCGGGGGCCTGGGTATATCCGATTCCGCCGGACGCGAGCCCGAAGACCATCGATTGGGAGACTTTCTTGCGCGATGCGCCGGCACGCGTATTCGACCCGGTGCGATTCTTCCGCTGGCGCTGCTTCGCAGACTACGGTGAGGGCGTGGCGGGCGACCTCTTTGTCCACTTGCTTTCCGGAATCCAGTGTGTCAGCGGGATCAATACAGTTCCGAGCCGGGCCTATTCCACCGGGAGCCTGACGCACTTCAACGACGGGCGCGATTTTCCTGACTTGCTGGCTACGCTCTACGACTATCCAGGCGTAACGGTGAACCTGCACTGCAACCAGAACAACGAGGCGGGAGAGCCGATCATCTTCTACGGCTCTCAGGCCACAATGGTCATCAACGGCAACACGCTTACTGTGACTCCACAAGATACGAACCCGCGGCCGGAAGGGTACAGCCTGAACGGATGGACGGCGGCGGCAAAGCAGCGGTATCTGGACGAGTGGCACGCTGCAAACCCCGCGACGCCGCCGACGTTGGCTGAGGTTGAAAGCTACACGGCGCCACAAGGGTACAACGACACCGCCGACCACATCGCCAATTTCTTCAGTGCCATCGAAACGAGGGAGCATGTGGTGGAGGATGAGGTTTTCGGCCACAACGCGGCTATTGCCTGCCACATGGCCAATCACTCGTACTTTCATCGCGGCGTGGCACAATGGGATGCGGCGGCGCAGACCATCATTGGCTGAGCGCTAGCGGCCCCAGGGAGAGCCAGAGAATGAGTCTTACTTCGCGCAGAACTTTCTTGAAGGCAACCAGTACGGTTGCTGCGGTAGCGTGTGCAGGTGTTGACCGGCTGTCTGCTGCTCCGCTCAACAAGCCCATCGGGCTGCAACTTTACAGCGTGCGCGATCTGCTGCCCAAGGACTTTGAGGGGACGTTGCGCAAGGTCAGGGAAGATGGGTACACCGAGGTTGAGGCGGCCGGCTACTACGACAAGACAGCGGCGGATTTTCGGCATGCAATGGATGCGGCTGGGCTGCGATGCGTCAGCGCGCATCACCCGCTGGCAGTGCTGCAACCAAGGCTTGACGAACTGATCGAGTATGGGAATGCACTCGGACTGGATTACATGATCTGCTCCTCATCGCATCGGCGAGATCCGGCAGGCAAAGGTCCACTGGACCTGGGCGATTGGCATTGGGTGGCCAGCGAGTTCAACCGCATCGGCGAAAAGGTGAAGGTTGCCGGCATGACCTTCGGCGTTCATAACCACACTCCGGAGTTCGGTTCAGAGGGCGGCATACTTTTCTATGACGAGCTCCTGCGGCTGACCGATCCAAAGCTGGTTGTTTTTGAGATGGATTGCGGTTGGGTGGCGGCTGCCGGCCGCAACCCACTGGACTACCTGAGCAAGACACCCGAGCGGTTCCCCCTGCTGCACGTGAAGGACATGGCCAAGGAAGCGAATGGCCAGTTCCATTCGACCGTGATGGGCCGAGGAGTTGTGGATTACAGGCCGATCTTGCGCGCCGCAACCGGGCTCAAGCACTACTTCATTGAGCAGGAGGAGTTCGACATGGACATCATCGAGGCATTGCGGCTGGATGCGGACTTCATGCGCAAGTTGGTCGTGTGAGCGAGGGCCTCGCCGGCTTTTCAGGTAGGCTTTGTGCATGAGCGTATTCGACGAGAAGCGGGCAGAGCTGGAGCGGCTCGAGTTCATGATGGGTGTGGAGCGGGGCAGGCTGGCGGTCGCGCTGGACCTGCTGACGGACTCACTCATTATGGTGGGTCAGCATGGGGTCTATTGTGCTTCGAGCCGGAATCCGGCCAAACCGGCGCTGGATTTGCAGGCCGTTTTGGCGGGAATTGAAGGCGCCAAAGCGCTGATCCAGAGTGTGATGGAAGAGCTGCGCGAAGGCAAGGAACAGGGAGTAGGGAACAGGGAGTAGCTGCTCAGACGGTGCACGCGCAAAGCTGATGGGTTCCCAAGGTCGGCTGGATACGCCTTGGTAATGCGAAGTGCGGTATGCTGGATATGCGCGCCCGTAGCTCAGCTGGATAGAGCGAACGCCTCCGGAGCGTTAGGTCGGGAGTTCGAATCTCTCCGGGCGCACCATAAAAGATTGTCGATTAATTGCTTCAGGATACGTCCCGATCTGGACGCGGGGCTCCTGATCTAACGAATTCCTTTCCCGATCCCGTGACCCTGACATTGGTGAGCGGTTAGACTTATAGAGGGCTTGCGCCGGGGAATGCGCGCAGGCCAGACAAGGCGATCATGCACTTCAATTTTGACTTTACTGCGCTCCAGATTCTTTGGACGCTGACGTTCGCGGCACTGCTGGTGCTGCTGATTGTTCTGCTGGGGCGGGATCGGGTGCGGATCTTTCCCTGGTTCACAGCAAGCATTGTCATTGCTGCCCTGCGGCTGCTGACCAGCAGGCTGCTGTTTGGCAAGCTTCCGCCGATCATGCTGAGCGAGATTTTCATTACGCTGGCCGATGTGTTGGCGCTGGTTGGGTTGCTGGTGGTGGTGGAGTTGGCGCGGCGGGGGTTCCGCGGATTGGGTCGCGGACAATGGATCGCGAATACCGCGGGGGCGCTGATGGTGGCCGGCTTCGTGGTGGCGTTTTGGGGACCGTGGCCGGCATGGAAGACGGTAACCGTGGGTTCGCAAATGGCCGTGTTGCGGCTCATGCAGCTTTTCGCGCAAAAGGCCGAATTGCTGGTGAACGTGCTGGCAGTTGAGCTGGGGCTGCTGGTGGTACTTTTTGGGCGTCGCTTCAAAGCTGGATGGCGCAGCCATTCGCAGCGGATTCTGATCGGCCTGTCAACAGCGGCGATTGCGCAAATGGCGGTGCAGGGGATTTGGCAGCTGATTGCGATGCGGGCGGCGCCGCCCAGCCAGGCGGGTTACGAGCGCATTATTGGCCTGCGGGACAAGATCTTCAACGCCGGCGGTGCCGTCTACGCGGCCGTGGTGGTGTGGTGGATCGTTTGTCTGTGGATCGACGAGCCCGGTGCGAAGATAGATGCTGCTGAGATTCCTCTGGAGGAACAGCAGCGCCAACCGTAGGAATTCTTCTCGCTGGTTCTTCCCGAGATTGAGCGAGGAATCACCGGCCCCGGCGCTCCTGTCGGCACTTGCGCCACCCAGACTTGAGCATTTGAGTGGATAGGCCGTCTTCTATTCCCTGATCTCCGACCCTAGTCAAAATGGAGTGACCGGCCCAATGCGCTGACCGTGGGTTAGGCTGTGATTCAGGAAGGAAACACAGTTCAGAGCCACAAGCGGAGAGGAACCGGTCATGAAGGAAAAGGTACGATTTTTGGG
>OBLU010001746.1_pt1 | contig 20083 bp, 17 predicted proteins | sample 1518681 | NCBI WGS metagenome assembly OBLU01 (sample SAMEA3539304, study PRJEB22396) | soil metagenome | biome: tundra; feature: field; material: soil | place: USA | collected 2010-05 | depth 0.15 m
CTTTTTACAGCGGGACATACGTTTGGGTTTCGCCAGAATAATCCGGAATGGGGAGTGGATGCGGTTCTTGAGTTAATGCGCTCCGTCCACAATAACGCGCAAGGCTTTACCCGGACTTATTGGGACTTCTTCAACGCGTTCGGGCTTTTTTTCTCCGTGTTTCTCTTATTCGCAGCAGTCTTAGCTTGGCTGCTGGGCGGACTTCCAGCAGAGACATTGGCGCGTGTGCGCAGCATTGCGTGGGCGCTCGCCATTTGTTTTGTAGCAATCACAGCGTTGAGCTAGATATACGCCTTCGCCACCCCCATCGTTTTCTCAACCTTGATTACAGTGTGTTTGATTGCGGCCGCGTGGCTCTCAGGCAAGACAGGCTGAATACCTTGATTTGGGGTCCCGGCTTCGAGTCGCACCGAGTTCACCACCCATTCCCGCCGCCGAATCACCCCTTACAGGGACAACTCCCTTGGGAACTGGCCTTTGGGTGACGCTTCACTTTGCGAGGAGTATCGCTATGGAGCTGCGTTGCCGCCAAATCGAGGACCGCAGCCGGGGCTCGCGTCTATTTGCCCGCGCCTTTCTCGATAAGGCGGGTGGTGGAGAAGCCGTCGACAAGTGGCACAATTCTGACTTCGCCACCCCAGGACTGGACCTGGCCCGCGCCCACGATCGACTCCACATCGTAGTCGCCGCCCTTGACCAGGACGTCGGGCTGCACCGCCATGATCAACTCCAGCGGGGTGGGTTCTTCGAAGATCACTACCGCGTCCACGGCTGCCAGCGCGGCCAGTACCCGGGCTCGCTCGCGCTCTCCGACAATGGGACGGGTAGGACCTTTGAGAGAACTTACGGACGCATCGCTGTTGATAGCAACGATGAGCCGGTCGCCGCAGCGGCGAGCCTGTTCCAGCACCGAGATGTGACCGATGTGCAGCAGGTCGAAGCAGCCGTTGGTGAACACGACACGCTCGCCGTTGGCCTTCCAGAGCGCAACGCGCTGCGCCAGTTCGCTGCGGTTCATGACGCGATCTTCGGCATGCAGCGCCATTTGTGGGCCGAGAGCGGCGAGCAGCTCGTGTTTCTCAACGGGGACGGTGCCGACCTTGCCTACCACGATGCCGGCAGCGAGGTTTGCCAGTTGGACCGCGTTTTCCGGTTTGAGCCCCGAAGCAAGGCAGAGCGCCAGCACGGCAATCACGGTATCTCCGGCGCCGGAAACGTCGAAGACCTGGCGGGCTTGCGCGGGAGCGACGAATCGCTCGCCGGGCCGCACCAGCGCAATTCCCTTCTCGCTCAATGTCGCAGTCATGAAATCGATGTTGAGAGCTGAAACCATCTCCTCGGCTGCGGAAAGGAGTGCGTCAAGACTGCCGGAATCAATGTGTGTCGCGCGCGACAGTTCGCTCAGGTTGGGACAAATTGTGGTAGCGCCGCAATAGTGGGTGTAGTCCTGGCTCTTGGGGTCCACCAGCACCGGAATGCCCAGCTTGCGGGCAGCCGGAATGAGTGCCTTGCAGATTTGCGGAGTAATCGCGCCTTTGGCGTAGTCGGAGAGAACGAGGGCGTCGGAACCGGGCAGCCGCCGCAGCGCCGCATCGGCAAGGCGGCCGTAGTCAGCTGGTTCCCGCACACCCGAGCGTTCGAAGTCCAGCCTCAGCATCTGTTGGCGGCCACCCAGGATGCGGGTCTTGGTGATGGTCGGAAATCCCTCTGAGATGACAAATTCGGATGAGATTTTATTGGAGAGCAAACAGGCATCGAGAAGCTTTTCGTTCTCATCCCCGCCAGTAAAACCGACCACGGTGGTTTGTGCACCCAAATGGGCCAAATTCATGGCCACGTTGGCGGCCCCGCCAGGTTTTTCATTCTGATGGATGCCACGCACGACCGGTACCGGCGCTTCAGGCGAGATGCGGCCCACTTCGCCCCAGACGTATTTGTCGAGCATCACATCGCCCACTACAAGCAGTCGCTTGTTGGCCCATTCGTGCTCGATCTCCCGGATGATCCGGTGCAGTTGTCCGATCACCGCGTCCCCTTCACTCTGGACTCCCAAAGCTCTTCGATCCGACCCACATACGCATGGTTGTTATCATAACTGTGTGGCCGACTCCGCAGACAGTCCCTTAGCGCGCAATCTTCGCACCATCTTTCTCGATCGCGATGGCGTGGTGAACGAAAAGATGCCGGAAGGACAGTGGGTTACGAAGTGGGCCGACTTTCACGTACTGCCAGGCGTGCCTGACGCGATTGCCAAAATGAATCGCGCCGGACTGCGCGTGCTGGTTGCGTCGAACCAGCGCGGCATTGCGTTGGGACGGTTATCCGCGGCGGATGTCGAGGCGATGCAGGCGGCCTTTCAAAAACTCCTTAAGGCTCACGGAGCCCACATCGACGCCTTCTATTTTTGCCCGCACGACAGGTTGGAATGCAACTGCCGCAAGCCGCTTTCCGGCATGTTCGAGCAGGCGCGAGGCGAGTTCCCCGAGATCAGCGCCGCGACCAGCGCCATGATCGGCGATTCACTGCCGGACATGGAGTTTGGCCGGCGGCTGGGCATGCTGACAATTTTCATTGAAGGCGCGCGGGAAATTCAGAGCCCTGGAGCACAGAAAGCTCTCCAAATTGCAAATATGCGCTTCGATTCGCTTCCAGATGCGGTAAGCGCGCTGCTGGACAGGCGTTAACTCGCTCTGCCGCCCGGTTTGATCCGTCTCCGCAGACTTGAATAGAGGGGCAGCCGATTCAGGGCTCTCAGGCTAGTACGCGCGCAAACTTTGAATCGCCTTCAGTATGGAGTCGGGCTGAGGCAGAATTGCATCTTCCAGCACCGGCTGATACGCCACGAAGGTATCCATGGATCCGATGCGCCGAACCGGTGCGTCCAGATCATCGAAGAGTTCATCCGCAATCCGCGCGGCCAGTTCAGCGCCATAGCCCCAACTCAGCATGTCTTCGTGGGCGACGATGACCCGGCTGGTCTTTCGCACGGAAGTGGCGATGGCTTCCCAGTCGTAAGGGTTCAGCGTGCGGAGGTCCAGCACTTCGACATCGATGCCATGCTCGCGCTGCGCTCGTTCCGCTGCTTGCAGGGCGCGCGGCACGATAGCTCCGTAAGTGATGAGCGAGATGTGCGAACCGGGCCGCACAATCTTCGCATTGCCGAAAGGGATCGCGAAATCCGGCCCAGGATAAGGCGCGCGGCCGTAGGTCTCACGATAGAGCCGCTTGTGCTCAAAGAAAAGCACCGGGTCGTCGCAGCGGATCGCAGTGCGCAAAAGGCCGTTGGCATCGAGGGCATTGGACGGAAAGACCACGCGCAGACCGGGAATGTGGGTGAAGATGCTTTCGCCTGACTGCGAGTGATAAATGGCGCCGCCGGTCAAATAGCCGCCGATGGGTACGCGGACCACAGCCGGCGAGGCCCACACTCCATTGGAACGCCAGCGCATCAATGCAAGCTCATTGCGAATCTGGTGCATTGCCGGCCAAATGTAGTCGAAAAACTGGATCTCGACCACTGGCTTCATGCCGCGCACCGCATAACCCACCGCGCGGCCCACGATGTTGGCCTCGGCCAGTTGTGAATTGAAGACGCGCTCCGAGCCGAACTCCTTTTGCAGACCGGCGGTCAGCTTGAAGACGCCTCCCTTGCCCTTCACCTCGGCGAGCGCAGCTTCTCGGCTGGCATCGGCCACGTCCTCGCCGTAGACGACAATGCGCGGATCACGCCGCATCTCGTCATGCAGACAAGCGTTGATGAGGTCAGCCATGGTGCGCGGTGCTTTGCCCTTCTCGCCCCCGATCTTGCCTCCACCGGCCGACCCGGGCGCTTCGGCGTGCTCTTTGGCAAAGGAAACGCTGGTCGGGTCCAGATCTTCGGAGTAGACATGCCGGGGAATCCCGGAGATTTCCGGCAGAGGAGCTTCCAGTGCGCGTCCTGCGGCCTCGGCAGCTTCGCGGTCCGCCGCCTGCTCCAGCGTGTTGATGCCCTCGGCGCTGAGAATGCCCTCGCGCAGAAGGCGCATCTGCATTTTGGCCAGCGGATCGCGCATCGCATCCGCCTCGCGTTCGGCCGCGGAGCGATAGAGTTTGTCGTCATCGGAGAGCGAATGAGAGTAGGGCCGGACCACGTGGCCGTGCACAAATGCAGGCCCATGGCCGGCGCGGCAATACTCTGCCGCCGTCTGAAACGCGCGCAGGCAGACCTCCGGATCCGTTCCGTCGATTTCAGCAAAATGAAAATTCGGGAAGTTAGCCACCAGCTTTGAAATGTTCCCGCCTGGCGTGTTCACTTCCACCGGCACGCTGATCGCGTAACCGTTGTCTTCGATGCAGAAGATAACCGGCAGCTTGAGATTGGACGCGGTGTTGAGCGCTTCCCAGAACTCACCCTGCGAGGTGGAACCCTCGCCAAGGCAAGTGAGCGCGATTTCGTCGCCATGAAATTCGACGTTGTGAAATGCCCGGTAGTCGCCCTCGCCCTTTGCTGCGGCTTCAGGATGCCGGCTGAAGTAGCGGCCTGCCTCGGCGCAACCTACGGCGTGCAGCACCTGTGTTGTAGTGGAAGACGAGGTACTCACAATGTGCAGGTCGTGGCTGCTCCAGTGGGTCGGCATCTGGCGGCCGCCGCTGGCCGGATCGGTCGCCGCCCCGACTGCCTGCAAAAACATCTCCTCGGGAGTAACACCTACGGCCAGGCACAATGCGCGGTCGCGGTAGTAGGGGAAAAACCAGTCATATCCCGGACGCAACGCGAGCGCAGCGCCCACTTGCAGCGCCTCATGACCGGCGCCTGAAACCTGGAAGAATACCTTCTGCTGCCGTTTCAGAAGAATTTCGCGGTCATCCACGCGGCGCGAAAGGACCATCAGCCGGTAGATCTCGATCAATTGTTCAGGGCTCAATCCGCCAGAAGAGGCAAGTTTCTCTGGCGCGCGAACACTGGAAACCGCAAGTCCCATTCCCGACGCTCCCAATCTTCGACTTTCCTAAAACTCCCCACTGATTGTAACAACCCGTCCCAAATCGAGGCTATGCGAATGGGGCCTTGACCGACTACCAACGCCAGCAGCGGTTCGCGCTATGGAAAGAAGGCGTCGTGAAGCTGCGGTCCTCCTCCTATGGTGATGCTCATCTTCTGCTTTACGCTGCGGGCCAGTTTTTCGATCTCCGATATCTTACGCAATTGTTCGGGGGAGAGCGAAACGGAATCGCCGGCATCGATTTCCAGTTTCAGTTCTGTGGCCAGCTTCAATAGTTTGTCAGCGTCGGAGACCATCATTTTCTGCCGCTGGACATTCAGCAGTTGGACCTGCCTTTTCGCCAGCATTGGGTCCATCCTTCCCATGTCCCGATTCGGCCCCATTTCCCGACTCGGCTCTTGCATGTTCTGGTCCAAAGTGTTTGAAATGGGGTTTGAAATGGGCTGTTGGCCTACCGGAACAGGTGCCTGCGCAACGCTCAAAAGCGCAAGCAACAAGAGCGGCCAAATGAGCCGTAATGTGTATCCGATATGGGGCTTTCGCGTCGCGAGGCAGGACGAATTTTTCTGTTCTTTATGCATGGCGAATCATCCTCGAAAGGGTTTCGATGAGCCCGCACTTCAACTTCCTCCATTTCCACCCGTGCTCTGTTTCAGTTTGTCCCTCACATTGTGGGCCAGCTTCTCGATCTCATCTGCCTTGCGAATGACCGAAATCGAGAGCGTGTCGCGGTTTGTCTTGTCCACTTCGGCCTTGAGATCGATGGCAAGCGCAAGCAACCGGGTGCTTTCATCGGCAATCTGCTTTCGGCGCTCGGTGCCCGGCGTATTGAGATTTTGTTGCGCAGGGTTCTGGTCACGCTGCCCCGTCTGGGCACTCGCGGCGGGTGCCTTATCGGCGGTCGCGGGCAGGGTCACCTTTTCGCCACTCTGAGCATCCCCGGCTGCATTGGGATTCTGGGCAATTCCGGCCATGGGCGCCATGACGGCGATGCAGGCACAGGCTAATCCCCATGACATCCAGCCTTGTAGTCGGGCCCCTCTGCCTTCAGGAAACAATCTCTTATGGTGAAGCATGGGAACCTCCCTCCTTACCGAATTGATTCGCGTTAATGTAGCGATGAGCTAGATTTCAACTGCCGCCCACCGTAAGTTTCATTCTTGTCTGCACATCGTGAGCGAGAAGCTCGATCACTTCGGCCTCTCGTACCAATCTGGGAGGCACTGGTTCATCTCCCAGCTTGTCTGTTTGAGCTTTCAGATCCCTGGTCAGTATCAGGAGTTTGGCCGTATCGTCGAGAATCTGCTTCGTGCGCGCGGCGTTGGCTGCATCGAAGTTCTGTCGCTTCGACTTCTGTTCCCGCATGACCATCCTGTCGTTGGCGTCGGGCAGGGGATTCGCTTCCGGGATGATGTACGGCCTGTCCGGGTCTCGGGTTGGTCCCTCCTGACCGGGCAGCGCGGTACAGGTGAAGGCCATCACCCCCGCAACGCAGGCCAGAGCCCCTGCGCCGCGAAACGCTAAACGATAATTGGCAGTGCGCATGCCATTCCGCTGCGACGGGTGATTTTCAAGGGAAATCCACCGCATACTACCCTCCTGGTGAACAGAGCCCCTTTTGCGGCATCCTTTTCCTGGCTGGGATCTTTTTCTCAGTATTCGGGGAAAGGGCTGCGCACAGTATAGATAGAAAGAGGAGCGTTGGTATGCATCCATTTATTTGGCTGGCAAGTTTGGCTGCGTTTTCCCATGACGGTTTCATGGGCAGAGTTTTGGATGAATGGATTGTTGACGCCCAGGAATTCGTCCGCACGAAGCTGCCGCATCTGGCCGTCGTCGCCATTATCGCGATTGTTCTCAGTCGCTTGCTGCGCCTGATCACGGCCAGAATGATTCGCATCACCGAGCAGCACGCCGCCGGGCAAATCCGGATAGCCCAGGTAAAGACTCTGGCCGGGGTCATTCGAACCACAGGACTGGCCATCATTACTTCCATCGTAGGTATGCAGTTTCTGGCCGCGGTCAACGTCAATCTCGCCCCGCTGCTGGCATCGGCGGGGGTCGCGGGCGTCGCAATTGGTTTGGCGGCGCAGAATATTGTTCGCGACATGCTCAACGGGGTTCTCATCCTTATCGAAGATCAGTTCAACGTCGGCGACACCGTAAAAGTGGCGGGAGTTGCAGGCGTGGTAGAAGCTATGACCCTGCGCAAGACCACCGTCCGCGACGCTGATGGAACGCTTTACGTTATACCCAACTCGCAAATTACGATCGTAGCCAACCAGAGCATTGACTTCTCAGTCACCACAGTGAACGTGAGCGTGGACTACTCCGCTAACCCCGACACTGTGCTGGAGATGCTGAAACATATCGCAATGGATGTCCGAAACAGCCCCGAATTTCGCGACGTTTTCGTGGCAGACCCGCAGATTCTCGGGGTGGATGCAATCAAAGGCTCGGAGGTCATTTTCCCGGTTGTCTTCAAGACGCGCGCCACCAAGCAATATGCACCGGTGCGCGAATTTCGCCGGCGGGTGCGCCTGGCTTTGGAGGAGCACAACCTCCTGCCCGGCAACCCTTATCGGGTCGTCAATTCGGCTCCGGGTTCCGGAGTACGCGAAGAGCATCCGCTAGAAGCACCACCCGGGCAGGACCCAACCGCCGCGGAAGCGCCCCACAGCAATCCCTTTTCCGGCAGTTAGGTTTTGGGACGAGGTTTCCGAATTCAGGCAGGCGGCTGCAGTGCAGCCAGCAGCGAATCGGCTACAGTGATCGGCGGCAGACAAGTGCGTCCGAGACAGACCATCGCCCATGCATCGACGCCGGGGGGAACCGGCACATGCAACAGCGTCTCAGCCAGCGCTTCCGGAATTCCGCCGGGAACCAGCCGTAAAGGCGCAAGGCGCATCACGGTCTTGTTGACCGCGAAACCGGCCACGGCAAGGGCCTCAAGGCGTTCCGCTTCAGGACCGGAGCCAACCACGACCACCTGGACGGGGTCCAGCAGTAAACGCTCCAACGCAAGGCCGTAGCTGCCGGCGTAAAGGCCGAAGTGCTCTACAACTCCGGCGAACGTGCCCAGCGTATCTTCGGCAACCTCGCGGTACTCGGCCCGCCCGCTCAGGGCTTCGAGGCGCAATAGAGCCGCGGCGGCCGTGGGATTCCCGGCGGGCGTGGGCGAATCCTGCAGGGGCTTGCGGCGCGCGCCCAATGCACCGAGGGCCACGGCGCCGTTTGCTGGTTCGGCGGAGTCGTAGAACGCTCCAGCCGTGCGGTCATAGAACCGCGCAATCATGGCATCGGTCAATTTGACTGCGGCCGCGTAAAAACTCATCTCTCCTTTGGCCAGCCAGGCGTCGATGCAGCCATGAACGGTGAAAGCATAGTCATCGAGTGTACCGGACACGCGGTCTGCGGGAGCTGCGCCTTCGGGGTAGGCAATTACGTGATGCAGCATTTCAGCGCCGTCCCAAGCTTCTGCGAGGAGCCGCGAAAGTGTCTTCAGCGCAAAGTCCCGTGCGGGTTCCATGCGCAGCACACGCGCAGTCTCTAGGTACGCGGTGACCGCCATCGCATTCCAACCGGTGTAGAGCGTGCGATCGATGAAGGGGGTGGGCCGCTTGCTGCGCGCCGCGAGCAGCTTGCGGCGCGCTGAATCCAAAAGCAGTTGCAACGTGTCGGCCGGCTTGCCTTTTTCCTTGGACAATTCCCCAATGTTGTACCTGCAATGAAGCACATTTTTGGCCGGATTGTGGTGCATCTCGCCCAGCTCGCCGATGTCCCAATAGAGAGCGGCAAAATCGAGTTCAGCAGGGTCCAGCACTTCGCGAGCTTCGTCCAGGGTCCAGGTAAAGTAGTCGCCGTCGTCGTCGAGATTGATATCGGCATCCTGCGAGGCGAAGAACCCGCCCCGATCGCGGTCTGTCATTACCGCATTGAGCCACGCGACGATCTCTTCAGCGGTCTGGCGGAAATCGTCGCGCAAGAAACTCTGAAACCCGTGCACATAATTGCGCAGCAGTTCCGTGTTGTCGTAAAGCATCTTTTCAAAGTGCGGCACGATCCAGCGCTCATCGACGCTGTAGCGATGGAATCCGCCGGCAAGCTGGTCGTAAACACCGCCGCGCGCCATTTTTTCAAGCGTAACTGTGAAAGCTTCGCGGGCCTGCGAGTTGCCGCGGTTGACGGCCTGTTGCAACAACAAGTCCAGAGTGGCCGGATGGGGGAACTTCGGTTGCGAACCGAACCCGCCGTTGCGGGGATCGAATTGCGCAACCGCCGACGCGGCAATCTTGTCGGCCAGTGTCAGAGTGAGTTCTCCGCCACGGCCTGAAAAGGATTCGTTGTGCTCGATCGCCGCCATCACGCTGGAGGCGGACTCAAGCGCTTCATCGCGGCGATCCTTCCAAACCTGGGCCATCGTCAGCAGCACGCGGCCAAAGCCGGGGCGCCCGTAACGGTCATCACGAGGGAAGTAGGTTCCGCCGAAGTAAGGACGGCCGTCCGGGGTGAGGAACGCTGTAAGCGGCCAGCCACCTTGCCCGCTAATCGCCGAAACCGCCGCCTGGTAACGCGCGTCTACATCGGGGCGCTCATCGCGGTCGACCTTCATCGCCACAAAATGCTCGTTGATGATGCGCGCGATCTCCGGATCTTCGTAGGATTCGCGATCCATCACATGGCACCAATGGCACCACACTGCGCCGATGTCGAGCAGAATGGGCTTATCTTCGGCCTGTGCGCGGGCAAACGCGGTGCTACCCCATGCATTCCATTGAACAGGTTGATGGCGCGCCGAACGCAGGTATGAGGAGGCCGCCTGGTCCAGTTGATTCGCATTGCCCGACGTTACCGGAGAAGACTCGCGCATGGGCTGAGGATACATGGGTCTTGGCTCCAGCCGCTAGCCCGTCCGGAGCTAATCCCCCGTCGCGAGAGAAATCGAAACTTTACCAGCCCCTTCATGCTGCTAGGCCGTGATATCAAGGCAACGTGTACGACGTCGCGGGCATCAGATGGGAAGGCAAAATGGCCCAAAGCAGAATGCGCGCTTCAATTGCAGATGCCGATTCAAAGGCCACAATCCATCTTTCGGACGGAATGATCAGTAATTGCAGCGAGGACCCCACAAACACAGAAAGAAAGCCCATGCAGGATGAACTCGCTGGATTCAAAGGCTGCAATTCTGATCAGTCCCAAACGGGAGCGCAGCCGTTGGAGATGAGCGAACTGGTGGCGAGATTTGACTGGGCGGCGACTCCCCTGGGTCCTGCGTCGGCCTGGCCGGACAGCCTCAAAGCAGTCGTGCGCATCGTGCTCACCTCCGGCTTTCCCATGTGGATGGCCTGGGGTCCCGAACTCACAGTTCTCTACAACGACGCCTATGCTCAGACTACTTTGGGCAAAAAACATCCCTGGGCGCTCGGCCGCAGCGCCCCGGAAGTGTGGTCCGAGATCTGGAAGGACATCGGCCCTCTGATCCGTCGCGTGATGGAGACCGGTGAGGCCTGCTGGGAAGAGGCTCTTCAACTGATTCTGGAGCGCAGCGGGTATCCGGAAGAGACATTCCACACCTTCTCCTACAGCCCCCTTGCCGGTCCGGGCGGCCAGATCGCCGGCATGCTCTGTGTGGTCATTGAAGATACAGTGCGGGTGATTGGAGATCGCCAGCTTTCCGCTCTCACCGCCCTCGCCACCGCTTTGGCAGGCGCAATTACGGAACAGGAAGTCTTTGAGGCGATCGAGCGTGGGGTTGAGGGTCAGAAGGATATGCCATGCACGCTGACTTATCTCTTTGACGAGGACAGAAACCTGCTGCGCCTGGTGGCAAAAACCGGCATCGCAGCCGATCATCCCGCCGCGTGCACCACCATCAGCGCCGATTCAGCCGAAGCGCCCTGGCCTATTCATATGCTGCTCGAAGCAAATCGCGCCATCACTGTGGAGGATCTGCCCAGGCATTTCACTGATCTGCCCGCGGGATGCTGGGATAAGCCGCCAGCCCATGCCCGGATGGTACCGATCACCAAGACCGGCCAGGGGAAGCCCGCCGGCATCTTTATCGCCGCCCTCAATCCCTATCGCCAGCTTGATCCCGGTTATGCGGGATTTCTAGACCTGGTAGCGGGTCAGATCGGCGCCAGTATTACCAACGCCCAGGCTTATGAACAGGAGCGAAAGCGCGCCGAAGGACTCGCCGAACTGGACCGCGCCAAGACCGCTTTTTTCAGCAACGTAAGCCACGAACTGCGCACGCCTCTCACATTGATCCTGGGACCCATTGAGGATGCACTGACCAGCCACGCGCCACCGTCGCCAGAATCGCTTGAAATGCTTCACCGAAATGCCCTGCGCCTGTTGAAGCTGGTGAATGGACTGCTGGACTTCGTGCGTATCGAGGCAGGGCGTCTGCGCGCGACCTATGAATCCACTGATCTTTCGCTGCTGACCGCGCAGCTTGCCAGCGTCTTCAGGTCGGCGGTGGAGCGGACAGGCTTGCGGTTCGTGGTGGATTGCCCACCCATGCAGGAGCCCGTTTACGTCGACCGGGAGATGTGGGAGAAGATCGTTTTGAATCTGCTCTCCAACTCTCTCAAGTCCACCTTCGAGGGAGAGATCCGGGTAACGATGCGATCGACAGACAGCAAGGCGCTGCTTTCTGTCATCGATACCGGGACCGGCATCTCGGAGATTGACCTGCCTCACCTTTTCGAGCGGTTCCGGCGCATCGACAGCGTGCGCCGGCGCAGCCACGAGGGAAGCGGTATTGGCCTCGCCCTGGTGCGCGAATTGGTCGAGATGCACGGAGGCGCGATTACGGTAGAAAGCGCGTTGGGAGCAGGAAGCAATTTCACAGTCAGTCTGCCCTTCGGGAACCGACATTTGTCGAATGGCCGGGTGATTTCAGACGGAGTGAATCCGGTCGCGCTGCAAGGATCCGCCGTCGCTTATGTGCAAGAGGCGCTAGGATGGCTGCCCGGCCAGAACCGGCTGAGCGGCGAGGTGACCGCTGCGGGCGATGGTCCTCAAGGCTCCGCCGCTGACGATCCCGCCGAGCACAAACCGGTGATTCTGGTAGTGGACGATAACGCCGATATGCGGGAGTACGTGCTGGCCTTGCTGGGATGGCGCTTCAACGTGATCACGGCGGAAAACGGCATGCAGGCACTGAAAAAAGTTGCGCAGATCCGCCCCGATCTCGTTCTCACCGATGTGATGATGCCGGAAATGGACGGCGTGGCCCTGCTCTCCGCATTACGGCGAAATCCCGTGACCCAGGCGATTCCTGTCATCATGCTTTCCGCCCGGGCCGGCGAAGAGGCGCGCATTGAAGGCATCGATGCCGGCGTCGACGACTATCTCAGCAAGCCATTCAGCGCCCGGGAACTGGTGGCGCGCGTCGAATCGCAACTCAAGCTGGCGAACCTGCGAAAAGACGCCATCGCGCAAGAGGTGGCGCTAAACCGTGAGATCAACAAGGTAAAGCAGTTTGCGTGGGAAGCCCTGGAACATATTCCCGAAGTGTTCTACACATTCGACGAAGATTTTCGGTTCACTTATATGAATGCGGCCGGCGCTGAGTTGGAGGTCCGCCTGGGAAAACCCATCCTGGGCAAAGTCCTGTGGGATGTGTTGCCCGAACTGAAAGGGACGATTCTCGAGACAAACTTCCGCCAAGCCATGAACCAGCGGGCTCCCGTCGAGTTTGATTTCTATTACGAACCCCTCGAAGACTGGTTTCAGTTTCATGTCTATCCGCTCCCCGACGAAGGGATCAGCATGTATGCCCGCAATACTACGGAGGCAAAGCAGACCGAACAGGCGCTGCGAAGGTCGGAACAACTGGCCGCCGCTGGACGGCTGGCCGCAAGCGTCGCCCACGAGATCAACAACCCCCTCGAAGCGGTGACGAATGTTCTCTACCTGGCAAAAATGGATGAAACCATGGCGCCCAAGACGAAGAACCTGCTTGAACTGGCCGACAAGGAACTGCAGCGCCTGTCGCATATAGCCGCGCGAAGCCTCAAGTTCTATCGCCAGCGCACCGCGCCTACCCGGTCCTCATTGGAGGAACTCATCGAGTCCGTGCTGTTCTTTCACGAGAGGGAAATCAAAACGCGCGATATTCAATTGGAACGCAAGTATCGTGAAGTACCGCCGGTCTTGTGTCACCCGGGGGAAATCCAGCAGGTCATCACCAACCTGATCCGGAATGCACTCGACGCGTTGGCACCGCACGGACGCCTCATTGTTGGCGTTCGACCTGCCAAAGATGGTGCCGGCCGCCAGGGTGTTGCCTTAACCGTTGCCGACAATGCTGGCGGCATGGACGAGACGATGCTCGAGCGGCTCTTTCATCCCTTCGCGACCACCAAGGGCGAGGCCGGAACCGGGCTAGGTCTTTGGGTATCGAAAGGCATTCTTGACAAGCATCATGCTCCGGTTGCCGTGCGCAGCAAACTTGGTTGCGGAACGGTGTTCCGGTTCTTTCTCCCCCTGGATACAACGGCAGGTGAGCCACAGCCTGCGGAGTTACAAAGCAGTGTTTAGCTCTTTGCAAGTTCCGACTCGATTGCTGCGATCAGTGCAGGCGCGTCGGGCTGCGTATCCGGCGCGAAACGCTCAACAACTTCGCCCTCGCGATTGACCAGGAATTTCTCAAAGTTCCATAAGATTTCGGGCTCAGCGTTGGTCTCGATGCCGTAGCCCTTCAGCTTTTCACGAAACGGAATCTCGCCGACGCTGATGGCCTTAGGCCGCGCCGCGATCATGGCCGTATAGAGCGGATGCTTGTTTTCGCCGACAACCGTAATCTTGCTGAACAGGGGAAACTTGACGCCGAAGTTTGACGTGCAGAAGTTTTGTATCTCCTCTTCGGTGCCCGGCTCCTGACTCTTGAAGTCGTTCGCCGGAAAACCCGCAACTACCAACCCCTGACCGGAGTATTGCTCGTATAGTTTTTCGAGCCCCTCGTATTGCGGCGTGAGTCCGCACTTTGAAGCCACGTTGACCACCAGCAATACCTTGCCCTCGAACTCAGCAAGGGAAGTGTCTTCGCCGGTAATCTTGCGGACCGGGATGTCGTAAACGGATGCGCTCATGATGTTTTCTCCCTATGCGATCATAGCGGCTGCTCGTTTCGGCCGGCAAAGTGATCGCTGGATTGAGCAGTTGCACAGCCTCCGGATTGCGGCTCCGGGAATCGAAAAGGAACATGGCCTGTTGTTACTCATCGAGAATTACTTCCGGTTTGCCGGTGACAAGCCCCAAGCCAGTTTCGCAAAACAAAGCTGGCCAGGAGAAGTTAGACAAAAGAGCGGAACCTTACACGCACCGCCCCCGTAACAGAAGGAGTTGGAGACAACGGAGAGCGATGATACTTCGCGATGTGAAAGCCCCGATTCAAATGGCAGCTCGTGCCGCTGCCGTTGCCATGCTCTGTGCAGCCTTGTCGATTGGGCAAAGCATTGCAGCCCAAGCAAATGACCAGAAGGCAGGAGAGATTAAAGAGCATATCGTCCAAGTTCAGTCCAAAGATGACGTCGCCGATGCGGGAGCGCTCTTCACTCCACCGGAGAAAATCTCCAAGCCAATCGCGGTAATTTGGATCCATGGAGCGACTCTCAATTTCTATTCTCCGACCTACCTTGCGATCAGCAGAGGCCTGGCAAAACGAGGCTACACCGTCATTACCGGTAACACCCGGATGCACGATCTTGGAAATGTGGAGGCTTGGCCGGGAGGAAAGCGAATCCGCGGCGGCACGTATTGGGGAATCCCCAGCGAACAGGTACGAGACATAGCTGCGTGGATCGACTTTGCAGAGGGGCTTGGGTTTAAGCAGGTCGTTCTCGTAGGGCACAGCGCCGGTGCGAACGCCGTTCGTGAATATCAAGCGCAAACACAAGATCCCCGCGTTGCGGGACTGGTACTTGCTTCAGGAGACGTCCGTCCCGACACCAGGGTTCCACCTGCTGAATGGGTCTCGAAGGCAAAGCAGTTCATTGCTGACGGGAAACCAGAAGAACTGGTGCAGGGCCCCTTTCTGAGTGCCGCCACATTCCTGGATATCCTTAATAGACCTCCCGAATTCAAGGATTTTTTGGGAGCTCTGAGCACCAATGCCGGTGTCACTCGCATCCAGTGTCCACTGCTTGTCTTTTTAGGGACAAATGGAGACGTTGGAAACGAGGAGGATCTGGAACAAATCAAATCCTCAATTAAACGGCTACCCACTGGCCCAAGCCGCGTAGATACTGCTCTGATCCAGGGTGGCGATCACGTGTATGACGGGCAAGAGGAGCGCGTCGCCCAGGTCATTGCGAGCTGGTCCGACAAGCTACTGTCAGCGAACACGGAAAGAAGCGGAACTCCTAAGAATCCATAAGTAAGTCATTGGTTCGAAGAACAACAGCAGATCCTGACGCTTCGCCTCTCTCGTCTGTTAAGCGAGTAACTGCCTGCCGACTTTGATGTATAACTCGACGGCGTCAAGAAGCTCCTTCTTCGCGAGCTTTTCAAACGGCGTATGAGCTACATGGATGGAACCGGGGCCAAGCAGCAATGGCTCACCCCAGTTGCTCAGTTGCGGGATATCGGTGGTGAACTTCGCGATCATGGTGGGCAACCCATCCACGGCGCGCATGCGAACGAAGGGAATTTCGAGCGTGAAGTCCACTTCGGCCAGCCCGTCGGCGGCCTCAAGCAGAGCCTTGCGCACCGGGGCGGAGTCGCCCACCAGGCGGACCAGTACCTGCGCTTCGGCCTTGTCGGCGATGACATTGGGGGCATAGCCGCCTTGAACTTGGCCGATGTTGAGCGTGCTCGCCCCAACATCCTCTGAGACGGGTAATTCCAGCGTGAGCAGCTTACCCAGCACTTGAACCAGCTTGTGGACGGCGCTGTCACCCAGTTCGGGGTAGGCGGAGTGGGCCATCCTTCCGGTAGACCTAAACGCGGCGCGCAATGAGCCCTTTGAAGCGAGCGCAAGATGATTGTCGGTTGGCTCGCCGTTGATGAGGAAGCGGCTGCCTTTGGGTGACTGATTCGCCACCTTGGCGCCGGCGGAATCCCGCTCTTCGCCCGAGACAAACAGGAGGCCAATTCGAAAGCCTTCCGCTCGCAGTGCTTCTGCAGCGGCTACCTGGGCGGCAATGATGCCTTTGGCGTCGGAAACGCCCCGCCCATACATGAAATCCGCATCCTCAGTGAAGGGAATATAGGGCGGCACCGTGTCCATGTGCGTGGAGAACACCAGGTCCGGTGACTGGCCGGGCGGGCCTCCATATACGTTCCACCGAGGGCCCCCTGTCGCGCTCTCCGCGGGCTGCGGAACGGCCGTTTTTTCCACATCCCAGCCTCGCCCGGCGAGGAAATCGGCGAGAAAATCCCCTACCGCGCCCTCCCGGTAAGTGGTGGACTCGATTTCGACAAGCTCGCGGGTAAACCGGACAAGATCCAGTGGCGGATGTGCGTACATGATGCTGCCAGAATACCTTACGCGGTCGATCGCTCCCTCGAAGTCGCAGCATCTCAATCAACAAAAGGGGGAGGATTCTGATGTGATTTGACGATTTACCCGGGCACAAAGTTCGGTTTAGCGCCGAACCAATGTGCGCGTAGAATAAGCCGTAGGATGGCCTCCACAGTCACAAACGGGGACCCGGCGCCTAATCCCGGGACAGCCATGCTGCGCAGCATTGACCTGACTGGTCCTGCCGGGCGGCTGGAGGCGTTGCTCAACGAGGGAGCGCCCGATGCCCCTTATGCGGCCTTGGTGTGTCATCCCAATCCCAAAGGCGGCGGTACGATGCACAACAAAGTGGTCTACCACGTCATGAAGGTGCTGAACGCGCCGGAATGGGGATTGCGCTGGCCGGTTTTGCGCTTCAACTTTCGCGGAACTGGCTTAAGCGAGGGCGCGCACGACGGCAGGGCCGAAGCAGGCGATGTGCAGGCTGCACTCGATTGGCTTGAAAACGAATACAAAAAGCCCATGGTCGTTACCGGATTCAGTTTTGGCGCGGCGATGGCGCTTTTTGCTTGTTGCAGCACGCCGCAAAAGCGCCCCAACCTGCATGCCCTGGCGGCTCTCGGCCTGCCAACCCAGGCTGATGGCCATCATTATCGTTATTCTTTCCTGGCCGGTTGTTCCCTTCCCAAGCTCTTCCTCAGCGGTGACCGCGATGAATACGCGCCCGCCACAGACTTACAACATGTGGCCGCCACCACGGCCGAACCCAAGAAGTTGGTGCTCCTACCCGGCGCCGATCATTTTTTTGCCGGCCAAATCCAGGCGATGCAAAACGCACTCGCCGGTTGGCTAAAGGAGCAATTGTCATGAGCCCAGTGAGCGACTCCGCGCTTGATTCCCTTCATACAACTTCCACCGCAATCTTTAAGGGTGCGCTGGAGGCATGCAACATTGAGTCGGCGTTCGACCGGCGCATCCGCTTTGATGGCAATACCCTGGTGCGCCTGCTGCCCGATGGCAGCGGTCCGGATACGATCAATCTCTCCTCATACAAACGCGTGTTTGTGATTGCGATGGGCAAGGCCGCCGGTCCAATGCTTGAAGTCCTTATGGACCGCATGAAGCGCCGCAAGGGACTCCGCGGCGTCTGTTGCTCAAAATACCTGCCCAAGAAGCGCAACTGGCGGATTCGCTATTTCGAAGGGGGCCACCCGCTGCCCAACGAAGAGTCGTTTGCCGCGGCTCGCGCCACGTTGGCGATGTTGAAAAAGGCGAAGAAGGATACCCTGATCTTCTTCCTTATTTCGGGGGGCGGCTCGGCCATGTTCGATTTGCCCCTGGACCCGCAGATCGGGCTTCAAGATACGATTGCGTTCAACGAGGCACTGCTCGCCTCGGGCGCGCCTATCAATGAAGTCAATACCCTGCGAAAGCACTTTTCCGCGGTGAAGGGCGGCCGGTTGGCGATTGCCGCGCCAGATGCGACAAAGGTTTCGCTGCTGTTACCCGACGTGCCTCTGCGGACCCTGGATGCGCTCTCCTCGGGGCCCACCTCTCCCGATCATTCCACCGTTGAAGAAGTTCGGGAGATCCTGGCAAAGTACGACCTGCCGAAAAAACTGCCGGCTTCCATTAGCGCCTTCTTCGAGCGGGAAGATTTGCCGGAGTCTCCGGGCAATAAGAAATGGCGGCCAGGCTTTCTTCCCAAGCTGCAATGGCCGGGGACTGCGCAGGCCCGTCGAGTGACGGCGGCGGTCTCGATGACCGGCGAGGACGAGGCGTTTCGTGACTCGGTCTTCGAAGTGCTGCTCTCAAGCCACGACCTGGTGGAAAATGCCCGTGTGCTGGCCCAGCGCGCAGGATATTTTGTAGCTGTCGACAACTCCTGCGACGACTGGGATTACGCCGAAGCAGCGCGCTACCTGCTGGAACGCTTTCACGCGTTGCGCGCCGCGCATCCGCGGCTTTGCCTCATCTCGGTAGGTGAGGTTACGGTGACCATGGATCGCATTCCGGGTGCCGGTGGCCGTAACCAGCAGTTTGCCCTGGCTTGCGCGCTGGATCTGGCTCGTCATCCCGGTGAGATGTTGAGCGTCCTGAGCGCGGGCTCCGATGGCATCGACGGCAACACCCGGAGCGCGGGGGCCATTGCCGACCCCACCACCGTGGATCGTGCCCGGGCATTCGGATTCGACCTTGAAGAATCGCTGCGGGCATTTAATGCTTGTCCCCTGTTCACGGCTCTCGGAGACGCGGTCGTAACCGGACCTACTGGGCATAATCTGCGCGATCTGCGCCTGCTCATTGCCGACAACTCGTAACCGATGCACCGCCGGTGTGCCGCTTTCCACCGACTGACCTTAAAGAGTCACTCGCCTTTGCGCCCGGCGGGTCTATGATGAATGTTCGTACCCGTTTCAGAATCCATTCCCGCTAGGACTTGGCTGTGGCCCGCAGAGGAACGCGCAAGACTGCCGACAAGACGCCTGATATCCGCGCCGTTGCTGCGCTGGCAAAGGTGTCTATCGCCACAGTCTCCAGAACCATTAACGGCTCTCCCGTCGTGAGCGATCGTTTGTCCAAGCGTGTCTGGCAGGCGGTCGAGCAACTGAACTACTTCCCGAATACTCATGCACGCACCCTGGTCTCCGGCCGCAGCCGCCTTTTCGGCATCATTGTTGAAAACATTACCAATCCCTTCTTCCCCGAGCTGATTCAGAGCTTCGAAGAGGTGGCAGTGGCCCACGGATACGAGATCCTGGTCAGCTCTTCCAACAGCAACCCCGCCATTCTGGCAAACTGCGTTCGGCGCATGCTGGAACGCAAAGTCGATGGCGTCGCGGTCCTCAGCTTCGGTGCTGAAGAGCCGGTGCTGGACCAGCTAGTGCATCGCGACGTGCCCATGGTGCTGGCGGAGTTCCGTCCCGATGACCCGAAAGTCAGCACCATTCTGCTGGACTACAACACCGGCATCCGGGCGGCCGTGAATCACCTGCAGCAACTGGGCCACCGCAAGATCGCTTTTCTTGCCGGACCGCACACGCTGCACTCCGCCATTACCCGTGAAAATGATTACCGCATTGCGATGGAAGCGGCCGGGCTCGGCATTCAGAGTAAATGGATCATTGAGTGCGATCACACGCTGAAGGGCGGCGTGATTGGTTTTGGAAGGCTGCAGGCGCTAACCTCCCCTCCCTCGGCAATTCTGTGCTCGAACGACATGACGGCAATTGGAGTCTTGCGTGCCGCTTACATGGGCGGCTTTCGCGTACCGCAGGACCTGTCGGTCATCGGTCTGGACGACATTGATTTTGCCGAGTTCACGCTGCCGCCGCTGACGACCATTCGCCTTTCGCGTTCTGAACTGGCGCACGCGGCCTTTGAAGCGCTTCGCCAGCAGGCGGAAGAGGCAGGCAGTCCCAAGATGCAGCGCGAGTTCCTGGTTTCAACCAGCCTGGTAGTACGCGGCTCGACGGCGGCGCCGCCCGCGGACAAAACACCTACCCGTCCTCAAGAACGAAACTAGGGCGTGTTCACACTAACCGAAGGGCTTCAACGATCAACGCGAAGTGAAGGAATGCAAGGAAGACGACATCGAGCTTTTCAAACCTGGAAAAGATTCTTCGGA
>OBLU010001748.1_pt1 | contig 20053 bp, 16 predicted proteins | sample 1518681 | NCBI WGS metagenome assembly OBLU01 (sample SAMEA3539304, study PRJEB22396) | soil metagenome | biome: tundra; feature: field; material: soil | place: USA | collected 2010-05 | depth 0.15 m
ACCAGGCGCAGATCCTCCGCCGTGAACGGCCGCAGGGTATCGAGCATGGCTCCGATGGCGTCGCGGTCGGTCGGCACGGTCAGCGGCAAGCGCATGTCCTCAGGAAAGCATGCGGTGATGGCGTTCACGGCGGTCACCTCTAGGTCGACTTTCTCGATCAGCTGCGGCGTGGTGACGTCGATGAAGCCGAGCCCGCAGGCGTTGCCCTCCGAGGCAGGGGTCAGGTCGCGCACGAATATCCGCGTGATGCGGGGCCGGTCCCGTTTCACCTGCCAGGGGCCGAGGGCGCGTCCGATGACGTTCGGGTCCAGTCCCGCGCCACTGATGTCCTTGCCCATCTCGTCGACGATGAGCAGGTCGATGTCGTCGAGGGGGAGGCCGGGGAGGAGCCCTCGCGCGACTTCCTGGAGGGCCAGCTCGCCGGACTCGATCTCGGGGCCGAGCAGGAGCCGCACCTCGCAGGCCCTGTGCTGCTGGTTCTCCAAGATGGCGACCCCGAACAGGACCGGCACCAGTCGGAGAAGGGCGACTGCGGCCTCGTGGACGATCTCGCCGAGGTCGCGAGCCACGCCTGCCCTGTGCAGCCGGTCGGCCCCCTCCTGGTTGCCCAGGCCGATACACAGCATCTTCATGAGGCCGCTGCCCATCGGCCCACCGAAGTCCGTGTGTGGCTTCACCCGGTTGACGATCACGATGCCGTCTGCGCCGGCGGCGAGCCGGTCGAAGCACAGTGGGATGTCGCCCACAGCGCCCACCGGCACCACTTCCATGGTGGCCCGGATCGGTGCACCGACCGCCTCCGATGTGATGCCAAACCCCGCCAGAACCTCCGTTTGGCCGGCCGCGGTCGCGCCCCCGTGGGAGCCCATCGCCGGCACTATGAACGGTTCGCAGCCTGCGGAGCGCAGTTCGCCGACGATGGCTCTCACTGCGGGCAGCAGGCCGTCGACGCCCCGGCTGCCGACGGCCACCGCGATCCGCGCGCCCGCGGGTGGGCTGATGACGGGAGCGAGCCGCCGCCATTCGCGGACCACCTGCGCAGCCACGTCGACGGGCGGCGGCACTGTGAAGACCTGACGCACCAGGCGTACCCGCGGCAGGTCCAGCTCGCCGCGGTGCAGCGAGCGCACGACCGGCGGGACAATCACCGGATCGTTACGACTTCCTGGTCGGAGTCCACGTCCAGCACGTCACCGTCGCGGATCTGTTCGAAGTCTTCGGGGGCGCAACGCACCAACGGCACACCGACGACCACGGCGCTGGCCACGAGCACCGTGTCGAACTCCGCGACCACGACGGCAACCGGTGCGGTGCCGGCCTTGGCCAGCTGGTAGAGACCGTCGGCCTGGACCACCGAGCTCCCCTTGCCGCCCGGACAGACGAGGACGGCACCGGCAATGGACCGGCCCTCGATGGCGTGACCGGCCTCGATGACGGTTCCGGTGGGCGGGTCCACGAGGTAGAAGCACATGGCGTCGGTGGACACGACGGCCGGTCCGGACGCCTTGCCAGGCGCCGCGCCCCGGCAACCGAGCACGGAGACTTCTCTGGCACTCATGACGTCTCTCCCTTGATGGCGGCCTCCACGCAATCACCCACGCTGCGCAACGCGAACTCCATGTCACGCCGCTGCGTGTAATACGCGCCCTTCAGCGAGTCGGTGACGCCCTTCTTGCCGGCCAGGTGCTTCCAGACCACCTGGTCGATGCAGGTGTCGGGGACCAGATGGCCCCCGGCCTTCTCGATCACCTCGGCGACGCCCATGCGCGCGGCAAGCTCCTTGGCATAGAACGACGTCATGACCCAGAACTCGGACTTGAACTGCCGGCCGCCGATCCGGTCGGCGATCGCCCGGAGCTGGTCGAGCGACAGGTGCGGGCAGCCGAGCAGCGCGAAATCGATGGGGCCGCCTTCCGCCGAGAGCATCTGCTGCTCCTCGACGAGATCGCGCGCCGTGATGACAACTGGGTCACCGGGCGGGTCTCCGTGGAACGCGGCCTCGAGCGTGGGTGCCTCGGGCGTGACCCCGACGATGTGGTACATCGGAACGTTGCCACCCGTGTTCAGCTCCGCCCCCAGGTTCATGAGCGCCTCCGGGCTCACACTCGCGGGTATGCCGGTGAACACCGGGATGAAGGCCGTCTGCAGGCCCGCTTTTCGGGGCACCGCGTAGCCCAGCAGGTGATAGTCGAACTCGTCGGTGAGCGTCGGTTCGACGTGCACGTGCACCTGGCCTTTGCGGTTCTCGTCGAGCAGAAGACCGTAGATCGGCACCCGGCCGGTCACCGCGGCGCACAGGGCGGACTGGGCCGACTCGCGGTTGGTGCGTGCCCCGTAGACAGAGTTCATGTAGGGGGTGGCGCTGGATTCGGAGTACGCGGTGACTTCGCCAAAGCGCGGGACGTTGCCCTGCAGGTAGGGCGTGCAGTTGTAGGTCAGCTGCGCGCCCAGGGCCCGGTACGCGGCCTCGGTTCGCTCCATCGTCTCCATGTCGTCCGGGGTCAGGCCGGGCAGGTGCCGGAAGAACTCGAGGCAGAAGCCCGGATTGACCGTCGGCGGAACCCGGCACACGGCCCCGCCGGCCACCAGCCGCTCCGCGAACCAGATGTCCGCGTCCTGGTTGCTCAAAGCGACATGCGCCCGGGAGATGTCGCACATCTGCTCGGCGTCGAACGCCCGGCCGATCGCGACAAGGACCTGCATGGCCAAGGCGACGCCTTCGCCATCGACCCCGTCGAGCATTTCCCTGTCCCGATCGGTGAGTTTCATGTCGCCGCCTCCGTCTCACCGTGCTCGTGCATCGGGACCCGCAGCCCGTGGGCCGCGGCCACCTGCACGGCCTCGGGATAGCCGGCATCGACGTGCCGGATGACACCGCTGCCCGGGTCGTTGGTGAGCACCCGCTCGAGCTTCTCGGCGGCCAGCGCCGTGCCATCGGCGACCGTCACCTGCCCGGCGTGAATGGAACGGCCGATCCCGACCCCGCCACCGTGGTGGATCGAAACCCACGAGGCGCCCGAGGCCGTGTTGAGCAGCGCGTTCAGCAGCGGCCAGTCGGCGATGGCGTCGGAACCGTCGCGCATGGCCTCGGTCTCCCGGTAGGGCGAGGCGACCGATCCACAGTCAAGGTGGTCGCGCCCGATCACGATCGGCGCTTGCAGCGTGCCGCTGGCGACCATGTCGTTGAAGCGCAGTCCCAGCCGATCGCGCTCGCCGTACCCGAGCCAGCAGATCCGCGCCGGCAGCCCTTGGAAGTGCACCCGTTCGCCGGCCATCTTGATCCACCGGCCGAGCGACTCGTTGTCCGGGAACTCTTCGAGAACCGCCTGGTCCGTCGCGGCGATGTCCGCCGGGTCGCCTGACAGCGCAACCCAGCGGAACGGGCCTCTTCCTTCGCAGAACATCGGTCGGATGTACGCGGGAACAAAGCCAGGGAAGTCGAAGGCGCGTTCGCAGCCACCGGTCTCCGCTTCGGCGCGGATCGAGTTACCGTAGTCGAACACCTCGGCTCCCAAGTCGAGGAAGCCGACCATCGCCTCCACGTGGCGGGCCATCGACTCCCGGGCCATCTTGGTGAGCCCTTCGGGGTCCTTGACCCGCAGGTCCGGCATCTCGTCCACGCTCACGCCCTGCGGAACGTACATCAGCGGGTCGTGCGCAGAGGTCTGGTCGGTGACGACGTCGATCTCCGCCCCGATCGCTAGCAGGTGGGGCACGATGTCGGCCGCGTTGCCCAGGATTCCGATCGACAGCGCCTGGCGGCTGCGTTTCGCCTCCATAGCCCGGTTGAGCGCGTCGTCGACCCCGTCAGCGAGGACATCGAGGTAGCCGGTGTCCAGGCGCCGCTGGATCCGTGACGGATCGACCTCGACGCACAGAACGACGCCCCCGTTCATCGTGACCGCCATGGGCTGGGCGCCGCCCATCCCGCCCAGCCCGGCGGTGAGGGTGATCGTGCCGGCGAGGCTGCCGCCGTGGCGCTTCGCCGCGACCGCAGCAAAGGTCTCATAGGTTCCCTGCAAGATTCCCTGGGTTCCTATGTAGATCCACGATCCGGCGGTCATCTGGCCGAACATCGTGAGCCCCAGTTCGTCCAGCCGGCGGAACTCCTCCCAGGTCGCCCACTGCGGTACCAGGTTGGCGTTCGCGATGAGGACCCGCGGCGCCCACTCGTGGGTCCGGAAGACGCCCACAGGCTTGCCGGACTGGACGAGAAGCGTCTCCTCGGGCCCGAGCTCTCGCAGGCTCGCGACGATCGCGTCATAAGCAGCCCAGCTGCGCGCCGCCTTGCCTCCACCCCCGTAGACGATCAGCTGGTCGGGATGCTCGGCGATATCGGGGTCGAGGTTGTTCATCAGCATGCGCATCGCCGCTTCCTGCGGCCAGCCTTTGCACGAGAGCTCGCTGCCGTGCGGTGCATGCACGGTGCGCGGTCCACTAGTCATCGCGTCACCGTCCGGCCGACTCGACCGGGCTGGCGGCAGCCTTGGAAGCCGGAGGCAGTACATCCACGCCGATGTGCAAGACGTAGTAGAGAACGGTCGCCACGATCAGGCCCAGGATCCAGGAGATGTCCCCACCCCCGAGGTGCGAGACCATCGGGCCGGTGTAGAAGGTCGTGCTCATGAACGGGACCTCCACTCCGATCGCCACCAAGTAGGCGATCATCGTGCGCCAATCGAGCCGGCCGTAGATCCCGTCCGGCGTGAAGATCGAGTCGATGTCGTACTGCTCCTTGCGCACGAAGTAGAAGTCGGTCAGGTTGATCGCCGTCCACGGGATCAGGAAGTACGCCAGGAACAGGATGAAGTTCTCGAAGTTGTTGAGGAAGTTCGAGGTGGCGGCAATCGCCAGCACGGTCCCGACCACCGCAGCGACGAGCACGAAGATCGTTCGGGCCCCGCGGTGCACCTGCATCCGGCGCAGGGCGGTGATGGTAGTCGTGGAGGACATGAACATCCCGTAGAGGTTCAGCACGTTGGCCGCCACGATGCCCCCGATGATGATCAGGGCGATCAGCCAACCCGTGTGACTGTTGCCCAGGCCCGTGAAGAAGGTCACGCTCCCGCCGTTGAACAGCTTGGGCGCCACGGCGAGCCCGACGGCACCGAAACCCATCAGCCAGTACGAGCCGATGACCGAGCCCACGGCGGTCCACCAGAAGGTGGCTGACATGTTCGTGTCCTCGGGCAAGTACCGGCTGTAGTCCGCGACGTAAGGTGCATAGGTGATCTGCCAGGTGGCAGCGAGCGTGATGGCCAGTAGGAACGTGCCGTAGGGAACACTCCCGGAGACCCACACTGAGCTGATGTGGTGCAGCGTAAGGAGCCGGATGGTGAGGTAAACAAAGCCAAGTCCGCTCACGAGGCTGATCCACCGCTCGTACTGGTGGATCATGCGGTAGCCGTAGATCGCGAGCACCGTGCACAGCAGGGAGACGATGACCGTTGCCAGCTTGTCATTAATGCCCCACCACGCGGCGAGGGCCGCCCCGCCGAGAATCGCGCTGGCCGCAAAGTAGCCGACGTACATCAAAAGGACGAGCACGAGCGGCACGATCGCGCCGTAGAAGCCGAATTGGGCTCGGCTCTGGATCATCTGGGGAATGCCGAGCTTCGGCCCCTGCGCGGAGTGAGCGGCCATGAACGTCACTCCGAATAAGTTGCCGATGAGCAGGGCGAGCAACGCCCAGGGCAGCGACAGCCCGATTAGAACTGCGATAGCCCCGGTAGCGGCCGCGGTCACCTGCATGTTGGCCCCGAACCAGATGAAGAAAAGCCGGCGGGGCGAGCCGTGCCGCTCTGAGGCGGGAATATAGTCAATCGAGCGGCGCTCGATCTGCAAGCTGCTGGTGTAAGTCTCTTGAGTGCTCATCACATCGCCTCCTGTCGTCGACGCTGGACGCGGACAAGCAAGAGGGTGATAAGCAGATTTTCGCCCGCGTGCCCACACCCGGCGAAGGGCCAAAGGTCCTCTGTGTCCCGGTATCTCACCCCTACTGGGGGCCAGGAACCTTCGCCGCTATATGAGTGATTCCAAAGGATTCACGCGTGCTGGATTCGTTTGTAGCAGATCGTGGCCGTGAGCACAAGCAAGAGCTGGCAGCCCGCGGACAACGATGTCGAGGCCATTGTTGGGTTCCGAGTGCACAGTCCTCAAGTACCGAACATGGTTCCCCAACCCAAGCTTCCAGTGGCGATCGCTTCTACCCGATCCGTCGAGCTAGCCCGGCTGTTGGCGCGCTAACTGAGCTCGCGGACCGCTGTTTCCAAGTCGGTGATGTCGGCCCCCCGCTCCCGCAGGTCGTCGACATTGATGACCACGTTGGCGAGAGCGCCTTCCCGCGCCGCATTCAACAGGGCGAGCGCGGTGGTCCAGTCGCTCTTCATCATCGGCCGGACCCGGTCGGCCAGCTCCCGGAGCTCCCCGGTGCAGGTCCAGGCGAGCCGCGCTGTGTCGAGCGGCACATCCGCGGCGTGCCGGATGGCGGCCGCCCACGCCTGTTCCGTCTCCGGCCCGGGCCGGGCCTTCGTAGCCCGGCGCGCCGTGACCGTATCGGAGTACGCCTCCGCGTCCTGTTCGACCAGGCCGAGAAAGCGGCTCCGGGCGGCAGCCAGCCGCTCCCGGGTGGGGTCCAGCGTCGCATCGTCCTTGCCGGCCGAGTAGGCGGTCACCATCTCGCCGAGGGCAGCGCCCATGGCGCCGGCGGCGGCGGCCGCGCTCCCGCCTCCGGGAGTTGGGGTGCGCGCAGCCAGCCGGGCGGTGAAATCGGAGAGGGACTCCGCGGACGGCCGTGCTCCCCGCACCTTGCGCTCGAGGACGGTGCTCCGGTCGAAACTGTTGAGCTGCAAGTAGTACTCAGCAGCGTCGAACAGGGCGTCCTCGGGCACCAGGCCTACGACCTCGGTCTCCTCTACGTCCACCCCGAAGCGTGCCGCCTCCCGCCGCACCGCCTCGACTGCGCGGTGAATCGGGGTACGTCGGTAGTCGGTCAGGTTCATGGAGACCTGTGCTCGCTGCCGCTCGTGGATCTCGAAACCCAGCGCCTTGACCTCTGCCAGGCCGCCGTCGCGGCCACGGACGGCGCGTGCCACCCGCTTGGCCACCGCCACGTCGGGGGTGGTCAGGTAGGCGTTGTACGCGATGAGCACCGGCCGGGCGCCGATGGCCACCGCGCCTGCCGTCGGATGCACCCGCGGCTCGCCGATGTCCGGGCGCCTCGTGGGGTCGGTCCCGATGGCGTCCCGGATGCCTTCGAACTGTCCCGCGCGCACCCTCGCCAGATCCTGCCGCTCCGGCAGCCGAGCTGCCTGGCCGTACAGATAGACGGGGATTTGCAGCTCCTCCCACACCTGGGTGCCGAGGCCGGCGGCGAGATCGATCGCCTGCGCGGTGGTGGCGTCGCCCAGGGGCACGAAGGGGACCACGTCGGTGGCGCCCATCCGTGGATGCTCGCCCTGATGGCTGGTGAGGTCGATGAGCGCCGTCGCCACCCGCATCATCCGCAGCACCGCATCCACGAGCGCCGGCCCCTCACCGACGAGCGTGACCACGCAGCGGTTGTGGTCGGCGTTCTGCTCGACGTCGAGCAGCGCCACCCCCGGTTTGTCCTGCACCTCGGCCACGATGCGGGCGATCTTCGTCTGGTCCCGGCCCTCTGAGAAGTTGGGAACGCATTCAAACCAGTTCACGCGAAACCTCCAGAATGTGCCGCCACCCCGACAGCGGCGAAATCAGTCGGGCGTCCTCGTCGAACGCGAGCAATCGCGGTTCTGTTTCGATGACCTCGTCGTCGGACAGCCCGGAGCGCTGAGCGGCGCCGTGCACCGCGGACATGGGCCTGTCGTCGAGGCTCACGGTGGTGGTTCTCCTGGTCACGATCTCATCTTGGCACGACCGAGTGAGACAGCGTGGTGGCGACCGTCGTCGGTCGAGTCAACGTCGTCTCGAACATGGCCCGCGTCGTTGAACGTGCTGAGCGCGACTTCGACTGCCCATCTTGACCGGATCTCCGCAGCCTCGAAGGGTGCCGCTGCCCGACCGGTCCTAGCGGCCGAGCTGAACGGGCGAGGGACCCGACATCGTCACGACTCGACCCGGCGCCGCGCCCGACCGGCACTCTCCGCGGTCTCCTCGATCAGCTTGGCCACCCGATTCCGCCGGTCGTCGTCTTGCAGCCCTTTGAGGTTGATCAGCACGAGAGCGGCGGCAGCCCTCGCACCAGACTCTGCCAGCAACGCAGCAGTGACGGCGTCACCAAGCAGATTGGGGTTCCCGCATTCGGCGATCCGCGCGGCCAGACCGGCCACGCTGGCACCCGTCCCCACGACCTCCAGCGGGACGTCGGTCGCCTCCAGGAGCGCCGCGGCAATCTGACGCTGGCGGTCTTGCGGGTCAGGCTCGCAGGGCTCGTGCAACGCCGCCATGACGCGTCTGTAAGCGTCGGCGTCGGCCTGGCAGAGTGCGGCAGCACGATCGCGAAGCTGTTCGGCGGTGGCCGCGAGATCCGGCGCGTCCGACATCTGTCTCGTGGAGAGACGCGCCGCCATCACGCAGAGTCCCGCGGCCAACGCGACCGCTATGGCTGCGGCCGACCCGCCAGCAGGTGCTGGCTCGGCTGCCGAAACGAACTCTAGGAAGCTCCCGAGCGCTGTCTCGAGATACGCCGGCTCGTCAGCTGAGCCCGACAATCTCACCGTTCTCGTCGATGTCGATGATCTCCGCGGCCGGGTGCGTCGAAAGGCCCGGCATCGTGCTCATGTCGCCGCAGATGAGATACACGAAACCTGCTCCAACCGAGGCGCGCGCTTCGCGCACCGGCATGCGCCATCCGACCGGCGCACCCTTCAGCGAGGGGTCCGACGAAAGCGACAGGTGCGTCTTGGCGATGATCACCGGCAGGTTCCCATAGCCGTTCTTCTCGTAGGCGTCGATCTGGCGGTTCGCGGCCGGCAGGTAGTCGACTCCGGCGGCGCCGTAGACCTTCGTGGCCACCGTCTCGATCTTCTCGCGCAACGGCGCCTCGCTCGGGTAGAGCAAGTGGAAGTCGTTCGCCTCGTCGGCTGCCTCGACCACAGCTTGCGCGAGCTCGGTAGCTCCCTTGCCACCTTCGGCGAAATTGGTGCACACCGCCGCACGAACCCCCATGGAGGCCGCGATCTCCCGGATTGCCTCGTGCTCAGAAGGGAAGTCCCCGGGAAACGCGTTGATCGCGACGACGGGGGACACGCCGAAGATCTGGATGTTCTCGATCTGCTTGCGCAGGTTCGCTCCGCCGAGACGGACCTCCTCCGGGTTCTCCTCGAGGATGGCAGGGGGCAACGGCCGCCCGGCCGCGACCCGGTGCCGGCCGGAATGGACCTTCAGCGCGCGCACTGTGGCAACGACTACGGCGGCATCGGGCCTCAGGCCCGAGGTACGGCATTTGATGTCGAAGAAGCGCTCGGCTCCCATATCTGCGCCGAAACCTGCCTCGGTGAGGAGGAAGTCACCGGTGTGGATCCCGATGAGGTCTCCGACAATCGACGAGTTGCCGTGCGCGATGTTGCCGAACGGTCCGGCGTGCACGATCACCGGGGTGTTCTCGATGGTCTGAAGCAGGTTCGGCTTGATGGCCTCACGCATGATAACGGTCATGGCACCGGCGCCCTTCAAGTCCTCCGAGGTCACCGGCTCGCCGTCGTCGGTGTAACCCACGACGATCCGCCCCAAGCGGGCCCGCATGTCCTTCAGCGACGTCGACAACGCGAGGATGGCCATCACCTCCGACGCTGCGGTGATGTCGAAGCCGGTCTGGCGGGGGATCCCGTCCAGCTTGGACCCGAGCCCTATCACGATGTTGCGAAGAGCGCGATCGTTCACGTCGAGCACTCGTCTCCAGGTGATGTTGTGCAGGTCGATCTTGAGCTCGTTGCCCTTCTGCAGATGGTTGTCGACCATGGCCGACAGCATGTTGTGCGCGGCCGTCACCGCATGCATGTCACCGGTCAGGTGGAGGTTGAAGGATTCCATTGGGACGGCTTGGCTGTAGCCACCACCGGCCGCTCCGCCTTTGATACCGAACGTGGGGCCCATCGAGGGCTGGCGTATCGAGATCGTCGCGCTCTTGCCGATGTGGTGCATGGCTTGGCCAAGGCCCACGATCGTCGTCGTCTTCCCCTCGCCGAGCGGCGTCGGGGTGATCGCGGAGACGACCACGTACTTGGCCTTCGGGCGGTCCGCCAGCTCGGCGATCGCGTCCAGCTTGATCTTCGCAACATTCTCGCCGTACTGCTCGAGCATCCGCGGCTCGATTCCCATGTCCTTCGCGATTTCAGCAATCGGCTTGAGGTGTGCCTGGCGCGCGATCTCAAGGTCGCTAGGCATGGCCATGTCAGATCTCCTTTTTGGTAACCATCGACTTCGATGTTGAACCAGCCGCCCGCGTCAAGCAGGGCATCAAATCGATGTCGCCCCGACGGTCGGTCCCTCTTGAACAGGCACGAAAAGGCTCCTGCGAGGTCGTCTCGGACGACGTCGGTTTCACTTTAGCCTCAAGGATCTGAACGCCGACAACCCGCTCCCGTTCGTTCGGGACGACCCGGCCCCCTCGATCTGGCGATGACCGGCGCCATGTCGAACGCGTCTTGCCCGACAGGGCAGAATGATGCTGTGCTTCACTGACGCGCGGTGATTCGGAGAGTCTCCTCGCCGCCGTTCTGGTCCGAGGCCCTCTCAGGAAGTAGACGAATGCCCTCAAGAGCCCCCTTTCTTGCGAGGTGGTCGCCCCGGATCGGGCACAGGGCCGCACGCCTTCACTTGCTCACAGGGCCGACTACGACCATTGGGATCTGGTCCGCTCCGGTCTGGCTGATTCTCTTCCTTGTCGGTCAGGGTTGGTCCAGGGTATGTGCCTATGCGGTTGCCGGGTTCGGCTTCGCCTGCCTTGCCTTTGCGGCGATCTGCATGCACCTCATGTACAAGGCGTTGGGCGCGCGGTTCGGTTTCAAGGTCTCTTGGCGCAACGCACCGCCCTACCGCTACAAGGCCTTCAGGACCTGGTGCCGGAGCAACGGCGTGGACCCGGCCACCGGCCGGCCGCTCGAAGGCGGACGCGTCCGCGACCAACCCGCACACCGCAGTCCCGAGCACGGCAGCGCTGCGCACCGCAACACAGCGCGCCGCAGTCCTGCTCGCCACAGTCCTGCGCACAGTGCTCGGTCGAAGGTCGGCCGATGACAGACACGGTGAGTTGCGCGTCGCCGGTAGGTAAGCGACATAATGGCGAAACTGAAGCACCGGGTGGCGGTGAAGGGCACACAATCGTCCAAAGGAGGCCTGGGTGATCAACGACGGTGACACCGGATTTGTTCTAGTCAGCGCCGCACTGGTCATGGTGATGACGCCGGGTCTGGCGTTCTTCTACGGCGGCCTGGTGCGAAGAAAGAACTTTCTCGAGATCATGTTGCAGAGCTTCATCTCGATGGGCGTAGTGACCGTGCTCTGGGTTCTGGTCGGCTACTCGCTCGCCTTCTCCGGGAACCTCGGGGGTGTCATAGGCAACTTCTCGTGGGCCGGGCTACGAGGAGTAGGCGCAGCGCCGGGTCCGTATGCCCCTCATATCCCCGCTCTGGCGCATTTCATCTTCCAGGAGATGTTCGCGATCATCACCCCGGCGCTCATCACCGGCGCCTTCGCTGACCGGGTCGCCTTCAAGAGCTATCTCAAGTTCCTCGTCATCTGGAGCCTGCTCGTCTACGTGCCGATCGTGCACTGGATCTGGGGTGGCGGTTTCCTCATGAAGTGGGGCGTCGAGGACTTCGCCGGCGGAATGGTCGTCCACACCAGTGCAGGGTTTGCGGCCCTGGCGTCGGTGTTCGTCGTCGGATCCAGGAAGTTCGCACCGGGCGAGAAAACGGTCCCGCACAATGTGGCCTTCGTCGGCCTCGGCACCGGGTTGTTGTGGTTCGGCTGGTTCGGCTTCAACGGCGGCTCGGCGCTCGCCGCCAACGCCGTGGCGGCCCAGGCCTTCGTCAACACCGACATCGCCGCGTCGGTCGCGATGTGCACGTGGCTGGCCATCTCGTGGTGGAGCTCAGGAAAGCCCAGCATCGTCGGTGCTTTCACGGGAGCGGTCGCGGGGCTCGCTTGTGTGACGCCTTGTGCCGGCTTCGTGCCGACATGGGCGTCGTTCGCGATCGGCCTGCTCGCCGGATCGCTCTGCTACTCGGCCGTCGCGCTCGTCCGCCGTATGAAATGGGATGACGCGCTCGACGTGTGGGCCTGTCACGGCGTGGGCGGGCTCCTTGGTTCGATTCTGTTGGGCGTATTTGCTTACGCTTCAGTCAATGCGGCCGGCCAGGACGGCCTGACTGCGGGAAATCCTTCGTTCTTCGGCAAGCAGGTCGCGGCCGCCGTGCTCGTGGCGGTCTACGCGTTCGTCCTCACCTGGGCCATCCTCAAGATCCTGAACAGGTTCGAAGCTGTCCGGGTTCCCGACGCGGTCGAGCTCGCCGGGCTGGACACCGAACTGGGGGAACCGGACGCTTACGTCTTCACCTGAGCGGTGAGCCGCAACGGGCCAGTTCCCCTGGCCGGTCCGCGCCCGCGTCGCCTGCCTCGGCAGGGCGGTTGTTCCCAGGTATTGGCGCGAGATGGCCACTCGACAAGAACGCCTGAGCTGGTCGGTCGCGCCGAGAAGCGGGCAAATCGGCGGCCCTGCTAGCTTCAGATCCGATTACCCTCAGGTTCTCGACTTCGCCGCGTTGGCCTGCGCCGGGTTGCGACATAGGGAGGAGGGGCGTGAGTTGTCGCAGTACGTCTTGAAGCGTGTCGGATTGGCATTGCTGACGCTCGTGCTGTTGAGCTTGATCATCTTCTTCGCCGGCCAGGTGCTGCCCGGCAACGCGGGCCGGGCCATTCTCGGGCCCTTCGCCTCCCAACAGTCCGTGGTTGCGCTCGACCACAAGCTCGGTGTCGATCGCCCGCTTGTCGTCCAGTATTGGAGCTGGGTCTCCGGATTTGTGCGGGGCAATCTCGGGACCTCGTACCAGTTCCAGTCACCGGTCAGCTCCTTCCTCTTCCCGGCGCTCGGGCGCTCGCTCAAGCTCGCGGCCTTTGCCTTCGTGATCGTCGTGCCTACCAGCATCCTCGGCGGGGTGGTCGCGGCCCTCAATCGAGGGCGCGTGGTGGACCGCGTCATCAGCACTACCAGCCTCTCGCTGTCGACCGTGCCCGAGTTCGTGTCGGGTGTCGCTCTTATCGTCGTGTTCGCGATCGGCCTCAAGGTGCTTCCCGTCACCGCCAACGCCCCGCCCGGCTCGCCGTTGCTCACCCAGGTGCGCTACCTGATCCTTCCCGCCGTCCCGCTCGTGTTCATCCTCTTCGGCTACATCGCCCGCATGGCCCGGGCGGGCACGATCGAGGCGCTCGACTCCGATTACGTCCGTACGGCGATGCTGAAAGGGCTGCCCCGCTGGGTTGTGATCCGACGGCACGTGCTGCGCAACTCGCTGCTTCCCACGATCACGGTCATCGCCACGCAGACCGGTTACCTGATCGGCGGGCTCGTCGTGGTCGAGGCCCTCTTCACCTATCCGGGCATCGGCTCACTGATCCTCACCGCTGCCAAGGACAAGGACTTCCCGATGCTCGAAGCAGGAGTCCTCTTCATCGGCATCGTGTACCTCACAGCGACGCTCATCGCCGACATCCTCTACACGGTGTTGAACCCGCGAATCAGACTGGGGAAGGCCGAGTGACGGCCGGAGACGACCCCCGCGGGCCTCTCGCCGGAGCGCCGGACATCTCACTTGACGCGGTACTGCCGCCCGGCGAGCCCGCTGTGTTCGAGACGTTCCTCGCTGACCCCGGCGGCGCGGCAGGTGCGCTCGAGGTCTCGATGGGACGAATCCGACGGGAGCAGGTCCGTCGGCTCGTCGGGTCGAAGACCTTCCTCGTCGGGTCGGTGATCGTCCTCTGGTGGGTCGTCTGCGCCATCTTCGGGACCTTGTTCGTTCCCTACAGCGCCACGACGCCGGACATCCTGAGCACCAACCTCGCGCCGTCGGCCGCCCACTGGTTCGGGACCAACAATGTCGGCGAGGACGTGTTCTCGCGGGTGATCGTCGGTGCTCGCGACATCCTCGAGATCGCCCCGCTCGCCACGCTCTTGGGCACCGTGCTCGGCACGACGATCGGCCTGGCGCAGGGCTACCTTCGGGGTGCGGTCGACATGATCGTAGGCAGGATCGTGGACGCCGCCCTCGCCCTTCCGATCGTCATCGTGGCCTTTATCTTCGTCGTCGCAATCGGCCCAAGCACGCTCACGCTCATCGTCGTCATCGGCTTTGTCTTCGCCCTCATCATCGCGAGAACGGTGCGCACGGCAGTCCTCCAAGAGCGCGAGCTCGACTATCTCGCAGCTGCGCGGCTACGAGACGAGAGCGTCCCCCACGTGATGTTCGTAGAGATCCTCCCGAACGTGCTCGGCCCGATCCTCGTCGAGTTCACCGTCCGGCTCGGCTATGCGATCTTCACGATCGCGACGCTGTCGTTTCTCGGCTTCGGCCTGCAGCTGCCCACGCCGGACTGGGGCGCCGATGTCGCCACCAATTACGGGTACCTCTCGGCCGGCTACTGGTGGGAGACGCTCTTCCCGGCACTCGCCATCGCCTCCCTCGTCATCGCGATCAACCTCATCGGCGACTCGATCGAGGTGGTGCTCATCCAATGATCCTTGCAACGTCCGCCGGCCTGCCCGACACCATCGAGGCGCCGTCCACCACTCTCGAGGTGAGCCACCTTGATGTGAGCTACCGTGTGCGAGGCAACGAGCGCCCGGCCCTTCGAGACGTCTCGTTCCGAATCGGGCGACAGGAGTCGTTCGGCCTCGTCGGCGAGTCGGGGTGCGGCAAGTCCACCACCGCCCTCGCGATCACTCGCTACCTCCCGAGGAACGGGAGCCTCAGCGGCGGCTCGATCACCGTGAACGGTCAAGACATCGCCGCCTTGGACAAGCGTTCCCTGCGCCAGTTCCGGGCTCGCGTGGTATCGATGGTGTACCAAGAGCCCGGCCGGGCGCTCAACCCGTCGATCCGCGTAGGACGCCAGGTGGCCGAGGTGTACGAGATCGCCGGAATGAAGAAGTCTGAGGCCCTGGCGCGCGCCGAGGAGATGTTGCGCGTGGTTCAGATCGCCGACCGAGGACGAGTGTTGGGGTCCTACCCGCACCAGCTCTCCGGTGGAATGCTGCAGCGCGTCATGGTCGCAATGGCGCTTGCCACCGAGCCATCGCTCCTCATCCTCGACGAACCAACGACCGCTCTCGATGCCACGGTCGAGGCCGAAGTCCTCGACCTTGTGTCGTCACTGCGCCAGCAGTTCCAGACCTCGGTGCTCTTCATCAGCCACAACCTCGCGGTGATCGCGAAGATGTGCGACCGGGTCGGCGTCATGTATGCCGGTGAGCTCGTGGAGCAGGGCCCGGCACGGGAGATCTTCGAGAACCCCCGGCACCCGTACACCGTCGGGCTCGTGCGTTGCGTCCCACGGGGCGGTCAGTCCAAGGACCATGGCCGCCTCGACGCCATTCCCGGCTTTCTTCCCGGACCGGGGGAAGTCCAGGTCGGTTGCGTCTTCGCCAAGCGCTGCGCGCTCGCGGACCAACGTTGCACCGAAGAGACGCCACCGACCTACGAGGTGAGCGCAACACGCACCTCTCGCTGTCACTACCACGAGCAGGCGCCCGAGCTGCCCCGGGCAACCCCGGAAGACGTCATGCTGAGGAGGGCCGACGGCGGGGAGGAGCCCGTGATCCGCCTGCGGGGCGTGTCGAAGACCTTCCACGTCCGCGGTGAGCAGGTGCGTGCCGTGGTCGGCGTCGACCTCGACTTGAAGGTGGGAGAGACGCTCGGCATCGTCGGCGAGTCGGGGTGCGGCAAGACGACCCTCGCTCGCGTCCTGCTCGGCCTTAGTGTGCCGGACGAGGGTTCGGTGATCGAGCTCGAGGGATCGCCTCTCGCGCCCGAATGCACCTCTCGCAGCCGCAAGCAGTTGCAGGCTATGCAGATCATCTTCCAGAACCCAGACTCCGCCTTGAACCGCCGCCACAGCGTGCGTCACATCGTCACCAGGGCGCTCAAGAAGCTGGCGGGTCTCTCGGGCGAGAACTGCGAGAATCGCCTTCTCGAGGTCATCCGCTCGGTGCGGATGGAGGAGCGCCATCTGGCGTTGCGCCCCTACCAGCTCTCCGGGGGCCTCAAGCAACGCGTCGCCATCGCCCGAGCGTTCGCGGGAGCACCACGCGTCCTCGTCTGCGACGAGCCGACCTCAGCACTCGACGTCTCGGTGCAGGCGGCCATCCTCAATCTTCTCGCCGACCTGCAAAGCCGCGAGCGCGTGAGCTATGTCTTCATCTCGCACGACCTCGGAGTGGTGCGCTACCTCTCCGACAGCATCGCCGTGCTCTATCTGGGCCGGGTGATGGAGCACGGGCCGGCCGGGACGGTCTTCGCCGGTCCCCATCACCCTTACACCGAGTCGCTGTTCTCGGCGGTGCCGAGCCTGGACCGAACGCGCCGCGAGCGGATCCGCTTGAAAGGCGAGATCCCGAGCTCGGCGCACTCCCCCGCTGGCTGCGTCTTCCACACTCGCTGCCCTCGGCGCCTCGAGAACGGACTGTGCGACTCGAGCGAGCCGCCGTTCGTCGAGGTCGAGCCCCATCACATGATGCGTTGCCACATCCCCCTTGAAGAGCTGCGGAGACTGCAGGCGACACAAAGCGCTCCAGTTCCAGAACCGTCGCCGTAACGCGCTTTCCCGGCCCGGCTCGCCGACCAGACCGTGCCCCACCGCGGCGCAGACCGCCGAGCCCAACCCTGCAGCGTTCTCAAGGAACCGTCCGAACTATGGCAGAGCAGGGCTCGTCGCCGTGGTCACGCCCGGCCTTCAGCTGCTACGCGAGCACGACAAGGGTCGTCCGCACCGATCTGCCGGGAGAGCTCGTTGCACCCGTCAAGGAGCTCTCCCGCGAGCGCCTTTCGACAGGACAGCTTGAGCGAGGGTTCCGGTACGCAGATCGTCATCGCAGCCACGACCCGGCCGTCGCGGCGGTGAACGGGCGCGGCGAGGCACGTCAGGTTCTCCCAGGCCTCCTGGCTCGCTTCGGCCCAACCACGACGCCGAACCTTCGCGAGCTGACGCTCCAGCTCCTCGACGGAGGTCACCGTCCTCTCAGTCAGCTTCCGCATCTCCATATGGAGGTACCTGTCGGCGACCGACGTGGTGGAGAACGCGAGCAGTACCTTGCCTGCCGCGGTTGCGTGCGCTGGAAGCCGACGGCCGACCTCGGTGACAAGCCTGACGGGGCGCTGTGAATCCAGGTACGCCACGAAGACGACGTCGGGCCAGTCAAGAACTGCCAGCTGCATCGTCTCGTCGACGCGGGCGACGATGGGTGACGCCACCACCTGGAACTCGTCGACGAGGTTGACGGCCCGCAGGAAGCTAGAGCCCCACGCCAGGACTTTGGGCCCCATCCGGTAGCCGCCTCGTTGCCCGGGCCTTTGCAGGAGATCGCTCTCGACAAGAGTGTTGAGAATCCGGTACACCGAACTCCGCGGCTCGTCGAGCGCCCGGGTCAGCTCGTCGAGCGTCGCGGAGCCCTGGAAGCCGGTGAGGGCATCGAGAGCTCGGACGGCCGTCACGACCGCAGGGGCGGTCGACGGCGTGCGGATGTCAAGCTTTTCCACTGGTGCCTCCCATCCTCGCACCTGCACAGAAGGGCGCTCGCATCTCTTGCAGGTGCCGACGCTCTGGTGCACGCCGCTACGCTCTGGCGCACACTGGTCCAGCTTAGTCGTACCAGAAGCAGTCAGCTGAATGTCGGTCCAGTATCTTAGACAACACTCGCGTGTGCGAAGGACGACAAAGGGGGTTGGCGAATGGACGTCAACGACGGCAGCAGGGAAGTCGATCACGAGCGGCTCGACAACCTCCGGCGCGGGCGGGGCCCGATCCAGGAGCACATCATCGACGAGCTCCTCGGGGGAAGGCTGACGAGGAGGGACTTCCTCCGGCGCGGCACGGCAGTCGGCCTTTCGATGCCGCTCCTCGGTGGCATCCTCGAGGCCAGCGGAATACCCGGAGTGAGGACGTCGTCGTCAAGGCCGGTCGTGACGGGCAAAGCCGGCTCCACGATAAGGGCGGGCATCCTCGTGCCGGCAGGCGCGATCAACCCGATCACGATCGCCGATGAAGGTAGCCTCGAGCTCCTCGGCAACGTCGGTGAGTTCCTCGTCTTGGCGGACCAGGCACTCGGTTACAAACCGTGGCTCGCGACGAGTTGGAATTCGAACGCCAAGGCGGACGTGTGGACCTTCAAGATCCGCCAAGGTGTCAGATTCAATGATGGCACCCCCATGACCGTCGATGACGTCGTCTACAGCTTCCGGAGCCAGTGCGACCCGAAGAGCGACTCGAGTGCCCTCTCGGTCTTCTCCGGGACCTTGGTTCCCGACGGCGTGGTGAAGGTAGACGACCGAACGGTTGCCTTCCACCTCGAGGCCCCGGACGCCGCCTTCGTCGATGCGGTCTCGTGCGACAACTACACCATGATCATCGTCCCGAACGGCTACAACTACTCCGACTACCAAAAGCAGTGGGTCGGGACGGGGCACTTCATGATGTCCAGCTACACCCCGAACGTAGGAGCGACATTCGTCCCCAACCCGCACTACTGGGCGACACCGGCACTGCCGAGTGAGGTGCAGTGGACCTTCTACGCGAGTGAGACGCCGATGACGGCCGCGCTCGAAGCGAACGAGATCGACTGCTTGGACCAGTTCTTCGTTTCCACCAGCCCCCAGCTGTTGAACGGCTCCTACAACATCATCAAGCTGAAGGGCTCAGGCCATCGCGAGATCTCGATGCGCTGCGACGTGCCTCCCTTCACGAACAAGTACGTCCGCCAGGCGCTCGCGCTCACTATCGACCGGCCGGGGCTCGCAAAGGTGCTCTTCAAGGGATACGCCGACATCGGCAACGACAACCCCTTCGCCCCTGTCTTCCCGGCAACTGTCGGCCCGCCGGCCGTCCCTCAGCGCGCTAAGAACCTGAAGCTGGCAAAGGAACTGCTGGCAAAAGGTGGAGTGCCGAGGGGCTTCAGGACTCCGTTCATCACCGAGCAGCGCCAGGAGATGCCGCAAGTTGCCCAGTACATCAAGGCGTGGGCCGCCAAGATCGGGGTCGCCATAGACCTCACGATCGAGACCCCGACCAAGTACTACGGCACCGCCGTCTACGGCACCTCGGACTGGCTCGACGGCGAGATGAGCATGGTCGACTACGGCGCCCGGTCGACGCCGAACCTGTTCCTTGAAGCACCGTTGCAGACGTACAACAAGAAGACCGGGACCGGTGCCTGGAACGGCGCCCGCTTCAACAACTCGACCTACGACAGGCTCTCGAAGGAGTACGTAGCCGCGGTGGACCTCTCCAGCCAGCGGAGCCTCGCCAAGCAGATCGAGAACCTCCTCCTCGACGAGACACCGATCATCTACCCCTACTTCTACAACTACCTGAGCGCCACACAGAAGAACCTCACCGGCGTCTACCCGACGGCGCTCAGCCAGTTCTTCCTCTGGAACGCAGCACTGACCTGAACGCAGCACTGACCTGGCAACGCAGTCCCCACGCGGGACGGCTCAGCAATCGGCCGGCCCCGCGTGGGGATTGCGCGGTCAGTCGCTGAAGACGGTCTTTATGTTTGTGAACTCGCGGATGCCGGCCGGTGAGAGCTCTCGCCCGTAGCCCGAGCGCTTGACACCCCCGAAGGGAAGGTCGAAGTACGAGATCGTCATCGCGTTGATGTAGACCATGCCTGACTCGAGGTCGTCGGCGAAGCGCCGCTGCTCGGCCGGATCTTTGTACACCGATGTGGTTTGCGCTGCCAAGCTGGGTCAATTGCCGCGCGCGTCGTCGAGCATAGGGCCGGCGGGCGGGCGGACAGCATTGTTCCACGTTGCCCAAAGGGCCTTCGCGAGCCGGGCGCTGATCGGACCGGTCTCGAAGGACC
>OBLU010001749.1_pt1 | contig 20050 bp, 19 predicted proteins | sample 1518681 | NCBI WGS metagenome assembly OBLU01 (sample SAMEA3539304, study PRJEB22396) | soil metagenome | biome: tundra; feature: field; material: soil | place: USA | collected 2010-05 | depth 0.15 m
GCTTCCCCTGAGTGGGTTGGTTGAGATCTCCCAATCATCGGAAAGTCCATGTCCTACATGTACTTTCACCGCCCGCACAGGGACCCGGGCGACTCAACGGAGTCCATCCGACTCAATCACCTATTGGCGCAGGCTCTAAGCCTAGTCCGCAAGGGTCAGCTCGACAGGGCGTCAGTCCTGCCCAGCAGTGGCGTCGGATCTCGGGGCGATGGCTTGACGTCCCTTCCATGGATAGCCGCAAGCAGGACTTCGATATCAGAGCCCTTGGGGACGAAGGCCGAGACTCCCGCTGCAGCGATCGTGCGGATCACGAGTCCGTCGCCGAACCCGGAGTATGCAACGAGCCGGATGTCCGGACAGATCTCACGCAGACCGCGTGCGGCCGCCCAACCGCCACCATCGGGCATGTTGACGTCGATGACCGCAACCTGGGGGTGCGTGGCAGCCGCCACTCTGATCGCATCGGAAATCTGACAGGCCGTGCCGACGACGGTCAGGGTCTCGTCTGCCGCGACAGCCTCTTTCAGTGCCTCAAGCACCGTCAGGTTGTCGTCGAGAAGGAGCACAGGCACGCCCTCGGGAACGTACGGCAACCGCGAATCGGCGTCGGCAGGCTCGACGCGGTGCGTCATTGCGGCGTTCCCATCTCGGCTCACAGCTACCCAATGGTCGCCGCTCGGGGCAGGACCGGGAAGATTCGGATGCGTCATTCTCGACTGGTCCACGTGCACCACGAGGCGCCTGGGAAACCGCCCCAGCGTCTTGGCTGCGGACGGGTGTGTGTGATCACAGGTAGTGCTCACGTCTCATCACAGGCTCAAAGTCGCTGCATTGCCCAGAGCCAGGATCCTCCCCACACAGCACCGCTGCTGCGAACAGACCGGCAGTGCATCGGGGGCAGGCGCCTCAGTCCGCGCTCGCGAGGACTCCGCGCATCACCCTCTGATCCCCCCCACGGACCTCACCTCGCCGCTAGCGCCGGCCAAACCGACATGCCACGGCACCGTCTTCCCTTGTGACAGACAGACGACGGGTCCGTCACACCTAGCAGCTAAACATGGCTTCAGGATGCCAACGCGCCGAAGAGTACCGGATCGGCTGTCATACGGGCGCCCTGGTTCAGCGCGTGCACCCACTGGGGACACATCGGCGGTGACCCCAGGCGACAGAGTGAAGAAGGGCGACGACATCGTGGACGGGACGGCCCCAAGGCTCGCTGTGGGCGAACGGGCGGGCCTACCTGGCTCGCAACGCACCCCGGCCGCTACGCGATACGGCGGTGGCGCCTCAGTCGGAGGAGACGGGGGGTCTGTGTTGCCACGAAGCAGACGATCGCCGTCGGAACCGAGGACGCCTCGCCCCTGGCGCACGAAGGACGGCTCCACCGGAGTCGGAGTGCCCCTCGATCGGGGCGGCGGATCCATGACTCCTGACGAGCTCCTCCCTGACACCTCTGCGGCGCACGCGACCCACCATGGCTCGAATGAAGAATCGGCAGCCCGCGAGCGCTGGTTCCGCATACTGGTGGCCAACTCAAGCGACCTCATCGCCGTCCTCGACGACCAAGCGCGGGTGCTCTACGCCAATCCCGCCGCCGAACGCATGCTGGGCCTCGTACCGGCTGAGCACGTCGGACGTAGCACACTCGAGCTGATCCATCCCGACGATCGTGACGCGATAACAACAATCTTCCGGGAAGGTACCCATCAGCCTGGGATCCACCACTCGGTCGTCTTCCGATTCAAGACGGCATCGGGCGATTGGCGCTCTCTTGAGGCAGTTGCGACCAACTGTCTTGGAGACGCAGCCATCGCGGGGATCGTGGTGAACGCTCGCGACGTCACCGACCAGACCAACCTGTCCCGGGCGCTGCGTACCCTGACTCAGGGCAATCAGGTGGTGGTGCGGGCCGCCCACGAGGCCTCGCTACTGGCTGACGCGTGCGAGACTATCGTCGCCGCCGGATACCTGCTGGCCTGGGTCGGATACGCCGAGCACGACAGCGCGCACACTGTGCGCCCGCTCGCGTCGGCGGGGCGGACCGAGTATCTGAAGCGCATGCGCGTCAGCTGGGGCGAGGACCAGCTTGGGTCTGGCCCAACCGGCACGGCGATCCGAACTCGTTCGGTTCAGGTCCTGAAGGACATGCACCGGTCGCGGAAGTTCGCTCCGTGGCGAACTGCAGCCGATCAGTATGGTTTTCGCTCCTCGTGCGCCCTCCCACTCATTGTGAGTGACGAGGCGATCGGAGCCCTCATCATCTATGGCGCTGAGGTCGGGGCCTTTGATCCCGCCTCAGTCGCGGCCCTGAGCGAGTTGGCTGCTGACCTCGCGTACGGGATTGGGCGGCTCCGGGACGCCGAGTGTCTAGCCTGGAGCGAAGCGCTGCTCCGCGAGGCCCAGGCCATCACACATGTGGGTCACTGGCAGTGGGATCTTACCAGCGGCCGCATCGACTGGCTGGCCGATGAGATGTTCGCCATCCATGGAATCGTACCCGACCAGTGGCGGGGCACACGCGAGGCATTTCTGGACCTGGTGCATCCGGACGACCGACCCTCCGTGATGGAGGGCTTTGAGCGGATGCTCTCGGGCGACGCTATCGACCTTGAGCACCGCATCGTGCGCCCGAACGGAGACATCCGATACGTGTGCGAGCGGGTACCAGCTTCCCGCGGCGCCAATGCCGGTCACATCCTGGGTGTCTGCCAAGATGTGACCGAGGCGAAGGTCGCCGCGATCGCACTCCAGCGCGCCAACGAGGAGCTCCGCCTTAAGACCGACCAGGCTCGCTCATCGCTTGAGAAGTTGCGGGTTTCCGACCAGCAGCGTCGGCACCTTCTCGGCGCGATTGTCAGCGCTCAAGAAGCGGAGCGGCGTCGCGTGGCCAATGACGTTCACGACGACTCCATTCAGATGCTTGCCGCCGCGGTCCTACGCTTGGGCTCGATACGTAACCAGATCACGGACCCCGCACTCAGTGCACGGCTCGGCGAGTTCTCATCGTCACTTAGCCGCTCCATCGAAAGCTTGCGACGTCTGGTATTCGAGCTTCGGCCACCGTCCCTCGACCGCGACGGTCTTGACGTTGCGTTCCGAGAGTCCGTTCTGGACTGGGCAGCTGAAGAGAGCGTCAGCGTCACCGTGATGTGCAAGCTCGCCGCACGACCCAGCACCGAGGAGCGCGTTGTTCTCTTTCGAATCGGACAGGAGGCGCTGAACAACGTGCGCAAGCACGCGCGTGCTCGTTCAGTCTCAGTATCTCTGGAGGAGGTCGGTGGGGGCATCCTGCTGCGCGTTGCTGACGACGGCGTGGGCTTTACCTGCGGTCCTCGGGCGGCCAACAGTGCCCGCCACTTCGGAGTCGCCAACATGACAGAGCGCGCCGAGCAGGCCGGCGGCTGGCTCCGGATCGACCACCCGCCTAGCGGCACGGTGGTTGAGGCCTGGATACCGATCAATAGGGAGCCAGAGCTCGCACCCTAGGGCGGCGATCGGCGATCGCCTGGTTGGAGACCCTCTCGGCGGCCATCAGGATGCCGCGGGCACCAAGCACCTGGTGAAGGGGGACCACCCGGCTCCACCACGAGCGCGCGCATGGATCGCGCTGGCCCTTGGTTACGGGGAGCGACGAGGCAGACACCGACATCCCAACATCATCTCTCACTCCGCCAATTATCAAGCCGGCTACGCATGTTACAGAACATCAGAATCCAGCCGCCCCGCACTGACCGGAGCGGGCGCCGGTCACGGTGTTGCGGGTACCCCCGTCGGTCGGCGCCGGTGTGTTGCCGCTGCAAGCGAGCGTCCCGGTGATGTGGTTGCCCTCGATGACCGTGGGGCCTCCGACGTTGCCGGTCACTGAGACCGCCCCGGTCACGGTGCTGCCCCCCAGGACCACCGGCCCGGTGTTGCCGCTCAGCGACACAGCGCCGGTCTGGGTGTTCCCGGCGCAGGCGGCACCGTCATATGCCGGCACGGGCCAGGTCGGCCTGCAGCTTGCGGGCCTCGTGCACGGGGGTGGCTTCGGGTAGGGTGACGAGCAGAATCCGGGTGCGGTCGGGATCAGCGAGCGTGTCGAGCAGCGTCGATGCGGCTTCCGGCAGGGCTCCCGTCTGCGGCGTGACCTGGCGCGCGAAGCTGCGTGAGGAGTCCAGGAGCAGCAGCGTGTGACCGGTGGGCGCGGTGTCGATGCCCACGTAGCACCCGGAGGTCGCGGCCACGGCGCGGGCAAACGCGTAGAAGACGGCGACCTCTTCCATGCAGGGCGATCGCAAGTCCTCGTCGAGCAGCGCGTACGCATGCGCGTCGAGCTCCCGGCCGGCGTCGACGAGAACGCCCGCCGTGTAGGCAGCGGTCTCGGCGGGGGTGAGGGTCAGGTTGCTGGGCGGATTCGGCAGCACCCCGGCCACATGGGCGGCGGGGTCGGTGGTAGTCAAGATGGCGCGATGGCCGCGGATAGCCAACGAGACCGCGACCGCGGCGGCGACCGTGATCTTGCAGAGGCCGCCCTTGCCCATCGCCATCACAACTCCGCGAGCCCCGGCTGCGATCTGCTCGACCAGCGAGGGTAAGGGGAAGGCGGCATCTCGGCCGCGAACCGCCATCCCGTTTGGTCGATGGCACCGGTCCTCAGGGCTCTCGGAGCCAAGTGAATCACTATGCACGCTGGGTTTGGCCCGTTCAGCTTGGGTTCATCTTAGAGCCCCACTCTTCAGTGCACGAATCAGGCTGATGGGCCGCAACGCTCACCAGCGGAAGTGATACGCGCCTTGCACCCGCTTGCAGGGCCAAGCCACGTCCACACAGGGCTGAGATGGAGATTGTCCGCAACCTCTGGCAGCGCAAGCTGCGCTCCGTCCTGACCATAAGCGGCATCGTGATGGGCATCTTCGCCCTCACCACCATGGGATCCATGGCACAGCACTTCAACGTTCTTCTTCAAGGCGGGATCACTTACTACGGCAACAGTGTGCAGGTGGCCGATGAGAACGGAGGCACGTTCACGAGCGGCTACATGTCGCTGTCCACTCTAGACGAGATTCGGGGCGTCGACGGAGTGGCCGCCGCGTTCCCCACGGTCGGGGTCGTGGCCAAGCCCGGATCGTCCGACGTGGTGACGTTTGGCATCCCTGACTACATCACGAACTACGCTCCGGGATCCGGTCATTACTCGGCCTTCAAGATGTCGCTCGCTCGGGGTACGTGGGTGACCGACGCGTCCCGCAACCAGGTCGACCTGGGGTCGGCCTTCGCGGCAGAGTTCAAGAAGCAGGTGGGCGACACCATCGAACTGCCGGTGCGCCCGGGCGATGCCAAGTCGGACTTCGTCAGTCACCGGTTCACCGTGGTCGGGCTGATCAACCGTACGTTGACCGCGCCCGACAACGGCGCGTTCGTCAGCACTCACGATGCCCAGACCCTCCAGGGAGAGAGCATGCCGGCAGCACTCCGGAGCCAGGTCGATCCCTACCAGCTCGTCTCCGGGGTGGTGGCGTACGGGAGGCCCGGGGTGAACCTGGACGCCCTGGCCGACCGGATCACCCGCGAGGTACCGACGGCCAAAGCTGCCAAGCCCAGCACGCTGGTCCAGAGCTTCAAGGCGGGGGGAGCGGTGTTCACATTCATCACCACAGCGGCGGCGGTTCTGGCGCTGATCATCGGTGGCCTCTCCGTCGTCAACACCATGATCATGTCAGTGACCGAGCGGGTCCGCGAGATCGGGCTCAAGAAGGCGATCGGCGCCAAGACCCACCACATCCTCACCGAGTTCCTCGCCGAGGCCAGCCTGATGGGGCTGATCGGCGGGGCGCTCGGGTTCCTCCTCGGAGCGGCGCTGACCGTGGCCCTCGATGCCGGAGACCCGAGCGGCGGCCTGTTCCTGGTGACTCCCCGCCTGGCGGTTCTCTCCCTTGGCTTCGCCATCGCCCTGGGGGCAGGCGCCGGTCTCATGCCCGCGATCCGTGCCGCCCGGATGGACCCCGTGACCGCGCTGCGGTCCCAGTAGGAGGACGGACTATGCCCGCGATGCGGGTGGAGGGTCTGACCAAGCACTACGGCGAGCCTCCCCACCAGGTGAGGGCGCTGGCCGGCGTCGACCTCCAAATCGACCAGGGAGAGTTTGTCGCCATCGTGGGTCGTTCCGGAAGTGGGAAGACCACCATGCTGGACTGTGTCGGGCTGCTGATGCGGCCGACGGCCGGACGCGTGCTCCTCGACGGGGTCGACACCGGAACTCTGAACGAGCGCGAGCGTGCCGAGCTCCGGAGTCACCGTATCGGCTTCATATTCCAGGAGTTCAACCTCCTCCCCACCATGACCGCGATGGATAACATCCTGCTGCCGCTGCGCTACTCGGGCGGCGATCGCAAGGCCGCGCGGGCCCGTGCCGAGGCCCTCCTCAACGAGGTCGGCCTCGCTGATCGGTCCCACCATCACCCGACGGAGCTCTCCGGTGGCGAGCAGCAGCGGATTGCCATCGCTCGCTCGCTTATCAATCAGCCGACCCTCGTGCTCGGCGACGAGCCCATGGGCGAGGTCGACACGGAGACCGCGAGCATGCTTCTTGGCCTGATGCGACGCATCAACGGCGAGAGCCAAGTCTCCTTCCTGATCGTGACCCACGACCTCGAGCTGGCGTCACGCACAGATCGGATCATCCGCCTGCGTGACGGGCACCTTATCGACGACGAGAGGCTGGCGCCCGAAGCCGTCACGTGGGTGACCCAGGCCGGGGTCCGTCGGTGACAAGGCTCGGTCATGCCTGTCGCTGCGCGCGTGGAGCGCCCACAGACTGCTGCGATCCACGTTCGCCTGATCGCCCTGGCAAGCTTCCTCGAGGTCAAGACCCTTCAGTCGCGGCATCCGGCGAAGGGTCATCGACAGCGGTTTCAAGGTCGGTCCAGGGACCCTGCGGTGGCGGGTGGTGATTGATCGGGCCCTCGGGGGGGCTGCGGGTTCGCGACGCAGCCGGTGGCTTCTCGAGGCGCTGATCGCTGGTGCCGCGGCCGGCGGCGTCCTCGCCGCCGCCGGGCAGCCGGGTGCCGCTCACTGGGTGTGGGGCGGCACCACCATCGCCGGGTCTCTCCCGGTGACCGCCGACCTCGCCCGCAGCGTACTGCGTCGACGCCCGGGGGTCGACCTGCTCGCGCTCATTGCGATGCTCGGATGCCTCGGCCTCGGCGAGCTGCTAGCGGGAGCGGTGATCGCCGTCATGCTGGCCAGCGGTCGCGCCCTCGAGGCGTATGCAGAATCGCGAGCTCAGCGCGAGCTGACCGCGTTGCTGCAGCGGAATCCCCAGGTGGCACACCGGGTCACGCCAACCGGCACTGTCGACGTGGCCGTCACCGAACTGCTGGCTGGCGAGAGGCTCCTCATCAAGCCGAGCGAGGTTGTCCCGGTGGATGGACGCGTGACCGGCGACTCGGCGCTCGTCGACGAGTCCGCCCTCACCGGGGAGGCCCGGCCGGTGCTGCGCGAGGCGGGTGACCAGGTGAGGAGCGGGGTTGTCAACGCGGGTGGCCCATTTCGTCTTCTAAGCAGCGTCACGGCCGAGCAGAGCACCTACGCGGGGATCCTGCGACTGGTGCGCAGCGCGGCGGGCTCGAGGGCCCCTTTCGTCCGCCTCGCCGATCGCTACGCCCTGGCCTTCGTGCCCTTTGCGCTCCTCATCGCGGCGATCGCCTGGGGCATGTCTGGCAACCCGGTGCGAGCGCTCGCCGTGATTGTCGTCGCCACTCCCTGTCCCCTCATCCTCGCCGCCCCGGTGGCGATCGTCGCCGGGATGTCGCGCGCCGCACGTCATGGTGTCGTGATCAAGGACGGTGGCGCCCTCGAAGCCCTCGCCCGCGCCCGCGTGCTGATATTCGACAAGACCGGGACCCTGACCGCGGGTCACGCCACCGTGGCCGGCATCAAGGTCGAGCCTGGCTGGAGCCCTGACCAGCTGCTCGGACTCGCCGCGTCGCTCGACCAGGCGTCGACCCACCCTCTCGCGGCAGCCCTGGTTCGCGCAGCTCGTCGCCGAGGGCTAGACCTTACCCCGCCGTCAGGGACGGACGAGGTGCCCGGGAGCGGCATCTCCGGTCAGGTGAATGGACGCAAGGTCCGCCTGGGCCGGCTCCAGTGGGTGGCGGGCCCGGGGCCGCCACCGGAGTGGAGCCTTCGACTGCGGCGCCGCGCTTCCAGCGAAGGACGGTCGGCGGTCTTCGTGGGGGTGGACAACGGAATCGCGGGCGCCATCGTCTTGGACGACCCGATTCGTGCCGACTCGGCACGGACCATCCGCTCCCTGCGTGCCGCGGGAATCCAGCGCGTGGTCATGGCCTCGGGGGATCAGCGCGTTGTCGCCGATACCGTCGGTGCTGCCCTGGGCGTCGACGAGGTCATCGCTGAATGCACGCCGGCACGCAAAGTCGATGCCGTGCTCGCCGAGAGGGTTCGGGGCATGGTGATCATGGTCGGCGACGGGATCAACGACGCCCCGGCCCTGGCCGCGGCCGACGTCGGGGTGGCCATGGGCGCCCGCGGCTCCACGGCAACCTCGGAGACGGCCGACGTGGTTCTGGTCGTCGACCGCCTCGAGCGTCTCGTCTACGCGCTTCACGCCTCGCAGCGCAGCCGGCGCGTCGCCCTCGAGAGCGTCCTCGCGGGGATGGGGCTGTCAATTCTGGCCATGGCGGCCGCCGCCGCAGGCCTGCTCCCACCGTTGGCCGGAGCCATTCTTCAGGAGGCGATCGACGTGGCCGTTATTCTGAACGCCCTTCGCGCCCATGCGGGCGGCCGCGGCCAGTCCGCGGTCTCCCCCGCCGCGCTGGCGCTGAGCCGAGAGCTGCAGCGGGATCACGACGCCCTGCTCTCGGGGGTCGACGAGCTGCGCAGTCTTGCCGACCGGCTTGATCACCTGCCGCCGCCAGACGCCATGACCCAGCTGTACGCCGTCCACGCCTTCCTCGCCTCGGAGATACTCCCCCACGAAACGCGGGAGGAGCGGTCCTTCTATCCCCTGGTGGCGGCACGAATCGGCGGCGATGACCCGGTGGCCACCATGGTGCGCGAACACGTGGAGATCGGACGTCTCACCCGGCTCCTGGGCCATGCCATCGACGATGTCGGGGAGGCCGGCCCCGGCGGACACGATCTCCCTGAGCTTCGCCGGCTGCTCTACGGGCTGCACACGGTACTGCGTCTCCATTTCGCCCAGGAAGACGAGGCCTACCTCTCTCTGATGGACCAGGAAGAGGCCGATCGCCACGAAACGAACCACGCAGGGCGGACATCGCTATCGAAGATTGGCCCGCCCGCCCTACCAATCCGCTAGCTGGAGGATCAAGCCATGGAGGCGGACGACGTCCTCAACCGCGTTGGCGAAGTCGCCACGGTTCGCCAGGTGTTCGGCGAGCCATACGAGATGGAGGGCGTCCGGGTGGTTCGGGTCGCACGGCTACGGGGTGGCGAGTGTCGCGGCACAGGCACGTCGAATGATTCTGAGAGAGGCGGCCGTTGCGGGGATGGCGCTCTTGGCGTCGATGCCCGGCTTCTCGGTGCCGACGTGATCCGGGACGGCAGGGTGAGATGGCAGCCCGCCCTGAGCGCAGACCGCATCGTACTCCAGGGTCAGCCCGTAGCGGTGGTCGCCGCCCTGCTCGTGACGCATCGTGTTCGGCGTCACCGACAAGCGCTCCCCAACACCATTGCCCCGGTGACCGCCGAACCGAGAAGGTCACAGATCGTGAGGCGGGCACACATCCGTCGAGGACGCACCGTATCCCCGGCGTTCGGTGAGCAGCACGGCACTACCTGCGGACCGCCGAATCGCCCCTCGCGCGCGCGGGAATCAGGCTGCGCAGATGACCCAGCTCATTCACCAGTACGGATACCTGGCTGTCCTGATGCTGGTGGGACTGGAATCGCTGGGCACTCCCCTGCCCGGGGAGACCGCCCTGATCGGCGCGGCCCTTTATGCCGGGTCGACCCACAACCTCGGCATCGCCGGGGTCATCCTTGCCGCCGTTGCCGGCGCTTTCCTCGGCGATAACGCCGGCTATCTCATCGGCCATTGGGGGGGGTATCGGCTCCTGGTCCGCTACGGCCGCTACGTCCGGCTTGACCAGGCGAAGGTGAAGGTGGCCCGGTACCTCTTCCTGCGCCGCGGCGGGCTCGTGGTCTTCTTTGGCCGTTTCATCTCCATCCTCCGCGCGTACGCCGCCTTCCTGGCCGGCGCCAGCCGGATGCCCTGGCCCCGGTTCCTCATCTACAACGCCGCCGGCGGTATCGTCTGGGCGTCCTCCTACGGCATTGCAGCGTATCTCCTCGGCAAGGGGATGGATCAGCTCAGCCGACCGCTGGCCATCATCTTCGGCGTCGCCGGCGTCACCGTCACGGTGGTCGCGGCGCTCGTCATCCACCGCAACGAGCGCCGCCTCGAGGCGCTGGCGGAGCGCGCCTTGCCCGGCCCGCTGGAAGGCTATCCTGGCGGTCGTCCGCTGTAGGAGAGCGCGAAGGGTCATGATCTTCCCGGGTCGAACCGTGCAGCCGACCGGGTGTCCGCGGCACCCGCCCAGACGGTGGAAACGCTTCTCACAGAGCTCGCCCGTCACCCTGGAGACTTCAGCGGTGATGCCTCACTCTTCCAGGAGGTCCCCTCGCCCGTCGCTGGCTCGATCGCTCCGCATCTCCCGGGTTCCCAACGGCAAGGTGGCGCGAGCGATGAGGGCGCTCGGCGTAATGGGCAGCTGTGCCGGCGAGCAACCGCTCAGCCGCGCCGCCGGAAGGTAACAGCCTCCCCCAGCGCGAGGTCAGCCTCCTGGGTAGGTCCCCAGGGTTACCGTCACCGCGGCGGTCGAGCCATCCGGGCGGCTTATCCCCACGCTGACGCTTTGCCCAGGCTGAAGACCAGCGAGGACGGAGGTGAGCTCACCCGGGGTCCTCACCTGCGCGCCACCGAGAGAGGTGATGACGTCCCCCGCGGTCAGCCCGGCGTTCGCCGCCGGCCCGCCGGAGACCACCCCCGTGATCACCGCCCCCTGCCCGGAGCTGGCGCCCACTTGGACACCGAGGTAGGCGCGGTGCGAGTTGACGACGTGGCCGCTCTGGACGATCTGGGTGGCGAGATCCTTCACGGTGTTGCTGGGGATGGCGAAGCCGATGCCGGGCGCGGTGCCGCCGAGCTGGGGATCGCTAGCCGCCAGCGTCGGGATACCGACCACGTCTCCGGTCAGATCGACCAGGGCCCCGCCGCTGTTGCCCGGATTGATGGCGGCGCTGGTCTGGATGACGGACGGCAGCATGGAACCGTTGCTCTCGGACACACCCGTGCGAAAGGCGCTGATGATGCCCTCGGTCACGCTCGAGCGCAACCCCAGAGGATTCCCGATGGCCAGCACCACATCGCCGACCTGGAGTTTCGCCGAGTCTGCGAACACCGCTGGCGACAGGCCTTCACCGTTACCCTGGACTCGGATGACGGCCAGATCATTCGGCGTGTACGCATCGAGAAGCGTGGCCGAGTCGGTCTTCCCATCAGCGAACGTGACTGTGAAGGTCGTCGCATCTGCGACGACGTGGGCGTTGGTGACGATGTCGCCCTGGCGGTCGAAGACGATCCCAGAGCCGAGCCCCTGCGAGTCCTGGATCTGGACCACCGAGGGGCTGATGCGCTGAACCACGGCCACGAAGTCGTTCTGCAGCGCCTCAGCAGGGTCGCCCACGCTGGAGGGGATCGGTGCCGAGGCGCCACCCGGAGTCAGTGTGGCGTTACTGCCACTGCCGGCGCAGGCAGCCGTGGCTACGGCGAGAACGATCGGGAGAAGGGACACAAGGATCGGCTGGTGCCTTGCGTATGCCGTGCTGACTCGGGTCATGCTGTGGTCGCCTTGAAGGAGCCGATCAGGAACTCCTGTGGTCTGATGCGGTCGGGGCAGCTAGGGACCGCTGGCGATGGCCGCTCGCTGCCGGGTTCGCCATCCCACCAGGGTAAGGACGCCGCCTGAAACCAAGCTGAACTCCTTTCATGGTTCTCCGCGTCCCCGCGCGGGCCCGCTCAGCATTCAGGTTGGTTTCATCTGGGGGCGGCAGGATGGAGGCTGGGCCTGAGAGCGCAGAGCGCAGCTGAACGAAGCAGGACTCTCGAGGGGGCGCGATGGCACGGTACTCGATCGAGGCCGAGCAAGCCGAATCCAGATCTCGGAGCCGGCTCCGGCCCATGGCTCAGAGTGGCATGGACGGCTGGCGTGAGGCATCAGTGCTCATCGTCGAGGACAGCCCTGAGCTTCGCTCGTTGTTGACTCTGCTCGTTGCCGGCGCCGGCGTTCGGGTGCGCGCAGCGCGGGACGGGGCCGAGGGGCTGCAGCTCTTCCGGCAGTTCATGCCGAACGTGGTGGTCACCGACGTCACCATGCCTCGCCTCGATGGACTCACGCTCTGCCGGAGCATACGAGGGGAGGAAGGAGGCGCCCCGACGCCGATCATCCTCTTCACCGGCCGTGACCGCGACGCCGATGTCGAGGCCGCCCTTGCCCTCGGCAGCGTCATATACGTGCGGAAGCGGGACGGGGTCAACGCGGTGATCGAGGCAGTGACGCGCCTTCTGCCACGGGCGAGCCCAGCCATCGACGCCGCCGACGTCCTTTCTGGATGCACACCATGGACCTCTTTCACCGGTCTGGCCGGCCCAGCCCGGAGGCCGCCATGAGCACGGCCCGACCCATTTTCACCACACGGCTGCTGCAGCGACGCTGGGCTCATTTGCTGGAAGAGTGGGCGCCCGAGCGTTGCACCCTCGCTACCGCCGCGAGCATCCTTGGGGTCGACCCCACCCGCCTGGGGCGAGTCATATCCTCGGGCCTCGGGGGTCACGACCTGACGCCGACCGCGGTGCTATCGCGTCGAGAACTCGTTGAGGCCCTCCGGCGCTCGGCGTGGCCGCCGCGTCGCTGATGGCGCCATACCATCCAACTTACCGGCCTCCTCGCGCCGGACACGCGGCCGGAGGAGCACCTGAGGCCACGACACCGCCTTTTGACGGCTCCATTCAATGCTCCAGGCTTCGAGGCAGATCGACGACGAATCGGGCACCGTTGCCAGCGTGCTCATCGAGCTGAATCGTGCCGCCGTGGACCTTGGCAATGGCGGCAGCCAGGGAGAGCCCGAGCCCGGCACCGCCGGTGTCACGTCCCCGGGCGGGGTCTGACCTAGTGAAGCGTTGGAAGATAGTCGCTCGCAACTTCGGGTCGACGCCCGGGCCGGTGTCGGCGACGATGAGCCGCCACCGCGAGTCGTGGAGCTCCCCGGCTACCGTGATCGTCCCGCCCCTGGGGGTGTGGCGGATCGCGTTGTCGACGAGGTTGTTCAGGAGCCGACGCATGAGATCCGGATCGACAGTGACCGTGCCCTCTCGCGGCAGGTCAACGGCGATCCGGATGCCAGAGCGTGCCGCCAGAGGCCGCCACCGCTCGGCGGTCTCCTCGAGGAAGTCGAAGGCGTCCACGCCCTCCCACGCCGGCGCCAGGGCTCCGGCATCAGCACGGGCCAGGAGCAGCAGCTGGTCGACCACCCGGCTCAGACGCTCCGTCTCGGTGAGCACGGTCTCGAGCGTCGCTCGATAGGCGGCGGGGTCGCGGGGACGGCGGAGACCGACCTCGACCTCGGAGCGCAGTGCGGTCAGCGGACCCCGGAGCTCGTGGGCCGCATCGGCGGTGAAGCGTTGCAGCGTCGTGAAGGAGGTTTCGAGTCGATCCAGCATCTGGTTGAAGGTGGCGGCGAGGGTGCCGAGCTCGTCCGGAGGGAGGTCCAGGCGGAGCCGCCGATCCAGGCTGTGCTCGCTGAGGTCGCGAGCCGTGACCGTGATGATCCTCACCGGTCGAAGCACCCGACCCGCCAGCCAGTACCCTGAGACGGCCGAGCCGGCTACCAGCACCAGCACGGTGATCCCAAGCAGGGTGGCGGTGAGCCGGAGCATCTGCTCGTATTCGTCGAGCGGGCGGTTCAAGACGAGCGCGTCAACCTGACCCGCACCGACATCGATGTGCTGGATCAGCATCCGTTGGCCGGCGCCTGCGATCGTCTCGCTCTCGAGGACCGGAGCGCCACCCCCCGACGCGTCCGCTCTGACGAGGGGAAGGAGTGCCGCCGGGTCGGGTGGCTGCCCGGCCTGGTCAACCACCCGACCGTCGGCCGCGATCACCAGCGCCCCAATCGGCGAGCCGTCGGGCGTCTCGCTGGGCAGTACGGAGCTTCCGTGAAAGAGCACCGCTTCCCCGCTGGCATGGAGACCGGATGCCAGAATCTGCGCCTGGCCGCGCAAGGTGCTGTCGATCGTCCCGAGTGACACGTCACCGAAGACGAACCAGAAGGCCGTGCCGCCGGCGCAGAGCACCAGCGCCACGATGCCCGTGTAGACGAGCGTCAGTCGGACGCGGGTGCGGCGAAGGAAGACGCGCACAGCCGAGCTGGTTCGAGACGGTAGCCTGCGCCACGGAGGGTGACGATGGGATCACACAGGCCCACCGCGGCGAGTTTGCGCCGGATGCGGGCGATGTAGACCTCGACGAGGTTGGAGTCGCTGTCGAAGTCATAACTCCAGACGTGCTCCTCGATCTGAGCGCGGCTGAGCAGCTGACCCGGGTGGTGGAGGAAGTACTCGAGGATGGAAAGCTCCTTGCCAGTCAGAGCGACCGGCGTGTCTCTGACGGTCGCCTGCTTTGCGGACAAGTCAAGCGCCAGATCTCCGGCCACAAGGACGTTGGCTCGGCCATCGAGGTGCCGGCGTGCCAGCGCCCGGACTCGGGCGAGGAGCTCCCGGAAGACGAACGGTTTGACGAGGTAGTCGTCCGCGCCCGCTTCCAGCCCCTGGACGCGATCGTCGATCGCGTCGCGGGCGGTCAGCATGAGCACCGGAGCGCGCACGCGGCGCATGCGCAAGCGCGAGCAGACCGCGAAGCCGTCCAGGCTGCCGGGCAGCATCACGTCGAGAACAATCACGTCGAACGGGGTGGTCATCGCAGCGGCGACAGCTTCCTCACCGTCCGCGACCAGATCGACGCTGAACCCCTCCTCCCGGAGTCCCTGGCGGATGGACACGGCGGTCTGCCGGTCGTCCTCGACAACGAGAATCCGCATCGCCTCGGCCTACTTACCCGCTACCCGTCGGCGCGTTAGCCGCCAGCCAGCCGCCCGACCGCCCAACGAGTGCAACGATGCGCCGCTGGGCGACGCCACGCCAGGGGAGGACGCCAACCGGACACACGCCGATTGTCCCGGGGCAGCCGGGACCTTTGGCCCGCGCCTTTCGGGCCCGCGGCACGGCCTCTTGTCTCCGGGCGCCGGGGGTGATCACATTCCGCAGGAGCCGCCGACTGGTCAGCGTCGCGGAGGGGGCCAAGAGTTGCGACTCCTCGCGGTGCCCTGGAACGACCCGTCGATTCAGAGACCGCGGCAGTGCCGACGAACGACTCAGACGGCGGGCCCGGGGCCGGACGACCAGCCCCGGCGAAGGAGGCGGGCATGAACACTCGACAGACGATACTGGCGGTGACAGCAAAACGGTTGCGGTGAGAGCGAGCAGCAGGCCGGCCGCCACGGTGACCAGACCGCCGAGCCATCTCTTGGCGACCGTCGCCTTTCTCATCCCCCACACCCTCCCGAGGCGTCCTTGCTCGGCCGCTCCGTTCAAGCCTTGGCATCTGGCCGTCGGCCTCGAGAGACGGCGCTCCTACTCTGGCCGCCCTCTCAGCTGGCGTCGGTCCAAGGTAGAGCGCCCAGATGAAACCAAGCTGAACGTGGCCCGCTGAGCCGGAGCCTGACCGAGTCAATTCTTCCGGGGAGTGTCGGCGCCCCGTGGGTGGGTTCACAGCCAGCCGGTCCAACTCGAGGTCACCTCTTGGACGGGGGAGGCATAGGCAAGCGATGGTGCCCGGTCATGGCGAGTGGCGGGCGGCCGATTCTGGCGACCGCGCATGTCCCGAGGGGGACCCCGCTGGTATCATCGAGGACAGCCGGGCAGCTGTCAGGCACCGTGATCCTCACGCCGTTCCACGTGGGCATTTGTTACGCGGCGCTGCCGGATGTTCATCATGTGTCCGGAGTGCGCTCCGGCTGCGGGATCGGCGGGTGGGGGCGCGGGTCGCTATGCTCACGCCCGTGCACTTCTGGTTGGGTGCCGACGCCGGGACAACTATCCGGTCAGGCCCGTCACCCTTGCCGGTTGCTCGCGGCGGACTCGCAGGCCCGTCCTCAGGTTCGCCACCGATCGAGCGGGCCCGACTGGGTCGTGAACGCGCGACAGGGGTGAAATTGACATGGTGGGGTGCCCCGTACTGATCTCGCCTTTCCAGCCGCGAAGGGCGCACAAGTGTTCGGAGCCTGGCCGAATGGTTTAGGCGCCTCAGGGGTGAAAGTGACAGGCTGGCGTGGCCCAGTGTTGGGGAATGACACGTGCGAGACGGGCGTTCCCACCTCTCCTCTGGGGCGGGCCAACGTCCCCGGGATCACGACGCCTGGGGCCGCGAGGCCTCCAATTCGGGAGGCTCATCTGGCGGCCACGGCTCGGGTTCGAGGACGCAGAACTCGTTGTCCGCTGGGTCGGCCATGACCACCCAACTGACCGCGCCCTGGCCGATGTCCTTCTCGCGGGCTCCGAGGCCGATGAGCCGCTCGACCTCCCGCCGCTGATCGTCAGGCCGAAGGTCGAGGTGCAGGCGATTCTTGACCACCTTGGGGTCTGGGTTCTGGAGGAAGAGGATGCCCGGATTGCCCTGCCCGAGGTCGAGCCACCACCACACGCCCTCCTCGCCCCGCACCACCGGCCGCGAGAGTGCGGCGCTCCAGAACTGTCCGACCCTCTCAGGGTCGAGGCAATCAACCACGACCGCGGATACGCGCAAAGCCACAGCGGCGGAGGATAGCAACCCACCCTGGTCACTCGCCGAACATCGCGCGACGAACCCGTCCACCCGAGTCGACCGGGTGGCGAGGGCCCGGAGGGACATCGGCCGGTCCCGCTCAAGTGAGAGGAGAGAGCACACTCCGCTGGCCCAGTGTTGGGGAATGACACTTGAGCCGGCTCACTCCCGGGTTCCGTCAAGGGCCGTGAGCTGTGACAGGTTGGTCAGGCCGCGCCGCAGGCGGCCGCACGGCCGTGTGCCGTGAACAAGCCGTCACGGCGTCCCTTGACGGGTTCCTCCGCGCCCCGGGGTACGCTCTTCCAGGGGGGCAGGGGGACCTCCCCCTTAGCACCGCTCTCTACACCGCACACCCACGCCTCCAGGTGCCGCGCCGCTCGCCACGAACCCCCGCACCGAAGCCGCGGCCCATCAGGGCGGACATCTGTTAGTCGTCGGCTGCTCGGCCCAGTGCAGACGTGGACCGGGCCACCTCGACATGCCGGTCGAGGCCATACTCTTCAGGTGGGCAAGGTCATATTCGACTTCGACGGTACCCTCGCACATCGCCCGGGCATGTGGAGCCAGTGCATGGTCGACGTTCTCGACGACCTATCGCCGGGCCACGGCCTGGTAGCCGATGACGTACGCCCTCACCTGCGCGACGGGTTCCCCTGGCATCGCCCAGACCAAGCGCACCTGCACCTCTCGACGCCCGACCTGTGGTGGGATGACCTGACTCCGCTGCTGCGGCGCACTTACCAGTCAGTTGGCGTCGACAGCGCGGTCCTCGACGAAGCGGTAGCGACCGTTCGGCAGCACTATTGCGACCCGGCCAGGTACCAGTTATTCCCTGACACCATCGAAGCCCTCGTGCAGCTTGGCGGCGCCGGATGGGAGTTGGTAGTGCTGTCCAACCACGTCCCCGAGCTGCCCGTGATCCTCGAGGGCGTCGGTCTGGCTGGGCTAATAAACGAGGTGTTCAGCTCTGCGACGATCGGGTTCGAGAAGCCTCATCCGGAGGCGTACCGGATAGCTGCCGGTCGAACGAGCCCGACAGAGTGCTTCATGATCGGCGACAACCCAGAGGCCGATGTGTTCGGCGCCGAGCGGGCTGGCCTCCGGGCCATCTTGGTCCGCAATTTGCACCCCGAGGTCAACAAGCGCGCAGACAACCTCTTGGGTGCGGCCCAAATCGTTATGAGTTCCTCATGACGAGCGGCCGACGGTCGTGCAATAAGGGCGCGCCCGGAACGAGCACCGTTCTCCGACTGCCGGTGAGGGAAGGTTGATCCCCGACCCGAAGCAGCAGGTTCGCAGGGGCTACGACCGCCTCTCGACGCTCTACCGCGCCGACGAGGGCGCCCCAGCGGAATACCTGGGATGGACCCGCGAGCTGCTGGCCCGGCTGGTTCCCGGTTCCGAGGTGCTCGACCTGGGTTGCGGCTGCGGGGTTCCGGTGGCGCGGTCGCTCGCCGCGGCGGGGCACCAGGTGACCGGCGTCGACTTCAGCGAGGTCCAGCTCGGACGGGCCCGGCGGCTCGTGCCCGAGGCCGACTTCATCTGCGCGGACATGGCCGAGCTCCGCCGGGCGCCCGAGAGCTTCGATGCGATCGTCTGCCTCTACGCGATCATCCATCTGCCGCTCGAAGAGCAGCCCGGCTTCCTGGCCAGGCTCGCGACCTGGCTGCGGCCCGGCGGATGGCTCCTCCTCACCGCGGGGGACCGGGCCTGGACCGGATCGCAGCCGGATTGGCTGGGTGGCGGGACGCCAATGTGGTGGAGCCAAGCGAACCTGGAGGCCTACCGCGCCTGGGTCCGGGCGGCGGGGCTCGTCATCACCGACGAGTCTCGGGTCGCCGACGGGCCGGTGACCCACTCCCTCTTCTGGGCACGGCGAGGAGCGGGGACGGAGGTGGCATCTTCTTGATGGTCCGGTGCCGGCTCCCGGGTTGAAGCCTGCCGCCCGCCCCCCGACCTCGCCGAAAGTCACGCCTCTGTCCGGGACCTGATCGACCCGCGCCGACCGACCTCTGAGATCGGACCCTTCGCGGCTGTCGACCCCTGAACCTAATCGATTCGATCGGACAGTGCGGTCGAATGAGAGTGACAGCACACTCCGCTGAGCCGGACGTTTATCCCCTGACCGGAACCCTGCGCAGCATGGAGGCGTATATCTACCGGATGAACACCCGGCTGGTTGCCCTGGCGCTCGGGGGCGCGATCATGCTTCTTGTCGGCGGCTCCCGGAGCGCCGGCCCCGCCTTTGCAGCACCAGCAGCGAGCGGTATCAGCACGATCACACATGCGCGGACGTCTCACGTTGCGCCGCCGACCAGAATCCCAGCCGCCGCGGATCCGGCATGCACACCCGCAAGCGGACCCCCGCCAACCTCACGCCTGGCTTCCAGGAGAGACTATCCGGCTATTCAGACCACCTTGACCGTCGTCGAATCAACAGTCCAGCCGAAGGTGTCCGGAGCAAAAGCATTTGCGCGCCTCCCCTACCGCCCCGGGGCAGAGGACTGCGGTCTCAATGAATTCCTCGCCTACTGGTCGTCAGATACGCCGGCGACCATTTCCCCCGACTGCCAGCCGCACTCCAGTCCCAATTCGCCATGGGGCGCTCCGTTGAACTGCACCTCCACCCCGCTCTACAAGCACGTACTCGCCTGGGTTTTTACGTGGCGCACAGACTGCATTACATTGGGTCCGTACAATCCCGGCGCGGGGACTGAGCCCGGCACGATGCCAAGCCGACCGCACCTCGCGTGCACCGCGATCACGTTTGTCGATGCTGACACGGGGCGCCCCTCCGACTATCTCACCACCGGCGGGTTCTAACTACTGGCTCCCGAAGCGGCATGTGGTTCACACTCCCTGTCCCGGTCGCGTCGCTCTAGGTACATTGGCGGATGCTGGCGTGACCGAGGCTGACCTCGCCGGAGCAGTTTAGAACGGACCCCGACCGCCATGGCCGGACGGATGTCGGCGACGGGCTCCCAGTGCGGGACGTGGTGAGGCGCGCACCGGTTACGTGGTCCTGACGGCCGCCGGGCGGGTGATCGCACCCTCGCTGGCTGATGCCACGCTCGCCGCGTATTTGGCGAAGGCACCGGTCCGGTAGCGGGGCTGCGGCGGCTGCCAGCCGCCCAGCCGGGCGGCGATCTCCG
>OBLU010001750.1_pt1 | contig 20047 bp, 20 predicted proteins | sample 1518681 | NCBI WGS metagenome assembly OBLU01 (sample SAMEA3539304, study PRJEB22396) | soil metagenome | biome: tundra; feature: field; material: soil | place: USA | collected 2010-05 | depth 0.15 m
CGGCCGTTCGAAAGTCGATGTCCCAGAGCGTCGGCGCTTCGGCCGAGTAGACCTCTTGTCGCGTCACCATTTGGAGGAACGCGCGCTGGCTGACCGCCTGGGCCTCCTTGGAGATCGTCGAGTACTCGAAGCTCCAGTCGATGCTGACCCCGATGGCCCGCCAGAGCTTCTTGAAGGCTTCCTCATCGATGGCGGTCAATTCGACGCATAGCTCGACGAAGTTCTTTCGCGAGATGGAGACCTTGTCCTTGCCGGGCTTCTCTGGGGGACGGTACTTCGGGTCGTAGGGGAGGGCCGGATCACAGCGCACGCCGTAGAAGTTCTCCACCCGGCGCTCGGTCGGCAATCCGTTGTCGTCCCATCCCATCGGATAGAAGACATCTTTGCCCCGCATGCGCCAGAACCGCGCGACCACGTCGGGGTGCGTGTAACTGAAGACGTGTCCGATGTGCAACGCCCCCGACACGGTCGGGGGCGGCGTGTCGATCGAGTAAACGCTCTCTCTCGTGGCGTCGCGATTGAAGCGGTAGATCTTCTCCTTGTCCCACACCGTCATCCAACGCTCTTCGAGCCCGTCGACGGTCGGCTTCTCGGGCACCTCACGGTGCGTGGGGGTGAGGGCGTCTTCCATGGTTGGCGTAGTTTAGAACAGTGCCCCTTCGTCAAAACTGTGTAGGTGAAGGGGGCAAATAGCCGCATCGTCACCGTCGCAGTTCTGAACCGAAGTATCTCCTACGCGCTGACCAGAGTCAGCACTTTGGTTGACGCTTCATCGGGGTGAGCCTCGTCAACAATTTTCTGCCGCTCGGGTCTTACCTCCCCTCCGCGTCCAGCACCGGAGTCTGTCCCCGGCAGGCCTTGGCGGGCCAGGTTGATGGCCGCGTTGAGATCGCGGTTGATGGCATTGCCACATGCCTCACAGTGATACATCCGTTCGTCCAGGGACAACTTGGCTTTCACTGTCCCACAATGACTACAGGTCTTCGATGACGGGTAGAACCTGTCAACCTTCACCAGGGTCGATCCGTACCACTTCGTCTTGTACTCGAGTTGGCGGGTGAACTCAGCCCAGCTCGCGTCGCTTATGTGCTTGGCCAGCGAGTGGTTCTTCAACATCCCCGAGACGTTTAGATCCTCGATCACGATGACGTCGTAGTTCTTCGCCAGCGATGTCGTGGTTTGGTGGATCAGGTTCTTACGGGCGTTGGTCACACCGGTGTGGATCTTCTGGACTCGCTCGTTGGCAAGGTGCCACCGATTCGACGGGACGACGCCCTTGCGAGGGCCTTGGCGTCGGGCGGTTACGCGCTGGGCGCGAGCGAGCTGGCGCTGCGCGCCAACGAGGTGGCGCGGGTTGTCGATTTTAAGAACCTGTATCCCATCAGGTGTAGCGCCGGTGTAGAGAGTAAGGATTCCGAGGTCCACGCCGATGATTCTCTCGGGAGCTCGGGTCGCGGGCACCCGGCGAGACACCTCAACGGAGAAGGAGATCGACCACTTGCCGTTTCGATGCTTGAGAGTCGCCGCCAGAATGCGACCAGTGCCACGTTCGAGGTGGCGGTAGAGCTTGCGAGTGGACTCGTAGGTCTTCACCTCGCCGATGCGGCTGATGCGCACGTGGTGAGAGTCGCTTAGGCGCACCGCTGTGTTCTTGAACCGCACCGAACCACCCTGGCCACGCTTCTTGAAGGTGGGGAACTTGGCATTCGCACGGTTGAAGTTGGTAAAGGCCGAGCTGAGCCGCTGGGCGGCGTCGTTGTAAGTACTGCTTCCGTTCTCATTCCACCACGGGGCCAGTTGGTCGCGCTTCTCGGCCCAGAGGTAGAGCAGGCCGAAATGAGACGTGACGAGGTAGTCGTTCTTCGTCACCTCGAGACCAGCGGCCTTCCTTTCATGGTTCTCGGCCCAGTTTGCCGCGACGAGGCCCAGCAAGGCGTTGTAGGCGAAGCGTGAGCCTCCGATGTGACTTCGAAAGAGATTGATCTGCTCGGGAGTGGGATCGATCACGAAGGTGTAGGCCGAAGTGACCACGACAGGGGCGCAGGCAGGGATCGTCACCTAATCAGTATCGACTCAGGGTGCGACATTAGGCTTACTCTTTCACCCACACAATTTGCCGAAGGGGAAACAGTGATTCGGCTTTACGATTCCGTGGCAGGCGAGGTCCGCGACCTGACGTTGCGTGAACCGGGGCACGTTTCGATGTACGTCTGCGGACCGACGGTCGACAACCTGCCCCACCTCGGTCACGGTCGATTCGCCCTCGTGTGGGACGTCGCTCGTCGCTGGTTCACCTTCCGGGGCCTGGACGTCGCCTACGTGTCGAACATCACCGACATCGACGACAAGATCATCGCGCGATCCCTGGAAGAGGACCGTTCGACCGGCGAGGTCGTGGCCACCTACGAGGGCCAATGGTGGGAGGCGATGGACCAACTGGGGGTGGCCCGCCCGGACGAAGCGCCGCACGCCACGGACTACGTCCCCGAGATGATTGAACTGATCAGCGAGTTCCTCAAGAACGACATCGCCTACGTGATCAGTGACGGCGTCTACTTCGACGTCTCGCGCGTCCCCGACTACGGACTGCTGGCCGGTCAGCCGCTCGAGAGCCTGCGCGCCGGCGCCCGGGTGGAAGCGAGTGACGAAAAGCGTTCGCTCCTCGACTTCGCGTTGTGGAAGAACGCCAAACCCGGCGAGCCGAGTTGGCCGGCGCCCTTTGGCGACGGACGACCCGGATGGCACACCGAATGCGTCGTGATGTCACTGGGACTGCTCGGAGAAGGATTCGACCTCCACTGCGGCGGACTCGATCTCAAATTCCCGCATCACGAGAACGAGCGGGCCCAAGCCGTGGCGGCCGGTCGCGTCTTCTCACTGCATTGGGATCACAACGGATGGGTGATGGTCGGCAAGGAGAAGATGAGCAAGTCGCTCGGCAACTTCACTTCGCTCACGCACCTCGCCGAGACCTCCGACCCGCGGGCCTACCGACTGCTCGTCCTTCGCTCGCACTATCGTTCGCCGATCGAAGTCACGCCGGCCACCATCGCCGACGCCGAGCGCGCCCTGGCCCGACTCGACGCCCTGGCGCGACGATTCAAACTGCCCGCCCTCGCCGGCGACACGCTCGAGGTGGCCGCCAATCACCGGTGGGTCGGTGACGGAGAGGCCCTTTTCGAGGAAGTCGGCGAGGCCCTCGACGATGACCTCGACACGCCCCTCGCGGTGGCGCTGCTCTTCGACGCCCTGGCCGCCGCGAATTCGGCCGCCGACGTCGGCGACCTTTCGTACGCCAAACAGCTCGCTCTGGCGATTAACGCGCTCTTTGGAGCACTGGGACTTTCACTACATTCCAAAGAAGATCGCGTCGACGCGATCAGCGCTGACCTGGTGACGAGGCGTGACCGAGCGCGAGGCGCGAAGGACTGGGCCGAAGCCGATCGACTTCGTAACGAATTAGTCACATTGGGCTGGGTGGTCGAGGACTCTTCGAATGGAACGCTTATCCGACGCCCCTAGAAACATTTGGTGGGCTAACGGTTCTCCAGTAGGCTTGTTGGTTGAGGTTGCCGTTGTGGTTCCCTCCGGGACCGGTGCGAATCGGTGCCAAAAGAAACAAGGAGGCCCACAGTGGCTGTAGGAACCGTCAAGTGGTTCAACGACGAAAAGGGTTGGGGATTCATCGCTGTCGATGGCCAGCCCGACGTCTTTGTGCACTACTCGGAGATTCAAGGAGAAGGTCGTAAGACGCTCGTCGAAGGTCAGACTGTTGAGTTTGACATCGAGCCGGGCGATCGAGGACCACTCGCCAAGCGCGTCGTCTTGAACTAACCAAATCATCTAGTAGTGGAGAACCGCCGCCTTCGGGCGGCGGTTCTTTATTTGGTAGCACCAATTCACGTAAAGTACGAGAGTTACTTACGGGTAACGAGTCGACGATCACGAAGGACTGTCATGGCTGAATTCTCGTTGGAATTGAACGACGACCAAAAGACGATGCAGGAGTGGGTGCACGGTTTCGCCGTCAACCAAATGCGTCCGATCGCCGCCGAATGGGACGAACGCGAAGAGACGCCGTGGGAGTTCATCCAGGAGGCGGCGAAGATCGGCATCTACTCGCTGGATTTCATGATGAACGCCTTCTCGGACAAGACCGGCCTGTCGTTGATGATCGCGACCGAGGAGTTGGCGTGGGGTGACGCGGGGCTCACGATGGCGCTCATGGCGACGTCGCTCGGCGTGGCCGCCATCGTGGCCAACGGCACGCCCGAGCAGGTGATGGAGTGGGTGCCCCAGTGTTACGGGACGCCCGACGACATCAAACTCGCGGCGTTCGGCGTCTCCGAACCCGACGCCGGCAGCGACGTGTCCTCCCTGCGCACCCGCGCGGTCTACGACGAGGCCAACGACGAGTGGGTCCTCAACGGCACTAAGACCTGGATCTCCAACGGCGGCATCGCGAACCTGCACGTCATCGTCGCCTCGGTCGAACCGGAACTCGGCAGTCGGGGTCAGGCCTCCTTCATAGTGCCCGACGGCACCGAGGGCATCCGCCTCGGCCAGAAGTTCAAGAAGATGGGCATTCGCGCCAGTCACACCGGCGAGGTCGTCCTCGACGACTGTCGTGTCCCGGGGCGTTGTCTGCTGGGAGGCAAGGAGAAGCTCGACGAGAAGATCGCTCGGGCGCGCGAGGGCAAGCGCTCCCAGAGTCAGGCCGCGATGGCGACCTTCGAAGCCAGTCGGCCGGCCGTCGGCGCCCAGGCGCTCGGCATCGCCCGCGCGGCCTACGAGTTCTCACTCGACTACGCGAAGGAACGTAAGCAGTTCGGTCGAGCGATCATCGACAACCAGGCGATCGCCTTCAAACTGGCCGACATGAAGATGCACATCGACGCTTCACGACTACTTATATGGCGCGCGTCGTGGATGGCCGCGACGCGCCAGCCGTTCCTCAACGGTGAGGGCTCGATGTCCAAGCTCTACGCCGGCGAAACGGCTGTCAAAGTGACCGAAGAAGCGATTCAGATCCTCGGAGGCTACGGCTACATTCGCGACTATCCGGTCGAGCGCTGGCATCGGGACTCGAAGATCTACACCATCTTCGAAGGGACTTCTGAAATACAACGCCTGATTATTGCACGCGCCATCTCGGGTGTGCACATCAGATAATCCACGTGTATTAGCGGGCTTTCGCGCAGCCCGGCAGCTGCACGACTTGATTTGGCCTTCGTCTCAGGACGTCGCATCTGGACCCACAAATCGGATTAGTGGGTCCATTTCTGGGTCGATCGGCAGGCGCCATTTTACGGAGTGACCACTCCTGCCCCGGACGAGCGCCGGGTCACCGTAGCGATCGTGTGCGGCGGATTGGCAATCGTAAAACGTTGGGTGACCAAGACCGCTCCATGATGAGACTTTTCGGTTGATAGTTCGCAATAAGGGGGTTAGGTTCTCCAGTAACGCGCCCACGATTCCCCGTCGAACGGACGCTTCATTAGGCGAGGAGAGCCGTGATGCGAAGAGCTTTATTTTCGGTTGTGTTGGTAGGAGCGCTATTCACCGCGATCGTGTCGGGGTCCAGTGCGGTGGGAGCGAGTACGACGAATTCGTCGGCGCAGCTCACGTACGCAACGTCCAGCGAAAAGTTGCAAAACTTAGGGACGGTCAATCTCAGTGCCGCTTCCGCCGCCGCTTCCGCTTCGCCCTCGGCGTCGTCGAACAACCATCCGCTGCCGGTCGACTCCGAGAGTCGGCCGACACTCAACTCCACGAGCGCCACAACGGTGTCGCCGGGAGCGCTCTCGTCGGTTGATTCCAGCCCGAGCGCCCGCCTTCCGGGATTCGAAGGAATCAGCGGTCCCCAGCAGGCAGCGGTAAACGGTGGCGGCGACCTCGAACCTCCGGATCAAGGTACTTGTGCCGGTGCCGACGCAAAGGGCAACCCCCTCGTCGGCGAGATCATCAATAACGCCTTGACGCTGTATACACCGTCGGGCACATCGGTATTGCCCGTGACACCGACCTACGCGCTGTTCAACCAGCCGTCGACCGCGTTCCTGTCGGACCCGCGCTGCGCGTATGACGCAACAACCCAGCGTTGGTTCTTCACCGAGTTCGTCGTCGGCACGGCCACGGTGAAGCCCAAGAAGGACTTCGTGCCGAGCACAGAGTTCATCGCGGTGAGCGAAAGTTCTGACCCGCTCGGGAACTACCAAGTGTTCGGCATCGATACCACGGACAAGTCCAACGCGGTGGGAGACTGCCCGTGCTACGGCGACTTCGACCAGATTGGCTTCGACCAATACGGCATGTACATCACGACCAACGAGTTCTCGACCGGCGGCACGGCGCCCGGTTTCAACGGGACAGTGATGTATGCCGTCTCCAAGCAGGGATTGGCGGCGGCCGCTGACGGATCTAAGTTGCCGAAGGTTGCCCGCTACGCGATCACCGGCGACGCATTCGGCTCGAGTGGCGGCAGTCAGCCGTACCACGTCTCACCGGCATCGACCCCGTCCGGTGGCGTATACGCGCTAAACACGGAGTACTTCGTCGAATCCAATTCCAACGCTCTCTCCGATAACCACCTCATTGTCTACGCGCTTACCGGCACGAACTTGCTCGCTTCGAACGGCACGCCGTTGCTGCAGGCCACTGAAATCCAGAGTGAGGCGTACTCGTTCCCGCCGAACGCCACCCAGGCGGCTGGCCCGTTGCCATTGGGCAATGTGATTGGGACCGATTTAGGCCCTCCGTATTTCAACACCACCACTCCGCAAGGCATCCAGACCGACTTCAACGCGGTCCAAGAAGTCACGTACACGGCTGGAGATCTCTACGCCGAGCTCGATACCGCGACGGGAAGCGGGTCCTCGATGACTTCCGCTGCTGGGTGGTTCAAGATTGCGCCGTCGACTACCAGTAGTGGCGTCAACGCTCAGATCGTGCGCCAGGGATACGTGGCGTCCAGTCAGAACATCATGTACCCGGACATCGTGGTCGGCCCCCAAGGCAACGGCTATCTAGTGTTTTCCGTGAGCGGATCGGCTGAGTACCCGAGTGCCGCCTACACGAACTTCAACGCGACGTCCGGTCCGACAGGCAAGGTGAGTATCGAGGCTGCGGGCAACGCCCCCGAGGACGGATTCACGTGTTACATCACTGGCTACGGGGGCTGTCGCTGGGGTGACTACTCCGGGGGCGCGGTGTGGAACGGGCATGCGTATTTGATGGCCGAATACATTCCTCCGTCGTCGCAGCGTGACTTCTACACCAACTGGGGCACCTTCGTGTGGAGCGGATCGGCTAGTTGATTCAGTCGCCATAGGCGTCGAAGAAACGACGTCTATGGCGGAGTCTCCGACCTTCGAGTGATCGATGGTGCGTCGGCACATGGCACGATTTCAGCACTGGTCTCGTCTGTCCTGAGCGACCGTCGGCGCTCAGGCGCTCGGCATCGCCCGGGCGGCCTACGAGTTCTCGCTCGACTACGCAAAACTTGTTCAACGTCATGCACTCGGCGCGTTGAGCCGTGGCGGCGTCGGTGACCTCGGCCCGAGAGGGTCGTCCATTCCTCGCGAGTTGGTCGAGGACTTCGGTGGCCCAGACGACGGGCAGGTGGGCGGCTTCGCCCAGCCGAAGGATCTCTTCCTGCACCCCCGCCGACCGTGCGTAACCCACCTCCACAGCAAGGTCCCTACGGGCGATCAACACGCCCACCGAAGAACGCGTGCCCGAGCCGATCAAAGGGAAAGGAGGAACTCACCGACGGACTTGAAGACGAAAAACAGGGCGAGATCGTCCTCCGTCCATAGGCGGTCTTGAGGCGCACCGGTGGGGTTGTCGTTGGTAGTGTTCCTCATGAAAAGGATTTTGTCCGTGGACAATTGCGGTGCACTCTCGCGTCCCACCAACCAGGTGCAGAATCGGCCTGAATGGCCCGTAAATTGGTCGATTTCTGTTATTCGTGGGACTCGCCAATTGGGAAAGAACCCTTTATCAGGAGATTTGTGAGCCACTCCAATACCTACACGATCTTCGAAGGGACCAGTGAGATCCAGCGACTCATAATCTCACGCGCCATCTCGGGGGTTCACATTCGTTGAACATCGTCACGCTCTGCACTGGCAACGTCGCGCGTTCGGTGATGCTCGGCTACATTCTCACGACGATCGCAGAGTCAACTGGCACCGAGTGGTACATCCGAACCGCCGGTACGCACGTGACCGAAGGCTCGGCGATGAGCGCTCGCACCCGCGACGCGCTGCTCAAGATCGAGGAGCTGGGTGATCATCGATACGGCGCGCACCGTAGCCATCAGTTGGACCAAGCCGACACCGAGTGGGCGGACGTGATCCTGGGCGCCGAAGCCGACAACGTGAAATTCGTACGAGCCAACTTTGCGACGAACGCCGACAAGGCGGTGCAACTCGCGCAGTTCGTGCGGTTCGCTCCACTGGATGGCAACTTTGACGCCCAATTACGTGCGGCAAGTTCACACGAGCCTTCGCCGGACTTCGACGTTGAGGATCCGGCGGGCGCCGACCAGCTGACGTACGACGCATGCGCCCGACAACTGTGGAATCTCGCTCAGGCTTTTGCGCTTCTCGTGGGCGCCGAACGCGTCGACTAATCCTGGTGGACCGTTCGAAGTCCGCCCCACGCCAGCGTGGCCGAACGTTCGGCGAGTCGCTCGGCCGCTCCGGCGGCCGGTATCGGCCAGCCTTTCGACTCTTGTTGCTCCAGCCACACGATCGCCGCGCCTTCCGCGATGCCGACCACGCCACCGGCCAACTGACGCCGATGATCTTCGCTCATGGAGTCATCGAAGAACGGAAACATGAAGGAAATGAGTCCGAGTTCCAGCGCGCGCAACTCTTTGGCGGTGTCGCCTACGTGGGAGTGGATGAAGAGAATACGAAAGGCGTCGGTCTCACTCACGACCATCTCGAAGTAGACGCGAAAGGCCACTTCGATCTTCGCTCGCGGCGTGTCGGCGGCGCTCACCGCGATCTTCAATGACGCCAATAGCGTCTCGGCCAATTGCGCCACGATCTCGCGATAGAGGTCGGTCTTCGAATCGAAGTACTGGTACAGGATCGGTTTCGTGAAGCCGGCCTCGCGCGCAATGTCGTCCATCGTGGTCGACTGAAATCCCCGTTCCGCGAAGAGTGACGTGGCGACGCTCAGCAACTGCTCTCGACGCTCAGCGTGTTGGGGTCGGTCGTCCTGGATCACCATATGGCTAGAGGATAGTTGGCGCTAATGGATAGACATTGAATTCAGAAGGTCGCTCAGTCGCGCGGGCAGCGACGCGATATTGAAGTGTTCGAGCGCGATTGAGAGGTTGTGCGCGTACAGATCGTAGTCCGGGTTTTCGAGGAACGACTTGATGGCCACGACGTCGCCGAGGTCGAAGAACCGGAATCCGAAGTCGATGATTTCGCACGCGACGGGGTAGGGGTACAGAGCAAGTGGGCGACGATGCGTCACCGATTCCAACACCGGGTTGCCGAATCCTTCCCACGTCGAGGGCATCACCACCAGGTCGCAGGCCGCGTAGGCGTCGTTCACGTCGAAGCCCTCGGGCAGTCCCCGTCGCACTTCGACGCTGGCCGACTCGATTAACTCTTCGAGTGTCGATTCGTAGCCGTCCTCGGCCGGTCCGAGGAGCCAGAAAACGGCGCCGAGGGCCTCGCACAAAGCGAGAGCGCCCGCAACGTTCTTGCGGGGCAGTGCTCGTGACGGCATGAGTACGAGCGTGCGCGTATCGACGTCGAGCGTCAACCGAGTCGAGACCCGTCGACCTCGCGCCGGCTCGCAGTCGAAGGAGTTCATGATGGTGACGGCGTCGATGCCCCGCTCGCGGAGTTCTAAACGCGAGAGTTCGTTGATGGTGACGTGACGCCCGAGCGGCTCATCGCGCGGTCCCTCGAGGTGCGCGAGATGAGGGCGCTGCCACGGCAGGTCGTGATGATGAAAGAGCGCACGCCTACTTTTCAACACGTGGGAGAGGACTTCGCGCGCGTCAAGGTTGAGCGGCAATGAAGCGAGGTTTTCCACGATGACGAGGTCGGCGGTGGCGAAGGCCTCTTCCAATTCCTGAATCGAGGTAGTCATCGTGGCTTCAATCGCCAGGCTTGGAATGATGACGTCGGCGACGCCTTCACCGGCGACGGTTCGAACGCTGTGGCCGAGCGTTCGAAGGGCCGCGATCCATTTGGCCGATTCGATGGCCACGCCGTCGGTTCCGCCGAGTCGAAAACTGACGAGGACTATTCGAGCCACCGCTTAAGGCTAGGCAGGCTCGGGGTCAGAATTGCGACCAGTAGTAAGGTGGCATTTCGGTGCGGACCGCTGGTCGGTGCCCTTTCTGGAGGACTGTCGGTGGCCCAACGAGCACTAATTACCGGTATCACGGGCCAGGACGGCTCTTACCTGGCCGAGCTGCTGCTCTCGAAAGGTTACGAGGTCATCGGGCTCATTCGACGCAGCTCCACGCTCACGATCGAGCGAATCAGCCATATCCAGGACCAGATCACTCTGGTCTCCGGCGACCTCGTGGACGAGGTGTCGATGATCAACGTGCTGCGTGACTTTCGCCCGGCCGAGGTCTACAACCTCGCCGCGCAGAGTTTCGTGCAGACCTCGTGGACGCAGCCGGTCCTGACGGGCGAGATCACGGCGCTCGGCGTCACCAGGATCCTCGACGCCATTCGCATCGTCGACCCGACGATGCGCTTCTACCAGGCGAGTTCATCCGAGATGTTCGGTCGCGTTCGAACGGTGCCCCAAGATGAGAACACCGCGTTCTATCCTCGAAGCCCCTACGGGGTCGCGAAGGTCTACGGCCACTGGATCACCGTGAACTACCGCGAGAGTTACGGCTTGCACGCGTCGTCGGGGATTCTCTTCAACCACGAGTCGCCGCGCCGCGGACTCGAGTTCGTCACGCGAAAAATCACGCACGGCGCGGCTCGTATCAAGGCCGGCCTCGACAGTTCACTGCACCTCGGGAATCTCGACGCGCACCGCGACTGGGGCTACGCCGCCGATTACGTGCGCGCGATGTGGGCGATGCTCCAGCGTGACACCCCCGATGATTTCGTCGTGGCTACCGGCCAAACGCACTCGGTACGCGAACTCTGTGAAGTGGCCTTCCACGCCGCCGGGCTGAACTACGAGCACCACGTCGTGGTCGATCCCAAGTTCATCCGACCGGCCGAAGTGGACCTGTTAGTCGGCGACGCCACCAAGGCGCACGAAGAGTTGGGTTGGAAGTGCGAGGTCGACTTCTACGGCCTGGTGGAGATGATGGTGGCCGCGGACATCGACGCCCTGGCCCGGTAGGCCCGTGACGGCACTCGAAAGTACGTCGGTCGTCTTGCGGGGCGCCGTCTCGATGGCCAGTGGTTTTCCACTTCTGAGCGGCGTCGACCTGGAACTCTCCTCGTCCTCGCTCACGGTGCTGGTGGGCGCGAACGGCGCGGGCAAAACGAGCCTCTTGCGTCTCCTCGCCGGTTTGATTGGGCTCAGCGCGGGCGAGGGCTCGGTCCTCGGTCTCGATCTCACGACCGTTGATCGGCGCCAACTCCGACGTCGCGTCGGTTGGCTCGGCCACGAAGGCTCCTTCTATGACGACCTCACGGTGAGCGAAAATCTGACCTTCGCCGCGAAGGCGCTCGGACGCCCACTCGACGAATTGGCGACCGTATTGGATCGAGTGGATCTCAGCGGGCGCCGCGACACCGTCGCCAAGCAGCTCTCGGCCGGTCAACGTCGACGTCTCGGCTTGGCGTGGCTGTTGCTTCGCCGTCCCGAACTGTGGCTACTGGATGAGCCCTACGCCTCACTCGACGACGACGGCCGCACGTTCTTTGACGCGCTGCTCGGTGAGGTCGTGGAGCGCGGCGCCACGGTCGTCGTCAGCGCGCACGATCCGCTGCGCAGCGCGCAACTTCGTCCGCGAACGCTTCTGATGTCCGGCGGTCGAATCGTGGGGGAGTCGTGATCCGTGTTGCCTTGCTCGTCGCGGGCAAGGACCTGCGCGTCGAGCGACGAAGTCGCGTCTTGCTCTGGCAGGTCGTCCCCTTTGGCGTCATGGCGCTCTTGTTGAGTGGCCTGGCGCTCGGGCCCAACCAGGCCGGTCACTCGACGGCCGCGCCCGGCCTGTTCTATTTGGTTATCGTCCTCGTCGCCCTACTGATGATCAATCGCAGCCACGCGATCGAGGCGACGCCCGGCACCCGGGCGTCGGTGGCCACCCTCGGACTGGACCCCGCGGGAGTCTTTTTGGGCAAGGCCGCGGCGCTCGCGATCGAGCTCTGGCTGACCGCCATTGTGTTGCTCGCGGGGAGCGTGGTGGTCCTGCACACGGCCCTTCACGGCACTCTTTCGGCCGTACCCAGCATCGTCGTCACCCTGGGCGCCATCGCGACCGCGGGAACGCTCTACGGGGCTCTCACGAGCGGCGGGAACGCCGCCGCGACGCTGCTGCCCGTCCTCAGCCTGCCGGCCTTTGCGCCGCTACTCATCGCCGGGGAACGCTCCTTCAATTCGGCCCTGCACGGGGGAGCCCTGTTGGAGTGGTGGATCATCTCGGTCGTGGCGCTGGCCGTATACCTCGCCCTAGGGATTCTCCTTTACGGTGTTCTCGAGGAATCGTGATGAAAGAGCTCAGCCAACGACTACTAGGACCGGCGACGATCGTCACCATGGCCCTCACCATTTGGTTGGGCATCTGGGTCACGCCCCCGGACAAAGTTCAGGGCAACCTCGCGCGCCTGCTCTACGTGCACCCAGCCATCGCCACGGTGGCGCTGTACCTCTCCTTCGGCACGGCGACCATCGCCAGCGCGCTGTATTTGTGGCGACGAACGCGCTCGATCGTGATGGACCGCGTCGCGCACTGCGCCATGGAAGTGAGCCTCGTCTTCATCATCCTCACGCTCATCACCGGATCGATCTGGGGACGCCCGGCCTGGGGCGTCTGGTGGGCCTGGGACGCGCGTCTCACCTCGACGGCGATCCTCGGCGTCCTCGCGCTGGGTTACTTGGCGCTTCGTCGGGCCAACGATGACTTCGAACTGCGTGCTCGACGAAGCGCGGTCTTCGCCATCATCGCGGCGATCAACGTGCCCATCGACCACTTCTCGGTGCAGTGGTGGCACACGCTGCATCAGGGCGCGACGCTGCTCGGACCGAACCGTCAGTTCAAGGTCCACGGCAGCATGCTCTGGACGCTGCTGCTCAGCTTCGTCGCCTTCTCGCTCGCCTACGGGTGGTTGCTACGCGCGCGCTACCGACTGGAAGTGAAGCGCGAACTCTCGAGATTCGAAACGCTCGAAGTCGCGTTGGAACGACGTCGCGCCGAAGGCGTGCACTAGTGGACTACGTCACCGCCGGTTATTCCTTCGCCTTTGGGGGGCTGGCGCTCTACGCGCTGTCTATCTGGTGGCGAGGGCGAAACCTTGACTGAGACGATCCTCGACCTCACGCCCGTCGCGCCGCCGAAGTCGAAGGGCTCCAGTCGACGGCGAACCATCGGCGTGTTGGTCGTGCTGGTCATCGCGATTTTGGCGCTGCTCAGTCAGGGCCTCTTGCACTCTCTGAACTACTTCGACACGGTCGACCAGGCCTTGGCTGGTCGGGCCAAGATCGGTACGACCACGATTCGACTCGAAGGCGTCGTGAAGCCCCACACCATCACGCGCACGTCACGGGGCGCCTCGTTCTGGATGATCGGATCGGGTACCCACGAGGTCTACGTGATCAGTCACGGGACGCCGCCGCAGCTGTTCCAGTCCGACATCCCCGTGGTGGTCGAAGGACACTTCACCACGCGTCACTCGACCACGTTCGACGGCACCCAGATTCTTGTGAAGCACACCGCGACGTACATCGCTCAACACCCGAAACGGGTGAAGGCGCCTAACGGCAGCGTGCGATGACCCTCACGTGGCTCGGGCGTGTCGCGCTCTACGTCGCCTTCCTCGCCACACTCGGCGGCGTCGTCCATCAAGTGATCGCGTTTCGAACGAAGCGACCGTCTCGCTCCCTTCGTTGGGCGCTGGTGTCGTTGGCCGGGATCGTGGGTGCCGTCGCGGTGATGCAGTTCGCGCTCGTCACCCACAACTTCTCACTGGCGTACGTATCGGAGAACAACGCGACCTTCACGCCGCTGCTCTATTCGATCACCGGGATGTGGTCGGCCCTCGAGGGATCCCTTTTGCTGTGGTCCCTGTTGCTGTGCGCCCTCATCGTGGTGGTGCTGCGCTACTACCGACGTCGCGCCGAGGACCCGGTGGTCTCGTGGGCCAGCGTGGTGCTCTTCGGCGTCAGCGCATTTTTCTTGGGACTCATGTGCGGACCGGCCGATCCGTTCATCCACAACGGCGCGAAGGTGTTGCAGGGCGCCGGTCCGAACGCACTCTTGCAAGACAATCCACTGGTGGCGATTCACCCGCCGCTGCTCTACATGGGCTTCGTCGGCTTCACCGTGCCCTTCGCTTTCGCGATCGCGATGCTGATCACCGGTCGAGTCCACGACCGTTGGCCCTTGGAGCAGCGCCGCTGGACGGTGCTCGCCTGGGGCGTCCTGTCGGTCGGCATCGTGTTGGGGGCGTGGTGGAGTTATCAGGTGCTCGGCTGGGGCGGCTTCTGGGGCTGGGACCCGGTCGAGAACGCCGCGCTGCTGCCGTGGCTGACCGCGACGGCGTACATTCACTCGGTCATCGTGCAGGACCGTCGCGGACTCTTTCGGGTGTGGAACCTCTCGCTAGCGATCGCTACGTTCTCACTCACCATTCTCGGGACGTTCTTCACACGCTCGGGCGTGTTGCAGAGCGTCCACGCCTTTTCCTCGAGCACCCTCGGTCCGCTGTTGATCGGTTTCTTCTTCGTCAACGTCGCGCTCGGCGTGGGGCTACTCGCCTGGCGCGGCGATCGGCTGCGCTCGCCGGTGGGCGTGGACCATCCCCTCTCGAAAGAGGGTCTCTTCATCGCCAACAATGTGCTCTTCGTCGGCTTCGCGGTCGTCGTGTTGCTCGGCACGGTCTTCCCGCTGCTCTACGAAGCCGTCAACGGTGGTCAGGTGACGGTCGGCACGCCGTACTTCGCCACGGTGGCGGTGCCGATGAGCATCGTGTTGCTTGTGCTGATGTCCCTCGCCCCTTTGGTTGGCTGGCGCAGTCTCGACGCGAGCGTGCTGTGGTCGCGGGTTCGCTTCAGCGCGTGGACGTCGCTCTTCGTCGTCGTCGCGTTGATTCTCTCCGGCGTGCGCCGTCCCATGGTGCTGCTGGCGTACTTTCTCACGACGGCCGCCGCCGGAGCGGCGTTACGCACGCTCCGGGGCGCGTTCGTCGCGGCCCGGCGTCGCCGCCAGCGATGGTACGACGCGTTGCGCGGACCGAGCGCCGGGGGCATGGTCGTGCACCTCGGGGTCGTCGTGATGGCGCTCGCGATCGTGACCTCGACGTCGTACACCACGCGTAGCGAAGTGACGCTGGCCACGGGACAGAGCACGGTCGTCTCCGGTCAGTTGGTCACGTTCCGCGGCTTTCGCACGGTGAAGGACTCGCTCCAGACCGCCACGCAGTTGCGCGTCGACGTCGATCACCACGCGCTGCTTCCCGCCATCACGACGTACCACGGGCGAAGCACGCAACCGGTCGGGACCCCGGCCATCGACTCCAACCTCGCGCGCGACGTCTACGTGACCTTCGACGCCGTCGGCGGCAATGGGGCGGCCTCTGGGGCCCAGGTCGAGGGCGACCTCCCGGCCGGGTCGGTCGTGCTCGGTGTCACCGTCGAGCCCCTGCTCGCGTGGCTCTGGATTGGCGGACTGCTGCTCGGGGTCGGATCGGCGTTGTCCTTCGTGCGACGACGTCACGGGGATGAGGTGGACGCGTGAAGCGCACGGTGACCATCATCTCGCTGGCGGTACTGGCGATCGTGATCGCCCTCTCGGGGTTCCTCGCGACGCGCCATCCGGTCGGCCCGGCGACCGTGGCGCCGAGCCCGCTGTTGGGCAAACTCGCCCCGTCGGTGAAGGGCCACGAACTGGGTGGCGGCACGTTCTCGCTTAGAAGCGAACGTGGCAAAATCGTGATCGTCAACTTCTGGGCGTCTTGGTGCGGGCCCTGCATCCAAGAGGCCCCGGAACTTTCGACCTACGCCTGGCACGTCCGCCACGATGGCGTCGTCGTGGTGGGTGTCGTCTTCAGTGACACTGTCTCGTCAGCGACGGCCTTTGCGGCGCACTACGGCTCGCTCTATCCCTCCATCATTGACCCCGAGGGCATCATCGCGAACAGTTACGGCGTCACTTCACCACCGACCACGATCGTGATTAATCGCCAAGGTCGCGTCGCCGCGACGCTCCTCGGGGCGACCACGGCCAAACAGTTGGCGGCCGTGGTGGCGCGGGTGTCCTCGTGAACGTGGTGAAGTCCTTTCGGTTGTGGTCCCTGGCGTTTCTCTGCGTTCTCGCCGTCGCGCTGCTCGAAGCGCCGAGCTCGGCGTCGACCCAAGGACGCATCGCCCACCTGGAGACGCTGGTCAAGTGCCCGGCCTGTGATGACCTGTCGGTCGCCCAGAGCAACGCCACGTCATCGATCGCCGTGCGGCACGATATCGCGCGTCGGGTGCGAGAAGGCGAGTCCGACAACAAGATCCTGACGTCGTTAGAAGCGACCTACGGCACCTCGATCCTGCTCAGTCCATCGACCTCCGGACTCGGAGTACTGCTCTGGCTCGTGCCACTGGCCGCGTTATTGACGTTGGCCGTCGCGGCCGTGCGTTTGGTCAGACGATGAAGCGCGACGCCGCACAACTGCACGACGAGATTCGACTCCGCGAAGCGTCATTGCGCGATGCGTTAGGCGAGCGCGACGCCGGCGAACTCTCCTCGGGTCAGTTCGAAGCGATTCAACGTCGCGAGGGCGCCGAGTTGGAGCGCGCGCGCGACGAGCTCGGTGCCCTGATGGTGAGCGTTGACGCGACGCACGTCCGAGCACGAACGCGACGCGTCCGATGGCTGGTGCTGGCACTGGTTTGCTTCGCCGTCGTCGTGACCTGGGCGCTCGTGTCGGCGACGTCACCGCGTCAGGCCGGGAACTCCAGCGACGGCGGCATAACGCTCTCGCGCGCACAAACCATCGACCGACTGCTGACCCAGGCCGAAGTTGACGTCGCCAACAACCAAGACGTCGCGGCCCTCAACGCCTACGCGAAGGTCCTCACGCTAGATCCGAAGAACGTGACGGCGCTCACGCAGAGTGGATGGCTCGACTTCACGGCGGGCAGTGCCGCAAAGAAGGCCTCGGTCGTCGAAGTTGGCATACGCGATTTGGAAAAGGCCATCGCCGTGGCCCCGCGACAGTCGGCTCCCCGGCTCTACTTCGCCATCGTCGCCGACTCGACGCCGGGCAATCAACGCGTCGCGAAAACCGAGTTCGAAGAGTTCTTGAAGTTGAAGCCGTCCGTCGGCCAATTGGCGATCGCGCAGCCGTTTCTCAAGAAGTTGGGACTCGGCGGTTCATAATTCGAGGGGGCGCAACTCTTCAATCGAGGAGTGGTTCGCCCTCGGAAACATGGGCCGGAGAAATCTACATTGAGTGGGAATCGTGGAAAAATAAGGCAATTGGCCCGAAAAATTCCGGCATAACGCCCTTGACTTTGCGCCGCAAAGTAATGTAACTTTGTGACACAAAGTTAAAGAAGGAGAGTGCGATGAACGAATCCCACGACACCACCCAAACCCCGTCGACTGAGGAGGAGTCACTCGATCCGCGTGACGCTCAGACGATGATGACGGAGACGAAAGAGAAGGCCCTACGCGACCTCGAACTCAATTCCATGCTGCTCTGTCTTCTGGGCGGCTCCATCATCATCGTTGGTTTTGGCATTATCTGGATGTCAGTGCGTCACCAGCACCCCTATCAAGGTCCCACGCCCGGCGCCATCGGACTGTTCTACCTTCTGGTCATCGTTGTCGACCTCGTGGCGATTGCGGCCTATCGGCGTTCGAGTCGGGGAGTGCGTGGACGGCGAAGTAAGGATCGGCTGATCATTGGCGCCGTCGGCGCTACGGGATTGGTAGGAGTCTTCATCGTCATGGGTGCACTCGACTACGCCGGCGTGAGCCACTCCGTCGTGTACGGAATCTATCCGGCGACGGTGCCGCTCTTGTTCGCCAGCGTTATCGCGGCTTTGGGTGCGGCCTCGCGCGACGATTGGACTCTGTTCGCGAGCGCGCTTCTCATCTCGCTGGTCTGCGCGAGCGCGGCCTTCGGCGGCCCCGCGGGAGCGTGGTTTATCGCTGGATTGGGCAGTGGCGTCCTCCTGTTTAGCTGCGCGGGGGTCAAGCTCTACCAGCGTCGATCTCGATGAGCGACGTCGAACTCGATCCGCTCATCCACGTGCCTGCGCGGCTACGGATTGTGGCGACGTTGGCAGCGCTGCACGAAGGTGACACGCTCTCCTTCACTCGCCTCCAAGAGATGATCGATCTCACGTCGGGCAATCTCATCACCCATTTGCGCAAGCTGGAAGACGCCGGCTACGTGAAGAGTGACAAGACCGGTTCCGGTATCGCGTCGCGCACGTCGGTGGCGCTCACGTCCCGCGGTCGCGAGGCGCTCGACGAGTACGCGCAAGCGCTTCGGTCAGTACTCGATGGAATCTGAGTCCTCGACCCACGGTGACATTGAGTGCGCCGGCCAGCGCACGGTCGCATCGGTACGGCAATTGACCTGCCCTGTTCGATATGCGAACATTCACTGCTTGAAGAGTGCCGTCAACGGATGAGGTGCAGTGGAAGAAAGCAACCGAATGTTCGTGCAGTCACTCGAGCGAGGGCTCGACGTGATTCGCTCGTTCAACGACGAGTGCCCACGTCAGTCGCTGAGTGAGGTCGCTCGGCGCACTGGCTACAGCCGGGCGTCGTGCCGCCGTCTGCTCTTCACCCTGGAGGCCTTGGGCTACGTCGGCATTGACGGACGCGAATTCTTCCTGCAACCCCGAATCCTCGATATCGGGTACTCGTTCCTCACGTCGCTGCCGTTTCGCGACATCGTCGAGCCCTTCGTCCAAGACCTCAGCGACAAGGTGCGCGAGTCGGTCTCGGTCTCGGTGCTGGACGGATCAGACATCGTCTTCGTGAGCCGCGTCGCGGCGTCGCGCATCATGACGCTGTCGCTCTCGGTCGGCAGCCGACTGCCGGCGTATTGCACGTCGACCGGTCGAGTGCTGCTCGCGGCGATGCCCGTCGCCGAACAGCGACGACTCCTCGGAAATCGACCGTTAGTGGCGCTCACGAAATTCACGCTGCACCGCGAGAGCGACATCCTGAGCGAACTGGAGAAGGTCGCCAAACGGGGCTGGGCCCTAAACGACCAGGAGCTCGAGATCGGCCTTCGCGCGGTCGCGGCGCCGATACGTGACTCGACCGGGCGCACGGTGGCCGCGATCAACATCTCGACGCCCGTCGGCCGCACCAATCTGAAGGAACTCCGCGAGGAGCTGGTGCCGCAATTGCTCGCGACGACCCAGCGCGTGAACTCCATTCTCGCCAAGCGCTGAGTCGACATTTGGCGTCGTCCAATCATCGCTACGATTCTCAAAGCACGAAACGATCATGCGCGGGAGGGCCGTGGACGAACACTCGATGGATCATCCCTTCGTCGATCACGACGCCAGCGAGATCGAAGAGTCTGAAGAGCCACGAAGCAGGCGTCGTTGGCCGATCCCGGTGGTCTCCCTCGTGGTCGTCATCGTCGCTGTCGGAGGGGCGCTGTACCTCGCGGCGAGTCACTATCAGCCGCTCTCCCAGAGTTTCAATGGCGACTACGGTTCGCAGATTCTCACGTCCAACGGTGCGCTGGCGACCAACCGAATCGCGGGCGGCGCCCACGACACCGTCGTATGGACCGAGCCGAGCGGAACGTTCCACGTCGAGGTCATCGTCACGCTTAACAACGATCAGCGTTTCGGGGTGACGATCGACAAGGTCCTGGCACCGGCGAACGCCTCGGGGAATTCAGAT
>OBLU010001751.1_pt1 | contig 20021 bp, 17 predicted proteins | sample 1518681 | NCBI WGS metagenome assembly OBLU01 (sample SAMEA3539304, study PRJEB22396) | soil metagenome | biome: tundra; feature: field; material: soil | place: USA | collected 2010-05 | depth 0.15 m
TCGCGGGTGAGGTGTTCGTCGAGGGCGCGTTTGACGAGCGCGGGGAGTTCGTCGTCGGAGGCGAAGCGCAGGCCGATGAGTTGGTCTTCGCCGAGGGACTTGCTGCGGGCGAGCAAGTCCGCGGGCAGCAGCGCGGCGAAGCGGAGGCGCTCTTCGAGGCAGATGAGGCGGTCCTGCGCCTTGAGGGCCATGACGCGGCTGCTGGTGGCGAGCACGATAAGGGCCAGCGACACGACGATGTACCAGAGGAAGAGGACGCGATGCCACTGCCAGTGATGGATGGTCAAAGCGATGGCGAAGATGAGGTTGAGCACCAGCACAGGCGCGGCGAAGAAGTGGAAGGGCGGGAACCAGCGGGTGTGGTTCTTGTAGCTTTGCGGTTCAGGCATGGAGCGGGTCCTTTCAGTCATGCTAAGGATGGGTTGAAGAGCAAAAGCGCATCGCAGAGAACACGGAGGAACAGAGAGAACACAGAGCGAGCCGGGGTCCCAGGTTTGGGAGACACGGAGATGATACATCGAAAAGTGGAAGCAGATTCAAACAAGAAGGTAGGCTCGAAGGCATGGCGATGAAGCGAATTGGGGTGCATGTGGGTACGGCGGGCGGATGCTGGACGGCGGTGAACCGCGCTGTCGAGGCCGGGGCGAATACGTTCCAGATCTTCTCGTCGAGCCCGCGGGCGTGGCGTGCGGCGGCGGTGAAGCCGGCGGACGCGAAGAAGATGCGCGAGTTGCGCGCGGAGTTTGGCGTGGGGCCGGTGGCGATCCACGCGAGCTACCTGATCAACCTGTGCAGCCAGACGGAAGCCGTGCGGGTGAACTCGGTGGCTGCGTTTCGCGGCGAGGTGGAGCGGGCGCTGGCGCTGGGGGCTGAGTACCTGGTGCTGCACCCGGGAAGCTGGAAAGGGCTGACGCGCGAGGAGGGGCTGCGGCTGGCGGCGGAGTCGATTGAGCGGGCGATTGCGGGAATCGGTTTTGCGGGGAAGGACTTCAGAATTCTGATCGAGAACACGGCGGGCGCGGAGTTTTCGCTGGGCGGCAAGCTGGAGCAGGTGGCGGAACTGGTGGAGACGCTGAAGCCGTGCGCGCCAGTCGCGGTGTGCCTGGACACGTGCCACGTGCATGTGGCCGGGTACGACATCGTTTCGGAGGATGGGTATATCGAGACGATGAAGCTGGTGGAGGCGACGGTGGGGCTCGACGCGGTGAAGGTGTGGCACTGCAACGATGCGAAGGCGCCGTTCGGGTCCAAGCTGGACCGGCACGAGCATATCGGCGAAGGGACGATCGGCGCGGCGGCCTTTCGCAGGCTGCTGCATGACGAGCGGTTTGCGCACTGCGCGTTTATTGCGGAGACGCCGGTGGACGCTCCGGGAGACGAGGCTCGGAATGTGGGGGTGTTGCGGACCTTGGCTGCGGGGTGAGGCGCCACGCTGAAGGATTTGGCTGGACTGCGGGCGCCTATTAAACCGCTAGTAGTTTTCGCTGCACACGAAGTTGGTCGCGTCGTCGGTGCTGCCGGTGCCCTTGTATTTGGACACCAGCGGGTACTGGCAGAGCGGCGGCGGTTTCTGTGCGGATCCCGCCGGGCCGCGTGGGTTGGTCGGCAGAGTTGCCGGGGCTTTGCCGTCTTCCACCCAGGAGACGATGGCGTCCAACTGTCCATAGGGCGAGGGGCCGGCGCCGCCTCCGCAGTGTCCGACACCGGGCGCCATGAAGAGTCGGGCGAAGTCGGATGTCTTCTTCGGACCGCCCATCTGCTGCTGCACCCGCTTGTAGTAGTCGATCGTCCCCTGGCCGGTGATGAGTTGATCGGCCCAGCCGTGCCACAGGATTACCTTGCCTCCGTGATCGCGGAAGGGCGTTAGGTCGGGATTGTCCGTGCCGATGACGGTGCCGTACTCCTCTTGCAACTGGTCCCAGAAGTTGTTGTAGGCGGCGGAGGTGATGGTGGTCCAGTCGTACTGAGGATTCTGCGTGATGAAGTACTTCAGCCAGTCGCTGGTGAACGCGAAGAGCTGTGGGGCAAGCGGCGTTCCGCGGCTGGCGGCCATCGCGTTCAGGTCGGCTCCCATGGACTGGCCGTACCAGAGGAAGGTTCCGTCTTCGCGGCGCGGGCCCTGCCAGATCTTGCGGAGGATGTCGGTGTCGGCCTGGGTGAACGAGCCGCACTCTCCGGCCGATGTGCCGATCAGCACCTTGGGATCGAAGGTGCAGCGCTGCGGATCGCCAATCACGCCGTCCTTGACTCCATCGAGTGCGTCGCAGGCGGCAATGACTGCCTTGGTGGCGGCTGTCAGCTTGCAGGCGGGCAGGGGGTCATTTGCGACGGCCATCTGCAGCGTGCCCCACATGGATTGCAGGATGAGCTTGGTCCAGTTGATGGCGGGCGCTCCGGCCACGATGCCGTTGTAGTCCTCGGGATAGCGCTGCGCCTCCATCAGGCCCTGGCGTCCACCGGTGGAGCAGCCGTTGAAGTAGGAGTAGCGCGGCGCGACTCCGTACATGGCCTGCGTGAGGGCCTTGCCGGTCACGGTCATCTCGTGGATGCCGACGTGGGCGTTATCGCGAATGGACTGCCAGTTCAGGCGGCCATTGGAGTCGAGCGCGAAGCTTCCGCTGCCGCCGTCGTGGCCAGTGTCGGTTGCGCCGGAAGCGTAGCCGATGGCTACGGGCTGGTTCACACCGCCGGCGTTGCCGCCGGCGAATCCGCCGCCTCCCGTGCCGACGAAGCGGCCATTCCAGTTGGAGATCGGGATGGCAATCCAGATTTTGATCTTGTCGCCGGCGGGAGGATGGGTCGTGATCGCCGTTACGCGGCAGATGCTGGGATCTCTTGCGTCAACTGCTGCTGACTCGATGGTGGTGTTGGGCAGAGCTACTGTTGCGAGACTCTCGCAGGATCGGGTGGGCGTTGCGTTGGGGATGGCGGGTTTTTGGATCGAGCCGATGGGCGGCATCGCTGGGAAGCCTCCGCGGGCTGGGGCACCGATTGTTTGAGCAGGTGGCTGAGCTGCGGCCATGGCGGACAGGACGATCGATAATGCGAAACGCTTCACCTAGAACTCTCCTTGCAGGTGGCACCCATCTTACTGCAGCGCCAGCGAAGGATGTGTGATTCTGCGCACTGCGTGTTGATTGCGGAGACGCCGGTGGATGCTCCGGGGGATGAGGCGAGGAATGTGGGGGTGCTGCGGACGCTGGCGGCGGGATAGGTTCGAGGATCGAGCCAGACGTGAATCGCCAGTGCCCCCGACCTCAGCGTGAGGCGATTACCGCGTGGAAGGTCAGAGATTTGATAGTGAATGTTTGGGTGGATACTGGTTGCGCTGTCGTTTTCTTCGGCGAAAGAGGCGTATGTTTAGCGATAGGTTCCGCGGCTTCTCTCTAAGTCTGTGTCTGATGATTGGATCCGCGGTATTGAGCGCGCCGGCAGCGGCGCAGGGCGACCGGGCTCCAGCGCACAAGGCCAGCAGTGTCACCGGAAAAAAAGAGATCAAGTTTGAGGTGATCTCTATTCGGTCGGCCAAGCCTGAATTCTCGCCCTACGATGGCGGGGCCACGCATCTGGGCGATACGAATCCTACGCCCGATGGATTCATATCCACTCTGACGGCGTGGCAGATGCTGATCATCGCCTATGCTCCAGATGACGGTTCCGAGCCGACCGTGCCCATGATCAACGCACCAAAATGGCTCTCCAACAGTCCGCCCGATTGGTACGTCATCAATGCCCGCGTTTCGGACGCAGACAGGGACGCCTGGCGCAATCAAAGCAAACGTCACGAGCTGCTCCATTCTGCCATGCGCGATTTGCTGAAGGAACGCTGCAAGTTGGTGGCCCAAGAGCAGCCGGCAGAGTTTCCAGACTATTGGAAGGACGGGGCTGAATATGAAAGCGACGGCTCCGGGGTTCGCGCCTCCCAAAGGAGCTTATGCTCTCCCCACGGGCGGTTTTAGGTTGGCCACTGGTCCCAGGGACAGACCAGCCTGGCACTACTATGGGGCGACGATTGGGGAGCTAATCGATTTCCTAAGTCCGCCTGGGACTTTTTCGCCAGCACCTCCGATCCATGATAAGACCGGTCTGACCGGGCGCTACGACTTCACGCTCACAATGATTGATGATCCTTCGCGCGATCCTGCCGAATCGATCTATAACTGGCCGGTCCGGCCGCTCGGGCTCGAGTTGAAACGGGGCACCTATCCGGGATACAAGGTGTTTATCGAGCACATGGAGAAGCCCACGGCAAACTAAGTCTCAGTCCCGTTCGCGGGGGAGGCGGACGCGGAACTCGGTGTTGCCGGGCTCGGAGGAGAAGGTGATGATGCCGCCGTATTGCTCGACGATGCGCTGCACGATGCCGAGGCCGAGGCCGGTGCCTACTCCGACGGCCTTGGTGGTGTAGAAGGGGTCGAAGATGTGGGCTTGGCTCTCGAGCGGGATGCCGGGGCCGTCGTCGGCGATGGTGACGCACAAAAAATGACGGGCCTTGGATGGGCCCGCCTTGGTGTCTGCTGGAATGTCTTCTTCCCACGTACGGATGCGGATGTTGCCGTTGGGCTCGACGGCGTCGATGGCATTGTCGAGTAGGTTGGTCCAGATCTGGTTCAGTCCCGAGCACTCGCATTGCAGCATGGGCATGCCGGCGGCGAGATTTTTTTCCAAGGTGATCTGCTTCTCGCGGAACTTGTGGGCGAGGATGACAAGGGTGGCGTGGATGCTCTCGTTGATGTCGACCGATTGCTTCTGGCCCTTGCCTTCGTAGGCGTAGGACTTGACGGCTTTGACCAGGTCGGAGACGCGTCCGATGCTCTCCTCGATGGTGCCGACGAGCTGCATGCTGGAGACGAGGGCTTCGAGCCAGCTCAGCGCGTCGGAAAAAAACGGTCCGGGAAACTCGGACCGTGCGCATTCCAGTTCCTTTGAATCGATGCCGATCGACACCAGGGTGGGGGCAAGCTTCCACGCATCCTGCACGTCGGCGTTTTCCATCCACTCGGCGAGGGCCTCTTCGGCGTCGCTCTGCTCGAGCGAATTCATGCGCAGGGGCTTTTCTTTGGCGAGGGCGTACTCCTGCAACTCGAACATGCATTGCTTCTGCTCGTGATTCAGCTCGGCCTTGGAGAATTTTGCGGTGAGCTGGTGCATGCGGAGGAGGTTCTCGCGGAGTTTCTTTGCGGCGCGGACGGCGGCGGTTCCGGGGTTGTTGAGCTCGTGCATGAGGCCTGCGGCCAGGGTGCCGAGGGAGGCCATTTTTTCCTGCTGGACAATGACGCTCTGGAACTTCTGGAAGCGGTAGGCCATGTTGCCGAGGATGGCTTTGCGGACCTCGGGGCAGGCGGTCATGATGTTCCAGAACTGCTGCTCGTCGAAGCGGAGGAGCTCACAGGCCTCGGTCGCCTGGGCGTTGGCGGCGTACGGCGTGTTGGAGAGGAGCGGCATCTCGCCCATGGCGGTACCGGCCGGCATGATGCCCATGGTGGCTTCACCGCCGCCGGGCAAAGTCTGAAAGATTCGGACGCTGCCGCCGAGCAGGATCCAGAAGAAGTGGGCTAACTCACCCTGACGGCCGAGGAAGTCGCCCTGGGCGAGGTGGACCTCGGTGCCGTCGCGGAGGCAGCGAATCTCCTGCTCGGGGACGGAGGCGAGGATGGGGACAGCGCGCAGGCGCGTCATCATGGCGTCGGTCGTGCTCTCTTGCTGGGTCTCCACGGCTTGGACGTTCTCACTCACAATTTAATTGGATTCCTCTGGTTGCCGAAACGCTTCTGAATCTAATGGTGCTAGCGGGTTATTTCTGTTTCCCCCAAAGGGGTTACACGGCTGCTTAAAGGGTAGCCAGGTATTGGTGCATAAACTGCACGGCGATGGACCCTTCGCCGACGGCGGAAGCGCATCGTTTCACGGAGTTGAAGCGGACGTCGCCGGCGACGAAGATTCCCGGGACGCTGGTTTCGAGCAGGTAAGGCTCGCGTTCCAGCTTCCAGGCCGCGGGCGCCTTGGTTTTCAGGTCGGGTCCGGCCAGGATGAAGCCCTTCTCGTCCATAGCGATTTCTTTGGGCAGCCAGTCGGTTTTTGGGGCGGCGCCGATGAAGATGAAGAGGGAGTTCGCCGGGCGCGATTCGTGCCCCTGCGGGGTTTTCAGGCTGAGGCATTCCAGGCGGCCGTTGCCGGACATGGAGACGACCTCGGTGCCGGTTTCGACAAGGATGTTGGGCGTGGCTTCAATCTGGTCGATGAGGTACTTCGACATGCTGCGGGTGAGCGAGGGGCCGCGCACCAGCATGTGGACCTTGGAGGCGTAGCGGGAGAAGTGCATCGCCGCCTGACCGGCGGAGTTGGCGCCGCCGACGAGGTAGACCTCTTCCTCGGCACAGGACATCGCTTCCGTTTTGGCCGCGCCGTAGTAGAGGCCCGCGCCGGAGAATTGGTCGGCGCCGGGGACGTCGAGCTTGCAGTACGCTACTCCGGTTGAAATGAGGCAGACATGGCAGGTCAGCTCTCGGCTGTCGGACATCTGGACGATGTGGTAGCCGTTCTCCGAACGGATGCAGGTAACGCGCTGGGTAAGGAACTCCGCGCCCAAGCGGTTCGCCTGCAGGAAGGCTCGTTTGGCGAGTTCGTCGCCGCTGAGCCCCTGGGGAAAGCCGAGGTAGTTCTCGATGCGCGAACTGGAGCCTGCCTGGCCGCCGACGGCTTCCGGCTCGACGACGAGGGTGCGCAGACCCTCCGACGCCCCGTAGACGCCGGCGGCGAGACCGGCGGGGCCGGCGCCGACGACGATAACGTCGTAGAACGCTTCCTTCGCCTGGGTGCGGAGGCCGATCCTGGCAGCCAGTTCCATAGTGGAGGGTTGCACCATGGCCGTTCCGTCGCCAAAGAGGACGACCGGAAGTTTGCCGTCGTCGAGACCTTTTTCCTTGAGCAGCGCGACGGCTTCCGGCGTCTGCTCCGGGTCCAGCCACTTGTATTCAATCCGGTTGCGGGAGAGGAAGTCGCGCACGGCGTGGTCGGTCGGCGACCAGCGCAGGCCGACCACGCGGATGCCTTCGTACGGCGGCTTGTAGCCCTGTTTCCAGGACTCGAGCAACTCATCGAGTACGGGGTAAAGCTTCTCTTCGGGGGGGTCCCAGGGCTTGTTGAGGTAGTAGTGAATCTTGGCGGCGTTGATGGCCCGGATGGCGGCTTCGGTATCGGCGTACGCGGTGAGGAGCACACGCTTGGCGTCCGGGAACATGGTCATGGCCTGCTGCAGGAAGTCGACGCCGGTCATGCCGGGCATGCGCTGGTCGGAGAGGAAGAGGGCAACGGTCTCCTTGCGCTCGACCAATTGGCGGCAGATGTCGAGGGCCGCGGTGCCCAGGGTGGCGCGCAGGATGCGATAGCTCTGGCCGTAGTGGCGGCGCAAATCCTGCACCACAGCTTCGAGTACGCTGGTGTCGTCGTCGATGGCGAGGAGGATCGGCTTTGGCATAGAGTCTGAGGTTTGATGCGGTTGGGACGCCAGCCTGGATCTGGACCGCCGGCGTCGCTGTGATTGGATTCTCCGGCGAGCGGAGAGGTTTCAGAAAGCGCGGTTTCCCGGAAATGGCGCGGCGGGTTAGGCTGGGGTTGCACCCGCAGCCTGAACCCGATTTTCGGGGGACGCTGTACGAATTGTAGACATCGCTTCGTGATTGTGCGAGCGCGCCGATGAAAGGACTGGGCGTCACGCTGTGAACCCAGGAGGTCAAGCCGATGAATCGAATCATCCTTGCGGACAACCAGGCGATCTTCCGGGCGGGTGCGGCGCGGGTGCTGGCACTGGAAGACGACATGCGGATTGTGGCGCAGTGTGATGATCCGACGCGCCTGTGGAGTGCGCTGGAGGCTCATCGAAGCGCGATCGTCGTGGCTTCGTGCAGCATGCAACTGGATATGCCGGAGCTGGTGGCGCGAGCTCATGCGGTTGGGAGCCGTGCGGTTCTGGTGGTTGAGAACGGTGCGGAGGTGCCGGAGAACCTGGCGCAGGTGGTGGATGGCGTGGTTTACCGGAATGTTCCGGGGGTGGATTTGATCGACTGCGTCCGGCGCGTGGGGATAGGCCAGCGATGCGTTCATCACTCGAACGTAACTTCGATCCTGGCGCAGGACACGGTGGGCGCACGGGTGCGGGATCGTCTGACGCCGAAGGAGATGCAGATTGTGGCGCTGATTGTGCAGGGCTGCAAGAACAAGCAGATTGCCACGCAGCTCAACACCAAGGAGCAGGTGATCAAGAACTACCTGCGCAGTATTTATGACAAGACGGGCGTCTCCGACCGGCTGGAGCTGGCGCTGTTCACGATCCACCACCGGGTGCTGGCGGACGCGGCTGCACGGGCCAGCGATCTGCTGCATGCCAAGTCGGCGTAGAGGAGGGTGCAGTGGCCTGCAGGGTGGGGCCGGCGGCGGATTTTTGATCCTGCGGCGGGTTCCTGACTTGATAATGACGGCGGGGGATTGCGATTAATTTGAGGGACCTCGGGCGGTCTGTGTCTGCTATGTTGGCCTTGGAGGGCAACGTGGAGACTGCAGGGACGCGATCTCTCCAAGCTGAGGGGCCAGGGGCCGGGCATGCGACGGGGAGCCTCCGGTTTGTCGCCGTGGGCACCTCCCTGCTGGCGTTGGCGTTTGTGTTCCAAGTGCTCCTGCTGGTGGTTACGGGCAGAGGGTCTGAGCGCCGCGATTTTGTTTCCTACTGGGCGGCGGGGCAACAGTTCGTTCATCACGAAAATCCGTACGACGCCGGGGCGGTCTTGCGGCTGGAGCAGTCGCAGGGGTTCCCTGCCGACAAGCAGGCGCTGATTATGCGGAACCCGCCCTCCGCGCTGATGCTGGTAGCGCCGCTTGGGTTCCTGGGATACCGCATGGCGGCGCGGTTGTGGTCGGCGCTGCTGCTTGGCTGCCTGCTGGGTTCGGTGCGCCTGTTGTGGGGGATGCATGGGCGGCCTGCGAGCCGCTTTCGCCTGATGGGCTATCCCTTTGGGCCGATGTTTGTGTGTCTGTTGTTCGCTCCTGCGCTGGCGTGCCTGTTCTCCGGACAGACGGCGCTGTTCGCGCTGCTGGGACTGGTTCTTTTTCTGCGCTTTCATCGGTCGCACCAATTCCTGGCGGGACTCTCGCTGTGGCTCTGCGCGTTGAAGCCTCATCTGTTTCTGCCGTTCGCGGTCGTGCTGCTGGTGTGGATGGTGTATACGCGCAGCTATCCGGTGTTGGCTGGAGCGATCGTTGCTCTGAGCGCTAGCACTGCGGCTGCGCTTGTCATCGACCCCGCGTGCCTGGGGCAGTATACGCAGATGATGCAGACCGCCGGCATCGAGCGGGAGTTTATTCCGTGCCTGGGGATGGCGCTGCGGCTTGGGATTCCACCTCATGCAGCGTGGCAGCAGTATGCTCCTGCTGCCGTGGGGTGCGTGTGGGCCGTTTCCTACTATTGGCGGCGGCGAGACGACTGGGACTGGATGGAGCATGGCGCGCTGCTGACGCTGGTGTCGATCTTTGTCAGCCCCTACGCGTGGCTTACCGATCAGGCACTGGCGGTTCCGGCGCTGCTGCAGGTTGCGCTGCGCACCAGCTTCCGCAGCCTCGTCGAGTTGGCATTTGCGAGCTTCGTGATCGAGATGGAGATTGTGTGCATGATCGATCTGCACTCGGCGATGTATGTTTGGACCGCGCCGATCTGGCTGGTCTGGTACGTCTACGCGCTGCGTCACGCGGAGATCGAGCCGGGCGTTACATCCCCATGCGCTGCTCCTGCTCCTCTGTCCGCGGGCTGATCATGCCGACTTTCTCGGCGATGGATTTTGCCTGGGTGAAGAGCAGCAAGTAGTCCGGGCCGCCGGCTTTTGAGTCGGTGCCGCTCATGTTGAATCCGCCGAAGGGGTGCGCGCCGACCATGGCGCCGGTGCACTTCCGGTTGAAGTAGAGATTGCCGACGTGGAACTCTTCCCGGGCGCGGTCGAGCTTTTCGCGCGAGCCGGAGTAGAGTGCGCCGGTGAGGCCGTACTCAGTATTGTTGGCGATGGCGAGGGCGTCGTCGAATCCGTTGGACTTGATGACCGCGAGGACCGGGCCGAAGATCTCTTCGAGCGAGATGCGGGCGGTGGGAGCGACGTCGGCGATGACGGTGGGCTCGATGTAGAAGCCTTGGTCGGCGTGCGGGAAGGCCTTGCCGCCGGCGAGGAGGCGGCCTTCGGATTTGCCGATCTCGATGTAGTTCAGGATTTGTTCGTAGGCGGCTTGATTGACGACGGGGCCGGCGTAGAAATTCTCCGCGGGGTCACCCTGCCTGAGGGCGGCAACACGCTCGCGCAGGCGATCGCAGAAGGTGTCGTAGATGGACGCTTCGACGATGACGCGCGAGCAAGCGGAACACTTCTGGCCGTTGAAGCCGAAGGCGCTGGCGACGACGCCGTCGAGGGCCGCGTCGAGGTTGCAGTCAGCTTCAACGATGATCGAGTCCTTGCCGCCCATCTCGAGGACGGTGCGCTTGATGAACTTCTGTCCGGGCTGGGTTTTGGCGGCGCTCTCGTGGATTTCGAGGCCGACGGCCTTGGAGCCCGTGAAGGCAATGAAGCGGATTTCGGGATGTGCGACGATGGCGCTGCCGAATTTGGCGCCCGCGCCGGGGCAGAAGTTGACGACGCCGTCGGGCAGGCCGGCTTCTTCGAGCAGGCTGAAGAAGATGGCCGCGATGGTGGGGGCGTCGCCGGAGGGCTTGAGGATAACGGTGTTGCCGCAGACGATGGCGGCGGCTGTCATGCCGGCCATGATGGCGAGGGGGAAGTTCCACGGCGGGATGACCGCGCCTACGCCGAGCGGAATGTAACGGAGTTGGTTGCGCTCTCCGGGGAATTGGATGGGCGTGGTGGCGGCGTCGAGGCGGAGGGCTTCGCGGGCGTAGAACTCGAGGAAGTCGATGGTCTCGCCTACGTCGGCGTCGGCCTCGGCCCAGTTTTTGCCGACCTCGAAGGTGAGCCAGGCGCACATCTCAAGCTTGCGCAGGCGGACCAGCCTGGCGGTGCGGAAGAGCAGGGCGGCGCGGTCCGCAGCGGGGGTGCGGCTCCAGGTGGTGAAGGCAGCCTGGGCGGCCTGCATGGCGGTTTCGACGTGGCGCTCGTCGGCCCGCTGGTGGACGCCGACGACTTCGGCGGGGCGGGCAGGGTTGATGGAGACGATTTTGGCTTCGGTGTGCAGCCGCTTGCCGCCAATGACGAGGTCATATTCGTGGCCCAGCCTGGTCTTGACTTGGGCCAGGGCTTCCTTCATGGACCGCTTGACGGTGGCGTCGCCGAAGTCCAGAAAAGCTTCGTTTACGAAGGGGGGGTGCTCGCTCAACACCGCCGGGAGGCTCGTTAGTTCGGTCGCAGTTGCCATATTTCCATTTTAGTCGCCTTTGCCGGCTTGCTTCGGAGGGACGGATCAGGCTGGAGCGCGGATATTTCACGCGGCGCAAAGTTTTTGCATCCTGTAGCACCTCGACGGGCGTATAGGGAAGATGAGAGCGCAGATGGCAATAGCCGACGACCAGTTTCGCGAATTGATCGAGACCCACCAGCGCATGGTCTTCTCCATCGCACTGCGCATTATTGGCGATTACGCGACTGCGGAGGAGATTGCGCAGGATGTGTTTCTCGAACTGCACCGGAGCGGGGAGCGGTTGGCGAACGAAGACCATGTCCGCTACTGGCTGCGCAGGACGGCAAAGCACAGGGCCATTGATGCGTTGCGGCGGAAGGCCATCCGGCCCGAGTCCGGCGCCGAGGAGTGGATCGAAGAGCAGCATGTCCGGGCGGATACGTCCGCGATTGGGATCGGCATGGAGGCCAGGCTGGAGTCGCTGCTTCGCACGCTGCCCGAGTCGCTGCGGGTTGCGATCGTTCTCCGCTACCAGGAGGAGATGCTGCCGGATGAGATTGCCGGGATGCTGGGCCAGTCGGTGGCATCCGTCAAGAGCCAGTTGCACCGCGGACTTACGTTGATGCGACGCAAAGCCGCGATCACCATGAAGGAGTACTTCCGTGAAACAGCCTGAAGAATTTGACCAGCCCGACGAGATGAGTGAGCAGGGCGAGTCGTTTGCAGAACTCGAAGAATATTTGACGCAGGCGCTGCGGCGCGTCGACGCGCCGAAGGGCTTTGCCGACCGCGTGATGGCACGGACGCGGCCTGCTCCGGGCAGGGCGAAGATTCTGATGATGCCATCGCGGACGCGCGCCTGGGTGAGCGGGGTGGTTGCAGCAACGCTGCTGGCGGGGGTTTTCGCGGGGGACCGGGTCCACGCGCGGCGCGAACGCCAACGGGCGGAAGAGGCGCAGCGGCAGTTTGAAGCGGGGATGCGCATTACCGATGCGGCGCTGGAACACACGCGCGAGCAGTTGCACCGCGCAGGCGTACTGGTTGGAGACTAATTTCGATTGTTTGCGACTTGCAGGGGACTGAGGAGATAGCGATGAGGACGACAATGACAACAATGGCAGTGGCGTTGGCCGCGGGCTTGATGGCAGGCGCGCAACCGAGGGCAGCGGCTCAGACGATCGTCTTGTCCGATGGCGGGCTGCAGGCGAAGGCGACCCTGGTGGACGTGAAGCAGGTGAAGGACGATCTGTTCGCGGGAACGGAGAAGTTCGCCGCGGGCGCGTCAGACGTGACCGAGGTGAACCTCGATCCGAAGATGATGGGGATGGTCCATGGGGGCGGTGCTGGAGACCTGGCGCACAAGATGAAGTTTATGGTGATCCACACCTATGAGTACCCGAAGGAAGGGATGTACAAGCAGGAGGACGTGGATGTCTATCGCAAGAAGTTGCAGGATGGCACGTGGAGCTGCTCAGTCCATGTGAAGGATAAGAGTGGAACGACGGACATCTGCTCGCGCAATTCTTCCGAGGGAAGCGAGATGGTGATCCTGACGGCCGAGCCGAAGGAACTTACCTTCATCCATATGAGCGGGAACGTGTCGCTAGAAGACCTGAGCAGGATGGGTGGCGGAATGGGTGGCGGCCGGCGCTCGACACCTCCAACCCCTCCAACGCCACCGACCCCGCCGGTGGCGCCGGCTTCTCCTACACCCCGCTGAGCGTCGTCGCACTCGCGTTCCACTTTCCGGGGCGGGTTCCGCGTTGGGACGATAGCTGTTAGTTGAGAACCTGGAGTGGGCTCTCGGCTTGGTCTTCCTCGAAGTGGCGGCGGATTTTTTCGGCGATGGTGGCACTCACGACGGCGGTGAGAGCGTCGGGGCTGGCCTGGCGGATGCCGCGGACGGAGCCGAAGTGCTCCAGCAGGCGCTGGCGGGTGCGGGGGCCGACGCCGGGGATGGCGTCGAGTTCGGAGTCGCGGTCGCGCATCTCGCGGCGCTTGCGGTGGTAGGTGACGGCGAAGCGGTGGCTCTCGTCGCGGATCTTCTGGACGAGGTGCAGGACCGGCGAGCGGCGGTCGAGCACGACGGGGTCGGACTCTTGCCCGTGGACGTAGATGATCTCCTCGCGCTTGGCGATGGAGGCTAGCGGCTGGAGCGTTACGCCGATGGCTTCCAGCGCTTCGTAGGCGGCGTGCAGTTGGCCGAGGCCGCCGTCAATGAGGATCAGCGACGGAAACGGCTTCTTGTCGTCGAGCAGGCGCTTGTAGCGGCGGCCTACGACTTCGCGCATGGAGGCGAAGTCGTCCACGCCGGTGACGGTCTTGACCTGGAACTTGCGGTAGTCGGACTTCTTCATCGCGCCGTCTTCCCAGACGACCATGGAGGCGACGGTCTCGGCGCCCTGGATGTGGGAGATGTCGAAGCACTCGATGCGGCGGGGGAGTTCTTCGAGCGTCAGAGCGTCCTGCAGCGCCTCCTGGATGGCTTTCATGTTGGGTTGCAGGACGCGGAAGCGCTGGTCGTAGGACTGCTTCGCGTTGAGGCAGACGAGGTCGACGAGCGAACGCTTTTCGCCGCGCTGGGGGGCGAGGATTTCGATGCGGTGGCCGGTTCTCTCCGTCAACAGATCCGCGAGAACAGCACGGTCGGGGAAGTCGATGGGGACGAGGACCTGGCGGGGGACGTAGTTCTGATCAAGGTAAAGCTGCTTGAGGAGCGAGGAGAAGAAGGCCGCGGGGCTGAAGGAGCTGTCCGTTGCAGGTTGCGGACGGCCGGTTGGGTCGGTGAGGACAGATTGCTCTTCGACGATGGGGGAGTCGGCGTGAATCTCGGGTGCGAAGTGCGTCGGGTTGGGTTCGAGGCAGGGAAGGACTTCGGAATCCTCCGGTTCCTGGATGGCGGCAGGAGCAAAATGCGGCGGTCTCTCCACTCCGCTCTGCGCCGGTCGAGATGAGGCCTCCGCCTCTTCGTCGAGAGAGTCCGCGATGAAGTCGGGGAGGTCTTCCCAGAAGAAGTCGCGGCGATCGACGATTTTGCCGCCGCGCATGTGGAAGAGATTCACGGCGAGCATGCCTTGTTCATAGTGATAGCCGAAGACGTCGGCGTCTTCATTGTCGGCGGTGGCGATGCGCTGCTTGTCGTGCATCTGGTGAACGGTGATGAGTTGGTCGCGCAGGCGTGCGGCCAGCTCGAACTGCTCGGCTGCGGCGGCCTCGTGCATGCGGGCGGTCAGGCGGGACTCGAGTTCGCTGGGCTTGCCGTCGAGGAAGAGTTGCACGTCGCGGACGGTCTGCGCGTAGGCTTCGGGCGTGGTGAGGCCTTCGACACAGGGGCCGAGGCAGCGCTTGATGTAGTACTGCAGGCACGCGCGCGGGTGGTAGCGCGAGAGATCGACCTTGCAACTGGGGATGAGGAAGCTGCGGTGAATGAGGTCGACCAGGCGGTGCGCGAGATTGCCGGGGAAGTAGGGGCCGAAGTAGGCGCTGCCGTCCTTACGCAGGCGGCGGGTGACGAAGACTTTCGGATAGCGGTCGGCGAGGGTGAGCTTGATGTAGGGGTAGGTCTTGTCGTCGCGCAGCAGGATGTTGAAGCGCGGCTTGCGCTGCTTGATGAGGTTGTTCTCAAGCGCGAGGGCCTCGTGCTCGTTGGCGACGGTGATGTAGTCCACGTCGACCGCCTCGCGCATCAGCGAGCCGGTCTTGGCGTTCATCTGGCTGGCTTCGAGGAAGTAGGAGCGGACGCGCGCGCGCAGGTTCTTGGCCTTGCCGACATAGATGACCTCGCCCTCAGCGTTCTTGTAGAGGTAGCAGCCTGGAGAGGTGGGGAGGGTGCGGATTTTCGCGAGGAGATCCATGGAGCGCTGTAGTTGAGTTTAGACGGGCGCGAGCCAAGACGGCAGAGGACCAGCGCGGCAGCGTAAGTTTGACTCGGCACCGCGCAAATCTTACCCGCAAATGTAGGCGATCGAGCTGGGGATCAATGACTTGGATGGTCTGCAGAGTATTGGATTATAAGCGGTTATAGGCGTTGTCTTGTTTGGCAGATCGATTGCTCTATCCCTAGTGTCAAAGCTTGGGCCAAATCGCTTTGCACAGGAGAGTGGCAAATCATGACTTTTGACTGCAGGAAACATAGTTTCGGCGCTGTGCGCGGTAGATTCCTCGGTTTTGCGATTCTGGCAACCGCGGCTGCGGTGACCCTCACGACCGGATGCTCGACCAAGAATTACGTGCGCTCGCAGACCGGTCCGCTAGTCCAGCAGACGAACGATCTCGACGCGAAGACCGCAACCGATCACCGCAACATCCAGGACACCGATCAGCGCGCCCAGGCAGGTATCGGCAAGGCGCAGTCGGCTGCCGAAGGCGCCGACCAGCATGCGATGGCTGCAGGTCAGTCCGCTGACACAGCGAACCAGGCGGCGAATGAGGCCGTGAATCGGGTTGACTCGCTGACCGGTGTGGTGGCGAACCTCGACAACTACAAGGAACTCTCCAATGCGAGCGTGACCTTTGGCTTTGACAAGAGCGTGTTGACGAAGGATGACAAGGCGCAGCTCGATCAGATTGCGGCAAACCTGCCGAATGCGAAGGGCTACATTCTTGCGCTCACCGGCGGCACGGACTCCGTTGGCGATGCACAGTACAACTACATGCTGAGTCAGAAGCGCGCAGATGCGGTCGTGACCTATCTTGCGACCAAGTACAACATCCCGCCGCACAAGTTTTATCTGATTGGCATCGGCAAGGAGAATCCTGTGGCCGACAACAGCAGCCGCGAGGGGCGTGCTCAGAATCGCCGCGTGGAAATCAAGCTGATGTCGAATATGGCGCAACAGGCGGCACCGCAGGGCACTCCTTCGGGCGGTCAATAGTTTCTCGGCAGTGGTGCAGCTCAATGCTGCACCACTGTCAGTTTTCTGTTTTACCGAATCAGGATTCAAGCGCGTAGCAATGATGGAAGGAAGCTCCCCGTTTTCGGACTGACTCCTAGAGCATCTGCACCCGACATTTGAGTCGGGCACTCACGAGCACGCAAGATGGAAGCGGGAACCAAAGTGAAGAGCTTTGAACGATCCAGACCACGCACGTGGTTTGTAGCACTACTTCTGGCCGGATCCGCAGTTGGTTTCAGCCGCAACGCAGCCGCACAAACCGCACCGGCAGTGATCTTCACCAATCCCAGCAACGACGCAACGAGTGTACCGACCAGTATCAACAGCGGCAAGAATATTGTTACCGCAACCGCACCGACCGCAACCTTCAGCCAGCCAATGAATCCGGCAACGATCGACTCGCTGAAGGTGGGACAGCAACTCACGTTCACGCTAACGGACGCCGCAGGTAACAACGTGGCAGGGACCGTTACGATGGACGTCACCAATACTGTGGCTACCTTCACGCCGGCCATGCCCGCTCTGAATCCGAATACCGGCTATGTCGCAACCGTCACTACTCATGCTGCGAGCGTCGGTGGTATTAGGATGGCCAGGCCAGTTACCTGGAGCTTCATGACGAAGAACGTTCCATTTACCGGTCAGGCTCCCGTGAACCTGGGAACCGCCGGTACTTTCGCGATTCTGACGAAGACAGGAATAACGGATGTTTATGCCTCTGCAATCAATGGCAATGTTGGCTCCAGCCCAATCACTGGCGCTGCTGTCCTTCTTACTTGCCCTGAAGTGGCCACTGGAATCATTTACACCGTGGACGCGGCTGGTCCTTTGCCCTGCCGAACGACTAATGCGACGTACCTGACCGCAGCGATCGGCGACATGGAAATTGCATACGCGGACGCCGCTGGACGATCGTTGCCCGACTCAACTGAACTTGGCGCCGGACAGATCGGTGGACTAACCCTCGCTCCTGGCCTCTATAAGTGGAGCAGCAACGTCCTGATCTCAAACAGCGTGACCCTCTCGGGTGGACCGAACGATGTATGGATATTCCAGATCGCCGGCGAACTTAACCAGGCTAGCGCTACCAAGGTGATCCTCGCCGGCGGTGCGCTTCCCAAGAACATCTTCTGGCAGGTTGCCAGCGACGTTGCCCTTGGAACGACTGCGCATTTTGAGGGAGTCTTAATGGGTCAAACATTGATCGCGGCCAAGACCGGCGCAACGGTGAACGGCAGGCTGTTGGCACAGACTGCGGTCACCCTCGAGCAGAATGCGGTGACACAGCCAGCACAGTGACGAGGTTCCGTCGAGCGGCCAATATCCAGGGCCACGCGATTCCCGTTCGATGGACTATAGACGCGCCCGGCCAAGTCGGGCGCGTCGCTTCGTCTGTAGCCGGATTTTCGGCGACGGGACCGCCTCGGGGGTAAAGTAGGGTTATGGCCGATGGAGAGACTGAGACTGCCCCAAGGTTCCCGGAGGGGGAGCCGCGTCCGGCAGACGCCGCGCTCCAGGCTGCGGCGCCTTTGGCTGAGGCGATCGCGATCATGGCCCGTCTGCGCGGGCCGGGTGGCTGCCCCTGGGATCGAGAACAGACCTTCGACTCGATCAAGCGACACACGCTGGAGGAGACGTACGAGGTCTTCGACGCGATTGAACGGCGGGCCTGGCCGGACCTGAAGGACGAGTTGGGTGACCTGCTGCTGCAGGTCTTGTTCTACGCGCAGATGGCGTCGGAGGCGGGCTACTTCGACATCGGCGACGTCGCGGCCAATCTGAATGCGAAGCTAGTGCGGCGGCATCCACATATCTTTCCGGTGAACGGAGAGTTGGCGGACGCGACGGACGCGAACGCGGTGCTGCGCAACTGGGAGCAGATCAAACGCTCGGAGAAGCTGGAGGCTGCCGCGGCGAGCGACGGCCAGGCTAGTGCTGCGTCGGGGCTGGACGATATTCCGCGCTCCATGCCCGCGACGTTGGAGGCAGGGAAGCTGGGGTCGCGGGCGGCGAAGGTGGGTTTCGACTGGCCTAGCGTCGACGGGCTCTTCGACAAGCTGCAGGAGGAGATTGCCGAACTGAAAGCCGAACTGGTGAAGGCGAGTCCGCCGGCGCAGGGGAGCGTGAAGGAAGAGCTTGGCGATCTGCTGTTTACTGCTGTCAATCTCGCGCGGCACGTCAAGGTCGATGCGGAGTCTGCGCTGCGTGCGGCGAATGCGAAGTTTCGCGAGCGCTTCCGGGCCATGGAAGCGAGAGCGGGAGGCTACGACGCGCTGGGCTCACTCGCCCCTGAGGAACTCGAGGCGCTGTGGAATCAGGCGAAGCTGGACGGTGCCGGCCATGGGACGAAGCCATGAGCGATGCAGGGCAGAGTGCGCAGCCGATGGAGAGTGTGGCCGATCCAGCGCGGATTCGCATTGCGCCTGTGACGGCCCTAACTGACTTTGAGCGCTGCGTCGAGGTTCAGCTCGCGGTGTGGGGATACAGCGACGGCGACTTGATCCCGAAGCGGGTATTCATTGTGGCTGAGCGCATCGGTGGACAGGTGATTGCGGCGTTCGATCGGGACGTAATGGTCGGCTTTGCCATGTCGCTGCCGGGCTACCGCGACGGCAAATCGTACCTGCACTCGCACATGCTGGCGGTCCTACCGGAGTATCGCAACGCCGGGCTCGGGCGGAGGTTGAAGCTGGCCCAGCGGGACGACGCGCTGGCGCGTGGATTCGACCTGATGGAGTGGACCTTCGATCCGTTGGAGATCAAGAACGCGCATCTCAATATTGCCCGGTTGGGCGCGATCGCACGGCGGTATATGCCTGATTTTTATGGACCATCGACGTCGCCCTTGCAGGGTGGTCTGCCCACGGATCGGCTGGTCGCGGAGTGGTGGTTGCGGTCGAAGCGCGTCCGGCGAACGCTGGGCGAACTGGGCGGTGAAGAGGCGGAGGCAGTTGCAAGCTCCGCACAGATTTTGGTGCAAGTGCAAGTCCCCGGAGCAGTTAGGGACTGGAAACAAAACCCGGACCAGCGTAAGCTGGCGGAGTCGCTCCAAACTCGCAATCGGCTAGCGCTGGAATCGGCGTTTGCGCGCGGGCTTGCAATTACAGGCTACGAGCGCAGCCCCGCGGGAGACGGCTGTTTCCTGCTCGGACCGGTGAGTGGTCTGGAGAACACGAAATAGGCATCAGACAACAGAGCGAGACAGGACGAATCCTATGCTGACCATCGACGCAGTTCACCTACGCGAGATCAACATGCCTCTCGCTTTCCCTTTTGAGACAAGCTTTGGCCTGACCACTACGCGCCGCATCCTGCTGGTGGAGATTGAATCCGACGGAATGACCGCCTGGGGCGAGTGTGTTGCCGGCGAGCATCCATACTTCTCCGAAGAGAGCATCGACACCGCGTGGATTATCACGGAGACCGAACTCGCGCCGCGGCTGTTTGGGGCTGAGCTCGTCGGCGGCGGAAGCTGTCCTGCACTGTTCCGCCAGGTGCGGGGACACCGCATGGCCAAGGCCGCGCTCGAGAATGCAGTCTGGGATCTGGAGGCGCAACGGAAGAAGGTTTCGCTGTCGGAACTCCTCGGCGGCGTACGCGACGTCATTCCGTGCGGCGTGTCGATCGGCATTCAGCCCTCGCCCGCGGTCTTGATGGACAAGATTGCGGAGGAACTGGAGGCCGGCTACCAGCGCATCAAGCTGAAGTGCAAGCCGGGCTGGGACACCAAGATCTTCGAGCAGG
>OBLU010001752.1_pt1 | contig 20019 bp, 16 predicted proteins | sample 1518681 | NCBI WGS metagenome assembly OBLU01 (sample SAMEA3539304, study PRJEB22396) | soil metagenome | biome: tundra; feature: field; material: soil | place: USA | collected 2010-05 | depth 0.15 m
CCTCGGTCGACAGCGGTCGGATAAGGACCCTAATTCTACTGTGTTAATAAAAACGCTTCGGCGGTGCCGGGACATCGGCGGTCGAAGCTGGGACATCGGTTGTGATACCGTAACTCTGGTCAACAATTGACGATGTGCCAGCCGAGATCCTACTTGCGAACCGGTATGTCGATATAGCTGTCGTTATACCACCGGACCTTAAGAGGAATTTTGCCGTCGGCGATGGATTCCTCACTCACGTCGTTGCCCGTGCCGTAATTGATCTCGCGATCCGGCCGCTTGTTGATGCCGAGAACCATAACCAGTCGGCTGCCTGCCTGCAGCTGCCGGCTCGTCATCCGCTCGCTGCGGAAGTTGAGCTCCTGGCGCTCTCCCGCCTTGAGCAGGTGACGATGAACGCGGTCGCGCGCATAACTGGCTCGGAATTCATCAGCAGGATTGAACAGGCGAATGAAGTCCCCGCCGGGCAGGCGCTCGTACAGCGTGATGTTCAGGTCCATGTCCATCTTATTGACCGTGAAATCGAGCCGGCCCGAGAACAGGCCGTCGAACTCGCTTGGCTTCGCGAACGGTTCGCTCACGAACATGATGTCGTTATGGGTTATCGGACTCTTGGTGACGAGATCCGTCGGCGGCATCCAGCCGGCATCGGTGCGATCGGCCAAGTTCACTGTCTGTAAGACGAACGCCGGCTTCGCGCTCTTATGCCGCGTCAGTCGGCGCCGCTCGCCGGACACGGTTGCATCCAGATAAAATCTCAACGAGCTCCCCGCCATCGCTTCGAGCGATGGCGCATGCCGCCACTCGTTGGCTCCCATGACCTGGTAGTTAATCCGATCCATCAATAGTGACGGCGTGGCGCCGGCCTTGAGGACGTGGTCGAACCACTGATATTGCAGTTCACGAAGATCGAGGAGTGCGACTGAATCGACTTGATAACCGTGCAGCACGGCCAAAGTTCCGCGCTGCATCGCGTCGTCCTCGTAAGGACCGACAACCAACGTGTGGTCGGCGTGCGGGTTGTATCGAATGTGCTGCGTGAAGTAATACAGGGCGCCGGGCGCGCTTGCGGCGAAGTAGCCGCTTATGGTCAACACCGGGATGTTGATCTTTGCGAATTGTTCGCGGTAAGGGATCATCGTTTGCCAGTACCGGTCGTAGCTCGGGTGATTCAACCAGCGGATGAAGAGCGGATTGGGCTGACCGTACAGCAGGCCCAAATCTCGATATCGACGTCCGCTCGTGTACCACTTCTGATTGAACGCGCGCCACGACTCATCGTCGTTAAGGCCATTTTCGACCACTGCGTTGGTGGTGGCCACGTTCAAAGACCATCGGTAAGCGGAGTTATGAAAGATGCTGCCTGCCATGGGGACATCGACACCGGGCGCGGTGGAGTCCGATGTGGCAATGGCCTTGAGCGCGGGCGGCAGTCGCGTTGCAGCGGCCCAGGAGGTAAAGGCGCTATAGCCGTGGCCGTACATTCCCACGCGTCCGTCACTCCACGGTTGCTTGGCAATCCAATCGACGACCGCGCGCTCATCCTCACCGTCGTGTTGATAGGGAACGACGCTGCGCGGCTTGGTTCGCGTTCCGCGGGTGTAAGCCGCTACCCCCACGTAGCCGTGTGCCGCACACTCCTTTGCGGAGTTTGGCGAGTCGTTGATCGTCACCTCGAGCAGCGTGGGCAGCGGTTCAGAGCGGCTCTTCGGGCGAGCCACCACAGCAGCGATGCTCGCCCCGTCTGACGCTTTAATTAGGACCTCGTTGTCGACCGTATAGCGTCGATCATCGTCTTCGGCCACGAGCGCATCGACCAAAGGACCAAAGCTCCGATAGGCATCAAATGCGAGGTACGCCCAGATCAGCTTCACTGCCTGTGATTGGTCGATGCTGTCTTTGGCACGCTGCTGGTCAAGTGCGCTTTGCAGAGCCACCTGAAACACTTGCGGGGAAATCTCGAGCCGCCGGGTGACCGCGTACGCGTCCCTATCGCTGAGAGGAGCTACCACCTCACTGAACGATCTCGTGAATGCTTTAGTGAATGAAACTCGATTTTCCGCTTCGATCGCCTTCGCGTACGCGTACAGGTCGTATACCGCTGTCTGGCCGACCGGCTGACCGAGATCCGCATGTCGCCGCCGATCGCGCAGCGCTTGCCGCGAGACGTCCGCGGCCGCGTAGCCGCCGGCGACCAGTTGAAGCGCAGACAAATCGGTGAGAAAGCGATCAGGATCTGCTTCCTCATAGACGGGAAGGAGTCGCTCGGCCAAATCGCGCATGACCGCGCGCGTCCTCGCGTCGTTCGCGGTTTGCGGCACGTGAAATTCAAGATCCGGCGCTTTAGCCCCTGCCTGCGATGCCGCAACGAACAGAAAAGCGATGAGCACTCTCGCCATCCGGAGGCCAGCGCGCGATCCGGCTGGTATCGAAGGCTTTCTCATTGAAGATTTCCAGGTGTTTTCGGGTCCCCTGGGCTATTCGCTGTCCGAGAAGCCTTGACGAGATGCGCGATAATCGAGAAGAGCTGATGCGCCTCACCGGGGCCGCCGATATGGATGACACCGGTACCCTGAAGTTCCTTGCTGAAGACGTCGATGACCAGCTCGAGCACGTCATCCTCGAGCGCACCAAACGTGCCGTCGATGAGCACCCAGGGCGGCGCCTGGATCAAGATTCGGGCAAAGACCAGGCACAGCTGCTCGTCCTGACTCAATTCCCGATCCCAACGGCGGGTCTCATCGAGCAAGGGCGCAAGACGCTCAAGGCCAAACCGGTAGAGCGCACGCGTGAAGGCACTCGCGGTGAAAGTCTCGGCTGTCAAGGGATACGCGAGCAGCTCTCGCAAGGTTCCGCGAGGCAGATAGGGCGTGCCGCGCGGCAGGTAAAATATCTGTTCCCCGCTCGGGCGGGTGATTTGCCCTGCGCCCCAAGGCCACAAGCCCGCCAATGCCCGAAATAGCTGGGTCTTGCCGGTTCCCGGCGCACCCAAAATGAGGGCGCGTTCGCCGGCCTTCACCACCACTTTCGGTTCCTTGAGCCTGTCGGCGTTGGCGGAAGATACGATCTTAAGGTCCTCGATCGTGATCGCGCCTGGATCGCCTTCAATGTAAGCGATGCGGCTTTCGAAGCCACGGGGTTCATCGGTAGACATCAAGGCATGTCGGAAACTCGCGACTCGAAGCAAGGTCGCGCGCCAGTCGGCAATGACGCTGAAATTATCTACAAACCAGCGCAGCGAGGACTGCGCCTGGGTAAAAGCGCCGGCCGCCATCATGAGGCCGCCGAACGAAACTTTTCCCGTGAAGTAAAGGGGCGCGGCCACGAGGATTGGAGCTACCAGCGTCACCCAACCGAAACCCGCAGTGATCCAGGTAAGATGGGTATGCCCGAGCACGATGCGGCGCGTCGCGGCGAGCGCATCGCCAAGATTGAGTTCGATGCGGCGTTTCTCGCCCGCTTCACCCTCCGCCAATGAAATGGCATCGAGATGCTCGTTGACGCGTACCAGCGAAAAGCGCAGATCCGCTTCACGCGCGTAACGCTCCGCGTTGCGGCCGACGAGATCTCGCCCGATCCAGTAGCTCATAAGGGAGCCGCCAACCGAGTAGATAATCGCCGCCCACACCATGAAACCTGGGATGGCATAGTCCCGATCGCCGATACTGAAACTGAAGTTGCTGGAAAGACCCCACAGTACGCCGGCAAAAGTGCCGAACAGGATCGCAGCCTGCAGCAGTCCGATGCTGAGATCGGCCGTCAGTTCGGTGAGGTGGCGTGCATCTTCATGCATGCGCTGATCCGGATTGACGCCCATCGCTCCCGAACTGGCGAGCCAGAACGCGCGGCGCGGCCGCATCCACTCCTGGAGGAGATTCTGTACCAGGCCCTCGCGCAGCTTGACTTGCACCGTCTCCGAAAGCCATCGCTGCGCCACATTGAGGACCAGGAGACATGCGGCGATCAGGAAAAACACGCCGAGCTCGTACAGAAAGTCCCGCAAGTCGCGGCGCGACAACGCATCGTAGAAGGGCTTGTTCCAGCGGTTGAGGCGAATTTGTCCGTAGGCGGTCGCAATGACGACCAGAATGACGGCGAACCCCAGCAGCACCAGCGTCCTGCCCACCGGCGAGGCGAAGGTTGCGCGGATCATCATGACGAGCTCTCGCACCAGACCCAAATTGGCAGCCGCACCCGCAGGTGCGGTGCCGGCGATTTTGGTTGAACGATCTGTCACGGTGTGGAGCGCTCTGTCACCTCAGGTCTCGGAGGCAGGATACCAGTTGGCCGCACCGGCATCTCGCGCAGAATTGACGAATGCCGCCTCGCCACAGCGGCGGCGTGCGATTCAGAAGGCGGTGCACATGACTTCTGCGGGGGTATCAAGGACCGTCACAGATTCCTCATCAAAACTGCTGTATGCGCTGCCATTGACCATCACGCTGCGTAGCGGGGCCACGAGCGGCGGACGCAGAACCAGCTTGCCCGTGATCCCGCCGCCGATCTCGAATCGCAGCGTTTGCGAATCGATCCTACGCAGCGAATAACTGAGGTTGCCGTAAAGAGTCGGCATTCTATGCACTTTCACGCCCATACCCTCGATCCATTCGGGCGCAAGGCCCGCCGCCAATACCAGGCATTGATCGGCTTCGCGCTCGTACGCGATGAGGCTGCGCACGGCGAGCACGTATTCGGCGGCAATCCAGGTGTGCGGAAGATCGCCGATATGAGCAGGCGCCTGATGGTCGCGCCACGCGATCTCCGGCCACTGATTCCAAGGCGGCGGACGGCGATCCGACAGAAAGAACCGCAGCAACTCCAGAGCCGCATCACGTTGCCCTAAGCGCACCAAGGCGCCGATGATGCGGATTTCATAGGGCGTGTAGCTCTGCGATGCCACGGCGCCGCTGCGCTTATCACGCCAGTCGGCGAGATACTTGTCGAAGGTTCGGTCGACAGCCTGGCGGTTCAGCCCGTCGGGCACATCGTGCAAGTAAAGCGCGTTCGCCGTCGCCGTCGGATCGAAGTCTGCCCACTCGATACTGCCGGGTATGAAGTCGAGCTCGCGCTGCGCGCGGGTTGCTTCAATCGAGACGAACAGCGAGGCAGCGAAGCGAGTGGTCAGCACCTGCCAGCGTTGCGCCGCATCATGCCGGCCGAGCGCCTGCGCCAGGGCCACCGCGTCACGCAAACCCCGCAGTGCCCAGAAGTCGTCCCAATAAGAATGCACCGGCTGGGCGAGGTAGCCCTCATGGCTGACCGATATCGGCAGCAGCCCGTCCTCACCGAGCAAGCGCTCGATGCATCCGACCGCCTTGTCGACGAAGGCCCACGATTCTTCGAGGAATTGGTCATCCGCAGTGAATCGATAGGTGTCGGCTATCAATGCCAGCAGTTGTCCGTGGCTATCGTGTTCGACCAGCCAATCGGTCCCCTCACTGTCCACACAGCAAGGTACAAACCCATCTTCGCGCTGATGCGGAGCATACCAGCGGATGAACTCCCGGACTTCCTCCGTGTGCCCCATGCGCAGCAACGCGGCGCTCATCATCGCGCCATCCCTGATCCAGGAACGCGTGTAACGCCGGGGTCCCGGTTGCAGGGCGGGACCCGAGCGGGTCACCAGAATGTGCGCCGTCGCCGTGAGCGCCGCATGGATCGCGTCCCTGATCCAGCCATTACCAGCCCATTGGGTCACCGGAAGTCTTGACCGCCAGTCGAATGCCGGCTCGCCAATCGAACCCGCCGCAGCGAGCGGCGTGCAGCTCACCACCCGTTCGCAGACCTGATGCGCTTGCAGCGACAGCGCAAAGTCGAGCGCACCCGTGGCAAAACCGAATGGATCATGCGTCTCCGTGCTTCCCGGCAGCTTGCCGGCGAGAAGCACGGACGCCATGAACCCCTCGTCGAAGCGCATCGCTCCAAATCCCGCCGAATCGGTCATCGGCACGATTAGCGTGGTCTCGTTCACGTGCACCGCATGTCCGTCCCACGCCAAGTCGTGGATCGGGCTGACGCCGCCCAACTTGCGGAAATTCTGCCAGGGCGGCGTGACCTGAAACGGGCGCACCAGCACGAATAGCCGGGCGGACTGTGCTTGATCGGTGAGGTTTTGGAACCGGTAACGCACCCGCAATCCGCCGCTCACCGTCGCCTCGGCTTGTATGCGCAGGGACCAATCCCCGGTCTCCCAAATCACCGATGGCACCGGCATCCAATCCTCCAGCAATTCCTGCCGCGAGGTCACGTCTGTCCAAGTGAAGAGCCGGCCCTTGACCCATAACATGGGCTCTATCGAGCATGACCCTGGGCCCACTTCGACCATGCCATCCTCATTCATGAGCGCGCAATGCGTGCCGTTTGAGGTGCCGATCGGCGTCCACACACTCTGTTCACGATGCAGCCAACGCGGATGCCAGCCGCGCGCTTCCGTATCGGCGATCTTGTGCCAGAAGGCATGGATCGAACGCGAAAACTCGAACGATTGCAGACGCAGCGCCGCGCCCGCCGATGGTTCATCGAGTTCAAGACGCAGGAATCGGGTCTTGAGTCCGGGCAGATACACATAACTACGTTTGCCGCCCGCCCGCTTTGTGGCGTGCAACGTCTTCCAGCGATGACCGCTGATCGAACCACGAACACGAAAGCCGCTCGCGGGGGCATCGCCCAGCCAATCGATGATCAGTCCGCCATAGGTGCGAGGCTGGATCGAATCGATCGCAAGCCAAGGCCGAACATCGTCGGGACGCGGCCTCCAGCCGGCGCCGAGCAAAGCGCCGGCGGCTTCAAAAGCCGGCAATGCGCTGGATGCACTGGCCATAGGAGCGTCGGTAGCGCTGCAATCCTCGATCTCCAATCCAGCAATCCACATCGTGCCCTTGCCGCCTTCATCCGCGACGATGGCCAACTCGATGGCACCGAGATTCGAGATGTCCGTGCCGCTCGACGGACCCCAGGCAAAATCGATCTCCCGGCTCTGCACCCTGTATTTTTTCCATCGCGCCGCAAGCCGCAGGTCCTTTTTCACATATCGCCACACGTTCTGACCGGTGGCATCCACCAGCTTCAGTTCCAGATTGTTCACCGGGCCGCGACCGCGCAGCCGAAAATGCACCGCGTACTCCTTCGGCATCGCGCGCTTGAATACACGCCGGGCGACCACGAAGCCGCCACCGCCTTTGAAATCGAAATCCATTTGAAGCGCAGCAACGCGCCCCGCCAATACCGCAGACAGCACCAGCTTCGCGTTGCCGGAAGCTGTCGGCTGCCATTCGGAAAGAATGGCGGAATCGGCGTTCTTTGTTTTTCGCGTCATTGCATCCAGTGTGCGCGCTGTGCGAGCCAAATAGATCGAATACGATGCGGACGCTTCTCTAACCGCGTGCTCGCTGTGTGCGCCATCCCCGACGCACACATCTCATCAGCACGGCGCAAGTCTTTCAGTGAATCGATCTCGAGAAAATTGCGCCGAATTTGTATGTATAAGTGACATTAATTATATTATATAACACATTATTTTAACAGATATTAATAAGGTTCCAATGCAGCATGCGCAGACCGGCCTCCTAAGTGACTGAACGAGCAGGTGTCGGCGACAACCGGCTAAAGATCGTGATAGGCTCCAGGCTGTCACTTTACTTTATCATGATCGATCGGAGAGTTGTATGAGTACAATAACCGTCTCCTCGAAATACCAGATCGTTATTCCATCGAAGATTCGTGAGGCGCTCGGCATTAAGCCCGGCGAGAAGCTCCACGCCATCGAGTACCGGGGACGGATTGAACTCGTGCCAGTGCGGCCGACCAAGGCTGCGAGGGGGTCGCTGAAGGGAATTGACACCGAGGTGCCCCGGGAGGCCGATCGAGTATGAACGTGGTCGATTCCTCGGCCTGGCTTGAATACTTCGCCGACGGACCCAACGCCGCGGTATTCGCGAAACCAATCGAAACCACGCGGTCACTCCTGGTCCCGTCCCTGTCGCTGTTTGAGGTGTTCAAGCGAGTGAGCCAACAGCGAAGCGAGGATGAAGCGCTGCGAGCCATTGCGGTCATGGAGCAAGGGAGAATCGTAGATCTCGACCGGGCGACGGCACTCGAGGCCGCGCGGCTTTCGATCCATCATGGTATTGCGATGGCGGACAGCGTGATGCTTGCGACCGCGCTAAGAAACCGCGCGACGCTTTGGACCCAGGATTCAGACTTCGACGGGTTGCCGGGGGCTAGATACTACGCCAAGCGGTAACGCGGAGCGCCATTCAATCAACGACGGTCAGCTGGGGCGCAGGATGTTTGTTGACCCCCTGAGTTTGGACAGCTGAGCGGTATGGTTCAGTTATCTTTTGCGCCTTGATTGATCCACGTTTCGATCAGAGTGATCTGCTCGGGCTTAAGCCATCCCGAGGGCTCTCCTGGCGTTTGACTTCTCGGCATGGCAATAGTGGGGTCAGCCTGGTGTTTAACCAGCCTCAATAAATTGCTGTCCAGGCTGTTGCCAGGGATGATCATGGGACCAAACTTGGTGCCCTTCATCAGACTGTCGTAGGTCGCCATGCTCAATCCACTGGTGAGGCAGCCCGGGGCGCCGGGCGAATGACATACGAAGCACCGTTCCTGCAAGATGGGGTGAATGTCATTCTGGAAGCTGACCTGGCTGGGTTGTTTGGTGCAGCCGATAATGATGGCAATGAACGGAATCAAACCGAGTTTCACCCAATTATGTTTACTCATGGTCTCACCCTCATTCCGACATTTGGACAGGCTCCCATGGCGGCAGCAGTCGCGTCATCGCCCACAGCAACGCGAAGGTGCCGCTAAGCAAAGATAGCGCCCAAACAACACCCTCGCGGCCCCAGACCGGGGGCGTGTAGGTGATCAATCCCTTGGCAGTCTTGGAAAGTTCCTGGCCGCCGATCACGACGTTCCAACGCATCGCAAGCACGGCGCTCATCAGCAGGACAGCGGAAAAACTCATCCAGCCGACAAGGGCCCGGCCCCGCACGTTTCGGACTAGAAGCATCGTCAGGATCACGAGCGGAATCCCGGAAAACACTACCTGGATGGCGAGGCCCACGCTGATCGGGCCGGCGATCAGGTGCTTGACCATTTCTACGCCCTCGATACGCCGGTACAGCATCTCTGCGTATTCAAGCGCTTCGATGACCAGAGTTACGATCAGGAAGGCCCACAGGACGCGGGCTAATCCTTTCACACAGTTCTCATCGATCGCCGTTTTGCGCACTTTCGAGGACACCACATAGATCAGCGTCAGCCCGGCCACGCCGGAGACCACGGCCGAAAGAATGAAAATAATCGGCATCAGGTCCGACGACCACCATTCGCGCGCCTTCAGCGAACCGAAGACAAAGCCGACATAGCCGTGCAAGCCGGCCGCTGACGCGATGCCGATGCCCGCCAGTATCTGGGTCCATTTGCGGTCGTAGGCAAGGGCACGTTCCGAGACGTCGTTTGAGCCCAGCGTCAAGAGCCGATAGATCCGGCCCATCGCTCCCTGGGACGTATGGGCCATGGCCACGATGTCGACGCGAAAGGCGAACCAGATCTCCAGCACCAGCAGGATTGCGTAGAATCCCGCCACATACCCGAACGCTGCAAAAGCCGAGGTCCAGTGAGGCGTCCAGATCGCCTCGAATGCACGCTCCGGATGCCCGAGGTGGGACAGCAGGGCGACTGGCGCGAAACAGAGGAACGACAACGCCGAGAGCAATGCCAGGCGCGCTACGGGTTTGAAATGCTCCATCCCGAAGGTGTGGTACAGGCTCGACACGATGAATGCGCCCGCGACCAGTCCGGTGATGTAGGGGTAGATGACAATCAAGACACCCCACGGCAGCACGGTTTCGTTCGGATAGACATAACCGCTAAACGGAGACGCGATGTAGCCGGCGGCTTGAATGAACGTGTCCATCAAGACACCTCGCCATCGATCCCATTGTAGAACACATGCGGGCCATTGCCGGTCCACGCCTTGAGCACATTGACGCGATGGGTGCGTATGAAAACGCTGATATCGCTCGCCGGATCATTGAGATCGCCGAAAATTCTGGCGTTCACGGGACACACCTCGACGCAGGCCGGCTTTAATCCCTTGGTTATCCGGTGATAGCACCAGGTACATTTCTCGGTAGTTTGCGTCTCTTCGTTGAAAAACCGTGCACCGTAAGGACAAGCCTGGACACAGTACCGGCAGCCGATGCAGTAGTTCTCGTCGATGAGCACCACCCCGTCCGGCGTCTTGTAGGTGGCGCCAACCGGACAAACCTGCACGCAGGGTGGATTTTCGCAGTGGTTGCAGAGCTTCGGTACAAAGAAGGCCTTCTTCACTTTCGCGTCGCGGTAGCGATTGCTGAAGCGGTAATCCTGCGGGGAGTCCGCCGCCGCAATGTTCACCGGGTCAGATTGGCTGTCGATGTGCGGTTTATCCTCGCCCTCGAGGTACACGTAACGCTCCACCCAGGTACGAAAGTTATTCGGATTAAAGGGCACCTTGTTTTCGACCTTACAGGCCTCGACGCAACGCAAGCAGCCGATGCAGCGCTCCGCATCGACCCCGAATGCCCACCGGTGCTTGCTCCAGTCGTAGTCGGGGACCGGACCCGCCGCGGGAAACTCCGGCTCGGCCGGCGCCGCCTTTGCAGCGGCAGCGCCGCCCTCCAGCGCGACCGCCGCGACACTCGAACACACCGCCGTAGTGGCACACATCTTGCCGAGCAGAGACATGAAACCGCGCCGGCCCAACTGATCCTTGATTAATTTGCTGTCGCTCATCGTTTCGCCTTTCTTGCTCTCGTCAACACGCGATCGTCAGAGTTTTTGTCCACAGGACAAACCCGCAAAATACGCAGCCACATTCTGTATATCCGCGCTGCTCATGCCCTTCGCTATCCCGCCCATCACGGGATTGGCTCGCTTGCCGCTTTGGTAATCCCCCAACGCGCCGATCAGATACGGCTGCTTTTGGCATGCAAGATTCGGGAACGAAGGGATCGCACTAACGCCTACCGGGCCGTGGCAGCCCGCACAGGTCGCGGATAACTTCTTCCCGGCGGCAATGTCCGCGGTGCCGGCACCCGCGCCGCCTGCCGGCGCTATGGGCTCGCCCGCCGATGAAAACAGGGGCGAATGCGGATTGTGGCAGGCGGTGCATTGCCCCCCGCCTCCGTGGCTGGCCACCTCGATCTGCGGCATGAAGTCCGGCCGCCCGGCCATCTTTTCGTGACACTTGGAGCACAGCTTTCGCGAATCGCCGGGCATGGGTAGCGCCGTCGTTGCAGGATGCGGTGTGTCAGCTGAGAAGGACGCCGTGTTCAGCGAATTTCCCACCGCCGTGTGACAGACTTGGCACTTCACGACTTTGTGTATGCCGGTGGACCAGGTCTCGTACTCTTTGGGGTGGTCGGCCGAAAATGAATCGGAATTGCGATATGCGGGATGAAGCGCCGCGATTTCACCCACTGATGCGGCCCGATAATGGCCATACGCGCCGAAGGATTTGGGATGGAAAAACATTTTCCCGCCCACGAAGATCACCGCAAGAATCACCAGAAGCGTCATGAGCCGTAGAATATGTTTAGGCACCAGTTGCTCTCCGAACGAAATCAGCGATTCGAACTGCCCGGCCGGCTTGTATCGGACCCGGGTTGTCGATCAATAAATATAAAGTGCGAAAGAATCGATTCGGTCATAAGCGGACAGACGCCACTTGCATACCAATTGAAATTCGCTGATGCCAGGCAACCCCGCCAATCAAGCTCCGTTGTGACCGACGACTATTGAATAACCGTTCAGCGTTTCATCGACAAATTTACGCCGTTCAACACGCTGGAAAATAAGTAATTGCCGAAGCTCGCCGCATGCGCGGCAAAGACACGTGCCGGGCGTCGCCGCGCAGAATCGACGCCGCGGCTTGCTCGTGTACATGAGGGTCTGCATCTGGAACGCAACAATCCCCCTGAATCGAGCTCCCGTTATTCCTGCTGAGTCAACTAGGTACTTTTCTCAATATTCGCACTGCGCCGCACATGCTACCTTTTCGCCCCGAAAACTCCCGTACCGTGTGTTTTCATCCGCTATTTCAAGGAGAAGAAGAATGTCTCTCAGCCCCCGTATCGCGGTGATCGCTCCGCTGATTGGCGTTATCGCCCTCGGGTTCTCCTGGGCCGCCGGCGCCGCCGATGAAACTGCCGCCCGGGAGCTGGCTCGCGCCAATAACTGCTTCAAGTGCCACGCGGTATCCAAGGATAAGGATGGCCCCTCGTTTCACAAGATTGCCGAAAAATTCAAGGGCAACCCCGACGCGCAAGCAAAGCTGATCCACCATCTCACTTCCGGAGAAAAGGCCAAATTTCCGGATGGTCACGAGGAGGATCACAAGATCGTCAAGACCGATCCGCCCAATGACATGGCACAGATCAAGAACCTGGTTGATTGGATCTTGGCGCAATAATCGAAACGACATTTCGAATGAGCGCCTCAGCGCGAAACGCCAAGGTGATGCACGGGGTCTGCGCGAGCGCCCCTCGAGCGGGAGAGCAAGCGTCATGAGAACAAGGCATAGATGGTGGGTCGCGAGTGCTCTTATGATCGGCCTCGGTTCGGCGGGAACCTCGTGGACATCGCCGGCGGATACGCCTGCCGCGGCTTCCGACTCCGCAGCGGCGCCCGCTTCGGCCGCCGCACAGAATGAGGCGCTCAAACGCGATCAGATCTGTACCCGCTGCCACGACGAAAGCGAATCCAAGCCGGTGCTCTCGATTTATCAGACCAAGCACGGCGTCAGGGGTGACTCACGCACGCCGACCTGCCAGTCATGTCACGGTGAAAGCGAGAAACATCTAAACGGCGATCCGAACTCCCACGGCCGGGCGCCGCCTGATGTCATCTTCAGCAAGGGCACCTATGCGCTGAGCGATGAGGGGCTGCGCGCGGCCCAATGTCTGGTGTGCCACAAGGGTACCAATCGCACTCGTTGGGATGGCGGCCAGCATCAGGCGAACGGCATCGCTTGCAATAACTGCCACACCATTCACGCACCGTCCGACCCCTTGCTATCCCGGGGTACGCAGCAAGACAAGTGCTTCACCTGCCATAAGGAACAGCGGGCCGACACCCTGAAGATTTCGACGCACCCGATCGATGCCGGCAAGATGGTGTGCTCGGACTGCCACAATCCGCACGGCGCGGCCGGGCCGAAGTTGCTGAAGATGAACACGGTCAATGAAACCTGCTGGCAGTGCCATGCCGATAAGCGCGGCCCGTTTCTGTGGGAACATCAACCGGCGGTCGAAGACTGCACCAACTGCCATACACCGCACGGTTCCAACATCACACCGCTGCTGAAGTCGCGCCCGCCATTCCTGTGCCAGGAATGTCACGATGGTCCGCACAATTCCAAGAGTGCGGTCGGTCCCAATGCAGCCGGATTTCAAGGCGGCCTGTCGCGGACGAACGCCGCCAACTCGGGGCTGCTGTTCCCGAGCACGCAAGCCGCGGCGCGCGGCTGCATGAACTGTCATGCCATGGTTCACGGTTCAAATGACCCTGCCGGTGCGTTCCTGCACCGCTGAGCCAGGAGAATGAAAATGAAAACTCGGAACCGTCCATTATCCAAGAAGCTGGTTTCGCTGGCTGTGCGCGGCGCCTTGGTGGCCGCCATGGCTGCGCCGCCAATCGCGTTGGCGCAGGACGCCGGCACCGACGATGTCAAGGCGCTCACTTTGCCGACGAATTTCATTCAAGTCGGCGGCGACTACAATTCGAACCAATCCGACAAGTTCGGAGAATACAACGGTTTGTACAAACAGGGCGCCAAGTTCCTGGGTGATCTCAGTGTTGCCGGTGGTGATGGCTACGGAGCCGGTACGGGAACCATGCGCTACGCCTTGAGCGGCACGGATCTTGGAACCACGGCCGGATCGCTCAACGCTTCGGTGAGCGACCAGGGGCGCTGGAATCTCGGTGTGGGCTATGACGAGCTGCGCCACGAACTGACCAACAGCTACCAAACCCCGTTCCTCGGCGCGATGGGCGGTGACAATTTTACCTTGCCCGGGAATTTTGGCGTCATCAACACCGCCTATAAGCCACCAGGCTTCAAGACCGCCCCCGGCACCAATGATCTGACTGCGCAGCAGTTGAACAGCTTTCGTTCGGAGGACATTTACTCGGACAGGAAGAACTTTTCGCTAACGGGCGGCTATCAACTGAATGCCAACTGGGATGTGAAGCTTGACTTCAATCACCTGGCGCAGGACGGAGCAAAGCTGCTTGGGGTAGCCGGCGATCAGGTCAACACACCGCCCGGCTCCAAATACACCTGGGCCGGTCAGACGCCGCTCGTGTTGCCCAATCCCACCGAGTACGCAACCGACACCTTCAAAGCCGCGGCGGATTGGCTGGGCAGCAAATCGTTCGCGACTTTGAGCTATTACGGATCTTTTTTCCACGATACCTACAACAGCCTGTCGTGGAATAATCCGTTCATCAAGGCGCCCGCGGGCGTGCCTACGGGGACCCCATCCGTGTTCCCGACCGACACGATCAGCACCTTTCCGAGCAATCTGGTCAACCAGATCAACCTGACCGGCGGCTACGAATTCTCGCCGAGCACCAAGTTGAACGGCGGCCTTTCCTACGCACGCGGTGAGCAGAACATGGGGTATCCCGGGAGCGGCAACGTGGGTCTGTATCCACTCGGCGTGCCCGACGTCTCGCTCCATGGGGTGGTCGATATCAAGCACGTCGACTTGAAGCTCACCAATCAGTCCTTCAAAGCCTTGGCGCTCGCGGCTGGCGTGAAATTCAACGAGCGTGACAACACGACCCCATCCAACCCCTATACGTACAACAGCATCAATGAGGCCGCCACCCAGAACGAGACCTCGGTCAATGCGCCGATGAGCAACAAAAAGACCCAGGCGAATGTCAATGCGGATTACCAAATTTCCGGCGGGCAGCACCTGAGCGCGGGTTATGAATTCGACCACACCGAGCGCTGGTGCAATAACGCCGCGGCAAACACCGCACAAGGCAGCCTGAATGCAGCGGCGACGGGAAGCTGGGCCGCCTACACGGAGGCGAACTGCGCCCAGGTGCCCGATACCAAAGAGAGCAAGATGATTCTCGCCTATCGACTCCGAGCGAGCGACAGCCTGAACCTCAATGCCGGCTACACTTACTCGTGGCGCAAGGCCAATGCCAGCTCGACCTTCTACAATCCGATGCAGGCCGTCGATAATCCGGCCGGTTCCGGAGCCAGCGGCGAGGGTTATGAGGTTCTCGGATTCATGTCGTTCTTCGAGGCATCCCGTCACGAGCAGATCGTCAAGGCGGGCGCGAATTGGCAGCCCGGCGACAAGGTGTCTCTCAGCCTCAACGGTCGCTACACGGAGGACCGGTACTCTGACCTGGGGTACGGTGTGCAGGATAGCAATTCGGCGAGCGCGAACTTCGACTCCACTTACCTGTTCAACGAACGGCGCTCGGTGTCGCTTTACGCGACCTATCAACATTCCTACCGGAATCTCACCAATCTTTTCAAGGTCACCAGCAATCCCGCCACCGCCACCGGGTTAAGTGGAGTCGCCGGCGAAACCTGGACCAATACACTCGAAGAATCCGATACCACCATCGGCGCCAGTGCCAAGCAGGACGGGCTGCTCGCCGGCAAGCTGAGTCTTGCCACCGACCTGAGTTATTCCCTGGGGAACTCCACCTACAATACAGCGCCGTTCCCGGGTGCCGATCTGCAAGGCAATACCTGCAGCGCCATTTACTACCAGACATGCGGCTCGCCGCCGACGATCAAGAACAGCACGCTGCGCCTGCGCGTGTACGGCAGCTATGACCTCGGCGCCTCAGGCCGCGGCGGCAAACTCTTCATGGCCTACACCTACCAGCACCTGTCCTCGGATGACTACTTCTACAACGCCTACCAGTACGGCTACACACCGGCAACGCTCCTGCCGACCAATCAGCAATCGCCGAGCTACGTGATGAACGTCATTTTCGTCGGGTATCGCTATAGCTTTCGATAGGCGCCGCGGGAATTGCACGCCTCAGGCAACAAGGAATCCATAGAGAATGAGTGAAAAAAACCCCAGCCCGGGCGCAGCCGCCGCCCCGGGCGCTTTCAAACGTTGCTGGCGCGCTCTGCGAAAGCCGAGCGTGAAGTATTCCTTTCTCGGCATCGCCTCGCTGTTCTTTTTTCTCGGCATCATTTTCTGGGGCGGATTCAATACCGGCATGGAAGCAAGCAACCGGCTGGAGTTCTGCATCTCCTGCCACGAGATGCGCGACAACGTCTATCCGGAATACAAGAAAACGATCCACTACAGCAATCGCACCGGTGTGCGCGCCATCTGCTCGGACTGTCATGTGCCGCATGACTGGACCTACAAGTTAATCCGCAAGAGCAAAGCGACGCTCGAAATTTGGGACAAGCTGACCGGCAGAATCGACACCCGGGAGAAATTCGAAGCCAACCGGATGCGCCTGGCGACCGCCGAGTGGGCCCGGATGCAGGCCAGTGGCTCGCGCGAATGCCGCAATTGCCACAATTTTGACGCCATGAGCAGCAGCATTCAGAAGCAGACTGTCTACCAGAAGCATATGAAGGCGCAGGCGGACGGGCAGACATGCATCGACTGCCACAAGGGTATCGCGCATCACTTGCCAAAGGAATACAGAGATCCTGACGAAGAATGAGTCTGGCCGCAGGCGTTCGCACCTGGGTTCATGCTCAAAAACCCGGTGGAGCGGGCGCTGCGAGCATTCCTTCGACCTTCGGCTTCAAGTCCGGCGCCGCGCTCAGCAGCATATCGACCAGTTTCTGACTGGCAGTCCGCACCGCAGAATCCGGATCCACGCGGGTGGCCACGATGCCCCAATAGACTGCCTTCGAACCCGGCTCCTCCAATGGCCGCTTGTCCGCGGGGATAATGGCAGCCGCGAAATAGTACTTGGCCAGCAGGCCCGGCGCCGAAGCGTTGCCGTGCTCGGCCGATATCCGCCACAACTTGGCGGCCTGCTCGCGATTGCGTTCCACCCCATCGCCATTCCAGAACATCTTGCCGAGCATAAGAGCCGCGTTGGCGTGGCCCTGCGCCACCGCCTGCTGAAACCAACGGGCTGCCTCCGCAAGGTCCCGTTCAACCCCTTCTCCCAGTAAATACATCTGACCCAAATCGGTTTGCGCGTCCGCCACACCGAGATCGGCGCTGTGTCTACAGAGAATTGCGGCCTTGGCTTGATTCTTCACCACGCCGAGACCTCGCAGATACTGGTTGCCGAGAGCGCAATCGGCGATGGCTACCCCGCGAGTGGAAGCGCGCCCGTACAACAGTGCCGACTGCGCGTAGTCGAGCGGGCGGCCGTCGCCCTTGAAATAGCAATCCGCGAGCAGCTGCGTGCCATTCGGATCGCCTCGCTGTTCAGCCAAGGCATACAGATCACAAGCATGATTGTGGTCCCGTTGCACCCCGGCGCCCGCCCAATACATCAGGCCGAGCAGGGCCGGCGCCGCGGCGCTTCCCTGATCCGCGAGCTTGCGGAAAATGGCAATCGAAGTCCCATAGTCCCCCGCTCGATTGGCGGCGACGGCCCTGGCGATGGCATCCGGCTCGCTCTCAAGCGCCTCTACCCGATTGACACAGGTCAGCAGCAGGAAGAGCGCGACGCAGCTAAGTTGCCCCGCAGCGACTTTCATAGGGTGGCTCTTTGCTCAATGGCGGCGGTGGGAACCCTCATATTACAGAGCTTGTTGCGGAGAGGGCGAACCGACGATGGTGTCGCTACCACGCCGGTTTTCAAGCCGTATGACTCTCACGTCGATTGTGCGAATTCTCCCGTAAGATAATGATTAATAAAGCACTTTGTAGCGGGACCACGCCCGCGGGGTCGGTGAGGCCGTTGCCAATTGCGTCACGCCCAAAGCGGGCGGGAAGACGCAAGATGGCTCGGGTCGATGACTGGTGAGCACTAACGTCAAATTGCTGCATCAAGACAACTTGATACAGCAATGGATCTGGAGAACGGAGACGTTCATGAGCAAACTGTCTGATTGCCGGTTTCGCCGCATCGCGACCGATTTGAGCGACTGTGAAGATGCGATCGACGAACTATTCAACGGCGTCACCGATGACGGGCAGCCGTTATCGGATGACGAACTGCGCGCGGCTCGACGGCTGATCACCTCGTGCATCAGCGTCGTTACACGGGTCGGGGAAATGGCGAACATCACCGTGGACCTTGACGGTGTCGAGCAATCGATCGATACCGTGCTGCGCGAAGCGAACAGCGCCCCGCTCGAGGCCCGCTACGATGCCCGCGACGAGCTCATATTGTTGTCGAAGGCGGCGAAATAAAAGCCGCCATCGGCCACCGCATCACACGCTCTCGGGTCAGCGAGAATAGATGCTGATCACGGCCGGCGTTATCCGTTACGCTGCCTCACGATGAGCGTTCAGCTGCGTCGCATTAAGTTGAGCTTGCGCCGGTATTGCCATCAACTCACCGACGACCATTGAGACCCTCCGCCGCCGGTGCCTGAGGTGCACGGCGAGGCGCTTGATGATGAAGTACTGCAGTCCCAGCAGCGTGATCCATGGCATGAACAGGGCCCAATCCGGCGGCTTGAGGCTGGCAGCGATCAGTCCAACTGCCGCGTAGAACACGCCGAAGGCGGCCAGCACGGCGAGCACCTGGCGCCCGCTCAGGCCGGCGCGTAGCAGCATATAGTGAAAATGCTCACGGCCCGGATGCAGCGGCAGCTTGCCCTTGGCTGCGCGCCGTACGATGCAGCTGAAGAAATCCGAGAGCGGCATCATCGCAAACCACAGCGCCGCGACCGGGGACAGCGACCGGCCTTCGCCCTGGCAGATCGTGAGCGTGAACCATACGACGATGAATCCCAGCAGCGTACTGCCGGCATCGCCCATGAACGTGCGCAGGCGACGATTGCGAAAAGCGGGGAAATTGAACGGCAGGAACCCGAGGATCGCCCCGCATGTCATCGCTGCGATGGCCACCGCCGGCGCCCTCAGTCCGGTCGCGAGCGCGCCGGCCGCCAGGGCAATCAGCGCCAGAGAAGCCGCCAGGCCATCGATGCCATCAACGAAGTTGAAGGCATTGATGACGGTCAGCGCGATCACCAAGGATACGGGAATGGCGAGAAAGCCGAGCCCCAGGAGCCCCGATCCGAACGGGTCGCCGATGTCCCTGAGATACAGATCGCCGCCGAGCATCATGACGAGCACGGCGCAGATCTGTGCTGCAAGGCGTGTCGAGGTCCGGGTATTGTAGCGGTCGTCGAATACGCCCACGATGACGAGGAGCACGGTGGAAACCAGGAAAGCCCCCTGGATCGTGGGTTTCAGGGCAACCATCGCCGTAACCAGGATGCCGATAAACATCGCGATGCCGCCGACCACCGGAATCTCGCCGATATGCCGCTTGCGACCGCCGGGCTTGTCCGTGAGATGAAGACGTAACGCGAGGGGACGCAGCGTGAGCGTCAGAACCGCGGTTACTGCAAACGCCAGCGTGGCATACAACCATATCTTCATATGCGAAACCTTTCGGCCTGCTCTCTAGGCCGACCAGGAAGCTTGGTGATATCCCGTAGGGCGTCGCGTGCATCGAAGCCCGCGGTGCGCAACAACGTCGTTCTCTTCAACTTTGTTATATCACTCAGGTGACGCACGTCACATTACAATTCGAAATATGTCTCCAATCGACGACAAAGCCGCGAACGTCATACCGATGTTATCTAAAAGTGTTATGCAAAAGGCAACTTGAACTGGATCGTATTCGCATTGCGTCTTCGCCAATCGAACCATCCCGTTCAGGGATTGTTACGTGCCCTTTCATTCACTAATTTGCCATCAGAACGTGAAGTATTTTTTACGCTGCCAGTGCGCCCGGCGACGCGCACCGCGGGCTTTGAGCCGGCGTTTCAACTTTGTGCCTCGAGCACGCACAGCATCGATGCCGCCAGAGCGTCCC